>Ga0209699_100474_pt1 | contig 20768 bp, 20 predicted proteins | sample SynthPrep_1_END__FD_187204 | JGI IMG/M metagenome (GOLD analysis project Ga0209699, IMG submission 187204) | Synthetic microbial communities from Ohio, USA - SynthPrep_1_END_DS7_MetaG (SPAdes) (version 2) | ecosystem: Engineered > Bioreactor > Aerobic > Activated sludge | place: USA: Ohio...
GCGACCGTGCGCTCTGTACTCAGTCACGGGCTCGAACACCCCAGCGCCTACCAAACTGCACGGACCGGTCTGGCCGCCTCAACGGCGTTCAGACTCTACCGCGCTGGTCTGGTCTAAAGATACAAGCGCCCGGCTGCGGCGGCGGGTGGCGGCGCCCGCCGCTGGCTGCCGCCCCGGCCAGGTGCCGGGCGTCGCGGCGGCGACAGATGCCGGCGGCCTCAAGCCGTATGCATGAAGCCCGCCTCGCAGGCCGCAGCCAGCCGCCCGCCATGCCCTTCGCATCATCACTTCCATCGCTAAGCTAAACCGATTTTTTCGTTAGTCCCTGGCGCCCCCCGCCCACACAATGCGCGGTCCGCGAACCCTACGCGCGACCACCGATGCACAACCAAACCGAACGCCTCGTCCACTGGCTGATCAGCGGCCTGCAGCTGGAAGCCAGCCTGTTCCACGTCGGCCAGTACTGCGGCAACTGGCGCGCCTCCACCGCCGGCCGCGCCCGCGCCAGTTTCCACCTAGTGCTGCGCGGCCAGTGCTACCTGCACCTGGACGGCCGCGCGCCGCTGGCGCTGGCCGAGCGCGACGCGGTATTCCTGCTGCGCGACCTGCCGCACCTGCTCACTCCCACTCCGGACCGTGACGCCGCCCGCCCGGCGGCGATGAGCGCGCTGCTACCCGCCCGCGCCGACGGCACCGGCCTCGCCTGCGGCTTCTTCGACTTCCACGGTGCGCCGGCCGAGCTGCTCACCGCCTCCTTCCCCGACTGCCTGCTGCTGCGCGCCGACAGCCCGGCGCTGCGCGCGGTGGCGCCGCTGTTCGACCTCATCCTCGCCGAAGCCGAACGCGCGGACATCGCCGCCGACGACGGCACCGCCCGGCCCTCGCCGCTGGTCTCCCGCCTCACCGAGCTGCTGTTCTTCTACTTGGTGCGTGAAGTCGCCAGCCGCGCCGAGGTCGAGACCGGCCTGTGGGCGGTGGCGGCCCAGCCGCGCTTCGCCCCGCTGGTCGAGCACCTGCTGCACGAGCCTGGCCGCGACTGGTCGGTGGAAGACATGGCGCAGGTCGCCAACATGTCGCGCGCCAGCTTCTTCAAGCACTTCGCCGACACCTGCGGCCAGCCGCCAGCGCAGTTCCTGCTGTCGCTGCGCATGAACATCGCCGCCCGCCGGCTGCGCCGCGGCGACAGCGTCACCCGCGCCGCCGAGCATGTCGGCTACCACTCGCCGGCCGCCTTCACCCGCGCCTTCAAGAAGATCATGGGCGAACAGCCCGGCGCCTATCAGCGCGCCCGCCGCAGCGCCCTGCCGGCGCTGCACGAAGTGGACGCCTGAGCAAGAAACAGCGACGCCCGCGCATAGCCGCGCCGCCGCCCCGGCGCGGACAATTCCCCGCATCACCCATTTCCCCGGAATCGCCGCCATGCCCCGCCTGCCCCTGCAAACCGCCGAGACCGCGCCCGAAGCCGCCCGCCCGCTGGTGGCGCGCAGCGTCGCCAACAACGGCTTCCTGCCCAACCTGGTGGCGGTGCTGGCGAATGCGCCGACCGCGCTGGAAACCTATCTGACGGTGGCCGAGATCAACGGCCGCAGCAGCCTCGGCCTGATCGAGCGCGAGATCATCCAGATCACCGCCGCCGCCATCCACGGCTGCGAATTCTGCGTCGCCGGCCACACCGCGCTGGCGCTGAAGAAGGCCGGCCTGGAGCGCGCCACCGTGGCCGCGCTGCAGCGCCGCGGCCTCACCGGCAACGCCCGCTACGACGCGCTGGTGGCCTTCACCCGCGCCGTCATCGTCGCCCGCGGCGCGGTGGGCGACGGCGAGCTGGCGGACTTCATCGCCGCCGGCTACAGCCAGCAGCAGTCGCTGGAAGTGGTGCTGGGCGTCAGCCTCGCCACCCTGTGCAACTTCGCCAACAACCTGGCCGCCAACGACATCAACCCGGAACTCGCTGCCTTCCGCCCCGGCGCGCTGCAAGCATGAGCGCCGCGCTGAACTGGTTCGCCGAGCAAGCCGAGGCGCTGGACCGCGACGACAGCCACGCCGAAGCCCTGGTGCCGGAACTGGCCAGCCGCGGCCTGTTCCGCATCGGCGTGCCGCAGGCGCTGGGCGGCAGCGGCGGCGACACCTACGACGCGGTGGAAGCTATCGCCGCCGTCGCCGGCCAGTCGCTCACCGCCGCCTTCGTCTTCTGGGGCCAGCGCACCTTCATCGAATTCCTGCTGCAGACGCCCAACGAAGCGCTGCGCGAGCGCCTGCCGCCGCTGCTGGCCGGCGAGCATGCCGGCGCCACCGGCCTGTCGAACGCGATGAAGTTCCTCTCCGGCATCGAATCGCTGCAGATCGCAGCCACGCCCGACGGCGAGGGCTGGCGCCTGAACGGCAGGCTGCCGTGGGTGACCAACCTGCGCCGCGCCGGCTTCACCGTCGCCGCCGCGGTACAGACGCCGGACGGCGGCGCCGCGGTGGTCGCGCTGGACCACGACCAGCCCGGCCTCGCCCGTAGCGCCGACCTGGACCTGATCGCCCTGCGCGGCAGCAACACCGCCGCCATCAGCGTCGCCGACGTCGCCATCGACAGCAGCCGCCTGCTGCATGCCGACGCCCGCAGCTTCTGCCCCGGCGTGCGCCCCGCCTTCCTCGGCCTGCAGCTCGGCATGTCGCTGGGCGTCGCCCGCCGCGCGCTGGCCCAGGCCAGGCAGGAGGGCCAGGGCGCCCACGCGGTGCTGCTGCCGCAAATCGAACAGACCTCGGCCGAACTGGAAGGCATCGCCACCAGCCTGCGCGAAGGCCTCGCCGCCAAACGCTTCCAGGCCGAACCGGCGGCGCTGTTCCGCCTGCGCATCCGCCTTGCCGAACTGGCGCAGGCGGCGGTGGGCCTGGAGCTTTCCGCCAGCGGCGGCCGCGCCTACCTGGCCGACCAGGACAAAGGCTTCCCCCGCCGCTGGCGCGAGGCCGCCTTCATCCCGGTGGTCACGCCCAGCCTCAGCCAGCTGCAGGGCGAACTGGCCAAGCACGCGAACCGATGACGCCAGCTGCAAGCCAGCCCCGCACGCTCGAAACGGCGGCATCGGCCAGCGCCGAAACGGTGCTGGCCGGCGACAGCCTTTCCTTTGCCTATGCCGACGGCAGCCCGGTGTTCAGCGAGGTGTCGCTGGCCATCCGCCGGCGCGAGATCGTCTGTCTGCTGGGCGGCAGCGGCTGCGGCAAATCCACCCTGCTGCGCACCCTGGCCGGGCTGGAACGGCCAGCCGCCGGCCAGGTGGCCTTCCTCGGCCAGCCCTGCAGCGCGCCGCATCCGCGCAGCGCGCTGGTGTTCCAGCAGGCCAGCCTGCTGCCCTGGCTGAACGTGGCGGACAACGTGCGATTCGGCCTGGATTTCCGCCATCAGCCGCGCATCGCCGCCGAAGCGCGCGAGCGCCGGGTGGCCGAGGCCATCACCGCCGTCGGCCTCGCCGGCCGCGAGCGCGCCTGGCCGGCGGAGCTTTCCGGCGGACAGGCGCAGCGGGTTGCGCTGGCCCGCGCCCTCGCCCGCGAGCCGGAACTGCTGTTCGCCGACGAACCCTTCTCCGCACTGGACGCCATCACCCGCGCCGAAATGCAGGCGCTGCTGGTGGAGCTAGTGCACCGCTGGCATGCGGCGGTGCTGCTGGTGACCCACGACATCGACGAAGCCATCCTGGTGGCCGACCGCATCCTGCTCATGGGCAGCCGGCCGGGCCGCATCCACCGTGAATGGACGGTGGAAATTCCCCACCCGCGCGAGGCCGACGCCGCCGCGGTCACCGCGCTGCGCCTGTCCATCCTCGGCGCCCTGCGCGAAAGCACGACCGGCGCCTGAACGCCGGCATTCCACGCACGCGATCCTTCCATCCAACCGAACGCCTGAACCTCCCGGAGCCCCCCATGGACCGCGACTCCCAAGCCACCCGCCCCCACGTCTGCGCCTCGCCCGACTGCGGCTGCGGCCTCACCCGGCGCGACTTCCTGCGCTTCTCCGCGCTGGCCACCGCCGGCGTAGCCGCGCCGCTGCTGCGCGCCGGCGATGCCTTCGCCCAGAACCGCCGCGGCGACGACGTACCGGTGAACATCGGCTACCTGCCCATCACCGACGCCAGCCCGCTGCTGATCGCCCATGCGCGCAAGCTGTTCGAAGCCGAGGGCCTGCGCACCGAGAAGCCGCGCCTGTTCCGCAGCTGGGCTCAGATCGTCGAAGCCTTCGTCGCCGGCCAGGTGAACGTCATCCACCTGCTGTCGCCGGCCACGCTGTGGGTGCGCTACGGCACCCGCTTCCCGGCCAAGGTGGTGGCCTGGAACCACATGAACGGCTCCGGCCTCACCGTGGCGCCGGACATCCGCACGGTGGCGGACCTCGGCGGCAAGACGGTGGCGGTGCCCTTCTGGTACTCCATCCACAACATCCTGCTGCAGAAGCTGCTGAACGCGAACGGGCTGACGCCGGTCACCACCGGCCGCGGCGATCCCGGCCCCAAGGAAGTGAAGCTGGTGGTGCTGCCGCCGGCGGAAATGGTGTCCGCGCTGGCGGGCAAGTCCATCGCCGGCTACATCGTCGCCGAGCCCTTCAACGCCGCCGCCGAGGTGAACCAGGTGGGCAAGGTGCTGCGCTTCTCCGGCGACGTGTGGAAGGACCACGCCTGCTGCGTCACCTTCCTCGCCGAGCGCGACATCGCCGAGCGGCCGGAATGGGCACAGCGCGTCACCAGCGCCATCGTCAAGGCCCAGCACTGGACGCGCAGCAACCAGCTCGAAGCCGCCAAGCTGCTCTCCAGCAGCGGCGAAGGCCGCTACACGCCGCACCCGGTGGATACCCTGGCCAAGGTCTTCTCCACCACCGACTACGCCGGCTACGAAGCCAGCGGCGTGGTCCGCCACAAGGGCTGGCAGCAGCGCCGCATCGACTTCCAGCCTTACCCCTTCCCCTCCTACACCGAGGAGCTGGTGCGCTCACTGGCGAGCACCCGGCTGGAAGGCGACAGCGGTTTCCTCAAGACCCTGGACCCGGCCTTCGCCGCCCGCGACCTGGTGGACGACCGCTTCGTCCGCGTCGCCCTCGACCAGCTCGGCGGCCCGCAAGCCTTCGGCCTGCCCGCCGACCTGCGCCGGCGCGAAACCGTGGACGTCTGATGGCGGCGCCTTTGTCTTCCGCCTCCCCTGCCCTGGGTGCCGCCCAGGGCCGCCCGGCACGCCGCCGGGCGGCCGACCCGCTGCTGCCGCTGGCCGGCCTGCTGCTGGCGGCGCTGCTGTGGGCACTGGCCACCGCGCTGATGGCGCGCAATACCCCCATCGCCGCCCAGTTCTCGCCGCAGCGGGCTTTCCCCGCCCTCGCCGGCCTGCTGGTCGATCCCTACCTGTGGGAGCACGTCGGCCTCAGCCTGCAGCGGGTGGCGGTGGGGCTGGCCTGCGCGCTCGCCATCGGCGTGCCGGCGGGCATCCTCACCGGCATCTCGGCGCACTTCGCCCAGGCCAGCGGGCCGCTGTTCCAGTTCCTGCGCATGATCTCGCCGCTGTCGTGGATGCCGATCGCGGTGATGGCGCTGGGCGTGGGCGACGCGCCGGTCTACTTCCTGCTCGCCTTCGCCGCCGTCTGGCCCATCCTGCTCAACACCGCCGCCGGCGTCGCCCAGCTGGACCGCAACTGGCTGCTGCTGGCGCGCAGCCTCTCCGCCACCCGCGGCGAAACCATCCTGCGGGTGGTGCTGCCCGGCATCACCGCCCACATTCTCACCGGCGTGCGGCTGGCCATCGGCATCATCTGGATCATCCTGGTGCCCGCGGAAATGCTGGGCGTGTCGGCCGGCCTGGGCTACTTCATCCTCGACGCCCGCGACCGCCTCGCCTACCCCGACCTGATGGCCGCCATCCTGCTGATCGGCTTCCTCGGCTACCTGCTGGACCACGCGGCGCGCTGGCTGCACAGGCGGTGGCTGCACCGGGCCTGAGCGCGGGCTAGGAACCTGAGGCGGCGAAGGGATTGAGCACGGTCAGCACCTCATCGACGACCAGGCCGTGCTGCATGTCTTCCGAATAGAGGGTGGAACAGCCGGCCTCGAGCGCGGCGGCGACGATCAGGCTGTCCCAGTAGCTGAAACGGTAGCGCTGCCGCAGGCCTGAGCCGCGGCGGTGGAGCGCCGGGCCCGGCGCGATCACCCGGCAGCGCTGGTAGAAGCTCTCCACCAGCGCCTGCAGCGGCGCCTCCGCCATGCCCGCCTTGCGCAGCAGGTTCGACGAAACCTCCGCGATCACCTGCTCGCTGATCACGTATCTCGCGGGGTGGACGATCAAACGGCACGCCGTGGCGTGCCGTTCTTCTTCCCCCGGCCTCAGCACCAGGGCATAGAGCCAGACATTGGAGTCGATGAAGCATTCATCGCTCATGGCTCTCGTCCCGGCTCAGCGGCTCGAAGCCGGGCACGACCAGGGGCTCCCGGCACAGCAGGGCGATCGCGTCGTCCTTGGCGGCCGCCGCCGGCTGGTCGCCTTCGTACATTACCACCACCCGCACCGCCATGCCGGGCGCCAGGGGAACAGACGCGGGCAGCGGTATGGCTGCATCGCGGATGACCGAATCGAACTCGACTGCCTGCATGATGGAACTCCTGCTCGAACACGCGTCGCCACATCATAGAACAGGAGTGCAGCCCCCATCCCGCCTCACCCGCCCGGCGCCCTCCCCTTCGCCGGCACCAGCCGGGCGATGCCGGCCTGGGTGAAACCCATGATCAGGATCTGGCGGCTCAGCTGGGCGGTCATCACCAGCGCCAGGTCCGCGCCCAGCCCCAGCGCGATCACCGACACCTCGGTCACGCCGCCGGGAATCAGCGCCAGCAACGTGGTCATCAGCGGCCAGCCGAAGGCGGCGTGGGCGGCCAGTGCCGCGGCCAGCGTGATCAGGAACAGCAGCGCCGACCAGGCGGTGGAAGCCAGCAGCAGCCCGCGGCCGCTCACCTGCTCCAGCCGGCGCAGGCGCAAACCGGAGGTGCAGCCGATGGCGACCTGGCACAGCGCGATCAGCCACAGTGGCGGCACGAAGTCGGTGAAGCCGCTGCCGTGGGCCAGCCCACTCAGCACCGCCGGCACCAGCAGCAGCCCCATGCGCATGCCCAGCCGCCGCGCCAGCCAGCGCCCGCCCAGGGCGCAGCCGGCGAGCACCAGCCAGTCCGCCACGCTGCCGCCAACGAAGGCGGCGCCATCGGCCACGGCCGGCGTACCGGCGGCCGGCGCCGCCCAGTGCGCCACCAGCGTGATGCCGCCGATGATGAAGACGAAGCGCACCAGGTGCACCGTGGCGATCATGCCCGGATGGCCGCCCAGGCTGGCACCGTAGGCAAGGATCTCGCTGAGACCGCCGGGCATGGAGGCGAAGAAGGCGGTGACCGGATCGAAGCCGCCGCGGCGGCGCAGGTAGGCATTGCCCAGCCATAGCAGCAGGCCGGTGTTCAGCCCAACCACCACGACCACCGGCCACAGCGCCACCACCTGGCGCAGGAAGGCCGGGGTGACCGAGCAGCCGATCAGCACACCGATCACCAGCAGCGCCGCCTCGCCCAGCGGCTTGGGCAGGCGGATGCGTTCGTCGGCGCGCGAGGCCACCGCCGCCGTCAGCATCGCCCCCAGCATCCAGCCCAGCGGCACCGCGGCGGCATGCAGCAGGCCGCCGCCGGCCAGCCCGAACGCCAACGCCAGCGCGCCGCCCCACCACGGCAAGGGTGGCGCCGCCTTCAAGCGGCCACGCTCGGACGCCAGTGCGTCTCGTTGTAGCGGCTGACGCGGCCGCTTTCGAGATCGAAGGCAAGACGCTCGGTCAGCGTCTCCAGCGCGCGGCCGTATAGGTGGAAGTGCAGCGCCGGCCTGTCGGCGACGACGTGGATGCTGTGGATGTCGTCGCCCAGGTACAGCCCCGGCTCGCCCGGGCGCACCACCTGCTCGCACAGCAGTTCCAGGCTGCCGCGCGCCGGATCGCTGCCATCGTCGCTGCGCTGGTAGATGCGGTTCAACTCTTCTCCTTCGACGGCGACGATCACCGCCCAGGTCTTGTGGTTGTGCGGCACGCTCTTCTTGCCCGGCAGCAGGGCCTGCAGGTAGAGGGCGTACTCCTGGCCCTCGCCGACGTGCAGCTGATAGCGGGTGGACAGCGGCGCGCCCGGTGCCGGCAGCGGGAAGTCGGCGAAGGAGAAGAGGTCGCGCCGCTGCGCCAGCCGGGCCAGCACCCCGGCGCTGCGGCGCAGGCTGTCGCGGTCTGTGCCGTGCTCGCGATGCAGCGCGCGGATCTCGGCGATGGCGGATTCTATCTGCTGCTTACGTTCGTCTCTGGGATTCATGGTCGGGCTCCGGTCGAGGATGGAAAGGGGGAAGAGAGGAGCGGCGGCGCCGCTCCCGGACTGCGGGGAAACTCAGCGCATCAGCCGCTGCAGGCCGAAGCCGCGCTCCACCAGGATCACCGCGGCGAAAGACAGCGCCACCATGGTCACCGACACCGCGGCGATGGTCGGATCGCTGTTGTAGGAGGCGTAGCTGAAGAGCTGCACCGGCAAGGTGCTGAAGCCGGTACCGGTGAGGAAAAGCGACAGGCCGATGTCGTCGAAGGAGACGATGAAGGCGAACAGCCCGGCGGCAAACAGGCCCGGCCCCAGCTGCGGCAGCGTCACCCGCAGGAAGCAGCGCCACGGCCCGGCGCCCAGGTTGCGCGCCGCCAGCAGCTGGCGCCGGTCCAGCGCCGCCAGGCTGGCGACCAGGGTGCGCACCACGTAAGGCAGCGTCAGCGCGGTGTGGGCGACGAACAGGCGCGAGGGCTGGTGCGTCCAGCCCCAGCTGGAGAACACCGCCAGGATGGCCAGCGCGCTGAGGATGAGCGGCACGAACAGCGGCGACATCAGCACGCCCAGCAGCAGCCCGCGGCCGGCGAAGTCGCGGCCGGCGATGCCCAGCGCCGCCGCCAGCCCCAACGCCAGCGCGCTGCCGGCGGCGGCCAGCGCCAGCCACAGGCTGTTGAGCGCGGCGTCTACAAACTCCGGCCGCGCGAGCATCGCCGCGTACCAGCGCAGCGACGGCCCGCCCTCCGGCAGGCTGACGTAGTCGCGCGGCGTCAGCGACACCAGCAGCACCATCACCAGCGGGCCGAGGATGAACAGCGTCACCAGCGCGGTCCACAACACCAGCAGGCGGGAAGGCCGGGCGTTCATCGCGCCGCTCCCGCCGCGCCGCGGCCCTCGCCCAGGCGCGCCAGCAGCGCCACCACCGCCCACACCAGGGCGAACAGCACCGCTGCCACCACCGCTGCCTCGCGCCACTCCAGGTAGTTGATGGCGAGGTCGTACACCTCGGTGGCCATCACCTTGGTGGCGGTGCCGCCCAGCAGCACCGGCACGATGTAGGCGCTGGCGCTCATGGTGAACACCAGCACCGCGCCGGCGGCGATGCCCGGCAGGCACAGCGGCAGCACCACCCGCCACAGCACCTGCCAGCGCCCGGCGCCGAGGTTGGCGGCGGCCAGCAGCAGGCGCTCGTCCAGCTTCAGCACCGAGGCCGACACCGCCAGCAGCATGTAGCCGAAGAACACATGGGTGAGGCCGACGACCACGCCGAAGTCGTTGTACATCAGCGCCAGCGGAGCGAAGCCCGCCCACGCCAGCGCGGCGTTCGCCAGCCCCTTGGGGCCAAGCAGCACCACCCAGGCCAGGGTGCGCACCACCACGCTGGTGAGCAGCGGCGACAGCAGCGCGACGAACAGCAGCGAGCGCCAGCGCGGCGCGATGCCGCGCATCAACAGCGCCACCGGAAAGGCCAGCAGCAGGCAGGTGAGCACCGTCAGCAGGCCGATGCGCAGGGTGCGGGCGAGCAGCCCCCAGGCATGGGGATCGCCGAGGAAATCGACGTAGGCGGAGAAGGACAGCCGCCAGCCGCCGCCGGCGTCCGCCGCGCTCACGCTCAGCGCCAGCAGCTGCAGCACCGGCAGCAGGAACAGCGCGCCGATGAAGAGCAGCGCCGGCAGCGTCAGCAAGGCGCCGCCCAGGCGCTGCGGCCGCGCGGCCCGGCCGGCGAAGGAGACAGCGGCGGCGCTCACGACAGCGCCTCCAGCAGCCGCGCGCCGCCGGCCTGCAGCGCGCTGGCCGCCTGTGCGGCATCCGGCTCCGGCGGCGGCAGCGGAATCATGTCCGCCACCGCCCACGCCACGCCCACCTGGGCGCCCGGCGCCAGCCCGGCCGCCCAGGCGCCGGCGGCGCATTCGCCGGCCAGCAGCAGGCCGTGCAGCTCCACCTCGAAGCGCAGCGCAGCGCCCAGGTAGGTGAGGCTGCGCAGGCAGCCGTCGAAGGCGGCTTCGGCCGCGCTCAAGCCACCGGCGCCCGGCCCCGCCGGCAGCAGGCGCAGCGCATGGGCCGGGATGGCGTAGCGCGCCTCGCCGGCGGCATCGGTGAGCGCCGCCTCCGCCGGCAGCGGCAACACCGGCGCGCCGCCGGCCGGTCGCAGCCGGAGGCCGGCGGCATGCCGCTCCAGCCGGCCGGCGACGACGTTGCCGTGGCCGACGAAGTCGGCGACGAAGGCGGTGCGCGGCCGGGTGTAGATGGCCTGCGGCGTGTCGAACTGCTGCAGCCGGCCGCCGCCCAGGATGGCGACGCGGTCCGAAGTGGCGAAGGCCTCCTCCAGGTCATGGGTGACCAGCAGCGTGGTCATGCCGGTGCGGCGGTGGATGTCGACGAAGTTGTCGCGCAGCTCGCGGCGCAGCCGCGGGTCCAGATTGCTCAGCGGCTCGTCCAGCAGCAGCAGGCGCGGTTCCAGCACCAGCGCCCGCGCCAGCGCCACCCGCTGCTGCTGGCCGCCGGAGAGTTCGCGCGGATGGCGGCCGCCCAGGCCCTCCAGCCGCACCAGCTCCAGCGCCTCGCCCACCCGGCGGGCGATCTCCGCCCGGCCGGCCTTGCGCATGCGCAGGCCGAAGGCGACGTTGTCGAACACCGTCATGTGCGGGAACAGGGCATAGCTCTGGAACACCATGGCGGCGCCACGGCGGTGGCTGGGCAGGCCGCGCAGCGAGGCGCCGTCGAGCAGGATGTCGCCGGCGTCCGGGTCGATGAAGCCGGCGATCATGTGCAGCGTGGTGGTCTTGCCGCCGCCGGAGGGGCCGAGCAGGGAGACGAACTCGCCGCGGCGCACCGCCAGCGACAGCCCGTCCACCGCCGCCTGGCCGCCGAAGCGCTTCACCACGCCGTCCAGGCGCAGGAAGGCGGCGTCGGCGCGCGCCGTTTCAGCCATCGTCGCCATGCCGCTCAACCGCCCAGCGCGCGTTCCAGCTTGCGCGTCCAGTCGCGGCGCTCCTGCACCACCACGTCGTCGTCGATGGCCGGCATGCGCGCCAGCGTGTCCTGGTCGGGCACGCCCAGCTCGCGCAGCTCCGCCGGTACCGCCACGCTGGCGTTGGCCGGGCTGTAGAACAGCTCGCGCATCAGCCGCGCCTGCGCCTCCGGGGCGAGGAACCAGTCGATGAAGCGCTGCGCCAGTTCCGGGTTGGGCGCGCCCTTCACCGGCGCCACCATGGTGGAGCTGACCACCGCGCCCTCCTTCGGCAGCACGAAGGCCAGGCCGGGCAGGCGCTTGACCAGGGGCAGCGCCCGTATGCTGCTGTTCACCCCCACCAGGTATTCGCCCAGCAGGATCTTCTCCTCATGCTTGGCCGCCGCCGGCTCCAGCACCCGGGCGCACTTGCCCAGCGCGGCGAAGCGGGCGATGCCCTGCTCCACTTTGGCCGGATCGCCGCCGCCCAGCATCAGCACCGCGTTGAGGGTGTAGACCTGGCTCGCCCGCTCCAGGCCAAGGTGGCCGCAGAATTCCGGCCGCGACAGGTCGTCCCAGCTTGCCGGCGGCGCCCAGCCACGTCTGGCGAACTCGTCCTTGCGGTAGTACAGGCCGGTGACGAAGGTGCCGATGGCGGCGCCGTCGCCCGCCTTGGCGCGGGCGCGCGGGGCCAGATCCTTCCAGTGGCCGACGATGCGCTCGTCTATCGGCGCCAGCAGGCCCTGGCTGGAAGCCAGGCGCTGGGTGACGTTCTCGAACAGGATCACGTCGTATTCCGGCGCGGCCTTGGTCGCCGCCAGCTTGGCGACGTTGCCCGGCGCGGTGCCCGGCACCCACTGGATGCTGACCTTGTACTGCTGCTCGAAGGGCTTGAAGACTTCGCGGTAGACCTCGTCCAGCTGGCCGCCGAAGGAAGCGACCACCAGCTTGCGCGGCGTCTCCTGGGCGTGGGCGGGCGCGGTGCCCAGTAGCGGCAGCGCGGCGGCCAGGGTGAGCAGGCGCAGGCCGGCGGCCAGCGTGCCACGGCGTGCGGCATTCGGGGATGGGCGCTTCATGAGTGGGACTCCTCCAGGGTAGGCGCGGCGCTGCGGCCCGGGCTGGCCTCGCTTGCAGCGGCGCGCAGCGCATCGATCAGCGCCAGCGTGCGCACATGGGCCGCGGCGGCGGCGGCGGCGTGGAAAGGCGGATGGCCGAAGCGGCCGAAGCCGTGGTCGGCGCCGGCATGCACCGTCAGCTCCACCTCGGGCCGGCCCGCCACTGCCGCGCGCACCGACTGGATCAGCTCCGGCGGCGTGCGCCAGTCCAGCTCGCCGAAATGCAGCTGCACCGGCACCCGGATACGCTCGCCCTGCGCCAGGTGGCGCGCCATGTTGGTGGCGTACCAGCCGCTGGCGCCATCCACCGCGCCGGCAGCGGCAGCGAGGAAGGCCAGCTCGCCGCCCAGGCAGTAGCCCACCGCGATCACCGGCGTGCCGGCCGGCAGGCGTTGGCGCCAACCGGCAGCCAGCGCGGCGATGTCGCGCACCGCCAGTTCGCGGTCCAGCGCCCCGGCCAACTCGCGGCCCCTCTGCTGGTGCTCGGGCGTGTATTCCAGGTGCTGGCCGGGCTCCTGCCGCCAGTAGAGGTCGGGCACCAGCACATGGAAACCCTGCCCGGCATAGCGCTCGGCCACCTGGCGTATCCAGCCGTTGATGTTGTAGATCTCCGGCAGCACCAGCACGGCGGCGCCGGCCGGCTGCAGGGGTTCCGCCGCATAGGCCTGGAAGCGGCCGTCGGCGGTATCGATATCGACGAGGGGAAAGCTCATGTTCGGGGTCTCCGGGCTTGCGGGGAGGTGAAGGGGGAAAGGCCGGTGGAGGGCGCGGTACTGCCCGCCGCAGCGGCGGGCGAACACCCGGCTGTCGCCGCAGCGTCGGCGGAGCCTGCGCCGCCGGCCAGGAAGAAGCGCTCGCCGTCGCGGGCGAGCTGGGCCAACAGCTGGCGCTCCCAGTCCAGGTAGGCGCGCATCGCCTGGTGGTTGCCGCGGCGGCGGTCGTGCGCCCAATACAGCACGTCCACCCGCTGCGCCTGCGGCAGCAGGCGCTCCGCCTCGGCCGCGTCCGGCCTGTGCAGCGGCAGGCCGGCCCGCTCCCAGGCGCGCAGGCCGCCGGCCACCACCGCGATGCGGCCGGCGGGCGCCTGCTCGGCCAGATCCAGGCCGGCAAGGTGGGCGGCGGCAGCGTCTGCGGAAAACAGCAGCAGTTCGGTGCCGGCGCGCGCCTCGGCGACCACCGCCTGCAGCCGGGCGCGGTTGGCCCAGCGCGCGCCCGGCGGATGGGCGCGCAGGAAATCGGCGCTGCCATCCAGGCACCAGGCGCGGGCGCCGGCCTGCAGCCGCGTCGCCGCCTGCGCCGGCGACAGTTCCGGCAGCCCGGAGCGACGGCCAACGGCGAGTTCGAGTTGAACCCTGGCGGCGGCGTCCGCATCTCTGGCGCCGTTTTCCGCGGCGGCGGCCGGGCCGCTCACGCAGGGCAAGCCGGCCTCGCGCGCCGCCGCCAGGCCGCCGGCCAGCACCGCCGCCGGCCAGCCCAGGGCGCGCAGCCAGTGGGCGATCTGGTGGGCGCGCACGCCGTCGTCGTCCACCAGCACCACCCGGGCGCCCAGGGTGGCCATCCAGCGGTCGCTGGCCTGCAGCAGCTGACCGCCGGCGGCCCAGCGGGCGCCGGCCAGATGGCCGGCGGCGTATTCCTCGGCGCTGCGGACGTCGAACACATAGGTGGTCCGGTCGCCGGCTTCGCGCCAGGCGGCCAGCACCGCAGCGGTGATCTCCGGCGTACCGGACTGCTGCGCCAGGCGCTGCGCATGCTCGCGGCCGAAGGCGGCGGCGGCGGCGCTGGGCGATACCATCGGCGCGGCGTCACCGCTCTCCAGCGCATGGCCGGCGAGCTGCCAGCCGTGGCAGCCATCCGCCAGCGCCACCACCCGGTTGGGCACGCCGGCGGAGATCAACGTCTGCGCGCCGACGATGCCGCGGGTGCGGCCACCGCAGGCCAGCACTACCAGGGTGTCGGCCTGCGGCACCAGATCGCGGAAGCGGTGCAGCAGTTCGCCACCGGGGCAGGACAACGCGCCCGGCACATGGCGCAGCGCATGCTCGGCCGGAGTGCGCGGGTCCAGCACCTGCAGGGCGACGCCGGCCGCGCGCAGGCGCAGCAGTTCGTCGGCGCTGATCGCCGGCGTGGCGTGGCTGTGTTCCAGCCATTCGCCGAAGGCCTTGCCCGGCACATAGACGCCATGGAATAGCTCGCCGCCAGCGGCGGCCCAGGCCGGCGTACCGCCTTCCAGCATCGCCAGTTCGCGGTAGCCCAGCGTGGCCAGGCGGCGGGCGGCGACGGCGGCGATGCCGTCGCCGTGGTCCACCAGCACCAGCGGGCAGGCCAGCCGCGGCACCAGCGGCGGCACCAGCAACTCCAGCCGGCTGTAGGGCGTGCTGGCCGCCCACAGCAGATGGCCCAGGCCGTATTCGCCCTCCTCGGCGACGTCCAGCAGCGCCAGTTCGGGCGCGCTGGCCAGTTCCGGCGCGGCGCCGGGGCGTACCTGCGCCAGCCGGTGCTTGAGCGCCTGCGGGCTGATTGCGCGTATCGCCGTCATGCCGGCACTCCCGCGCTGCGAGGCGCCGCGGCAGCCTGTGCCAGCGCGGCATCCAGCCGCCGCAGGCTGTCCGGCGCGCCGAAGCCGCCGGCGGCGGCGAGCAGTTCGCCGGCCACCTCCGCCGGCAGATGGGCCGTCAGGGTGCGGAACTTCTGTTCCAGCGCCGGCCAGTCCATCGGCCGCCCGGGGCTGCCGAAGGCATGCTCCACCCGCTCTAGATGCAGGCGGCCGTCGTTCAATTCGATCTCCAGCCGCGCCGAGGTCCGCGCCTCGCCCTCGTCCGCCACCACCTGCACCTTTGCGGCCAGCGCCTGCAGGGCCGGCTCCGCCAGCCGCGCCGGGGCGAAATCCTGCGGTGTGGCGGCATGGCCGTGCAGGCCGAGGGCGATACACCAGGCCAGGCTGAAGCGGGCCTCGGTGGCGGTGGCCGGCGCCTGCCGGGCGGCGACCCGGGCCGCCAGCGGATGGACGAAGACGCGCAGTGCGCCCATCTGGGCTGGCGCCACCGAGATGGCTGCGGCACGGGCGGCATCCAGCGCCGCATGGGTGAGCTGGCAGGCGGCGTAGGGCTTGAAGCTGTTGTCCAACAGCGCGGAACGGCCGTCCAGCGCCGGAGCAAGCGCCAGGCCGGCATCCTGCAGCAGCGTCGGAAACAGGCCGCCAGGTGCCTCAAACACCGCGGCTGCGCCTTCGTAGCCGGCTTCGGCGAGTTCGGTGGCGATCACCGCGCCCATGGCCGCCTGGCCGGCGTGCAGCGGCTTGGCCATGCTGCCGAAGGAGGCGTTGAGGCCGCCGGCGCCGGTGGCGGCCAGGGCCAGCGCATGGGCGGTGCGCACCGCATCCAGCTCGAGGGCATGGGCGAGCGCGGCCGCGGCGCCGATGCGGCCCAGCACCGGCGTGGCGTGCCAGCCCTGGCTGGTGAGGCGCACACCCACGCCCTCCCCGCCCAGCGCAGCGCCGACCTGGAAGCCGGCAGCGAAGGCGGCGAGCAAACGCTGCGGCGGCAGCCGGCGGGCGCCGCCGACGGCCAGCAGCGCCGCCCACAGCGGGCCGCTGCCGTGCATCACCGAGGGAATGTGGGTGTCGTCGAAATCCAGTGCATGGGACAGGCCGCCATTCACCAGCGCCGCCACCGCCGGCGCGGCCAGCCCGCCGGACAGCAGCCGCGCATCACCGCCGCTGCGCCAGCCGGCGGCCACCCGGGCGAGGATGCGCGCCTCCGGCTCGACCACGGCGGCGAGGGAAACGCCCAGCCAGTCGAGCAGGCAGCAGCGCGCGGCAGCGGCGGCCTCCTCCGCCAGCATCTGGCGGCGGGGATCGACCAGCCAGCCGGCCAGCTGGCTGGCGACGGTTGCGGCGGCGGCCATCAGTTCGCCTCTATGCCGGCGTCGGCGATGATGCGGCCCCAGCGCTCATGGTCGCGGCGGATGAAGCCGGCCAGTTCGGCGGCGGAACTGAAGCGCGGTTCGGCGCCGGCCCTGGCCATGCGCTCGCGGAAGTCGGCGGAAGCCACCACCTTGCCGACCTCGGCGTTGAGGCGGGCAACGATGGCCGGCGGCAGGCCCTTGGGGCCGAGCACACCGGCCCAGGTGGTGACCACCAGCTCGCGCCCGCCCGCTTCCGCCATGGTCGGCACCTGCGGCAGCACCGGCGAGCGCTGGGCGCTGGTCACCGCCAGCGGCTTCAGCTTGCCGCCGGCGATGAGGCCCAGGGCCGAGGGCAGCGTGGCGAACATCGCCTGCACATGGCCGGCGGCGACGTCGGTCATCGCCGGCCCGCCGCCCTTGTAGTGGGCATGCAGGATGGAGATGCCTTCCAGCGTGCGGAACAGTTCCGCGCTGAGGTGGTTGGTGGTGCCGACGCCGGAGGAGGCGAACGCCACCTCGCCCGGCTTCTGCCTGGCCCCCGCCGCCAGCGCGCCTACGCTGTCCGGCTGGTCGGGCGCGGTCACCAGCACCATGGAGAAATCCACCACCGCCGCCACCGGGGTGAAGGACTGCTCCGGGGCGTAGCGCAGGTGCTTGTACAGCAAGGGCGCCACCGCGACCTCGTTGGCGGTGGTGAACAGCAGGGTGTAGCCATCTGCCTCGGCCGCCGCCACGGCAGCGGTACCCAGGGTACCGGAGGCGCCGCCGCGGTTCTCCACCACCACCGGCTGGCCCAGCGCCAGCGTGAGCTTGTCCGCCAGCGGCCGCGCCACCAGGTCGGCCAGGCCACCCGGCGGGAAGGGCACGATGAGCTTGACCGGCCGCGCCGGCCATTCTTCGGCATGGGCGCCGGCAGGCACGAACACGGTTGCGAGGGAGAGCGCCAAGGCGATGGCGCCGGCGCGGATGCTGCGGGTTGCGGACATGACTGCTTTCCTGGGGGCTGGAACTGGCGCGCATCCTAGGAAGCCGCTGTCGGCTTGGGAATTCTCAATAAATCACATGCTTATCTGTTTTGATGGCAGCGCCCCGCCCCGCTACTCGCCATTTGCATGCGCGTCCGCGGCAAGCCCCTGAAAGGAAAAGAGCGGAGAAAAAACATGCCGCGCGCCGGTTTGTCAGCGGCATGCGCCAAAACATAAGCACCGCTGAAGTATTCGCTAGCGCGCTTGATCCTTGCGCCGCCCGCCGGCGGTGGCGCGGCGCTCCGCCGCCTCCCTGCCCTGGCCGCTCTTGAGTAGCGCATAGGCCTGGCGCACCAGCGGGTTGACGCTGCCCGGCCGCACCCACAGGTAGTAGCTGATGTCCGGCAGGCGCGGAAAGCCATCCTTCTCGCCAAGCACCCGCATGTCGCCGCCCAGCAGGTCCATGCTGCGGGCGGTGACGCCCAGGCCGGCGCGCAGCGCGGCCTTGATGCCGGTGGGGCTGGACGAGGTGTAGGCCTGGCGCCAGGGAATGCGGTGGCGCTCCAGCGCCTCCAGCGCATAGCGGCGGAAGATGCTGGGCTCGTCGCCGAGGATGAGCGGCACCGGCTGCTGCGGCACCGGCACGAACTGGGCGGCGCACAGCCACAGGGTGGGCGAACTGCGCAGCACGAAGCCCTCCAGCGTGGCGTCCTCCCGGGTGGAGATGGTGATGTCCACCACGCCGCGATGCAGCGCCTCCATCAACTGCGGGCTGCGGCCGACCTCGATCTCCAGCCGCAGGTCGGGCATGAAGCGGGCGATGTGGCTGAGCACCTGCGGCAGGATGGTGTCGGCGATGTCGTGCGGCGAACCGATGCGCAGCGAGCCGCCGCTGCCGCTGTCGCGCAGCGCCAGCATGGCGTCGTCGTTGAGGGCGAGCATGTCGCGGGCGTAGCGCAGCAGGTGGTGGCCATGCTCGGTGAGGCGCTTGCCGCGGCCCTGCTTCTCGAACAGGGTCTGGCCGAGCTGGGCTTCCAGGCGCTGCATCTGCTGGGTGACCGCGGACTGGCTGCGCTGCAGGCGCGAACCGGCGCCGGCGAAGGTGCCGTGGGTGGCGACGGCGACGAAGCTGCGCAGCAGTTCGAGATCGAAGGTGGGCGTGATGGACATGGACGGCACCCGGCGGCAGCCGGGCAAGCGGACGGACGAGGGCGCCGACTATTGCGCAGCCGCCCGCCGCCGGCAAATCACGAATACGGCATAGCTTTGCGCCTATTCAGCGCAGCGGCGCGCCATCCCCGGCCAGCAGCAGGTTCACCGTCTTCATCGCCTCCAGGTTGGTGAGGATGCCGATATGGCTGTCGTCGAAGCCGTAGATGCGCTCAGCCTGGGTCTGGGCTTCGGTGGCGAGTTCGCTGGCAACCGAGACCACGCCGTCGTTGGCGCGGCCCAGGGCGCTGCCGCCGCCGTAGGTGAACAGCAGATGGTGGCGGGTGCCGGCGGGCAGGAACTGCACCTGTGCGCCTCCCTCCTGGCCGGTGTAGAAAAGCTCCCGCAGGTAGCTGCTGCCGGGCACGATGTCGCGCCACACCGGCACCACCACCGGCGAGGAGGTAATGCCGCGCAGGGCCGCCTCATGCCCGCCCCAGGGGGTGGACAGGCTGATGAACAGCGGCACTTCGGCCGGCGCGTTGCGCTCGGCGCGGCGCAGCAGGAAGCCGCGCGCCACCAGCCCGCCCATGCTGTGGGCGACAAGGTGGAAGCGCTTCAACCGGTAGTGCAGTTCCAGCTCCAGCATGGTGCTGGTGAGGATGTCCACCGTGGTGTCCAGACCGAGGCCGGAGGCATAGGAGAACACCCAGGGCTGGAAGCGCTTGCGGTCCAGCTGGCCGACGAGGGCGGCGAAATCGCGCGGCGAACCGTTGATGCCATGCACGAATACCACCGGGATCTTGTCCGGGTCGTAGGGCTCCAGCAGGTAGATGCCGCTGCGGCCGGCGAGGATGAAATCCAGCGGACGCCAGCTGCTGGCTGCGGCGATTTCCGGGTCGAAGCGGGAGTCTTCCAGCGTGGTGACGTCACCGAAGGAGAGCAACTGGCCGCCGCTGACGGCGGGCCGGTTCACCGCCGGCCGCGGCCGCAGCTGGCCGAGGGTGGGCAGGCCGAAAGCGGCCGCTGCGCTGGGCGCGGCCTCCGCCGGCACCCGCAGGGCGATGTCGGCGAAGACCTTGCCGGCGCTGCAGCTCACACTGCTCCTGGGATCGAAGGCCAGCAGGGGTTCGCCGGCGTCGTGGCGGAAGTTGCCATTGCTGTCGCGGAAGGCGGCCAGGCCATAGTTGCCGGGGCCAACGATGAAGCCCCAGGCGCCTTCCCGCTCCATGACGAAGTAATCGACCTGGCGCCAGGCGGGTTGCGCCGCATCGGAGGCCACCGCGTCGTCATGCAGCAGCGCCACCACATACGGGCCGGAAGCCCCGCCCTCGTCGGCCAGCGTGCCGGCGACGGAGCAGGCGGTGGACATCTGCGCCAGCTGGCCGCGCAGCGAGAACATCATGCAGCCGCCGCTGGCCAGCGCCAGCAGCATCACCGCGAGCAGCGCCAGCGCCCGCCGCAGCGTCGTTGTGGTGAAGAGGCCGGCCCCCAGCGCCCGGCCCCGGTATGGCTTGCGTGTACGGACCGCAAGGGTCGCCATCGGATTTCCCCGCCGTGATGAAAGACGCCGCCCGGGTCGGGACGGCACAGGACGAGCGGGATTATCGCGATGACGGCGGGGCAAGGTCCAGCCGGACAGCCGCGCCGCCCGGGCTTCCGCACGATGCGGCGGTGGGATTACCCGCGCCCGGCCGGACGTTCGCCGAGGTGTTCGCTCAAATGCTCGATCAGGCGGGCGAGCAGCAGCGGATGCGGCTCGTGGCCGACGCCGGGCAGGATGTCCAGCGTGGCCGTCGCCCCCAGGCTGCGCAGGCGCTGGGCCGCGGCCTCGGCCAGTTGCGGCGCCATCACCGTGTCGGCCACGCCGTGCAGCAGGTGAATGGCCGCCACCGCCGGCTTGTGCTCCGGCAGCGTGGCATAGCGGCCGGCGAGCGACGCGACCCGCAGCGCAGGCGGCTGCGCCAGCCGAGTGGATTCCAGCGCCATGATGCCGCCCTGGGAAAAGCCGACGATCAGGGTCTGCGCCGGGCCGACGCCAGCTTCCTGCTGCCACAGCCCGACGATGGAGACGAAGCCCGGCATGGCGGCATCCACCCTGGCCTGGCGGTTTTCCTCGGTCACGCCGCGCACCGAGAACCACTGGCGGCCGGCGGAAATGTCGGCGGGCTGGGGTGAGGCCACCGCCACCACCATCGCCTCCGGATCGGCCGCCGCCAGCCGGCGGCCGCTATCCACCATGGATTCCGGCACCGAGCCCACGCCATGCATCAGCAGCACCAGCCGCACCGCCCGGCCCGGCCGGGCGACGATGATGGAAGGCGTAGGCCTGCCGCCCGCTTGCGTCGTGCTGGAC
>Ga0209699_100475_pt1 | contig 20752 bp, 17 predicted proteins | sample SynthPrep_1_END__FD_187204 | JGI IMG/M metagenome (GOLD analysis project Ga0209699, IMG submission 187204) | Synthetic microbial communities from Ohio, USA - SynthPrep_1_END_DS7_MetaG (SPAdes) (version 2) | ecosystem: Engineered > Bioreactor > Aerobic > Activated sludge | place: USA: Ohio...
CTTCGTTCCATCACTTCCAAAGTGTTCCCAAAACGCTCCCCTCTGAGAAGCGATCCGGCCAGAACCCCGGAAATACTGGCTTGTACATGGTGCGGACGGAGAGACTCGAACTCTCACACCTTGCGGCGCCAGAACCTAAATCTGGTGTGTCTACCAATTTCACCACGTCCGCGTGGCTTTCAGCTTGAAACAAAAACGCCAGGCTTTTGGCCTGGCGCTTTGGAATATGGGGTGGACGATGGGAATCGAACCCACGACACCAGGAGCCACAATCCTGTGCTCTACCAACTGAGCTACGCCCACCATATTACATTGCTTACCCAATTTGCCTGACCGCCAAATGGCGCACCCGGCAGGACTCGAACCTGCGACCATCCGCTTAGAAGGCGGATGCTCTATCCAGCTGAGCTACGGGCGCTTATCCATCCGCGAGTGCAGACTTACAAGCTTTCGGCTCCAACCTTACCTGAAGGCTTGGCTTTTGCCGTCTCACCCAGCGAGTGGCTGTTCCTGAGAAGCGGGGCGAATGTTATAGACGCCTCCCAAACTCGTCAACAGAAATTTTCAAAAAAATTCAGCGATTTAAAGGAGTTACGCGAAAACGACGGCGGGCGCCTTTGCCCCATCGCATGCCCATGCGAGAATGCGCGTCCTTTTTTCATCCTTATTAATGGTTAATCAGCGCAATGACCGCACAACTGATCGACGGCAAGGCGATCGCCGCCAGCCTCCGCCAGCAGATTGCCCAACGCGTCGCCGAGCGCCGCCAGCAAGGCCTTCGTGCACCAGGCCTGGCCGTGATCCTGGTCGGTACCGATCCCGCCTCCCAGGTCTATGTGTCACATAAACGCAAGGACTGTGAAGAAGTCGGCTTCCTGTCCCGCGCCTACGATCTACCGGCAGAGACCAGCCAGGCCAATCTGCTTGCCCTGATCGACGAGCTCAACGAAGACCCGGCCATCGACGGCATCCTGGTGCAGTTGCCGCTGCCGGAGAACCTGGACTCATCGCTGCTGCTCGAGCGCATCCGCCCAGACAAGGACGTGGACGGATTCCACCCCTACAATATCGGTCGGCTGGCCCAGCGTATGCCGTTGCTGCGCCCCTGCACACCCAAAGGCATCATGACCTTGCTGCACAGCACGGGCGCAGACCTGTACGGCATGCATGCCGTTGTGGTCGGCGCATCCAATATCGTTGGCCGCCCCATGGCCATGGAACTGCTGCTGGCCGGCTGCACCGTTACCGTCACCCACCGTTTCACCAAGGATCTGGCCGGCCATGTGGGCCAGGCCGACATCGTCGTCGTGGCCGCCGGCAAGCCGGGCCTGGTCAAGGGCGAGTGGATCAAGGAAGGCGCCATCGTCATCGATGTGGGCATCAATCGCCAGGATGACGGCAAGCTGGTCGGTGACGTCGTCTACGAGACCGCCCTACCCCGCGCCGGCTGGATCACACCGGTACCGGGCGGTGTCGGCCCGATGACCCGTGCAGGGCTTCTGGAAAACACCCTGCATGCCGCCGAACACCTGCATAAGTGATCGGCGCCGGCAGGGTTCGGCAGTCGTAAGCTGATCAGAACCCCGCGCAACGCAAACGCCCCGACTTCGTTCGGGGCGTTTGCGTTCTGGCGCGCCAAAGACCGACCCACGAGGATAGCCGATGGCGGATCACCTTCAGGATCAGAAGTTAATCGAGAGATTGACCGCGAAGTTGCGCCCTGGCCGAGTGAAGCGGTGCGAGCCCTCCCCCTTGCGGTCGATCCGGTTGCTGGTTCCGTGCGCGGAGATGCTGCGCAGGCTGTCCCATGTCGAGCACGTGCTGTTGAACAGGTTGTACACCCCGGCCTCGGTGGTCATCTGGTCACTCCACTTCAGGTACCCGGTCACGTCGACGAAGCGGCAGGAGTGGCTCAGGTAACGCCATTGCTTGCCGCTCTCGATGGCCCGGCTACCCGCCTTCTTCGCCGCCTGAGTCGTCGACAGATGGCCACCGTCATGCTTGTCCGGCACGTCCAGTGTCAGGCCGGGCGACCAGGCCAGGGTCTGAATCTTCTGGTGATCGCGAGAACGGTAGGTGGAGCGCGAGAGCAACCCTGCGTCACCTTGCCGAATCAGATCGCTCGGATCCTTCGGCTAATCGACGGGGTTTGGAATAGCCGATGGCCATCGCATGCCTTCCTGCCGCCGAAGAGGGTTGTGAAATGCCACGCCGATTCCGGCAGTCCGGGCACGCCGCACACAAACGGCGATGCCCCTGTCGACCGACAGGGGCATCGTTTACGCCCTTGCTACAGTGCCCGGGGCTGACCTGGCAGAATCGAACCGATCAGTTGCGCGCCTGTTCCCAGGACTTGAGCAACTCATCGTAGGCAATGGTTTCGCCCTTGGGCTTCTCGTTGGCCAGCTTGGGCTTGGGAGCACCCGGTTGATCGAACCAGTACTGCGGATCGCGCGGCTCGTTCAGCTTCGGCCCGCACTCACCCAATACGCCGGAGCGCTCCAGGCGACCGAGCATGGTGTCCTGTGCTGCGGCAAGACCATCCAGAGCCTGTTGCGGTGTCTTGTCACCACTGGCGGCCTCGGCGATGAACTGCCACCAGAGCTGCGCCAGGCGCGGATAGTCCGGCACGTTGGTACCGGTCGGCGTCCATTGCACGCGCGCCGGGCTACGGTAGAACTCCACCAGACCACCGAGCTTGGGCGCCACATCGGTCATGGCCTGAGAGTTGATGTCCGACTCACGAATCGGCGTCAGGCCGACCAGGGTCTTCTTCAGCGAGACGGTCTTGGAGGTGACGAACTGGGCATAGAGCCAGGCCGCCAGGCGCTGTTTCTCGGGGGTGGACTTGAGGAACGTCCAGGAGCCGGTGTCCTGGTAGCCGAGCTTCATGCCCTCCTCCCAGTACGGCCCCTTGGGCGACGGCGCCATGCGCCATTTCGGCGTACCGTCGGCATTGACCACTGGCAGGCCCGGCTTGGTCATGTCGGCGGTAAAGGCGGTGTACCAGAAGATCTGCTGGGCGATGGCGCCCTGCGCCGGTACCGGTCCGGCCTCGGAGAAGGTCATGCCCTGGGCCTCCGGCGGTGCGTACTGGCGCATCCAGTCGACGTACTTCTGCGTGGCGAAGACCGCCGCCGGGCCATTGGTATCGCCGCCGCGGGCAACGCTGGAGCCCACCGGCCGGCAACCCTCGACACGAATGCCCCACTCGTCAACTGGCAAGCCGTTGGGCAGGCCCTTGTCGCCACCGCCGGCCATGGAGAACCAGGCGTCGGTGAAGCGCCAGCCCAGCGACGGGTCTTTCTTGCCGTAGTCCATGTGGCCGTATACGCGCTGGCCGTCGATCTCCTTGACGTGCCTGGAGAAGAACTCGGCGATGTCCTCGTAGGCCGACCAGTTCACCGGCACGCCCAGCTCATAGCCGTAGATTTCCTTGAACCTGGCCTTCAGTTCCGGGCGCTCGAACCAATCGGCGCGGAACCAGTAGAGGTTGGCGAACTGCTGGTCGGGCAACTGGTAGATCTTCTTGTCCGGCCCGGTGGTGAAGGAAATACCGATGAAGTCTTCGAGATCCAGAGTCGGTGAAGTGAAATCCCTGGCTTCACCGGCAATCATGTCGCTGATGGCCATGGCCTTGCCGTAACGCGCGTGGGTGCCGATCAGATCCGAATCGTTGACCCAACCGTCGTAGATGTTCTTGTCCGACTGCATTTGCGTTTGCAGCTTCTCCACCACATCGCCTTCCTGCAGCAGGTCGTGCCTGAGCTTGATCCCGGTGATCTCACTGAACGCCTTGGCCAGCACCTTGGACTCGTACTCGTGGGTGGTGATGGTTTCCGACACCACGCTGATGTTCATGCCACGGAACGGCTCGGCGGCCTTGATGAACCACTTCAGCTCTTCGAGCTGCTGCTCGGGCGTCAGGGTCGAGGGGTTGAACTCGTCGGCGATCCATTTCTTCGCAGCCTCTTCATAGGCATCCGCCCAGGCCGCACCGCTCAAACCGGACAACGCCAGCAAGGCGGCCAACGCCATGCTATGTCGGGTCTTGTTGTTATTGTCGAACATAGAGACCTCCATCTCAGGATATGGGAGAGGCACGCCGGCGGCAGCCCGGCTCAGCCCCAGCGCATGACTGCGCATAACCACAACAGCGATAGCAACGAAGCTATCCACACGCTCCAGTCGGTCACGCCTATCACCAGAAGGTGCAGGTAGGCGCTGCCGAGCAGACCGATGAACAACCGATCGCCGCGGGTGGTGGCGATCGGCAGAAACCCCTTGCGCTCGACGCACGGCCAGCGCAGCTCGACCAGCGTCATGCCGGCCAGCAGCAAGGCGATGCCGGCGAAGAACAGCGCGGTCGGTAGAGTCCAGGCCATCCAGCTCATGACGAACCTCCCTTACACGCGACCGAGGGCAAAGCCCTTGGCCACATGATTGCGAACGAACCAGATCACCAGCATCCCCGGGATGATGGTCAGCACCCCGGCGGCGGCCAGCACGCCCCAGTCGATGCCCGAGGCTGACACGGTACGGGTCATCACCGCGGCGATGGGCTTGGCCTCGACCGAGGTCAGGGTGCGCGCCAGCAGCAGCTCGACCCAGGAGAACATGAAGCAGAAGAAGGCGGTGACGCCGATGCCGGAGCGGATCAGCGGAATGAAGATCTTCACGAAGAATTTCGGGAAGCTGTAACCGTCGATGTACGCCGTCTCGTCGATTTCCTTGGGCACACTGGACATGAACCCCTCGAGAATCCAGACCGCCAGCGGCACGTTGAACAGGCAGTGCGCCAGCGCCACGGCAATATGGGTGTCGAACAGACCGATGGATGAATACAGCTGGAAAAATGGCAGCAGGAATACTGCCGGCGGCGCCATGCGATTGGTCAGCAGCCAGAAGAACAGGTGCTTGTCGCCGAGAAAGCGGTAGCGCGAGAAGGCATAGGCCGCCGGCAGCGCCACGCTGAGCGAGATCAGCATGTTGAGGCTGACGTAATACAGCGAGTTGAGGTAGCCCTCATACCAGCTGCGGTCGGTGAAAATCACCCGGTAGTTGTCCAGAATGAAGTTCTGCGGCCACAGGCTGAGCCCGCCGAGAATCTCGGTATTGCTCTTGAACGACATGTTCAGCAGCCAGTAGATCGGCACCAGCAGGAACAGGAAATAGATCAGCAGCACCAGGCGTTTGCGCAGCGTCATGGTCGGCCTCAACGGGTTTTGTCGTCATGGGTCATGGCGGTGTAGAACAGCCAGGACACCAAAAGAATGATCAGGAAGTACACCAGCGAGAACGCGGCCGCCGGGCCCAGGTCGAACTGGCCGATGGCCATCTGCGTCAGGGTCTGGCTGAGGAAGGTGGTGGCGTTGCCCGGCCCGCCGCCGGTGAGCACGAAGGGCTCGGTGTAGATCATGAAGCTGTCCATGAAGCGCAGCATCACCGCGATCAGCAGCACGCTCTTGAGTTTGGGCAACTGGATATGGCGAAACACCGCCCAGTTCGACGCCCGGTCGATGCGCGCCGCCTGGTAGTAGACGTCGGGAATCGCCCGCAGCCCCGAGTAGCAGAGCAGCGCCACCAGCGACGTCCAGTGCCAGACGTCCATGATCAGTACCGTCACCCAGGCGTCCATGGTGTTGGCCGCGTAGTTGTAGCTGATACCCAGCTTGTTCAACGCCCAGCCCATCAGGCCGATGTCGGCGCGACCGAAGATCTGCCAGATGGTGCCGACCACGTTCCATGGAATCAGCAGCGGAATGGCCATCAGAATCAGGCACAGCGAGGCCCAGCGCCCTCGCGTCGGCATGCACAGGGCAATGGCGATGCCCAGCGGAATCTCGATCAGCAGCACGCAGGCGGAGAAGATGAACTGGCGCAGCAACGAGTCGTGCAGGCGCGGATCCTGAAGCACCTGGCGGTACCAGTCGACGCCGACGAAGTAGCGCGTGGACGGGTCGAAGATGTCCTGCACCGAGTAGTTGACCACCGTCATCATCGGCACGATCGCACTGAACGCCACCAGCAGGAAGACCGGCAGCACCAGCCACCAGGCCTTGTTGTTCTGCACCTTCATGGCGCCACCTCCACCAGGTAGTCATCGGCATAAAGCATCAGCCACTGTGCCGGGAAGCTCAGGTAGACCTGCTCGCGCGGCACCGGCTGGTCTTCCTGCAAACGCGCCTTGAGTACCTGGCCATCCAGCTCGAAGGTGAGAATCTTGTAGGTGCCGAGGTCCTCGACATGCAGCACCTGGCCACACAGCGCGTCTTCATAGGCGTCATCCCAGATGTGCACGAACTCGGGGCGGATACCCACCTGCAGGCGCTTGCCGTCCAATTCGGCCAGACGCCGATTGAGTGCATCGGAGAGTGTTAGCCGGGTGCCCGCGAAGCGCACCCCGCCCTCACAGCGCTGCACATCGATCAGATTCATGCCCGGGCTGCCGATGAAATAGCCGACGAAGGTGTGGCCGGGACGCTCGAACAACTCGCGCGGGGTGCCGAACTGGACGATCTGGCCGCCGTACATCACCGCGATCTTGTCGGCGAAGGTGGAGGCCTCCAACTGGTCATGGGTGACGTAGACCATGGTGATGTTGAACTGCTCATGAATCTGCTTGAGCTTGCGCCGCAGTTTCCACTTCAGGTGCGGGTCGATCACCGTCAGCGGCTCATCGAAGAGAATCGCCGAGACGTCGTCACGCACCAGACCACGGCCCATGGAAACCTTCTGTTTCTCGTCGGCGGTGAGGTTGCGCGCCTTCTTGTGCAGCAGCGGGTGCAACTCCAGTACCTCGGCGATCTCGTGCACCTTGCTCATCACCCGCGCTTCGTCCATGCCCTGGTTGCGCAGCGGAAAGGCCAGGTTGTCGAACACCGACATGGTGTCGTAGACCACCGGGAACTGGAAAACCTGGGCGATGTTGCGCGCCTGCGGCGACAGCCTGTTGACCGCCTTGCCGTCGAACTGCACCTCGCCCTGCGATGGGCTGAGCAGGCCGGAGATGATGTTGAGCAACGTGGACTTGCCGCAGCCCGACGGCCCCAGCAGCGCATAGGCGCCGCCCTGCTGCCAGACATGATTCATCTCGCGGATCGCATAGTCTTGCGCTGTCTTCGGTGCACCACTGTAGCTGTGCGCGAGGTTGTGCAGACGTATCTCGGCCATCAGGCGGCCCTCCCCTGACGGCGGCCGGGCGCCTGCACCAGTTGCCCATCGGCGCCGAAGACGAACAACTTGTGAGTCGGGATGTAGATGAGGATCGGCGTGTCCACCGCGTACTCGTGCACGCCGGGCAGGTGCAGCACCAGCACGAACTGCTCGTTGCGCACATGCAGGAAGGTTTCCGAACCGCTGATCTCGGCCAGTTCCACTGTCACCGCCAGCTCCAGGTCGTCGTCATTGGAGGGCACCAGCCCAATATGGCTGGGCCGCACGCCGAAGCGGTACTCGCCCTCGGCGATACCTCGCAGATCCGGATTGAGGGGGAAATGCACGCAATCGGCGAAGCTCACCTCGGTGCCGCTGATGCGCCCCGGCATCAGGTTGATCGCCGGCTCCGAGAACAGCTCGGCGGCCAGCACCTGCTGCGGACGGTGATAGACCTCGGAGGTCTTGCCGCTCTGCACCACCCGGCCTTCGTGCAGGATGGTGGTGGTACCCCCCAGAGCCAGCGCCTCGTTGGGCTCGGTGGTGGCGTAGATGGCGATGGTGTGGCTCGCCTGGAACAGCTCGCGCATTTCCTGGCGCAACTCCTCGCGCAACTTGTAGTCGAGGTTGACCAGCGGCTCGTCGAAGAGGATCAGCGAAGCATCCTTGACCATCGCCCGCGCCATGGCCGTGCGCTGCTGCTGGCCGCCAGACAGCTCCAGCGGATAGCGCGACAGCAGGTTCTCGATCCGCAGCATGCGCGCGGTGGCCTCGACCTTCTCGATGATCTGCTCTTTGGCCACACGAGCCTGGCGCAACGGCGAAGCGATGTTCTCGAACACCGTCAGGGTCGGATAGTTGATGAACTGCTGATAGACCATCGAAACGTTGCGCTGGCGCACCGCTACACCGGTGACATCGGCGCCGTTCATCAGTACGCGACCGCTGCTGGGGCGATCAAGCCCGGCCATCAGACGCATCAGGCTGGTCTTGCCGGCCAGGGTACGGCCGAGCAGTACGTTGAAGGAGCCGGGTTCGAAACTCAGGCAGGCATCGTCGATGTGCACCTGGCCGTCGACGATACGGGTGACGTGTTCGAGCTTGAGCGACATGGCCTGTCCTTTTTCTTGTCGTGCCATTCGATTGCGAACATCTGCAGCGACAAGCGTGCCAGGCCGCCCAATCTCGAACTATCCAACTGATATTCAAGGGAAAAAATCGTAAAGGCGAGTTGCTGGACGATGTTCGCATGAACACTTTTGAACAGTCAGATATGAACAACTGAACAATTCGTTCGTTGACATTGAACAGTCATGAACGAAACTGGATCGATCGCGGCGCAGATCGCGAACCCACAAGAAGAGATCGCCCCATGACAGACGCTGCCCGCGCCCCGGCGCACGACACCATCATCCAGGAGTCCTGGTCGCGCTGTCGTGACTATGGCCTGACCCACCAGAGTCCGCCCCGCTTCGATCCGCCTGCGCCCGGTGAGCTTTCGGCCCTGCTGGAAAGCCGCCAGGCCCTGGTGCAGACCACCCACCAGGAAGTGCTGCCCTACTACGGCACCATCCTTGCCAATTCCAACTGCCTGATCATGCTCGCCGACGAGCAGGGTCGGCTGCTGCAATCCTGGGGCGACCAGCGTTTCATCGAGCCGCGCCAGGCCGCCGGCTTCGTCGCCGGCGCCAGCTGGCTGGAGCGCTACACCGGCACCAACGCCATCGGCACCGCGCTCAGTTGCGGGCAGGCCGTGCACATTCAGCACGACGAGCACTTCCTCAAGGCCAACCGCTTCATGACCGGCTCGGCTTCGCCGATCTTCGACGAACAACGGCGCATGATCGCGGTACTCGACGTGTCCAGCGACAGCTACCTGCCGCCAGCGCATACCCTGGGCATGGTCAAGATGATGAGCCAGTCGGTGGAGAACCGTCTGATCCTCAAGCTCTTCGCCGACCACTACCACCTGCTCAGCTTCAACACCAGCCTGGACAACCTCGACAGTCCCTGGGCTGGTCTGGTGGTGTTCGACGAACAAGGCCACGTGGTATCCGCCAATCGCCGCGCCGACAACCTGCTTGGCCAACCCCTGACCTACGGCACCATCGAACAGCTGTTCGACGTACCGCTGCAACAGTTGCTCAACCAACCGGACGGCCAGCCATTCAGCCTGCGCACCAGTGGCCACTTCCGCTTCCATGCACGGATACGTCGCCCTGCCCGGCCGGCACCGATCCAGGCTCGTGACTTCCGTCCGGCAGCCGCTCGAAGCACGCCTCAGGAACCACACCTGCATGCGCTGAGCCTGGGCGATGCGCGAATGGACAAGGCTATCCGCCAGGCCGAGCGCCTGCTCGAAAAAGACATTCCGATTCTCGTGCAGGGTGAAACCGGCGCTGGCAAGGAGGTTTTCGTCAAGGCCCTGCATCACGCCAGCTCGCGCTCGAAGCAGCCCTTCATCGCCGTCAACTGTGCGGCCATTCCAGCCGAACTGGTGGAGTCGGAGCTGTTCGGCTATGAAAAGGGCGCCTTCACCGGCGCCAGCCAGAAAGGCCATGTCGGGCTGATCCGCAAGGCCCACAAAGGCACGCTGTTTCTCGACGAGATCGGCGACATGCCGCTGCGTGTCCAGGCCCGCCTGCTGCGTGTTCTCCAGGAACGCTGCGTGCAACCGCTGGGCAACAGCGAACTGCATCCGGTGGACGTGCGCCTGATTTCCGCGACCAATCGTCCATTGCGCCAGGACGTCGACAGCGGTCAGTTCCGCGCTGACCTCTACTACCGCATCAGCGGCCTGAACCTGGAGCTGCCGCCATTGCGCGAGCGCACCGACAGACTGGCTCTGTTCAAGGCGCTCTGGGAGCAGCACCGAGAGCCCCGACAGCGTGCCGGGATCGCGCCCGCGGTGCTGGAGCTGTTCCAGCGCCACCCCTGGCCAGGCAACCTGCGCCAGCTCAGCAGCGTGCTGCGCGTGGCTCTGGCCATGGCCGACGACCAGCCCATCCAGCCCGAACACCTGCCGGACGACTTCTTCCTCGATCTTTCGCCAGAGACTGCGTCACAGACACCTGCCGAAGCGGAAAATACCGACCTGGCCAGTCAATACCAGGCCTGTGGCGGCAATATCTCTTACCTGGCCCGCCACCTCGGTCTGAGCCGCAATACGTTGTACAAGCGCCTGCGCGAACAGGGGCTGAAGATCTAGGGCCTGAAACAGTCGTCATCGCGCACGACGAGACAGCGGCCTGGCACTGAACAGCGCGTGCGCCGCCCGCAGGAGAATCCCCGGAGGCCACGAAACGCCTGGACTCCCGCCTTCTCGAAAGTGGCCTTCAATACCTTTTCAGCGTAGCCCCGGGGTAATGCAGAGCCTGCGAACACATCCCTCACCTATGGCACATTGCAATCAGTCAAATCTCATCTAGCTTTTCCCTGAGACCTCCACATACAGGGATGCCACACGCGATGGAACGACGACTCTTGAAACACTGCCTCTGCGCACCGATCCTGCTGGCACTGGCGGCCTGCACACAGGGTCTCCATCACAACGAAGGCGCGACACAGATAGCGCACTCACCCGATGGCGAGCATATACGCAGCATATTCATTCCCGATCCGGGCAGAAATCCTCGAACCAACGACCATCCCATCGAAAAGGGAGAAGCGCTCTCCATCAAGTTGATTTCGGCATACATTTGCGACTTCCGCGAAAGCAGCGGCACCAAAGACTGGCTATCCAGAAGCAATGCGGACGCCTTGCCGTGTGAAGGCGGCGATGGCAACACCAGCCTGCCCGGATTCGACAACTACACACGCGGGGAGATCGCCATCGTCGTCAATGCGGGAGAGCGCAACGACGGGGTGACGGGACTGACGTTCAACCCCGCGGACATACAACGCAACGGACGAATTGTTTATTACAACGAAGACATCCGAGAAAGTGGCCAGCTCATCAACGCACTGAACATTCCCGTCTATGGACCGAAGACCTACGAGGGTGGGTCGTTCTTCATGGACTGGGCAATCCTCGAACTGGACAACGACGAAAGTGCCCAAAGCCGTCAACTGCTTCAGGAGCTGGCCAAGATCGGCAGCGCAGCCTATGCCCCGGGGACTCCGGTACTCAATCTCTTGAATACCCTTGGAGGGGCGATGCTAGGCGCCAACGGCGATGACGTCGAGCTTCGCTATCAGGTCGAATTCGACCCGCCCTACTCCGGCCGGACGAAAAAAGGCAGCACGACCGCCAGAGAGCGTGTCACTCACCATGCACCTCTGCGAGAGGGCTACTACGTCATCGTTCGAGAAGAAAATCGTGACCAGCTCCCACCCTTCGAAAAACTTCGTGTCAGCCAGGGCAAATACAACCCTCTGCTGGAGATAAAAGATGCGCCCGGTCAGCCCTATCGACTCTACAAGGATCGCTCCTGGCTGCTCGTGCGCGTCTCCCGTGAAGATCATGACCAGGCACTGACGCAAGACACCTCAGCCAAAGCGGCGCAGTTTCTCGAGCAATTGAGCAAGGACAAGGACGCCACCATCAATTTCCTGGAAGCCCTGCCCAAGGCAATCGAAGATGCCAGGAAAGCGCACGCCGAAGGCAGCAGGAAATGAGTCGCGAATACATGCGGCGGCTCTTCGTACAGAGCCTGGGAAAACATCGAAAAATGCGTGAAAGCCTTTCTGATGCGAGGCTTCGCCGGCTCCCCACAGAGCCCGATGTCCCCCGATATCCATCCATGCAGGTAGTCCTTTAGCGAAAGGACAGGTGTACTATCGGCACGGCCGTGCGCAACCTCGGTCGCGCCTTCCATTGCGGGAAAATGCGAACCGCAGCGGGTCGAGTCAGTAACTGCATCATCGCTCGCCTGCGCGTGCACGCCATGGAACATCGCTCACATCAACGGCCACGCCGAAACCAACACCGCCATCCGCGAGAAGGCCTCGGTGCCACGCCGGCTGCAACCGAGGAACCGACAAGGAACGACCATGCGCTTGCCCCTTCGCCCCCTGCTCGTCACGCTCGGCCTTTGCCTGGGTAGCCAGAGCGCCCTCGCTGAACTGCGTCAGGTAGTCGATGCTGCCGTGGAACCGGTGCTGCACACCTACTCCATTCCCGGCATGGCCATCGCCATCAGCCACAGAGGCCAGCAGCATTTCTTCGAGTACGGCGTCGCCTCGCGCGAAAGCGGCCGGGCCGTGAATCGCCACACCCTGTTCGAGCTGGGCTCGATCAGCAAACTCTTCACCGCGACCCTGGGCGCTTACGCCGAAGCCCGGGGTACGCTGAATCTCAGCGACAATGCCAGCCAGTACCTGCCCGCCCTGCAAGGGAGTGCCTTCGATCACATCAGCCTGCTGGATCTGGCGACCTATACCCCGGGTGGACTGCCGCTGCAATTCCCGGATGCGGTCACCAACACGCGACAGATGCTCGATTACTACCGCAACTGGCAGGCTGTCTATCCACCGGGTACTCAGCGGCTGTACTCCAACCCCAGCATCGGCCTGTTCGGTCACCTGGCGGCAGCCAGCCTGGCCGAACCGTTCCAGAAGCTGCTGGAGCAGGATCTGCTGCCACAACTGGGCATGCAGGAGAGCTACGTGCAGGTTCCGGCCGAACGCCTGGAGCATTACGCCTGGGGCTACCGCGACGACAAGGCCGTACGGGTCAGCCCGGGCGCACTGGATGCCGAAGCCTACGGAGTGAAGTCCAGTGCTGCCGACATGCTGCACTTCATCGATGCCAACCTGTATCCGGACAAGCTGACCGCCCCCTTGCGTCAGGCCATCAGCTCCACCCATCGCGGTTATTACCAGGTCGGCGACATGACCCAGGCACTGGGCTGGGAACGCTACACCTACCCCATCAGCCTGGAGAAGCTGCAAGCCGGCAACTCGGCCGAGATGGCGCTGCAACCGCACCCCGTGGCGCGCTTCGACGTGCCCAGGCCCGCCGAGGGCGACCTGCTACTGAACAAGACCGGCTCGACCAACGGTTTCGGCGCCTACGTTCTGCTGCTGCCGGCGCACGATATCGGCCTGGTGATACTCGCCAACCGCAACTACCCAAATGCCGAGCGTGTACGCCTGGCATTGCAGATAGTCGACGCACTTGAACCCTAGTGTCACAACAGGGATCACCTGTCGGCATGGGGTCGAGTGCTGTGGGGTAGCGTGCGCCGTGCGCACCGCGAAGACCTCAGTACGTGCTTGGTGCGCACGGCGCTCCCTACGCTGCCCCCCGGGATGCAGAAACGACAAAGGCCGCTTTCCAGCGGCCTTTGTCGTTGAGCGCAACGCTTATTCGGCAAGACGCCAGGTGGTACCACCCTTGCCGTCTTCCAGCACCACGCCCATGGCGGTGAGCTGGTCGCGGATGCGGTCGCTTTCCGCCCAGTTCTTGTCGGCGCGTGCCTGCAGACGCGCGGCGATCAGGGCATCGACTTGCGCGGCATCGACCTTGCCGGCGGCGCCCGCCTGAAGGAAGGCTTCCGGTTCCAGTTGCAGTACGCCGAGCACACTTGCCAGAGACTTGAGCTGCGCCGCCAGGCCGGCAGCAGCCTGCACATCGGACTCACGCAGGCGGTTGACCTCACGGATCATCTCGAACAGTACGGCGCAGGCTTCCGGCGAGTTGAAATCGTCGTCCATCGCCACGCCGAAACGCTCGACGAAATCCTCGCCTCCGGCAGGCTGCGCCGCCGGTAAACCTTTCAGGCCGTTGTAGAAGCGCTCCAGGGCGCCCTTGGCTTCCTTGAGGCTCTCTTCGGAGTAATTGATCGGGCTGCGGTAGTGGCTGGACACGAGCAGATAGCGCACCACCTCGGGGTGGTACTTCTCCAGCACCTCACGGATGGTGAAGAAGTTGCCCAGGCTCTTGGACATCTTCTCGCCATCCACGCGCACCGCACCGGCGTGCATCCAGGCATTGGCGTACTGCTTGCCGGTGGCCGCCTCGCTCTGCGCGATCTCGTTCTCGTGATGCGGGAACACCAGATCCGGGCCACCGCCGTGGATGTCGAAGGTCTCGCCCAGGCAGCAGGTGGACATCACCGAGCACTCGATATGCCAGCCCGGGCGCCCTTTGCCCCAGGGCGAATCCCAGCTTGGCTCGCCCGGCTTGGCGCCTTTCCAGAGCACGAAGTCCAGCGGGTCTTCCTTAATCTCGTCGACCTCGATGCGCGCGCCGATCTTCAGTTCGTCGATCTTGCGGCGCGACAGCTTGCCGTAGGTCTCGAACCGGGTGACGCGGTAATACACGTCGCCATTACCCGGCGCATAGGCATAGCCCTTGTCGATCAGGGTCTGGATCATCTGGTGCATGCCGGCGATATGCCCGGTGGCACGCGGCTCGATATCCGGGCGCAGCACGGAAAGACGCGCCTCGTCCTCGTGCATCGCCGCGATCATGCGCTCGACCAGCGCTTCGAACGGCTCGCCATTCTCGTTGGCGCGCCTGATGATCTTGTCGTCGATGTCGGTGATGTTGCGCACGTAGGTCACGTCATAACCGCGCTGGCGCAGCCAGCGGGTGACCACGTCGAAGGCGACCATGACCCGTGCATGACCGATGTGGCAGAAGTCGTAGACGGTCATGCCGCACACGTACATGCGCACCTGGTTGCCGATCAGCGGCTTGAACGCGTCCTTGGTCTTGCTCAGGGTGTTGTAGATCGACAGTGCCATTACTGCCCCCAGGAGTCGCGCAGGGTCACGGTGCGGTTGAACACCAGCGCATCGGCAGTCGAATCCTTGTCCAGGCAGAAGTAGCCTTCGCGCTCGAACTGGAAGCGGTCTTCAGCGTTGGCCCGGGCCAACGAGGGTTCGGCACGGCAGCCGCTGAGCACCACCAGCGACTCCGGATTGATGTTGTCGAGGAAGCTGCCGCCCTCTTCGCTTTTCTCCGGGTTGGCGGATTTGAACAGGCGGTCGTACAGGCGCACTTCGCACTCGACGCTTTCGGCAGCCGGCACCCAGTGGATCACGCCCTTGACCTTGCGGCCCTCGGGGTTCTTGCCCAGGGTGTTCTCGTCATAGCTGCAGCGCAGCTCGACGATGTTGCCGGCGGCGTCCCTGATCGCTTCATCGGCGCGAATCACGTAACTGCCGCGCAGGCGCACTTCACCACCGGGAATCAGGCGCTTGAAGCCGTCCGGCGGGGTTTCCTCGAAGTCGCTGGCGTCGATGTAGATCTCGCGGGAGAACGGCAGCACGCGCACGCCCATATCCTGCTTGGGATGGCGCGCCAGCTCCAGGTTCTCGACCTGGCCTTCTGGGTAATTGGTGATCACCACCTTCAGCGGCTTGAGCACGCACATGGCACGCGAGGCATTGGCATCCAGATCGTCACGAATGGCGAACTCGAGCATGCCGATGTCCACCAGACCACCGGCGCGGTTGACCCCGATCATGTCGCAGAAGGTACGGATCGAAGCCGGGGTGTAGCCGCGACGACGATAGCCGGACAGCGTCGACATGCGCGGATCGTCCCAGCCGTTGACGTGACCTTCATCGACCAGTTGCTTGAGCTTGCGCTTGCTGGTGATGGTGTAGTTCAGGTTCAGACGAGCGAATTCGTACTGACGCGGCTGCGCCGGCACCGACAGGTTCTCCAGGAACCATTCGTACAGCGGACGGTGATCCTCGAACTCCAGGGTGCAGATGGAATGGGTGATGCCCTCGATGGCGTCCGACTGACCGTGGGTGAAATCGTAGCTCGGGTAGATGCACCACTTGTCACCGGTCTGGTGGTGATGGGCGTGGCGAATGCGGTAGAGGATCGGATCGCGCAGATTGATGTTCGGCGAGGCCATGTCGATCCTGGCGCGCAACGAGCGGGCACCATCGGCGAATTCCCCGGCCTTCATGCGGGCGAACAGGTCGAGGTTCTCCTCGACGGAGCGCTCACGGTACGGGCTGTTCTTGCCCGGCTCGGTCAGGCTGCCGCGGTACTCGCGCATCTCTTCGGCGTTCAGGTCGCAGACGAAGGCCTTGCCCGCCTTGATCAGCTCGACGGCCCAGGCGTGCAATTGGTCGAAATAGTTGGAGGCATAGCGCTCTTCGCCCGCCCACTTGAAGCCCAGCCACTCGACGTCGGCCTTGATCGCGTCGATGTATTCCTGGTCTTCCTTGGCCGGGTTGGTGTCGTCGAAACGCAGGTTGCACTGGCCACCGAACTCCTCGGCCAGACCGAAGTTCAGGCAGATGCTCTTGGCATGGCCGATGTGCAGGTAGCCGTTGGGCTCCGGCGGAAAGCGGGTCACGATCTTGGCGTGCTTGCCGCTGTCCAGATCGGCCTGGACGATGGGGCGCAGGAAGTTGGCAGCTTTTTCGACGGTGGGCTTGCTCATGGTGTCCTTAACAATACTGGCGCGGCACGGGTAGGCCGCCTCGGGCAAAGTCCGTATCATAACCAACCTGTCAAGCCCCTGACAGGGTGCATGCCACCCTGCCAGGGCTGTTCACCCACGAGCCAACAGCTCGAACCTGCCTCATCACGGATGCAATCATGATCAAACTGCACACCAACCACGGCGTCATCACCCTGAACCTGTTCGCCGACAAGGCCCCGGAAACCGTGGCCAACTTCGAGCAATACGTGAAGGAAGGCCATTACGACGGCACCATCTTCCACCGCGTGATCGGCAACTTCATGATCCAGGGCGGCGGTTTCGAGCCGGGCATGAAGCAGAAGCCGACCCGTGCACCGATCAAGAACGAAGCCAACAACGGCGTCGCCAACAAGATCGGCACCATCGCCATGGCCCGTACCATGGAGCCGCACTCTGCCAGCGCGCAGTTCTTCATCAACGTTGCCGACAACAGCTTCCTCAACCACAGCGCGCCGACCGTTCAAGGCTGGGGCTATGCGGTGTTCGGTGAAGTGGTCGAAGGCATGGACGTGGTCGAGAAGATCAAATCCGTCGCCACCACCATGAAAGCCGGTCATCAGGACGTGCCGGTGGACGACGTGATCATCGAGAAGGCCGAAATCGTAGCCGAGTAAGTCGATGATCCTGCTGATCTCCGATCTGCACCTGGAAGAGAAACGCCCGGACATCACCCGGGCGTTTCTGCATTTTCTCGCCACCCGCGCACGCCAGGCCGAGGCACTGTACATCCTCGGCGACTTCTTCGAAGTCTGGATCGGCGACGATGGCATGACCCCTTTCCAGCATGAGATCGCCCGCGCTCTGCGTGAGCTGAGCAAGGCCGGCATACGCCTCTATCTCATGCATGGCAATCGCGACTTTCTCATCGGCAAGCGCTTCTGCCGTGAGGCAGGCTGTACGCTGCTGGATGATCCCTGCACGGTACGGATGGGCGACGACGAGGTGCTGTTGATGCATGGCGACAGCCTGTGCACCCTGGACGTCGGTTACATGAAGCTGCGTCGCTGGCTGCGCAACCCGCTCAGCCTGCTGATCCTGCGCAACCTGCCACTGAGCACCCGACAGAAACTGGCGCGCAAGCTGCGCAACGAAAGCCGTGCACAGACACGGATGAAAGCCAGCGATATCGTCGATGTCACGCCGGCCGAAGTGATCAGGGTGATGGCCAGGCACGGCGTGCGTACGCTGATCCATGGCCATACCCACCGGCCGGCCGTGCACGAACTGGAAATCGATGGCCAACCGGCGCGACGCATCGTACTGGGCGACTGGGATCGTCAGGGCTGGGCGTTGCAGTTCGATGGCAAGGGCTTCAACCAGGCGCCGTTCGAGCTGTAGGGCTTTGTTCCCCTCTCACGTCTGCGGGAGAGGGCATCGGCGATGCAGGGCGGGTGAAACCCGCCATCTCCCTCGCGGCGGGTTTCACCCGCCCTGCCTGACTCCCGCAAACGCCTCCAAACCGTAGCCGGCTTCAGCCGCGAAAGGCTGCTATTGCAGTGTTCGCGGCCAAAGCCGCTCCTACAGTGCTTGTTGGATCTGGCAAATCTGAGGAGACCAGCCCCGCGGCTGTTTTATGCAGGTACACCACTATGGAAATGGAATTGCTCGTCCGGCGTGGTGATCAGCTCCTGCTCCACAGCGCGCACCACCTCGATACGCGCATCGACGTCAGCTGCATCACCATACAGATAGGCGAGCTTGAGATAACCCCGGTAGTGGCGCCCTTCGCTCTCCAGCAGCCCCGCATAGAACCTGGCCAGCTCGGCATCCAGACGCGGCACCAGCGCGGCGAAGCGCTCGCAGGAACGCGCCTCGATGAAAGCCCCCACCACCAGCACGTCCACCAGCCGCTCCACTTCACCACCTCGCAGCAATGCGCGCAGACCGGCCGCATAGCGCGATGCCGAAACATGGCGAATCTCGATGCCGCGACCGCGAATGATCTTGCTCACCTGTTCGAAGTGCACCAGCTCTTCACGCGCCAGACGCGACATTCTCGCGGTCAATTCGGTCTTGGTCAGGTAGCGCCCCATCAGGCTCAACGCCGTCTGCGCCGCCTTGTACTCCAGATTGCGATGGTCAAGCAGCAGAACTTCCTGCTGACGCAGGGCCTCGTCCAGCCAGGCGTCGGGGGTGGAGACGCCACCGAGAAATTCGAGGATTTCCTGCAAAATCGACACAGGTTCCTCGCCGTTACTCGGAACATGCTGGGCATTTGACATCATATTTGAAGCGCTCTCGGTGCTGGCGAGGTTGAAAATGGCGGGCCATTATACGAGTGGCACACGCAACGACCAGCACGCCGTTGATACAGGTCAACAAGACCTGGTGAATGGCACGCCTATAGTTGAATCAATGCCATTGATTTTCAGGGAGCCAATCATGCAAGCGATTCGAAGCATTCTGGTGGTAGTGGAACCACAACATCCGGAGGGCCTGGCACTCAAGCGAGCCAAGCTGATAGCCGGTGTCACCCAATCCCATCTGCACCTGCTGGTGTGCGACCGCAAAGGCGATCACAGTGCCTTGCTCAATGATCTCGGCAACGCCCTGAGCGAAGAAGGCTACAGCACATCCGGGCAGCAGGCCTGGCATGACAGCCCGCACCAGACCATCATCGCCGTGCAACAGGCCGAGGGCTGCGGCCTGGTGATCAAGCAGCACTTCCCCGACAACCCGCTGAAAAAGGCCATCCTCACCCCGGACGACTGGAAGCTGCTGCGCCACTGCCCCGCTCCGGTGCTCATGGTCAAGACCGACTCACCCTGGACCGGCGGCAATATCCTCGCGGCCGTGGACGTCGGCAACGCCGATGGTGAACACCGTACCCTGCATGCCGGCATCATCAGCAATGGTTATGACATCGCCAGCCTGGCCAGGGGCGCGCTGCACGTGGTCACCGCACATCCGACGCCCATGCTGTCGGCGGCCGACCCGACCTTCCAGCTCAAGGAAACCATCGAGGCTCGCTATCGCGAGCAATGCCGCAGCTTCCAGGCCGAATACGACATCAGCGACGAGCGCCTGCACGTCATCGAAGGGCCGGCCGATGTGGTGATCCCGCACATGGCCCAGCAACTGGGCGCGGCGGTGACGGTGATCGGTACCGTGGCCCGTACCGGCATTTCCGGCGCATTGATCGGCAATACCGCCGAAGTGGTGCTGGATTCGCTGGAAAGCGACGTGCTGGTGCTCAAGCCGGACGACGTCATCGCCCACCTGGAAGAGCTGGTGGCTCAGCGCTAGGCCGCAGGGTGCGCCATGCGCACCCGCGGTTTGACAGGGGTACCGGGAACCTCTCCAGAAGCGGTGCGCGCAGCGCACCCTGCGGGGCATCGCCCCCTCACACGCGAACTTCCAGCCCTTCGCGGAGGAATTTCGGTGCGATGTAGCGCTCGTAGTGCGCCTCGGACAGCAGGAAGAACTCACGGTCGATGGCATCGCGCAACTCGGGCAGCGCCCAGTCGCGAAACTCGGGCAGCAGCACCATGCCATAGGCTTCGAGCTGATTGATCACCCGAGCCCCCCGGGCGATCAACTGGTAGGCCCAGCAGTATGGCGACTGTTGTGGCACGAAACGAATCTGGCGCTGCTCCAGCTGACCACGCAGGCGCCGTTCGTCGAACACCTCCAGCTTGGCGGTCATCACCTGCACCAGCAGTACTTCGAGGCGCGTCCAGACGGCACGCTTCTCCTCGTCGCTGTAGCTGTTCCAGTTGATCACCTCGTGATGGAAGCGCTTGCAACCGCGACAGACCACGTCACCGTAGACGGTCGAACACAGCCCCACACAAGGCGTCTTGATGCGCTGATTGGACATTGGCGAAACAACATAGACAGCAAAACGGCCTGGCATCTTAGCCCTTTGTCTAATTCAGATCACCCCCACCAGCGAGCCGCTGAAAAGCCACCTGCGCAGGCCAGACTGCGTTGAAACTGCCTCAAAATGCCCACTTTCAAGCCGTAAACTGCGATTTTCAGGCCGTTCCTGTCTTGTTCCGCCCACCTCGTCCGGATTTTTCGACGACCTTTCGAGACAAGGACATCGGCTTAACTTTATCCGCACTTTCCAGTAGAATCGGCCCGCCTTTTACGGCGCCAATGTCCGTTGGAAGCTGTTTTCAAAGCGTCACGAGCACAGTCGATCCTGCAGGTACGATGGCGACGCAGCCACTTGGAGTCCCCCCGAGCGTCTGCGT
>Ga0209699_100479_pt1 | contig 20541 bp, 18 predicted proteins | sample SynthPrep_1_END__FD_187204 | JGI IMG/M metagenome (GOLD analysis project Ga0209699, IMG submission 187204) | Synthetic microbial communities from Ohio, USA - SynthPrep_1_END_DS7_MetaG (SPAdes) (version 2) | ecosystem: Engineered > Bioreactor > Aerobic > Activated sludge | place: USA: Ohio...
GGCGGAGATGAACTGCATGACGCGGAAGGTGCGATCCACCGCAAAGGGTGTCTGCCGCACGAACAGCCAGGAAACGGCGAGCACCAGCAGCAGTGCCAGGAAAAAGCCGATGGCCGGCGACATGAAGATGGCCCCGACAGTTTTCAAGAGGCCCGACCAGACGATGGAATTAAAGCCCACTTTCGCAAATCCGGCACCGACGAGGCCGCCGATCAGCGCATGTGACGAACTGGAAGGAATGCCAAAAACCCAGGTGACGATGTTCCAGACAATCGCGCCGATGAGGGCGGCAAAGATCACCTGCGGCGAAACGATGGCCGGATCGATGATGCCGGTGCCGAGCGTTTCCGCCACATGCAGCCCGAAAAACAGGAAGGCGATGAAATTGAAGAACGCCGCCCAGGCAACCGCATATTGCGGGCGCAATACGCGGGTGGAAACGATGGTGGCGATGGAATTTGCAGCGTCATGGAGACCGTTCAGGAAATCGAAGAACAGCGCGATGGCGATAAGGCCGACAAGCAGCGGCAGGGCAAGTGCGACATCCATCAGACGTTCTCGATAACGATGCCGCTGATCTCGTTGGCCACATCCTCGAAGCGGTCGACGACCTTTTCGAGTTCGCCGTAGATCTCGCTGCCGATCATATAGGCCATGGCGTTACCGGCCGCACCGTGGCGGCGGAAAAGGTCTTTCAGGCCCTGATCATGAAGCTCATCGGAGCGGCCTTCGACGCGGGTGACTTCTTCGGCAATCGCCGAGAGGCGCTGCGCATTGGTGCCGACCTTTTCCAGAAGCGGAATGGCTTCGGCGATCAGGCTTGCCGCACGCACGATCTCGTGTCCCATCTCCTTCATCAGCGGGTCGAATTCGCCTTGTTCGAAGAGGCGGATGGTCTTCACCGTCTTGTGCATCATGTCGATGGCGTCATCCATCGACTGGATGAGGTCCTTGATGTCGCCGCGATCAAAGGGGGTGATGAAGCTGCGCCGCACCGCAAGCAGCACATCGCGGGTAATGTCATCCGCCTGATCTTCGAGGGCAACGATAAGGTCGCAATTCTTCTCGACGTCGATGCCGCTCAACAGTTGATCAAGCGCACCTGCCGCCTTGACGACTGTTTCGGAATGTTTGCTGAACAGGTCGAAGAAACGATCCTCGCGCGGCATCAGCTTGCGGAAAATGCTCATCATGCGAATTGGCCCTCAATGGCGCTATTTATGTTGTAGGGGGTAATTGTCATAAAACTGTCATAAATGCAGGCAGGGCATTGATGCAACCCGGAAAATCGGCACTATCAACGCAAATGAAATCTTCCAAGAAAAGCCGGAAAACCCGTCCGGTGCGCCCCCTGACACTGCTTCAGCAACTTGCTGCCGTTCCCGAAAAGCTCTTCACCGGCGCTTTCCGGCAGCAATATGCCGCCTTGTGTTTTCGCTACGGCGATAACGGAAATGATGTTGAAATCCTTCTGGTCACATCGCGCACCAGCCAGCGCTGGATCATTCCGCGCGGATGGCCGATGAAACGCAAGAAGCCGCATGAGGCGGCGGCCATCGAGGCGTGGGAGGAGGCGGGCGTGCGCGGCCGGGTGAGAAAGGCAGCCATTGGCCGCTACACCTATCTGAAGATGCTCGACAATGGCGATGTCGTCCCGTGCATGGTCGATGTGTTTCAGATCGAGGTGACGGGTGCGGAAACGAGTTTCAAGGAACGCGGCGAACGCCTGGTTGAATGGGTCCGTCCGGATGAGGCAGCGAGGCGCGTTCGGGAAATCGAACTGAAATCATTGCTGGTTGATTTCAAACCCAAGGGCAAAAGGAAAGACGGGGCGGGTGAGAGACCCTGACAGGTCGCCGTGTTCTCCGTGAACAGAGCCTGGACCCTGTGCCGTAATGTCTTTGCAACATGGCATACTCAATTTTGCCGGATGAATTTCATCAGGTGCATTATGCGTTTATGTCGTGCCGCCATGCGGCTTCTTGGCCGCTACATCCATCCCATCATCGTGTTTGCCGTGCTTCTGGCAGGGCCGGCCACCATACTTCTGCTCCGGTAAGAACTGTCGCCCCATTGACGGGAAAAGCATTGCTGCCTCTCCCGTCAATGACCGTCTTTAGAAAACCAAGGGGTTTCAGCCGGGCTGCGCCTCGCGGGTCTGGGCGGAGTGATCGGCCGTGCCCGCTTTTCCAGCCTCATCCGGTGCTTTTGGCAAAAGGTGGGCGAAACGCCTCGTGATACTGTCGATATAGGACAGGATGGTTGGCACGACGATCAGGGTGAGGAGGGTGGAGCTGATGAGGCCGCCGACCACCGCATGCGCCATCGGCGCGCGCTGCGCACCGCCACCGCCGATGGCGAGCCCAAGCGGAATCATGCCGAAGATCATTGCAAGCGTTGTCATGATGATCGGCCGGAATCGGATGACACCGGCGTTCGCCAGCGCTTCGTTGAGGGAAAGCCCGCGTTTTCTCTCCCTGTTGGCGAAATCGACCAGCAGGATGCCATTCTTGGTGACGAGGCCCATCAGCATGATGAAGCCGATCAAAGAAAACATGTTGATCGTGCTGCCGGCCACCATCAGCCCCAGAAGGACGCCGGCCAGCGAGAGCGGCAAAGAGGCCATGATGGCGAGCGGTTGCAGGAAGCTGCCGAATTGCGAGGCAAGCACGATGTAGATGAAAATAACCGCCATGATGAGCGCCTTGACCATGTGGCCAATCGTCTCCTGCATGGTCTCGGCCTCGCCGCCAAAGCGGATGCGGTAACCATCCGGCAGATCGCGGGCAGCGGTCAGGCTCTGCAGGGCATTGGTCACATCACCTAGCGTGCGGCCGGCAATGTTGGCCGAAACCAGCACCTCGCGGCGATTGTCGATGCGGCGGATTTCAGCCGGTGCCGGCGCGGTGCCGATCTCGGCCACCTGATCGAGACGCACCATCACGGGCGCGCCATTCGATGCCGTGCGACCGGTCGCGATCATCAATTCGCCGAGGGTTGCGGCATCGGAGCGCCGTTCGCCGGGAAGGCGCACGACGATGTCATAGCTGTTGCCGCCCGTATCCGTCCATTTCGACACATCTTCGCCACCGATGAGCGGAGAGAGGGCAGTGGCCAGATCTGCGCGGGAAATGCCGAGATCGCTCGCCGCCTCGCGTTTCAGACGCACGGAAAGGACCGAGGTCACGTTGCGGGCGCTGGAATTCACATCCACGAGGCCGGGGATCGTTTTCATATCCTCCACCAGACCTGCGGCTATTTTTTCAAGGACGGCGCGGTCGTCACCGAGGATGCTGAGCTGCACCGGGCTTTCACCGCCGCCAAGGCCGTTCTGAAGGATCGCGACCTCTATGCCAGGTACGGCTGACAGGCGCTTGCGGATCGGTTCAGCCAGCATCGCGGGCGTCTGCGTGCGCGCTTCCAGCGGCACCAGCCCCACCAGCACCGCGGCGCGCTGCTTGCCCGCCGCACCACCGGTGTTGATGGTGGAATAGAGCGTCTCGACTTCGGGGAACTCCCTCAGTGCCTTCTCGACCTGTCGGACCTTCGCCGTTGTGTAATCCAGCGAGGAACCGGCTGGCGCCGTAACGGTAACCTGGAAGCGGCCTTCGTCGGTGTTCGGCACGAATTCCGTGCCGACCAGCGGCACCATGAACAGGCTTCCGATGAAGATGCCGATGGTGGTGAGCAACGTGATGAGCCGGTGGCGCAATGTCCAGCCGATCACATGCCGATATTGTTCGGCCAGCCATTCGAAACCATGATCGAAGCGCGTAATCAACCGTCCGATTGGCCCGCGTCTGGCATCGGGTTGCGCATCCGGGTCGTACCAGACGCTCGAAAGCATCGGATCAAGCGTGAAGGCGACGAAGAGCGAGATCAGCACCGCAGCCGACACCGTGACGCCGAATTCATAGAAGAACCGACCGATGATGCCGTCCATGAAGGCAACCGGCAGGAAAACCGCCACGATGGTTGCGGTTGTCGCAATCACTGCAAGGCCGATTTCGTTGGTGCCGTCGAGCGCCGCGCGAATATGGGATTTGCCCATATGCAGATGACGGGTGATGTTCTCGCGCACGACGATAGCGTCATCCACCAGAATGCCGATGGAGAGTGTCAGTGCCAAAAGGCTGAGCGTATTGAGGGTGAAACCAAGAAAATCGATGACGGCAAGCGTACCGATGATGGCGATTGGCAGTGTCAGGCCGGTGATGACCGTGCTGCGCCAGGAATTCAAAAACAGGAAAACGATGGCGATGGCGAGCGCCGCCCCTTCGATCAGTGTCGTCTGCACCTGACCGACGGATTCCCGAATGGGCGTGGAGGTGTCGGTGACGATGCGCAATTGGACATTCTGCGTGGCCAGCTCGGTATTGAGTTGCTGGAGACGGTTCCTCACATCCGTCACGACCTGAACCGTGTTGGCGTCCTGAACCTTGACGATATCGATTGCCAGTGCCGTCTGGCCATTATAGAGGGCGCGGCTTTCGGCATCGACCGCTCCTTCGGAAACCGTGGCGACGTCGCGGAGCAGGATCGCCGCGCCACCGCGTCTTGTCACCACCATGTCCAGTAGCGCCTGCGGCTCCTCGACGCGACCCCGAACCTGGATCGTGCGTTCGGACACGGGATCGACGATGCTGCCGGCCGGGCTGTTGCCGTTGCCGGTGCGCAGCGCGTTCACCACCTCGTTGATGCCGACCCCGAGCGCCCGCATGCGTGTTTCGTCTATAGCAACGTCGATCTGTCGTTTGCGGCCACCCACCAGCGTCGCCTGTCCGACACCTGCCACGGTGGTCAGCTGGCGCACCACCTTGCGGTCGGCAAGGGTGGTGAGCGCCGGCACATCGAGCGACGTCGAACTGATTGCCAGGGACAGGATAGGTTCGGCGGTGGGATCGAAACGGGAGACGACCGGCTTCTTGGCGTCTTCCGGCAAGTTCGCCTCGATGGCGGCGACCTTGTCGCGCACATCCTGCGCGGCGGCGGCTCCCTGTACCTCGAGCTTGAATTTCACGACGACCACGGAGCGCCCCTCATAAGAGGTCGAGGTGATCTCATCCAGACCGCCAATGGCGTTCAGCGCATCCTCGACCGGGCGTGTCACTTCGGTCTCCACGGTCTCCGGCGTCGCGCCGGGATAGGTGGTGACCACCACCACGACAGGCACGTCGACATTGGGATATTGATCCAGCCCCAACCGTTGCAGCGAAAAAATGCCCATGACCAGCAATGTGACCATCATCATGGTGGCAAAGACGGGATGGGAGACGGATATACGGGTCAAAAACATTTCAGCCTGCCTTATCGATGGTCACTGCCATGTCCGGCTGCAATTCCGGAAGCGGTGCAGTCAGGATCGTTTCACCATCCTTCAGGCCCGTGGCGATCTCGATCAGGCTGCCGCCGTGCCAGCGTGATCCCAGCGCCACCGTCTGGCGGCGCAAATGGCCGTCCGTCACCTTAAGCACGTGGTAGCCGGTCTCATCCTTGCGAAGCGCAATGGCGGGAACCACGAGCGCATCGTTTTTTTCACGCACGAGGATTGAGCCGCTGGCGAACATTCCGCCCCACAGCCGGCCGTCACCATTGACGAGACGCAGATAGACGGTGACGAAACGTGTGCCATCCTCGGCAACCGGGCTGATGCGCTCGACGGTGCTTTTGACGGTCTGGCCAACGAGGCCGTCAATCTCCAGTTCCGCTGTCTGGCCAACGGTCACACGGGGAATATCGCGGGTGGCGACGAGAACCTTCGCTTCCAGCACGCTGGTGTCGACCAGTGTGAGAAGCTCGCCATCGGCGCTGACGCGCGCGCCTGCTTCGGCCAGCCGGCGGGTGACGGTACCACTGAAAGGCGCGCGGATTTCCGCGTTGCTAAGGGCGAGGCGGGCGATATCCATCTGTGCCGAAAGGCTTTGAACCCTCGCTGTTTTCACCACGACATCGCTTTTCGCCTTGTCCAGCTGTTCCGCCGATGTGATGTTTTTGGTGGCGAGCTGTTCGGTTCTCGTCAGTGCCAGCATCGCCAGTGTCAGTTCGGCCTCGGCCGCGTCCCTGTCGCTTTGCCGTTGCAGCAGCGCCGCTTGCAGATCATCGGTTTCAAAGCGCACCAGCACATCACCGGCCCGCACCGCCTGTCCGTCCCGGATGTTCATCTCCAGAATTTTCCCGGCCTCGCGGGCGCGGATCACGATTCGGCTGACCGGCTGAAGTTCGCCGCTGATGCTGAGCTTCTCCACCATCTGGCGCGTGCCGATCTTCGCCGTTTCCGCAGCCGTCAGTTCGAAGGGAATGCCGGCCGGGCTCAGGAGGCTGGCCTCGACAATTCCCTTGACGCGTTCATTCGCATCGACGCTGCCGCGCGCCGGGTCGAGCGCAGTAACGACGAGAGCGCAGCCCGCAAGCGCGATCCCGGCCTTGATGCTTCTCTTCACCCACATAATACAATCCTTCCACACAAAGCTCTTCCGGTAACGGCTCACTGAGCTGTCACGTCGCCCGTTATTCAGGCGGATGGTGTCTGGATAGGGGGCCATAATTGCAGCAGCATTACCCTGCCGCATCGTCTTCGCCGCAATACTGCCGCAACCTTTCTGGCAGACAACGGCTGGCAAAGGGACGGTGACATATGAGACTTCTGTTGATCGAAGATGAAAAAGAAATGGCGGATGCGCTGTCGGCGACGCTCGGCAAGCAGGGTATCATCATCGACCATACGATGCGGTTAGGTGACGCGATGGAGCTAACGCGCCAGCATGTTTACGACGCCATCCTGCTTGACCGCCGGCTGCCGGATGGGGAGGGGCTTGCGCTGATCCCGAAACTGCGTCGCGCCGGCGTCGATACGCCGATCATCCTGCTTACCGCGATGAACGAACCGGAGGACCGCATCGCGGGACTGGATGGCGGCGCGGACGATTATCTGGGCAAGCCGTTTCTCATCGGCGAGCTTCTGGCGCGGGTGCGCGCGGTTTTGAGACGGCCGGCAAGCCTTGCACCGGCCCAGATAGCCGCCGGTCGGATCGTGATCGATCCGCTGCATCTCAGCGTCACCATCAATTCGCTTCCCCTCGATCTTCCAAGACGCGAGCTTCTGGTTCTCGTCGCGCTCGCCAAACGTAAAGGCAAGTCGGTGCTGCGCTCGACGCTCGAGGCGGCCGTCTACAATTATGAGGAGGAAATCCAGTCCAATGCGCTCGACGCGCATATATCGCGACTGCGCAAACGCCTGCTCGACGCCTCCGCCGGGGTGAGCGTGCATAATATTCGCGGCATCGGTTATCTGCTCAAGGAGGATGCATGAAGGCGCAGGGTAAATCCAATCCGTCCCTTTGGTGGCAATTGAGCTGGCAGCTCAGCATCGTCGTCTCCGCCATGATCGCCGTCGTCATCATCGGGCTTTGTGTTTACGGGGTGATGCGGGTCTCTCCCAATATCGGGCTTTGGGAGGATCTGTCTGCGACACTCGACGAGTCGCTTTCGCTCGATCCGCAGAAGGGGCTCGTCATCACCGAGGGGCCGGCGCTGAAGGCCCTCAAGGCGGAGAATGAAGAACTCTGGTTCGTTGCCTCGACGCTGGATGGCCAGTCCGTGACCTATGGCGCTGTGCCAGCGGTCTATGCCGAGCTGTCGCGTTACGCCCATCTGATGATGGACGCTGATATTCGCGGCGGCGCCGGCATATCCGAGGTCGCGTTGTCTGAAAGTCTCGATACGGCATCTGGGCCGCTGAGGGTCATGTTCGGCGGAACCTCCCATATCAGCGCGTCGTTTCTGACGCTTCTTCTCGGCACCTATCCGATCTATGTTCCGCTGCTGGCGGTTATCCTGCCTGCGGTGTTCTTTTCCGTGCCGCGCATCGTGCGCCAGGCGCTCGCCGGTCTCAGTTCCGTCGTCCGGAAAGCCCCGGAGATCGACCCGCGCCGGGCGGGCTCGAAGCTGCCCGTCGAGGATGTGCCGCGGGAAGTCGTGCCGCTTATCGTGTCTTTCAACAGCATCCTCGAACGGCTCGAGCAGCAGTTCCGGGCGCGGCAACGGTTTCTCATCGATGCGGCGCATGAACTCAGAACACCGATCGCCATCATGCAGACCCGGATTGAGGGTCTGCCGGAAGGGCCGGAACGGCAGCGCCTGATGGAGGATGTCGCGCGGCTTGGTGAAACCGCGGAACAGCTTCTGGCCGTCGAGCGGAACGATCAGGTACATGACCGATGGGAGACGGTCGATCTCGTCGAGATCGCCCGCACGGTCGTTGCCGATCTGGCGCCGCTGGCGCTGTCGGCGGGTTACGATATTTCCTTTGACACGCAGATCGCGCGCTACGAAATGCAGGGCAACCCGTTCGCTTTGCCACGCGCCGTCAGCAATATCGTGCGCAACGCCATCGACCATGGAGCAAACAGAGGGATGATCCATGTCTCGGTTCTCGCAAACGGCGAAATTGCGATTTCCGATGAAGGGCAGGGCATAGCCGAAGACCAGCAGGAGCGGATATTCGAGCCATTTTATCGCGTGACGCCACGAAGCACGGGAGCAGGTCTGGGTCTCAGTCTCGTCAAGCAGATCGTCGCTGACCACAATGGACGTGTCCTTCTGGAAAGCTCCGCCTTCGGAAGCACATTCCGGCTCTGCTTCTGATCGCGATTTTTGCAACGCCCCCGGACTGTGATTGTAATGCTGCCGCAATTTTAGCTGTCGTAGCGTGTGGGGCACAGGAAATCTTTCCAACCGGAGCACATGCAATGAAACACCAGCGGAATCCGTTCGTCACGGCCAGCGGCGGCAAAGTTGCGCGCAGCCGCAGCGCCACCTTCGCCACCTTGCCTTTTGCCCTCATCATGTCCGGCTGTGCCTCCGTTCCGCTGCAGGAGGGCGGTACGCTGACATCCTATGCGCAGCTCAGCCCTGCCAAGGGCAAGTTCACCAAGACCAGAACCTTCGTGGATGCCAAGGGCCTGGCAGCGGTTAAAACCGTCGCCATCGTGCCCACCACGTTTTCCTTCACCGCCTCGTCGCGGGTCACATCGGAAAAAGACCGCGCGCTTGTGTCCAATGCGCTCGATCGTGCCATCTGCGTGGCGCTCAGTGACAAATACCGGATCGCCGCTCTTGGCCAGCCGGCGGATATGACGGTGCGCACCGTCATCACTGATCTGGTGCCGACCGACAAGACCATGGCGGGGGTTTCAACCGCCGTATCGCTCGGCAGCAACTTTGTCCTGCCGGTCGGCGTGCCGCGATTGCCGGTGGGCCTCGGCGGCCTGGCGGTCGAGTCGGAGGCGGTGGACAGTACCGGCGTCCAGCGCGCCGCCGCCGTCTGGTCGAAGGGTGCCAATTCCTTCACTGACAGTGCCCGTGTTTCGGAAATCGGCGATGCCTACGGGCTTGCCTCTGACTTCGCCAATTATTTCGCCCGCATCCTCGTCAAAGGCAAGACCTCCGAAGGACTGGATATTTCGATCCCGTCGGGCCACCGCATGCGCTCGGCCCTCGGCGGCAAGCCGAAATATGCCGAATGTGATGCCTATGGCCGGTCACGGGGTTTGCAGGGCATGGTGGCCGATCAATTCGGCGCACCGCCCGAATGGACGGACAAGCAGGCAAAGGCCGCTTCGCGATAGAATCAGCAGGGCTTGTGCGCACCCGTCTTTGCCGTGTTGGCGGGACGGGCGGCCTGCGCCCATAATGTCTGCGCCATCGTCTTGAGCAGCAACGATTCCGCCCATCTGTCGGTGGAATCGTTGCCGCCCCGGTCGGTAATCGCATAGGGGCGGGGGCCGAGTTCGCAGGTGAAGACCAGCTCGGCATTATCAGGCGCGCGCGATCGCCAGTGCCGGAAACCATAGTCCCACCAGTCCAGAAAAAGATCGACCCATGGCCGGTGATGGGCAAAGGAAATCTCGATCTGGATTTGCTCGCAGGAGCCGATGCGTCCGTGAAAGGCCTGCGCATTATGAAGGGTGCGCTGAATCTGTCTCTGGCTCTCGTCTTCCACCGGAAAGGCGAATTCGCGGGCAACGAGATAGTGGGAGAGATCGGCGAGAAGCGGCAGATCCGGTCGTTGTTCGAGCAGGTCCAGCGTGAATGGGAGATCGCTGGTGATGCGATTGCGGTGGGTCTCGATGAAGACGGGAACGCCCGCCTCTTCGGCAAGCCGCATCCAGCCGTCGAGAAGCGGCAGGCAATCTTCCACCCGGCGCGGGCGGATGTCGGCCTGCAGATCGATATGGCTGACCGGAAACTCCTTCGCCAGTTCCAGCGTGTGGCGCAGGTCGTCGACATGACGCGGAAAACAGACACCTTCGATCCGAAGACCCGTGCCGCTGATAGCCTCATGGAGACGCAGCACATCGGCACGGTTGGTGTAATGCGCGCTGATGCCGTCGAAGCCGGTTTCGGCAATCCGGGCGATGTTTTCCTCAAGGGTCGGCTCAGGGTCGTCGCGGCGCAAGCGTTCCATGGCCCAGAGCGATTGAAAGACGAGCAGCTTCTGCATCAGGCCGCCCGCGCGCTTTTCAGCAATGTCTTGAGGTTCACACCGGGGTCGGCAAGGCTCTCCGGATCGGGGTTGATGCCGGCGGCGATCAGCATCTCGGCCAGTTTTATGTCCCTGGCGACAGTGTTGCCGACACCCAGCCCGGCTGCTGCGACAAGCTGGCCGTCCTCAAGGAAGAATTCCAGTTCGCCATCGCCGAGCGGACGAATGACGCTTTGGTGTCCCGGCTGCAGCAGGCCCGCGACCTGAAGGCCGAGATCATATTGATCCGACCAGAACCACGGGAGGGCGGCAAAGGCCTCGTTCGCGCCAAGACTATTGCGCGCAGCAATTTCCGCCTGATGGCGGGCATTGCGCCAGCTTTCGAACCGGATATGTCCGCCAACGGCTTGCGAGACGGCCGCGCAATCGCCTGCCGCAAAGATATGGGGATCGCTGGTGCACAGAAACGCATCGGTCAGAATGCCGTTGCCGGTCGCAAGCCCTGCCGCTTCGGCCAGGGCGATATTGGGCACGACACCGATGGCGGAGACGACGATATCGGCCGGCACGCGCTCACCGTCGGTCAGCAGGACTGCTTCCGGTGTAATGTCCGCCACTCCCTGACCCAGATGGAAATGCACCCCTTCATCGCGATGGCGCGCATGTATCTTTTCGGCAAAACGCGGTGGAACCGCGCGGCCAAGCGGCCGTGCCGCCGCTTCGATGACGCTGACCATAAGCCCCTTGCCGCGCAGCACCGCCGCAAGCTCCATTCCGATCAGTCCCCCGCCTATGATCGCGACCCTTGCGCCGCTATCGGCGCGGGAAAAAATCGCTTCCGCATCCGCATGGGTGCGGAAATTGAGCGCCTGTCCGGCTCCGGGGCATGCGAGTGTTCGCGGCTGCGCCCCGGTTGCGAGCAGCAGCCTGTCATAGCCAAGCACCTGCCCGTCATCTAGTCTCACGGTTCGGCCTTTCGCATCGATCCGGGTCGCCGATACGCCCTGACGATAGGAGATGCGGGCGGCTTCCAGCGCGCCGTCCGCGCAGATGGGTTTCATCCGCACGGCACCTTCGAGCGGCTTGGAAAGCGGCGGCCGTTCATAGGGCGGATGCGGCTCGGTGCCGACCAGCGTGATGTTGCCTGCAAAGCCCGTTTCGCGCAGCGTAAAGGCGGCGCGGGTGCCCGCCTCGCCGGCGCCGATGATGACGATTGCGTCCATGATATCTCCGTCAGAAGGGGCCGGCGCGCTTTTCAGGGCGCACCGGCTGGGGGAGGGTCAGTTGCGGCTGGCGTAGTCGGTCATGTTTTTCCGCGTCACCAGTTCGAAAGGAACCATGACCTGCTTGTCGACCGGCGTGCCGCGCATCAGGGCGACGGCGGCGTCGAGCGCGCTCGTCGATTGCCCCTTGGCGTTCTGGAACACCGTGGCGTCAAGATCGCCGGCGGCCATGGAGGCAAGCCCGTCCGGGGTGGCGTCGATGCCGATGACGATGACATCATCCATCGAAACGCTCGCCGCCTTCAGCGCCTGCACCGCGCCGATCGCCATTTCGTCATTATTGGCGAAGACGACGTCGATGGGCCGGCCGGCGGTGATCCAGTTCGTCGTCATGTCCATGGCGTTTGTCCGTGTCCAGGCCGCCGACTGTTCGTCGGCGATGGTGACGGTCTTGCAGTCGCCGGATGCAAGTGCCTGCTTGAAGGACGAAGTACGGTCACGCGATGCCTGATGGGCAAGATCGCCCATCAATATATAAGCCTGCGCATCCGCCACCTTTCCCTTCTCCTTGAGCAGCGAACAGGCCGCTTCGCCCGCCAGCCGCCCGGCATCGGTTTCCCTTGAGCCGACATAGGCCTGTTTTTCGGGAAGCTTGGCGACATTGTCCGGCTCGAGATTGAGGTAGACGAGCGGAATGCCCGCCTTGGCGGCGGCATCGCTGATGCCGGGTGCGGCCGAGGTGTCCGCAAGCGTGACGATGATCGCATCGACGCCTGCGGCGATGAAATTATTGACCTGGTTGAGCTGCTTGGAAATATCGGCCTGCGCGTCCTCGACCTGGATCTTTACGCCGTCGACTTCCGATGCCCGGGCGCCAAGCCCTTCGCGCAGCAAAGTCTGGAAATTATTGTCGAAGCTCTGCATCGAAACGCCGATCGTTTCGGCCGATGCGGTGCCCGCCAGCAGGACCGCCAGCGCGGCCATGGTACAGATGGATTTCATGTCGTCCTCCCTTGGGGCGCCGGGCCGCCCGGGTGCATTCCGGAGGCCCTTTCGGGCCTGCTCGAAAGCTCGGCTTAGAGCGTTTTCGCTTTTCTTCGAATCGCGAAACCGCTCTAACTCTTTGTTTTGTCGCATTTCCGGACGGAAAACCGGGTTCCACTTTTCCTAGAAATGCTCTAGCCGATGGTGACGCGCACTTCGCCGTCCACCACTTCGGCCGGATAGGTTTTGAGATTCTCGCAGGCGGGGAGCCGCAGCGCTTCGCCGGTGCGGTAATCGAAAGCGCCGGAATGCTTGGGACATTCCACCTCGAAATCCATCACCAGCCCTTCGGCAAGATGGATCGCCTCATGGGTGCAGAGGCCCGCGGTGCAATAAACGCTGTCATCCGGGGCGCGATAGATCGCATAGGTGCGCCCGGCGTGGTCGAAGCGGATTGCGCCTTCCTGTTCGATATCGTCAAGTCTGCAGGCTGAAACCCAGCTCATTCGGCTGCCTCCCCGATTGTGTTGCGCGCCTTGCGGGCCGCGAGTTTTTCTTTGCGTTTGCGATAGCGCTCCTGCATGCGGGCTTCCCCCTCGGCCGAGCCGTCGTGCCAGGTGCCGAACCACCGATCGAGCGGGATGAGGGCATCGCCGTAATTCACCTCGAAATATTTGTGGTGGAGGTAATGCGCATAGGCATGGCTATCGACCAGCCCGTCCTCGCCGATCTCGACCTTGTCGAAGCCCACATGGCCGGGGATCGCGCCGAAACCCGCATAGTGCAGCTGGTAGAGCATGAGGACCGGGTTGGACGGCAGGATCAGGTGATAAAAGGCCGTGCCGAAATACAGGAGATGCTCGACCGGATGCATGGAGAGCGACGACCATGGCGACGGGTTCACTGAATTATGGTGGACGGAATGCACCCATTTGTAGAGCAGCGGCATATGGATGAGCCGGTGAACGCAGAAGAAGTGAAATTCGTGGATGATCGGTACGACAAGCGCCACGGCGGCGAGCGTCCACGGATTTTCGGCAAAGCTGAGCCAGGGCGCATAACCATTGGCATAGGCCCACAGCATTGCCACTTCGATGGCGGTCCAGATGGTCACGCCGGAAAGGAAGGTGCGCAGGATGTTGTCGAGGTTCTGGCTTTCGAACCAGAAGGCCTTGCTCTTTTGCTCGGCGGGAAACTTGCCGTTATATTTGAAACGGTTTTCCTGCCGCTTCAGAATATAGAGATGCAGTTCGAAGCCGCCGTAAAAGAGGAAGACGCAGACCGCATTGACCGCATAGAGCCAGGCGATCCAGCCGAAGCCGAGGCTCGCCATGGTTTCCACGGGCGGGATGACCCATGCCCAATAGGCGATGGCAGAAAGCGCGAAGATCGCATTCCAGGGCAGGAAATAATGCGGCAGCCATTTTAACAGCGCCATGAGGCGGGGTGGAAAGGCGAATAGCGGCGCCGTTTCCACCGGCTGGTTCGGCGCCCAGTCGCCGCGCTTGTTGCGCGTTCCATATTTCAGATCGTCCATAGCGCTCTCCTTCGGACGATCGCTCCCGATACGCCCGCGCAAGTTCTCACGATGAAGGGGACGTTTGCACGCCGTGGTCGCCCGTCGCTCCTCACGATCTGCGGCCTTCCTCCCTGACGCAAAATTAGCAGTGAGGGCGGTGAAAGCCGAAACCTTCCTTGATCAAATCAGATCAAAGGCTCTGCGCGGTGATGGTGACGAAGCGAATGGGCGCGCTGTCAGGTTCGATATCGGTAAGGCCGATCCTTTTCAGGACAAGGTCCAGCGCCCGGCGGGCCTGCGCCTCGGGCGCCTGATCGAGCACGATGTCCATGATGCCGTCGTTCAGCGCCTTGCGGGTATAATCGGTCAATTCATGGCCGACGAAGAAGATGTCTCCTCCGCGCGGGTGACGGCGAAGAACGTCGATCAGCGCGGCATTGGCGCCGCCAACATTATAAAGGCCGGCCATGTCGGGGTAGAGATCGAGCGCCATGCGCAGAGCCTCGGCGCTGTAATATTCGTCATCGCGGGTAAAACCCAGCCATTCGAAATGATGTTTCCCGGGATGATCGCGGAAATAGTCGGAAAAGCCGCTGATACGGTCGCGATGAACCTGATAGATCGGATGGCAGAGCGCGATGACCGGGCCGGGCCGGCGCGCCATGCGGGTGATGAAATGTGCCGCCGTCCGTCCCGCCGCACCATTGTCAATGCCGATGAACTCACCCTTTTCGGCCGAGGCGCGCGTGACGACATGGACGACGGGAATGCCGTGGGAGACCACTGCTTCGACCGCAGCGCTGACCGCCGGGCTGCTTGGAACAGCGAGGATCAGGCCGGCGCGCGCTTCGCCGGCGGCGATAATGCGGCTTGCCAGTTCTTCCGGTTTCATTTCTTCGGCAAAGCTGCGGTGAACGACGACAAGAGGGTCGAGCGTTGCGGCAATTCTTTCGAAGGCCTTGGAAAGCCTCCGATAAAAGGTGGTTTCGGGGCGTACCATCAGCACTTCTATGCGCAGCAATCCGCGGTGGGTTTCCGGCAGGGTGCGGGGATAGTCCAATTCCCGCGCGGCGATGACGACCTTTTCCACGAGTTCGGCGCGAACACCGCCACGCCCGTTCAGCACCCGCTCGACCGTTGCTGTCCCGACACCCGCAAGACGGGCGATATCGCGATAATTCGGTCTGCTCACATTCGGGTTCCCTGCTGGTGGTGCGGACGTCGGATTCTGCTGCAGATGGATCAGGCGATGCCAAGTTTCTGGAGACCGCATTCGCGGACAATCTCGGCAATATGGCTGAACTGCCCGGACAGCGGATTGCTCTTGCGCCACACCATGCCGATGGTGCGCGACGGGCGCGGTTCCGCCAGCCGGAACACGGAGACGGTGGATTGCCGCGTCTCCATATCGACCGCCATCTGCGGAATGAGCGTAACGCCGATGCCAGCGCCAACCATCTGTACGAGGGTGGAAAGCGAACTGCCTTCCATAAGCACGCGCGGCGGCGCATTGGTCGTGCTGCAGAAGGAAAGCGCCTGGTTGCGGAAGCAATGGCCTTCCTCCAGCAGCAGCAGGCGCATTTCACCCAGCTTGTCGGCGCTCGGCACCGGCATGCCCGCATCCTCCATGGGCCGCACCAGATTGAATTCCTCCGAAAACAGCGGAACCTCTTCGAGGGCGGGTTCCGATACGGGCAGCGCGACGATCGCCATATCCAGCCGCGCTTCCAGCAGGTCTTCGATCAGTTTTTGCGTCACCGCCTCGCGCGGCCGCGCCTCCAGCCCCGGATAATGCCGGGTGAGTGTTTTGATGACCTGTGGTAAAAGATAAGGCGCGACAGTGGGGATGACGCCGATGCGCAGGCGGCCGCTGAGAGGGCCTTGGCCCGCACGCGCCAGATCCTGCAACTCATCCACCGACCGCAGGATCGAACGGGTGCGCTCGGCGAATTCCTCGCCAAGCGTCGTCAGCCTGATCTGGCGGCTGCCGCGTTCGACGAGCGGCGCGCCGATCAGTTCCTCCAGCTCGCGGATTTGCAGCGAGAGCGCCGGTTGGGAAATGGCGCAGGCTTCCGCCGCCCGTCCGAAATGGCCGATCTTGGCCAGCGCGTCGAAATAACGGAGATGTTTCATGGAGAGCGCAATCATAAGCTCAGCATATCGCAGCCTTTAGAATATACAATTGGAAATTATGGAACCCGGCTGTTAGTCATCTTCATGACAGAAAGAAGCTGTAGCTGTGAAAGGTCACCAGCGTCGCTGCACGGTCTTCCCATGACCTGCCGCCGCCTCTGGCTCGGAATGCTGCACATGTCGAACTGATTATTTTGTTTAATTGCTAAACCCATCGGAGGGCGAAATGGACGCAACTTCAAAACCGGCTGGCAAGTGTCCTGTCATGCATGGAGGCAATACGGCCTCCGGTAAATCGGTGACCGAATGGTGGCCGAATGCGCTGAACCTCGACATCCTGCATCAGCACGACACCAAGACCAATCCGCTCGGCACCTCCTTCAACTATCGCGAAGCCCTGAAGACGCTCGACGTCGAGGCCCTGAAGGCCGATCTGCGTGCGCTGATGACGGACAGCCAGGAATGGTGGCCGGCGGACTGGGGCAGCTATGTTGGCATGATGGCACGTGTTACCTGGCATGCGGCCGGTTCCTACCGCGTGACGGACGGTCGCGGTGGCGCCAACACCGGCAACCAGCGTTTTGCCCCGCTCAATTCCTGGCCGGACAATGTCAACACCGACAAGGGTCGCCGCCTGCTGTGGCCGATCAAGAAGAAATACGGCAACAAGATTTCCTGGGCTGACCTCATCGCGCTCGCCGGCACCATCGCCTACGACGTCGCAGGTCTGAAGACCTTCGGTTTTGCCTTCGGTCGTGAAGATATCTGGGCTCCGGAAAAGGACACCTATTGGGGTGACGAGAAGGAATGGCTGGCGCCGAGCGATGGTCGCTACGGCGATGTGAGCAAGCCCGAGACGCTGGAAAACCCGCTTGCCGCCGTGCAGATGGGCCTCATCTACGTCAACCCGGAAGGCGTCAACGGCAAGTCCGATCCGCTGGCGACGGCGGCGCAGATGCGCGAAACCTTTGCCCGCATGGGTATGGATGATGAGGAAACCGTGGCGCTGACCGCCGGCGGCCACACCATCGGCAAATCGCACGGCAATGGCAGCGCCGCCAATCTCAGCCCCGATCCGGAAGCCGCAGGCCCGGAATATCAGGGCCTTGGCTGGATCAACACCAAGGGCCGCGGTATTGGCCGCGACACCGTGGTGTCGGGCATCGAAGGCGCCTGGACGAGCGAGCCGACCAAGTGGGACAACGGCTTCTTCGACATGCTGTTCAAGCATGAGTGGACCTTGACGCACAGCCCCGCCGGTGCTTCGCAATGGGCGCCGATCACCATCGCCGAGGATGACAAGCCTGTCGACGTCGAGGATGCCTCGATCCGCACCATCCCGATGATGACCGATGCCGACATGGCCCTTAAGGTCGATCCGATCTACCGCGAGATTTCGCTGAAGTTCAAGGACGACCAGGACCACTTCTCCGACGTCTTCGCCCGCGCCTGGTTCAAGCTGACGCATCGCGACATGGGGCCGAAGTCCCGTTACATCGGTCCGGATGTTCCGGCTGAAGACCTGATCTGGCAGGATCCGATCCCAGCAGGCTCTACCACCTACGACGTCGCTGCCGTCAAGGCCAAGATCGCCGCTGCCGGCCTGCCGGTCGCCGATCTGGTTGCGACTGCATGGGACAGCGCCCGCACCTTCCGCGGTTCGGACAAGCGCGGCGGCGCCAATGGCGCGCGCATTCGCCTCGCACTGCAGAAGGACTGGGAAGGCAACGAGCCCGCCCGTCTTTCCCGCGTGCTTTCGGTTCTCGAGCCGATCGCCCGTGAAACCGGGGCGAGCATCGCGGATGTGATCGTTCTCGCCGGCAATTACGGTGTGGAACAGGCGGCGAAAGCCGCTGGCTTCGATATTGCCGTGCCTTTCGCGGCCGGCCGTGGCGATGCTTCCGCCGAGCAGACGGATGCCGACAGCTTTGCCCCGCTTGAGCCGCTGGCGGATGGTTTCCGCAACTGGATCAAGAAGGACTATGTCGTGAGCCCTGAAGAACTGTTGCTCGACCGGGCGCAGCTTCTCGGCCTCACAGCGCCGGAACTGACCGTCCTCATCGGCGGCCTGCGCGTCATCGGTGCCAATTATGGCGGTGCGGCGCATGGCGTTTTCACTGACAAGCCCGGCGCGCTGACGACGGACTTCTTCACGACGCTGACGGATATGGCCTATTCCTGGGTTCCGACCGGCAACAATCTCTACGAGATTCGTGACCGCAAGACCGGCGCAGCCAGATTTACGGCGACCCGTGTCGACCTCGTGGTTGGCTCCAACTCCATCCTGCGCGCCTATGCGGAAGTGTATGCGCAGGACGATAGCAGGGAAAAATTCGTCCGCGACTTCATTGCCGCCTGGACGAAGGTGATGAACGCCGACCGTTTCGACCTCGTCTGAGCGGAAAGGCGAGTACTCGATAAGGCAAAACCTCCCCGAGCGATCGGGGAGGTTTTTTTGATCTTGTCAAAGCCATCCAGGCTCTGCGCTACCCAAGGGCGTTAACCCGTGATGACGCATGAAAGGGGATGCGTGACTTGCGGCTATCGAGATCAAAAGAAACTGTCAGCGGCGGTCGGATGATGAAACCGACCGGTCAGCGGCCGGTTTTTCGGCTTTCCCCGACGGCGCCTTGCCGCCTTTTTCATTTTCATGCGCATCCGGCCCGGCAACGATGACACCGTGGCCCTGTTCTTCGCGCTTCTTGTCGGCGAAATCGCCCGCTTCCTTCTTGCGATCCATGTTCATCTCCCGTGTTGAGGTCCTGTCATGGATTTAACGGGCGGTGCGGGCGGAGGTTCCAGAATTGCCGCGTAAGCGAATGTTTCTCTTTATAACGATCTTTGCTATTAACATGAATTGATAAGTCATGTTATTGGCGTAGGGGCGCGATGTCTGTTGCGGCATTCGCCGCTTCCCGCGTCCCCAACCTCGGCTCGACAACCGGACGGTAACCGCTTTGAGTTTCTGGCATTCCATGACCTGGCACACGGAAGGGATCAGCGTCACTGCGCCGGTCAAATGGCGCCAGTTCGACGGGCTGGTCAGCGCTTTCTGGGAGGCCGAAAGCCAGATGGGGGCGAAGGGTTATTATCTGGCCGCCGATCCCCGCATCATGATTTTCTTCAACGATGTCTCGTCGCGGATCCGGATTTCCAACCGCGATGGCGAGTTTTCGCAGCATTCGCGGCCGATGACGCGGGCGGTCTATGTGCCGGCCGGCGTGCCGATGTGGACGAGCAGCAATGCCACGCATCGCTTTTCCCATCTCAACCTGCATATCCACAAAGACCGGCTTTTGCGCTTCCTGTCGCCGGCGGTCGGCGGTTCTGCGGCCATGACGGCGCTGCGCCGTCCGGTCGAGATACAGGATATCGGTGCGGTGGAAACGCTGGCAGGCCTGCTTGTCGATGAGCTGGCCGAGCCTTCGAAACATCCGCTTTATGCCGAAAGCCTGATTGGCGGGATCGTCGCTGGATTGCTGGATATTCCCGGTCCAACGCCGGAGCAGGCCAATGGCAGGCTGACGCAGGCGCAGATGAACAGGCTGCTCGCCCGGGTCGAAAAACGTGGTGACGACCGCATGACGGTTGCCGAAATGGCCGATATCGTCGGGCTTTCCGAAAGCTGGTTCGCCACCGTGTTTCGCCAGACCACGGGCAAGACACCGCTGCAATGGCAGCTGGAGCGACGTATCAATGCCGCCCAGAAACTTCTGCTTGAAGGTGATCTGACCGTTGCCGATATCGCCGCGCAGCTTGGTTTTTCCGATCAGGCCCATCTGACCAAGGCCTTCCGCCACTCGGTTGGCAATACGCCGGCCGCCTGGCGGCGCATGCACAGGCTGCTTTGAGCGGGCGCGCCTTGCCGTCTACGCGCAGCGGTTTTGCCGTTCCGCAAGCCTGGATCCGCTTCCTCCTCGTGCTTGTCCGGAGGATCTGCCAACTTCTAACATGACGAGACGGGATTGGATCCTCGGGACAAACCCGAGGATGACGTTGAACATTAGGATAATGACGCAATATACTGAAAAATATTGCTAATCGCGACGTTCACCACGTCTTGCGCAGGGTGACGGAAAACGCCCGGCCGGGATTGTAGAAGTCAGCGCCGAAACCACCATAAGCAACGTGTTTTTCGTTGAAGAGGTTGGAAACATTCACATCCAGAGAGGCGGTTTCCTGGATCTTGTAGCTGAATG
>Ga0209699_100480_pt1 | contig 20536 bp, 16 predicted proteins | sample SynthPrep_1_END__FD_187204 | JGI IMG/M metagenome (GOLD analysis project Ga0209699, IMG submission 187204) | Synthetic microbial communities from Ohio, USA - SynthPrep_1_END_DS7_MetaG (SPAdes) (version 2) | ecosystem: Engineered > Bioreactor > Aerobic > Activated sludge | place: USA: Ohio...
CGGCACGATGCGGGTGTGGGTGTCGCCGCCAGGATCGGCCGCGGAGGCGGCGGCCGGTGTCGCCCACGAGACGACGCCGCCGGCTGGTGCGGCGGGCGCCGCCGCCCGGGCTGCCGGGGGCGGTGAGGCGGGGTGGTCGCGCGGGGTGTCGTCCACCAGCCGCGGCGGGGTGAAGGCATCGCGCAGCAGCGGCGAATCGTTGCGCACCGGGTCGCTGCCGATGTCGGCGCTGGCGCCGCCGAGCAGTGCCAGGGGATCGGCGCTGCCACCTTGCAGCGGCGCTGGTGCGAGTACGGGATCGCCCAGCGGGGAGCCGGCGAAAGGATCGTGGCCGGCTCCGCCGCCCAAGCCGAAGAGGTCGTCCAGCGAGCTGGCCGCGGCTGGCTGCGCCATCGCGCCTATGCCCAGCGGGTCGGCGGCGGCCGGGGGCTGGGGAGGGCTGGCGGCCGGGCGCGGCGTGCCGGGACTGAAGGCGGCGAAGGGGTCGTCCGGCATGGCCGACGTGGAGGGCGGCGGCGACGGCGCCGCGGCAGGCGCCGCCGGAACGAAGACGGCGAAGGGATCATCGTCCAGCGGCGCCGGTTGCGCCGCCGTGGCGGGAGGCTGCGCTGGGGCGGCGCCAGCGCCGAAGAGGCCGAGCGGGTCCATCTGCACCGCCACGTTGGGCAGCGTGGCGTTGCCGGGGTGGGCGGTCTCCCGGATCACTTCGACGCGCAGCGTGTACTCGGCGATGGTGATCTCGTCGCCATCGCGCAGGGTGGCGCTGTTGCCCTTGCCCAGCGGCCGACCGTTGAGCTGGGTGGGGTTGCCGCCGTGGTCGATGAGCATGAAGCGGGTGCCGTCGAACTGCACCTGGGCCTGCATGCGCGAAATGTGGCGGTCGGGATCGGGCAGCACCAGCGCGTTGCTGTCTTCGCGGCCTATGGTGCCGCCGCGCTCGTCGAATTCCTGGGCGAGGGAGTTGGCCGGCGCGTAGCCGTTCACCTTGATGACCGTGATGCGTAACACCTTGCGTTCTCCGTGGGGGTCAGATGACCGGGGGCGGCGCCATCAGGCGGACCCCGGCGAGTGCGGCGCGCAGGCCGAAGTCCCAGCGCGCGGCAAGATCGATGGCCGCCTGGGCGGCGGTGGATAGGGTGGCGGAGACTTCATGGCCGCGGTTCCAGCGCCTGCCGGCGCGCCACTGTTCGCCATGCTGTGCCCAGCGTTGCTGGGCGCGCCGGGCGTCGCCCAGATGGACGTCGGCGGCGAACTCGCGCTCGAAGTCGTCGGCGTCGGAGGACACCGGCAGGGTCCTGCGCTCGCCCTCCACGTCGCAGCCGGTGATGCGGGTGAAGGCGGTGCCGGCCGCCGAACTGAGCAGGGGATCGTCGGCCGCCATCGCGGCGATCAGCATCTCGATGTCTTCGGGGTGGCCGCAGCGTGCGGCGAGTTTGCAGCGCTGGACGGCGTCCAGTGCCGGCTGTGGCGGTGCGCTTGCCTGCGTGGCGCCTTCCGCGGTGGCGGCCCACAGGCCGAGGGCATGGAGGTCGCCGTCCTCGGCAAGCTTGTGAATGGCCTTGGCGGCCCAGGCTTCGCCGCGCCAGCAGGCGGCGGTGAGCGCGGCGGCGCGCAGTTCGCCATCCGCCGCCTGCAGCGCTTCGCGGTAGGGCAGGGCGGCGCTGGCCGGGTCCAGCACCGTCAGCGCTCGCCAGGCCAGTGCGGCGTCGGCTGAATTCTCGGTGCTCAGGAGCCGTATCAATGCAGGATCGCTGGCGGCGAGGCGGCGCTGGGCGGCGAGGGCCGCCGCGGCGGCGGCGGCGTGGGCGCTGTCGCCCTGGGCGAGGTTGTGCGCCAGTGCGTCCTGGGTGTGCGTCTGCGGGCTGGCGCCGAAGGCATCGCGCAAGCCGGCCAGCCGCGGCCCTTGGGCGCAGCCAAAGGTGGCCAGGACCTGGTGGGCGAAGGCAGGGTCGCCGTGGCGGAGCAGGGCGCAGGCGGCGGCGAAGACTTCGTCCCTGTCGTCCGCCTGCAGCCATTCGCCGAGCAGCGCGGGCAGGTCCGCTCCCGCGATCAGCATGCCCTGCAGGTGCGCTTCTATGCGCTCCTGCAACTCCTGCAGGTTGCGTAGCTGCAACGTTTCGGAGTGCAGGCTGGCGCGGCGCCGGCCCCACAGGTAGGCGGCTTCCTCGGCGTGGGTGAGAACCAACTCCGGCAGGTAGTGCCGTTGCCTGCGCAGGGGCGCGATGGCGACCATGGCTTCAGTTGATGGCGACTGCGCCGGCGCGGATGCGCTGGGTGCCGCGGGCGCGCAGCAGCACGTCTTCGCCGCGCAGCATCAGCTTGCCGTCGGTGGCGCGCAGGTCGATGGCGACGTCGCCGCACTTCAGCGTCAGCGCCTCGGTGGCTTCCAGTACCAGGCGGGCCTGTGGCTGCGGTGTGCGGTAAGGGCCGACGCGACCGAGGACCACGGCCGGGCCGGCGGTGCCCGCCGGCAGTACCAGCAGGCTGTCGCCCACTTCCAGTGGTTTGCCTTCCAGGCACAGGCAGCGCCAGGGTGCGCCGGCCACGCTGACCAGCAGCCAGCCGTCTTCCTCGATGGCGAGCAGTTGTCCGCGCACCGGGCCGACGGCCGGTTCCGCGGTGGCGGTGGCGATGGAGTGGTTATCGGCCGGCTGGCTAGCGCGCTTGCTCATCTTGGGGGTTCTCGGGGCGGGCTTGAAAGGACGGGGTCAGGGGGCTGGAAGGACGGGCTCAGGAGGCCCACTCGTCGGCGGCTGCGCAGGCACGGCACACGCCGTCATCCACGAACACGGTGGCCACATGCTGGGCGAGGCGGGACAGCTTCTGGCCGCGGGCTGCCGCAGCGGGCAGGGCCGGGCGGTCGATGCTGGCAGCCATCAGCGTGGTACCGAGGGTGGGTGTCATCACCGAGCCTTCGGTATCGGCGCTGACCTTGCCGACGACATTCACCGCGAAGTACACCGGGAAGTCATCGAAGGCGTCCGCGCCGTCTATGGTGGTGGCGTAGTACTCGACGTCGGCGACGCCGCTGGCCTCCGGCACCTGGCGCGGGCGGGCGCGGACCAGCGGGATCGGGCTGGCCTGGTAGTCGGGCAAGCCGCCGGCATCCTCGTCACAGGGGGCGAAACGCCGTGCCAGCGGTTCTGGCGGCGTGTCGTTGAAACCTTCGCCATGCAGCCAGGGCCATTCGAGCAGGGTCTCGTCTATCGGGTCGAGCTGGTAGTGGGCGTAGGGTTCGTGGTTCTCGTCGACCAGTTCGTGGAGTTCAAGGGCGTAGAGCATGGCATTCCTTGTCCCGTGGGTGCGGCTCAGCGCGCACGCGGCTTGGCCTTGGGCTTCTTGACCGCGGCGTTTTTCTTGCGCGCAGGATCGCACCAACTGGAGGTGTAGAACTGCGGGTGCTCCATGCGGCCGAGCACCAGGGCGGGTAGCGCGCTGACAGCGCATTGCGCACGTCGTCGCAGCTGTGCTCCTCTTCGTGGAAGGGGCACTCTCCGTCTTCAAGTTCCTTGATGAGGCCGATCGCCACCGGCTCGCCGAGCTGGGTCATGGCCTCACCCGCAGATGTTCTTCTTGTTGTGCCACAGGGGGTCGCCCATGCGGCAGACGTTCTTGCCGTCCAGCATGACGTCGAAGGAGTACATCAGGAACTCGCATTCCTGCTTGAACGTGCCGGAAACCACGCCGCCCGCGCTGCCTGGCTCGTCGCCCGCGCTCATCATGTATTTGGCGCCCTTCACCATCACCATGCTGCCGTCGGCCTTGACTGTGCTGGTGCCGGCAGTGGTGTCCGACGATTTACCGATGTTGGGATAGGGAATGGGGATGGGGCCGCCGGGCGAGGGCGTGTTGCAGACATCGGGAAACACCATGCTCAAGCCGTTGCTGGTCTTGTGTGCGAATCCCGTGATGTTGTGGACGGTGCAGGGCATGGCGGGCTCCGGTGGGCTCAGCCGGCGGTGGTCAGCAGGGCCGCGGCGCGTTCGCCGTGGTCGGATGAAGCATAGATCAGGCAGGGGGCCGGTCGATAGCCGCCGGCCAGGCCGTGGGCGGCGAGCGCGGCGAGCAGCGGGCCATGTGCCGCACCGAGATCGCCGCAGCATTCGGCCGGATGCTCCATCTGCATGGTGTCGGCGAAGTGGGCGGCGTTACGGATGCGGGCGACGCTGAATTCGCGCGCCCAGTAGCGCTCGCCGTTGAAGGAGGCGTAGGTGCAGGCGACGGGCGCTGGCGGCGGCGCCTCGGCGAACAGGGTGCCGATGGCCGCGGCCAGGCCTTCGCCGAGATAGGGCGCATCGGCATACAGGTGGCCGGGCTCGAAGCCGCTGGCTGCCCCGGCGATGGTGGCCAGCGGCTGCAGTCCGCCGCGCCGGTCGGGGTGGCCCAGCAGCAGGAAAGCCGCGCCTTCGCCCGGCGAGAAGGCATCGTTATTGCCTTGGTTGCGGATGCGGCCTTCGAGGTCGAGGGTGTCGAGTACGAAGAGATCGAGCAGGCTGTCCACGCCGCCCACCAGCACATGGCCGGATTCGCCGGCGGCCAGTCGCACTGCCGCTTGCCGCAGCGCCATCAGTCCGGCAGCACGGCCGCGGCCGACCGCCACGCTGCGGGCGAGGTCCAGTGGCGCGCCGCTCTGCAGCGCCAGGTGGCGCAGGAAGTCGGTCGGGGCGATGGGCTGCAGCGCGTGGTGTTCCGGCAGGCCGAGCAGCAGAGGCACCGGGGCGGCATCGTCGGGGAGGGCGGCCAGCGCCTCGGCCAGCGCGGCGTGGGCGAGCCGCAGCATGCGGGTCGCGCGCGGCTGCATGGCGGCTTCGGCCAGCGCCGGGGCCAGCGGCGGCAGGCCGTCGTCGGGCACGCTGCCGGCAACGAAGGCCTCGCCGCGGCGGTCGCACATGGCGATTTCGCGCAGGCGGGCGACGCGCGCCCGTGCCGCAGCGGCAGTCTCAGCCAGGCCGAGTCCGATCGGGGTGATGCAGCCGGCGCTGAGGATCGCGATCGTCATGGTGGGCGGTCTGGCCTCAGTCCAGCGCCTCGAAGCGGATGTCGCTGTAGCCGGCGCCGGCAATGAGGCGCTGCAGGCGTTCGCTGACGATCATGCAGTCGGTGTCTTCATCGGCGACGAAGAGGTCGAGATCCGGTATGCGGGCGGGGTCGATGACCAGCCGGTCGATGATGGTCATGCCGTCGCCGAGCGAGCGGGTTTCGGACCTTGCCATGTCCACGCAGGCGACGCGGCCGACGATATTGAGGAGCAGGTAGTCGTCGATGACGCGCTTGTTCGCTTCGTCGCGCATCTCGACCGGGCTGGCCTCGACGTTGGCGACGCCGGCGGCGAGCAGGGTGGCGTGGAAGCCGCGGGTGCCAATCCAGGCCGGCGACTCGAAGAAGGTGGGCAGTTTGCCGTCCGGCAACTCGGGGTCGAGCCGGACAACCAGCGGGGGGACAAAGCCGACGTCGAAACGGCGGCCAGTCTTGAGTTCGGTCATGACATGGCTGGCCTTATAGAGGCCGGCGCCGTTTGGGTCAATGAGGCGACTCATTCTGAAGTAATTCATATGTTTGCCCTGATTGATGTTAAACCCCGAAGCCGCCGGCCTGCTTGAAGTCTGCAGCGATCTTCGACACAAAGATGCGGCAGCAGTTGATGTCCTGCTCGAGCAGATCCGAGGCCTTATCGACGTAGCGCACCATGTTGTTGCGCGGCGGCAGCTTGCCGGCTTCCTGCTTGCCCTCACAGTCCGTGCAGGCCGGCTTCTTGGTGTAGTGAGAGATGGCGTGGTTTTCGATCTTGTCGAGGTATTTCTTGACGCATTCCTTGTAGGGGCATTCGCCGACGCCGTAATTATCCGAACCGCTGTGCCTGCCCTGATGCATCTGGATCTGGGCAAGCTGCATGACCTTGAACATCAAGGAGCGGTTATGGGCGACCTGCGCTGGTGAACTGGCATTGACGCGCCACTCGGCGAGGCTGGACGCGTACGGCATCCACTTGCCGTTGTTGCGGTGATCGACGTCGTAGTGGGTGTCGCCGTAAAGCACGTCGCCTTTCTTGAGCCAGGATGCGACGTTATGGTTCTTGAGCGTCAGGTGCGGGATCAGGTGGTGGGCCTGGGAAGGCCAGCACGAGGCGGAGAGGTCGGCTTCCTTGGACGCATTCTTGGGCTCGTTGCCCATGTTGCGGCCAAGCCTCGCGGCGTCACCGTCGAGGTTGGCCTTCCACTGCTTCTGGTCCGGCTGGAATTCGCATTTGCCGTCTTTTTCGTCCTTCGTCAGCATTGCGATCAGCACGGCTTCACCGATCTGGGTCATCGGCCTGCTCCTTGTCGAGTCGTGCGGAAACGGTGACCTGGCGCAAGCGGGTCAGCTTCTTGTCCACTGCAAGTTGGCTGCGCCACACCATTTGCAGGCGGCTCTGGTCGGGTTCAATCAAGACGGTGTCGAGCCGCGCCTGAGCGGGAATCCGGCGGCCGTCAAAATCCCACTGCAGCTCGATGACCAGCCGGGGCAGCGTGAATTGCAGCGGCGCACCGGCGCTGCAGCCGACAATGGACACCGCCTCGCCGCCGACCAGGTGTTCCGCTGTGACCAGGCCGGGCGGGGCGACGTTGAAGAAGCGCGGATCGAAGTCCAGTGGCAGGTAGGGTGCGCGCTGCGCCTGCCAGGCATCGTCGTAGGTGCCAGCCCAGGTCAGACGCGGCATCCAGCCGGGCGCGACCGGCGCACAGCAGGCAGGGAGGGGGCGGTCGGCCGGCGCCGCGATCAGCGCAGCCGGATCCTCGATGTTGGGCAGCGGCCTGCCGGCGATGTCGTCTTCGCTGCTGCTGACAAAGCCACGCCCGACTGGATTGCGGCGGTCATACTCGGTGGCCGCGTCGGCTCCCGCTGGGGCGCGGCCACCGAAAGCCAGCTCCCAGCGCAAGGGCATGCGCTCGAAGCCTTCGGGCGACGAGATCGCCCAACCTTGCTCGGTACGCATCCAGTGGCGGTTGCCGAACACCCGCAAGCGTCGCTGCAGCGGCCCGACCTGGATGTCCACGTCCATGCTGCGTACCGGGCCGGTGGGCGAAACCGCCCGGCCGAGTAACAGGATGTCGGTCGCCGGCTTGCAGAGGGTGATGTCGGCGGCGGCGCGCAGGCTGGTTTGCCCAGGATCGCCCCAATAGACGTCGGTGGCGAGGAAGTTCGCCTGGCGCTTGGCCAGCCTGGGCACACCCGATGACAGGTCGAAGCTGGCCTTGACCGCCAGGAAAGCGCTTTCGGTGCCATCGGGGGCCGCAAAGACCGAAAGCACGGCTGGTAGCGGCGTAGGGTTGACGACCTGGAGCATGGCAGCACTCAGTTCTGCGCGATCTTGGAGCCTTTCACCACCACGTCGCCGGAGGCTTTTATGCCGATCTTGCCGCTGCCGCTGATGGTGATGTCCTTGCCCTTGATGCTGATGGTGCCGTCTTTCTTCATCGTGATGCTGGCGCTGCCGGTCTTGAGGGTGATCTCGTCGCCGGCCTCGATCAGCAGGACCTTGCCGATCTGCAGGCTGTCATTGGTGCCGATGCTGGTGTTGCGCGCCTTGCCGACATCCAGCTGCTGATTGGCGCCGATGGTGACGGTGTGGTCCTTGCCGATGTCGTAGACCTCATTGGCTCCCACCGTCATGTCGCGATCCGCGGCGATGGAAACCGACTCGTTCTTACCTACGCTTTCACTGCGGTTGGCGCCAACCGAGATTGTTTCGTTGGCGCCCACGGACTCGCTGCGGTCATTACCAATACTGATGGTTTCGTTGTTGCCGACCGACTCCTTGCGATCGTTGCCGACGGCTACGGTTTCGTTGTGATCCACATTCTTGCTGCGGTCATGCCCCACCCAGTGCGTCTCGTCGTTCTCGACCTCGATGTCCTGGTTCTTCTCCGCATGGATGAAGAGCTGTTCCGAGCCCTTCTTGTCCTCGAAGCGGATCTCGTTGAAGTTCTCGGTGCCGCCGCCCTTGGTGGACCGCGTCTTGATGCCGGTCTGGGTCATGTTGGCCGGCAGTTCGTAGGGCGGCATCTGCTCGGCGTTGTAGACCCGGCCGGTGATGATGGGGCGGTCGGGATCGCCCTCGAGGAATTCGACGATCACCTCCTGGCCGATGCGGGGAATGGCGACGAAGCCCCAGTTCTTGCCCGCCCAGGGGTGGGAGACGCGCACCCAGCAGGAGCTGTGTTCGTCCTTCTTGCCGTAGCGGTCCCAGTGGAACTGCACCTTCACCCGGCCGTACTTGTCGGTGTGGATCTCGTCGCCGGCGGGGCCGACCACCATCGCGGTCTGCGGGCCCTGCACCACCGGGCGCGGGGTGAGGCGGGCGGGGCGGAAATCCTGCTTGGCGTTGAGGGCGGTGAATTCGCAGTCGAACAGGCTGCCGCCGTTCTCGGTGCTCTCGTGGCCCTCGACGACGGCGCGCAAGCGGGCGGCGGTGACGAGGTACTCGCGATTCTGGTCGCGGCGGGCGTGGCCCTTGAGCTTGAACAGCTTGCCGACGGCGAGCTGGCGGTCATTGGTGCTGCCGCGGGCGAGCTCGTGCTGGGCGTGCTGCTCGTCGATGCGCACCTGGCTGTAGTGGCGGCCGTCGGCCACCTGTTCGAAGCCGCCGGGGTAGTCGAAGACTTCGTGCTTGCCCTGCTCATGATCGGCGGAGACCAGCGCCGAGCCCTCCAGCTTCACCGAGGGTTTGGTGAAGTCGTAATCGATCAGGGTGGACTTGCCCGGCATCACCTGGCGTTCGAAGCGCCAGCTGGCGACATGGCCGGTTTCCTCGCCGCCCTGACGGTTCTCGACGAACTCCAGCTCGCCGCTGGAGGCGTGGGCGGAGTATGCATCGGCCAGCACCAGGGTGCAGCGGTTCTCGGCATGCTCGAAGAAATAGTAGATGCCTTCTTCTTCCAGCAGCCGGCTAATGAAGTCGAAGTCGCTCTCGCGGTACTGCACGCAGTAGTCGCGCTTGCGGTACTGGCCGCTGAGGGTGTCGCGGAAGACGGCGATGCTGTGATCTGCGAAGACCTGTTTGACGATCTCCGGCACCGTCATCGACTGGAAGATGCGGCAATCGGCGGTGCGGCTGAGGAACCACGGCCAGCTGCGCAGACTGGCGCGGTAAGCCTGGTAGCGGCCGCGGGTGCCAATGTGGGCGAAGCGGGCGACATGGCCGGTGAAGTAGCGCTTGCCGCCGTCCGGCTGCAGTACCCGCAGGCTGACGGGTTTGCCGAGCAGGGCGTCGAGGTTGATGTCGCTCTTGTCGCTGAGGCATTCGAGCTCGTATTCGCTGACGCGCGACAGGGCTTCGGTCGCCTCCAGGGCGTGGAAAAGCAGCACGTTGCTGCCCAGCGGAGTCGTCAGTTCGAATTGGGTTTGCTCAGCCACTTTTGTCGCCTGGGAGGGAAAGGCCGCCGTCGCGCGCAGCGGGCATGACGAAGCATTCTATGGCAGATCGCTGGGGCTGCGTGATGCCGCTGCGCTAAAGCCGGCGATGGCGGCGCGGGGCGGATCGCGGCCGTGTTCCGCGGCGCAGGGCGCACGCGTAGAATCCGCCTTCCTGAATGCGTCTGGGGCATCGCCCGGTGAAAATCATCATCCTCGGTGCCGGGCAGGTCGGCGCCTCGGTGGCCGAAAACCTGGTGTCGGAAGAGAACGACATCACCCTGGTGGACACCAATCCGGACCAGCTTGCGAACCTGCGGGAACGGCTGGAGGTGCGCACCGTGTTCGGCAACGCGGCCTCGCCCTCTGTGCTGCGCGAGGCGGGCGCCGACGATGCCGATCTGCTGATCGCGGTGACCCAGTCCGACCAGACCAACCTGTGCGCCTGCCGCATCGCCCGCACGCTGTTCAATCTGCCGACACGCATCGCCCGGCTGCGCTCCACCGACTATGTGGATCACCCGGAGCTGCTGGACGACGACAACTTCGCCGTCGATTTCTCCATCTGCCCGGAGCAGATCGTCACCGACTACATCAAGCGCCTCATCGCCTTCCCGGAGGCGCTGCAGGTGCTGGACTTCGCCGACGGCGTGGTGAGCCTGATCGGCGTGCGCGCCTTCGAGGGCGGGCCGCTGGTGGGGCATCCGCTGAAGGCGCTGCGCTTCCACCTGCCCAACGTGGAGGTGCGCATCGCCGCCATCTACCGCAACGGCGAGCCCATCCTGCCGGAGGGCGACACGGTGATCGTGCCGGGCGACGAGGTGTTCTGTCTCGCCGCCACGGTGCACATCCGCCAGGTGATGCGCGAGCTGCGCCGCACCGACCGGCCGATGCGCCGGGTGCTGATCGCCGGCGGCGGCAACATCGGCTACCGCCTCGCCCGCTCCATCGAGCAGGACTACATCGTCAAGATCCTGGAGGTAGACGCCCGCCGCGCCGAGTCGCTCGCCTCCCTGCTGCCGAAGACGCTGGTGCTGCGCGGTGACACCACCGACGAGAAGCTGCTGGAGAACGAGGGCATCGACGAGATGGACCTCTTCGTTGCGCTGACCAACGACGACGAAGACAACATCATGTCCGCGTCGCTGGCCAAGCGCATGGGCGCGCGCCGCACGCTGGCGCTGATCAACCGCAAGAGCTACGTGGACCTGGTGCAAGGCGGGCCGATCGACATCGCCATCTCGCCGGCCCATACCTCCATCGGCTCGCTGCTCGCCCATGTGCGCCGCGGTGACGTGGTGGCGGTGCACAGCCTGCGCCGCGGCGCGGCCGAGGCGCTGGAGATCATCGCCCACGGTAATCCGCGGGATTCCAAGGTGGTCGGCCGCCGCATCGAGGAGATCCCGCTGCCCAAGGGCGCCAGCATCGGCGCCCTGGTCCGCGACGAGAAGCGCGGCGACGGCAAGGTGATACGCCGCGCGGTCATCATTCCGCACCACGACACCCTGGTCGAGCAGGGCGACCACGTCATCATCTTTTGTACCCACAAGCAGCTGGTACGCAAGGTGGAGAAGCTGTTCCAGGTCGGCTTCACCTTCCTCTGACGCCACGCCCGATGCCGTATTCGCCCCTGCGCCCCTACGCGCCCGCGCTCAACGCCCTGGGCATGATCGTCATGATCTTCGGCCTGCTGATGCTGTTCCCGCTGGCGGTGTCCGCCTGGTTGGACGATGGCGCCGCGCTGGCCTACGACCAGGCCATTCTCGGCACCTTCGTCAGCGGCCTGCTGCTGTGGTCCTTCACCCGCAGCCCGCGGCGCGACCTGCGGGTGCACGACGGCTTCCTGCTGGTGGCCGCCGCCTGGGTGGTGCTGCCGGTGTTCGGCGCGCTGCCGCTGCTCGCCTACCTGCCGGGGCTGAGCTTCACCGAAGCCTATTTCGAGGCCACCTCCGGCCTCACCGCCACCGGCGCCACCGTGCTCACCGGGCTGGATGCGTTGCCCACCTCCATCAATCTGTGGCGCACCTTCATGCACTGGATAGGCGGCATGGGCGTGCTGGTGCTGGTGGTGGCCATCCTGCCGCTGCTGGGCATCGGTGGTCGCCAGCTGTTCAAGGCGGAGGTGCCGACGCCGATGAAGGAAACCAGCCTTACCCCGCGCATCACCGAAACGGCCAAAGGGCTGTGGCTCACCTACAGCCTGCTCACCCTGGGCTGTGGCCTCAGCCTGTGGTTCGCCGGGCTGTCGCCGTGGGACGCGGTGATCCATGCCTTCTCCATCACCGGCCTGGGCGGTTTCTCCAACAAGGACGAGTCCCTCGGCTACTTCCACAACTTCAATGTGGAGATGGTGGCCATCGTCTTCGCCCTCGCTTCGGCGCTGAACTTCGCCACCCACTATATGGCGCTGTCGCGCCGCAGCCTGAAGCCCTACCTGTACGACCCGGAGATTCCCTTCTTCTTCGGCGTGCTCGCCTTCAGCATCGCCTTGCTCACGCTCTACCTGTACAACTACGGCGCCCACGCCGACCTCGCCACCACGCTGCGCTACGTCGCCTTCCACGTGGTTTCCATCTCCACCTCGCTCGGCCTGGCGACCTACGACTACACCCAGTGGCCGATGTTCGCCCAGCTGTGGATCCTCTTCCTCGGCAGCTTCATCGCCTGCTCCGGCTCCGCCGGCGGCGGCATCAAGATGATGCGCGCCATCATCCTGTACAAGCAGGTGCTGCGCGAGATCGTGCGCTCCCTCCATCCGAACGCGGTGCGGCCGGTACGGCTGGGCCGGCAGGCGGTGTCGGAGAGCGTGCTGCACGCGGTGCTCGGCTTCAGCTTCATGTACATGGTCAGCATCGTCACCCTGACGCTCATCCTGTCCGCCACCGGGCTGGAGCTCATCACCGCCTTCTCGGCGGTGGTCGCCTGCCTCAACAACACCGGCCCCGGCCTGGACGCGGTCGGCCCGGCCTTCAATTACCAGTCCATGACCGCTTTCCAGACCTGGCTGCTGTCCTTCACCATGATCCTCGGCCGGCTGGAGATCTTCACCCTGCTGGTGGTGATGACACCGACCTTCTGGCGGCGCTGAGGCGGCGCGGCACTGGCCGCCGCGCCGCCGCGTCGCGCTTGTCCTCGCCCGGGCGGGCGGGGCAGGCGATAATCCCCCTTTTCCGGTACGGCCTAAAAGGAATCGATGTGAGCCGCCTTCAGAACGACACCTTCCTGCGCGCCCTGCTGCGCCAGCCCACCGACTACACCCCCGTCTGGCTGATGCGCCAGGCCGGCCGCTACCTGCCGGAGTACTGCGAAACCCGCAAGCGCGCCGGCAGCTTCCTGCAGCTGTGCAAGAGCCCGGCGATGGCCTGCGAAGTCACCCTGCAGCCGCTGGCGCGCTACGACCTGGATGCCGCCATCCTGTTCTCCGACATCCTCACCGTGCCCGACGCCATGGGTCTGGGCCTGTACTTTGCCGAAGGCGAAGGCCCGCGCTTCGAGCGCCCGCTGCGCGACGAGTGGGAGATCCGCAACCTCGCGGTGCCGGATCCGCATGCCGAGCTGCAGTACGTGATGGACGCCGTCGCCGAAATCCGCAGCGCCCTCGACGGCAGCGTGCCGCTGATCGGCTTCTCCGGCAGCCCGTGGACGCTGGCCTGCTACATGGTGGAAGGCGGCTCGTCCGACGACTACCGCAAGGTCAAGACGCTGGCCTACAGCCGGCCGGACCTGATGCACCACATCCTCGGCGTCACCGCCGACGCGGTGGTCGCCTACCTCAACGCCCAGATCGAAGCCGGTGCCCAGGCCGTCATGGTGTTTGACTCCTGGGGGGGCGTGCTGTCCGAGGCCGCCTACCGCGAATTCTCGCTGCGCTACCTGGAGCGGGTGAGCGCCGGCCTGATCCGCGAGCGCGAAGGCCGCCGTGTGCCGAGCATTGTGTTCACCAAGGGCGGCGGCCTGTGGCTGGAGAGCATCGCCGCCATTGGCTACGACGCCGTCGGCCTGGACTGGACCATGGACATCGGCCGCGCCCGCCAGCTGGTCGGCGACCGCGTTGCCCTGCAGGGCAACCTGGACCCGAACATCCTGTTCGCGCCGCCTGATGTCGTCGCCGATGAAGCCCGCCGCGTGCTGGATTCCTACGGCCCGCACGCCGGCCACGTCTTCAACCTCGGCCATGGCATCTCCCAGTTCACCCCGCCGGACCATGTGGAAGTGCTGGTGGATACGGTGCATCAGCACAGCCGGTTGATCCGTCAGGGCGCCTGAAAAACACGGCCGGAAACGGGGCGGCGATGCCGCCCCTGTCAAGCAAAAAATAATACTGATCGGGCTTGACTTATACACATCCAGGCGTTCTTGTCGGGTCTGACGCACGAAGCTGGTGCGTTATGCATTTGTTTTTGCAATATCATGATTTTAAAAGATAAAAACTTTGCGCAATGTTAAGGCAAAGTGACAAAAACGCTTATGCCACACCGGTTTGACGGCGATTCACCCTGCTTTCCCACAAAGTTATCCACAGCTTTTGTGGACAAGCCAAGAGCCGGTTGTCCCGGCAAGTGCTTACCGGTCTTTCGTGCAGCTCAATCTCACGAAAACGCAGTAACTAGCTGATAAATATAAAAATAAGCGCAAATATCCTTTCCCCTCATGCCCATCGTTCGTGTCGCCCTGCCGGTTCCGCTTCCGCAACTCTTTGATTACACGTCGGAAGATGCGCATGAAGGCGATGTGGGCCGTTGCGTGCGCGTGCCCTTCGGCCGGGGAGACAAGAGCGGGGTGATCGTCGCCTTGCCGGACGATGCCGAGGTCGCGACCGCCAAGCTGAAGCCGGTGCACCACATCCAGCGCGATGTGCCACCGCTGCCGGCCGACTGGCTGGAGCTGGTCGGCTTCGTCGCCCGCTACTACCACGCCCGCCTCGGCGAGGTGGTCGCGCTGGCGCTGCCGCCAGGCTTGCGCCGCGCGGACGGCGTCAGCGGCGAGGAAGTGGATCCGCCGCTGGACCTGACCGCCGCCGGGCAGGCTGCGCTGGCCGAAGCCCGCCGCGAAAGCCGCGCGCTGTCCCTGCTGAGCGAGGCGCTCGCCGCCGGCCTGCCGGCGCGCCGCAGTCTGCTGCGGGCACTGCCCAGCGGCGCCGCGGTGGGCGATGCGCTCAAACGCGGCTGGCTGGTGGTGTCCGCCCAGGGCCAGCCCAGCCATCTCGCTGTCGGCCTGCCCACGCTCACTGAAGATCAGGCTGCCGCGATTGCGGCCTTCGAAGCCGCTGAAGCCGGCTTCCGCTGCTGGCTGCTGCACGGCGTGACCGGCAGCGGCAAGACCGAGGTCTATCTGCGCCTGGCCGAACGCACGCTGGCCGCTGGCGGGCAGGTGTTGATGCTGGTGCCGGAGATCGCCCTCACGCCTCAGCTGGAAAGCCGTGTCGCCAGCCGCTTCCCGGCCGCCAACGTGGTTGCTTTGCACTCCGGGTTGGCCGAAGGCGCGCGCTCGCGCGGCTTCGTGCAAGCCCTTACCGGCCAGGCGGACATCGTGCTCGGCACCCGGCTGTCGGTATTCGCGCCACTGCCGCGGCTGGGGCTGATCCTGGTGGACGAGGAGCACGACGCCTCCTACAAGCAGCAGGAGGGGGTGCGCTATTCCGCTCGCGACGTCGCCGTGTGGCGGGCGCGCCAGCGCGGGGTGCCGGTGGTGCTGGGCTCGGCCACGCCCTCGCTGGAAAGCTGGCTGCACGCCCGCAACGGCCGCTATGCCACGCTGAACCTCAGCCGCCGGGCAGTGGCGTCCTCCCTGCCCAAGGTGCGCTGCATAGACACCAGCCGGCTGCGCCTGGACGAGGGGCTGAGCCCGGCGCTGCACAAGGCACTGGAGGAAAGGCTGACGCGCGGCGAGCAGAGCCTGGTTTTCCTCAATCGTCGTGGTTACGCGCCGGTGCTGTCCTGCCCCTCCTGCGGCTGGATCAGCACCTGCCCCAACTGTTCCGCCAACCTGGTGGTCCACCTCGCCGACCGCCGCCTGCGCTGCCATCACTGCGGCTGCGACGGTCCGGTGCCGGCGGCCTGCCCCAGCTGCGGCAACCAGGACATCCAGCCCTTCGGCCGTGGCACCCAGCGGGTGGAAGCTCGCCTGGCCGAGCTCTTCCCCGAAGCCAGGGTGCTGCGGGTGGACCGCGACGCCGCCCGCACCCGCAGCCAGTGGGAGGCGCTGCTCGCCACCATCGCCGACGGCGGCGCCGATATCCTGGTCGGCACCCAGATGATGGCCAAGGGACACGATTTCCCCCGGCTGACGCTGGTCGGCGTCATCGGCGCCGATTCTTCGCTGCACGCGGCCGACTTCCGCGCGCCGGAGCGCCTGTTCCAGCAGCTGATGCAGGTCGGTGGCCGCGCCGGTCGCGGCACGCTGCCCGGCGAAGTGCTGATCCAGACCGAGTACCCTGCCTACCCGCTGTACCAGCACCTCGCCCGCCAGGATTTCGATGCCTTTGCCCGCATGGCGCTTGAAGAACGCCGCCAGGCCGGCTTTCCGCCCTACACCCATCAAGCGATGCTGAGGGCGGACGCGCCCCTGCTGCAAGACGCGGTGAGCTTCCTCAAGGAGGCGAAAGCCGTGGGCGAGGAATGCGCCGGCGACGCGGTGCGGCTGTTCGATCCGGTGCCGATGCGTCTCACCCGCCTGGCGCGCCGCGAGCGGGCACAGCTGCTGGTGGAGGCGGACCAGCGCGGCCCCCTGCAGGTTTTCCTGCTGGCCTGGATGGATGCGCTGTACCGGCAACGCGCGCCGCGCGATCTGCGCTGGCAGGTGGACGTGGATCCGCTGGAGGTCTGAGGCGGCGTGCGCAGCCAAAGAGCAGCGCACCAAAGAAAAAAGCCCGGGTGCCTTGCGGACCCGGGCTAAATCCACACCAAAGGAGGAGGGTGGAGGAGACGGTTCAAAGAATAGTCCGATTCATGGTGCGTCGCAACACCCGCATCAATGAATTTTTGTATTGGGCTATCAGTCTTTCGTATAAAGACCGTTGAGTGCCTGGAGAATATTGCTCCGAACGTAAAGGCCAGGCGCGGCACCGGATTGGTGCGCTGCATCATCTTTGCGCTTTGTGCTTAGGGATTAGGCGCCAGGGCGAATACCTGGAATGGGCATCAGCATCAGGCCGCGGCTGGCCACAGCGCCGCAGCCCCGCGGACGCCGGAGGCGTCGCCATGCAAGGCCGGCCGCAGGGAAGTGCGCACGCTGTCCGAGAACACATGCCGCATCCACCGCCCGGGCACGCTGGCATAGAGGCGGGAGAGCCGCGACAGGCCGCCGCCCAGCACGACCACTTCCGGGTCGAGCAGGTTGATGACCATGGCCAGGCCGCGCGCCAGGCGCTCTTCATAGCGCTGCAAGCTTGCTTCGCAGGCGGAGTCACCGGCCGCGGCGGCGCGGGCGATTGCCTCTGCGTCCAGCGTGCCGCCATGGCGGCGGGCGTGGTCTGCCGCCAGGCCGGGCCCGGACAGGTAGGTTTCCAGGCAGCCGGCGCGCCCGCAGTAGCAGGGCGGGAGCGGAAGATCGGCCGCGTCGGGGAGCGGCAGCGGAATGTGCCCCCACTCGCCGGCGACCGCATTCGCACCCCGCAGCAGCTGGCCGTTGATGACGATGCCGCTGCCGACGCCGGTGCCGAGGATCACCCCGAACACCGACTGCGCGCCGGCGCCGGCTCCGTCCAGGGCCTCGGAGGCGACGAAGCAGTCGGCGTCGTTGGCGAGACGGATCTCGCGGGCGAGCAGGGTTTCCAGGTCCTGCTTCAACGGCTGGCCGTTGAGGCAGGTAGAGTTGGCGTTGCGGATCAGGCCGGTCCAGGGTGACAGCGAGCCCGGCGTGCCGACGCCGATGCGCGCGGTGGCCTCCAGCTCCGTCTCTGCCTGCCGCACCAGTTCGGCGACTGCCGCCAGCGTGGCGGCGTAGTTTCCCTGGGGTGTGGGGATGCGGCGGCGCAGGCGCTCACTGCCGTCGGCGGCGAGGGCGACGATCTCGATCTTGGTGCCGCCGAGATCGATGCCGATGCGGAGGCTCATCCGCCTGCTCCTGCGGCTCGCCGGCGGCTTAGCCGCGGGCCAGCGCTTCCACCGCGTCGCGGTACTGGTCCAGCGCTTCCTCGCGGCTGCGGGCGGCGACGCCGAGTTCGCGCACCAGGCCGTCCTTGAGGCCGTAGCACCAGGCATGCACGGCCACGCCCTGGCCGCGCTCCCAGGCTTCGCGCAGGACCGAGGAGTGGCAGATGTTCACCACCTGCTGCATGGCGTTGAACTCGCACAGGCGGTCCACCCGGGCGTTGGGATCCTCGATGGCGGCAAGCGCGCCTTCGTGGCGGTCGCGCACGTCCTGCACATGGCGCAGCCAGTTGTCGATCAGGCCCAGCCGGTTGTTGTTGAGCGCGGCCTTGACGCCGCCGCAGCCGTAGTGGCCGACGACCAGGATGTGTTTCACCCGCAGCACATCCACCGCGTACTGGATGACCGACAGCGCGTTGAGGTCGGTATGCACCACCACGTTGGCGACATTGCGATGGACGAAGACCTCGCCCGGCGCCAGGCCGATGATCTGGTTGGCGGGAACGCGGCTGTCGGAACAGCCTATCCACAGGTATTCCGGCGACTGCTGGGCGGCGAGGCGGGAGAAGAACTCAGGATCTTCCGCGTGGATGCGCTCCGACCAGGCCTTGTTGTTGTTGAACAGTTGCTGAATGTCTTGGCTCATAGGGGATTCCTGTTGGGCAGGGGCCGATTGCGGCGTTTCGTCATTGTGAATAAGTGGTTCTGGCCTGTCAGCGGCAGGCGCTTTGCGGCGACGCTTCATTTCCAGATTCCCAGGTCGGTCAGTTGGCGGGTGGCGGCTTCGGCCCAGCCGCGGTTGGCGGCGGGGCTGGCCGGGCTGGGGTGCAGTACCCGGCCGAATTTCACGTCCATGTCGCCCACCGCCTCGGCCGCGCGTTTCTCCGCCCAGTTGCCGATGCCGATCAGCCATTCCGGCTGCAGCGCCTCGACCACCGCGCGCAGGTGCGCATCGCAGGCGGCCAGCAGCGGGCGGGCTTCGGCGCCGGGCAGCTTGTCCGGCGTGAGGTTGCGGCCTTCCTCGAAGAAGGCCAGCGGGCAGTAATTGACTACGAAGTGGTCGGCGAAGAAGGCCTCCGGCGTGCCGAAGCGGGCGCGGAACAAGCCCCACAGGCGCTGCCCGCTCACCTCGGAGCGCTTGCAGGCGAAGCCTTCCACCGGCCGCTTGGGGTTGGTGATCGCAGGTTGGCCGACGGGGCCTTCCAGGCCCAGCCAGTCGCGGGCGCTGGCGATCTCGCCGAAGGGCACGCCGATCTGCGCCATGCCGAAGGGGCCGGGATTCATGCCGAGGAAGATGGCGCGCTTGCGGCCTTCGCCGTAGCGGCGCAGGTAGGCCTCGTGGATGTTCCAGGCGTAGTCCAGCGGGTTGTAGACATGGCTCACCGGTGGGCCGAAGCGCATGGCATCCACTGTGGTGGAGAGTTGCCGGGCAGCGGTGATCAGGGCGGTTGCGGTCATGGTTGCTCGATTGCGGTGTGGGCGGGTCAATCGTCCATTGCGCCCGCCGGTGCGGGGCGGCCGAGGCGGTTCAGCGCGTCGCGCAGCAGCCAGACCATGAGCACGCCGGGCACGGCGACGACGATGGAGAAGAGGAAGAAGGCGGGCCAGCCTATGCTCTCCGACAGCACGCCGGACAGGGGGCTGACATAGATGCGGCCGACCGCGGCAAAAGCCGACAGCAGCGCGTAGTGGGTGGCGCTGAAGCGCTGGTTGCACAGCGCCATCAGCAGCGCGACGAAGGCCACCGTGCCCATGCCGCCGGTGATGTTCTCGCCGGCGATCACCGACAGCAGCAGGAGGTCAAGCCGGGTGTCCTCATGCAGGGAGATAAGGCCCCAGTCGAAGGCTGGCAGCAGCACCGAGCCCCATGCGCCGCGGCCAAGTTCGGCCAGCACGTAGAAGCCGAAGTTGGACAGCAACTGCAGCACGCCGAACAGCAGCAGCGAGCGGTACAGCGCCAGCCGCGTCATGATCAGCCCGCCGATGAAGGCGCCGAGTATGGTCAGCCAGATGCCGATCAGCTTGTTGGCGATGCCTACCTCTTCCTGGGAGAAGTGCATGCCTTTCAGCAGGAAAGGCGTGGTGAGGCTGCCGGCGAAGGCGTCGCCCAGCTTGTACAGGATAATCAGTGCGAGGAAGGCGGCGGCGCCGCGCTGGGCGAAGTAGCTGGAGAGCGAGCGGTTGAGCGTTTCGAAGCCGATCTTGTGCGCAGCCCACCAGCCCAGCGGCAAGGCGACGGCGATTTCCGCCAGCACGAACAGCAGCTGTATCCACTTGTTGGCGTCGTTCGGGTCCAGCCCGGCCAGCATCAGCGCCGAGCGCGCCAGCCAGTAACCCACCGCGACGCCGGCCAGCATGGCGGCGAAGCCCGCCAGCTCCTTCTTCGGGTCGCTATCCAGCGCCCGCAGGCTGGCGGCCACGCGTGGCAGCGCCAGCAGCGACACCAGCCCGCAGCCGGCCATGATGGCCGCCATCACCATGTACACCCGCGGCCAGGACTGCCACTGCCCGGCCCAGATCAGGGCCACGCCGCCGGACACGATCATCGCCAGCCGGTAGGCGAACACATGCACCGAAGCGCCCAGGCCGCGCTCCTCTTCCGGCAGCAGGTCGGTGCGGTAGGCGTCCACCACCACGTCCTGCGAGGCGGAGAGGAAGGCCACCAGCACCGCGGCCACCGCGAAGAGTTGCGGCGCGCTGGCCGGTGAGAGCTGCGCCATCCACCACAGCACGCCGGCGAGCGCGAACTGCGTCAGTGCCAGCCAGCCGCGCCGGCGGCCGAGGAAGGGCGGCTCGAAGCGGTCCATCAGCGGCGCCCACAGGAACTTGAAGGTATAGGGAATGCCGACCAGGCCGAAGAAGCCTATGGTGGCCAGATCCACCCCGTCCACCGTGAGCCAGGCCTGCATCGCCTGCCCGGCCAGCGCCAGCGGCAGGCCGGAGGCGAACCCGAGGACGAGGATGGCGGCAAGGCGCCAGCCGCGGCCCAGGCTGGCGGCGGTCACGCCGGCACCGTTCCGGTGATGACAGGGGCGGGGTTCGGGATGGGGCAGGGG
>Ga0209699_100484_pt1 | contig 20336 bp, 17 predicted proteins | sample SynthPrep_1_END__FD_187204 | JGI IMG/M metagenome (GOLD analysis project Ga0209699, IMG submission 187204) | Synthetic microbial communities from Ohio, USA - SynthPrep_1_END_DS7_MetaG (SPAdes) (version 2) | ecosystem: Engineered > Bioreactor > Aerobic > Activated sludge | place: USA: Ohio...
TCGTTGCTGCGGGCGCGCCAGCGTGCGAACTCCGCTTGCTGCTCGGGCGCGAGCGGCGCGTCCTGCATCAGCAACAGCCAGCTGGCCGCCTCTTCCAGGATATGCGGGGCGAGGGCGGCGTCACTCATCGGGCATCAGGCTCAGGCACGCCAGATAGGCTTTGTGGATGTAGCTCTTGACGGTGGGCACGGCCACCTTCAGGACTTGCGCGATCTCCTGTTGCTTCATGCCGTCCAGCGTCGCCATCAGGAACGCTTGTTTGATGCGCGGCTTCAGCGTGTCGAGCATGGCGTCGATCTCGTGCAGGGTCTCCAGGATGATGGTCTGCTGTTCGGGCGAGGGGTGCCGCGGCTCGGGCAGGGCGGCCAGCGCGTCCAGCCAGGCGCGTTCCAGCGTCTGACGGCGCATCCAGCTGAACAGCACGCCCTTCGCCACGGTGGTGAGGTAGGCGCGCGGCTGCTGGATAGCCGCGCGCCGCGTGTCGCTGCGGCCGGCCAGGATGCGCACAAAGGTGTCGTGAGCAAGATCGTCCGCCATGCTCGCGCCCCATGAATGCAGCCGGTAGGCCAGCCAGTTGCGCAGCCAGGCGTGGTTTTCGATGTATAGGGCCGCGATGCTGTCGCGCTCTGCGGTGGGAAACGTGGGACTAGGGGCTGTCATCGCGGGGCGGACGATTCAAGGGCTGGCGGGGAAAACGCCAAGTTCCTTTTCAAATAAAAACAATTATCATTCACAAATTGACGGTTCGCAATATCGGGAGGGGCAAAGTGAAGCCAGCATGCAACAGCCCAAGCTCCTCCGTCACGACAGAGCAAAACGGTTTTGACAGTGCAAAGGCCCCGGCCCCGCAGCGCATGAAAAATAATTGTGCAAAAAACATATCCCTTTTCCGACCTCGTGCGGCAAAGGGTCTGAGAACCCGCGCCCGGCGCGGGAACCAGACCCAACGAGTTAGGAAAAGCATGCTCCGAGTCCGCCGTCTTTCCCTTGGCCCGCAATCCTCATGGCGCTTGCGCCCGGTTGCGTTCGCGCTGCGTTGCGCCTTGATCGGCCTGCCTGCATCCACCGTGGCGGCCCCCGCGCAGACGGCGCCGGCAGCCGTCCCCGCAGCGCCGGCAGCGGCTTCCAGAACGCTGGACGATCCCGCACCGCGCAATTACGACATTGCCGCCGGGCCATTGGGCGCGGCGCTGGGCAGTTTCGCCAGCCAGTCGGGGCTGCTGCTGTCGTTCGATCCGGCCTTGACCCGCGGATTGGCGGCTCCGGCGCTGGTGGGACGCTACACCGTGCGAGGCGCCTTGCAATTGTTGCTGGCGGATACGCAGCTGCAGCTGGTGCCGCGTCAGGACGGCAGCTTTGCGCTGGCGCAGGCGCAGGGGGCTGCCGGGGCGTTCGCTTTGCCGTCGGTGCTGGTCACGGCCGAAACGCCGCCGGAGAAAGAGGTCTACGTCGCACCACGATCGTCCGTGTACTTGTCGAGCGAGGACATCGACCGCTTTGGCCGTGTTTCGGCGGGCGACCTGTTGAGGGGAGTGCCCGGCGTGCAGGTGGGCGATAGCCGCAACGGCGGCGGGCTGGACGTGAACATCCGGGGCATCCAGGGGCAAAGCCGGGTGTCGGTGAGGGTGGACGGCTCGGAACAGGCATTGGACGTGTACCGGGGCTATGCGGGCACGCAGCAACGCAGCTACATCGACGCCGACCTGATCAGCAGCGTGACGATCCACAAGGGGCCGTCGGTCAAGTCGGGCGCCATTGGCGGTTCGGTGGAGATGCAGACCATCGGGATCCAGGACATCCTGGTGGACGGCAACGCCTTCGGCGTGCGCTTGACGGGTGACGTGTGGAACAACGGCGTGGCGCCCGCCGATCGCGATCCCAATGACCGCAAGGGCAGTCTGGCATCCCCGCCGCACGATAGCCGCGGCAGCCTGTTCGGTTCCCAAGCGCAGTCCGGCAGCATTGCGCTGGGATACACGAATGAAAAATTGGACCTTGTTGCCGCCTATGCGCGCCGCACTCAGGGCAATTACTTCAGCGGCAAGAAGGGGCAGGATCGCTATCGCATCTACAACAAGTACGGCAAGGAGCAGGGAAGCGTCGCCACCGTGTACAACGCGGGAGAGGAGGTGTTGAATTCCTCCGCCAACACCGAGTCGATCCTGCTGAAGGCGACGATACGCCCGGCGGACGGCCATACGCTTGACTTGGGCTACCGCAGCTTCGACGGGCGCATGGGCGAGATCATGCCGTCGGACATTTTTCGCATGGGGACCGCTGGCATCTACCAGTACCCCTTGAGCGAGACCAAGATCGACACCTACACGGCGCGCTACAACTACCAGCCTGCGGGCAATCCGCTGGTGGATCTGACGGCGAACCTGTGGTTGACGGATGCCAAGACCAGCCTGCTGACTTCGGTGCTTGCGCCTGCTTCGCAGGCGTACCGATCAGACCGCAACTGGACCCGACAGGCCGACCGCCGCATAGGCGGAGACCTGAGCAACACCTTGTGGTTTCAGACCGGCGCTGGCGCTTTCAAGCTGGATCTGGGCGGATCGTTCCAGATCGAGGACATCCGTCCGCGGAAGGGCGTGGTCACCACGCAGCACGACATCAACGCCAACCGCATGCTGCGCGATGCTTCCAGGCAAGAGTTCAGCTTCAGCGGGCAGCTGGACTACAAGCCGACCGACAAGCTGACCCTGTGGGGCGGCGGCCGCTACAGCCACTACACCAACAAGGACAACGGCATCTACGCCACCGCGCGGCGCGAGGAACGCGAGCTGCGCTACGTGACGGCGTCCAAGCCGGGAGGCCGGGGCAACATGATGTGGTTCCCGGACCAGAACGGGCAGTACACCGACGCCACGGATCCACGGCTGAACAACGGCATCGTGTTTGACAACACCAACAATCCCTATGAGGGGGTGCCATTCAACGATTTCGGCGCGACCAGTACCCGGGTCTACCCTGCGCGGACATTGAGGGTGGTCACCGGCTACGACTACTCCGGAAAACAGCGTAGCAGCGGCGGCGGTTTTGCGCCGTCGGCGGGCTTGAACTTCGAACTCGTGCCCGATACTTTCGTCTATGCCTCCTACACGCAAGGCCTGCGCTTGCCGTCGTTGTTCGAGACGAGCCGTGGCGTCCTGCAGACCGATCCCGGCAAGGGCCTGAAGCCCGAACGTTCGAACAGCTGGGAGATCGGCGCCAGCACGTTGCGTGGCAATGTGCTGAAGGATGGCGATTCGGCAGCCGTCAAAGTGGCGTACTTCAACAACAACATCAAGAACTACATCACCCGTTATTACGACCCCACGCCGGGCATGAACGGCCTGATGCGGTTCAGCAATGCCGACAGCTACAAGACCAGCGGCCTGGAGCTGCAATCGCACTACGACGCGGGGCGTGTGTTCGCGGATCTGTCGGCGACCTACTACCTGAAGACCGAGACCTGCGATGCGGCGTTCGCGGCGCGCTTGCGGGCCGGCGCGGATGAATACCAGGAAACCGGAAACACGCCGAATTGCACGCCTGGCAGCTTCATGGGGTCGTACACGAACACGCAGAATCCGCCCAGGCTGGCGGTGAACCTGACGACAGGCCTGCGTTTCTTCAACGACACGCTGACCGTGGGCGGCCGCATGACCTACACGTCAGGTCCCACGGCCAAGGCCGACCAGCCGTGGCAGACCGGCGCGACCACGCCGCAGCTGGTCTATCACCAGGTCACGCTGTTCGACCTGTTCCTGAACTACAAGCTGCGCGAGCACACCGTCGTGAATGTCTCGCTGCAGAACTTGACCGACCGCTACTACCTGGACCCCCTGGCCCAGAGCTTCATGCCCGCGCCCGGCCGCACGCTGCGGGTGGGGCTGCAGACCAGGTTCTAACCCGAGGCAACCGCCATGACCCAAGCATCCCACACTCTCGCCGACCGGGCCAAGCGCCTGAAGACGCTCACCACGTCCACGCACGATACGCTGGACCGCCGCATCATGGACGCCGGCATATTCGACAGCCGCGAGCGGTATGCAGGCTTTCTGCGCGTGCAGTACCGGTTCATGCGCGATGTCGACGCGCTTTATGCGCGGGTCGACCTGGCGGTGCTGTTGCCGGACCTGAGCGAGCGGCGCCGCCTGGATCTGGTCGCGCAGGATCTGGCGGACCTCGGTGACGCCCTGCCGAGCGCAGCATCGGCCATTGATGCCGAAACCTCTCTGCCGCATGCGCTTGGATGGCTGTACGTGTCCGAAGGCTCGACGTTGGGCGCGGCCGTTCTCTACAAACTGGCCGGCAGCCGGCTAGGCCTGGACCGGGATTTCGGCGCGCGGCATCTGAACGGACATGCGGAGGGTGTGGCGCGGCATTGGCGCGGGTTCGCGGCGGCGCTGGACGCGGTACCGCTGACAGCCGAAGAGGAACAGCTCGTTGTGACAGGCGCCCAGGCCGCATTCGGGACGGTGCGCGGCTACGTCGAGCAGGAGCTTGCTTAAACCATTGTCGGGCGCCTGGAGTGCGCATCCCGCCTGGTGGGCGGCGCTGGGGGTAGGGCTGGGCATGCTGGCGTGCGCGGGCTGGGTGCTGTCGCGTCCGGCGCCGCTTCAGTAAACTCCGGGCTTGCCTGGCGGCGGTCGCCGCCCCTTTCATGCACGCCCATCTCCATGCCCGTTTCCGACATGACATTCGCCGCCGCGCTTCGCACTCCGGTCACCACTGACGGCGATCTGGACCCGCTGGAGCCGTTTTTCCAGCGCCCCGAGGTCAGCGCTTTTCTCGCCCGGGCCCGCGAGCCGGGACAGGCCGATGCCAGCCTGCGGATCTGCGCCGATCTACTGCCGTCACTGCACCCCGGCCGCGCCGCCGCCGTGGCATTGATGTGCGGTTCGCTGGTGGAAGACGGCGCCGATCCGGCCATACTCTTTCCTGTCCTGCAAGGCTTGCTGCGGCATTGGCTGCAAACCCTGAGCCCGTACTGCGCGCAGGAGGTCGAAGATGACGACGATGAGGTGGAGGAGGCCGACCGCCAGGCCTGGCTGGATGCCCGGTCACGGATGGCCGATGTGCCCGAAGACCGGCGCTGGGAGGTGGAAGCCTTGCATCAGGCGGCGGATCTGCTGGTGCTGCCGATGATGACCATGGCGCTGCGCGACCGCGGCAATCATGCCGCCTTGATATCCGACGCGGAGTTGATGACGCTGCTGCATTCCATGGCCACCAGCAACGACAGCCTGCCGTTCGAGCATCTGCATTATCTGTGGCTGGCCTCGCAGCTAGGCTACGAGGACGAGCTGGTGGTGGTGCTGCCCGCCAGCATGACGGGTTTTGTGGCGCGGGCGCATGCCGTCAACAACAATTTTCATGCTTTCACGCTGCTGCAGATCATCATCGGCGATCACGCCGAGACGCTGGGCGTGAAGCGCGAGATCGCGGCGCGCGAGCCGGACCAGGACAGCGATACCGCGGATTTTCAATGGTTGCAGGCCGATGCCTACGCCGGCGGCGAACTGGTCGACGCCGTGCGCTACGCCTGGGGCGAGGCGGCGTTGCGGCACAACGTGTCCCGCCATGGCAAGCGGGTGCTGATCGCGCTGGAAACCGTAGAGGGCATGAAGCGCAACTGGTCTGGTTTCAACGGCGCCATGCACGAGGCGCAGGAGCCCTCGATGACGTTTGCGCGCTATCTCACGCGTGACGAGGTTGCGTCGTATCTGGCCTGACCCGCGGGGTGTGCCGTTCTTGCGTCAAACCCCCAGATAGGCCCGGCGCAGCCCTTCATCGGCCAGGAGTTCGGCGCCCGGCCCGGACATGACGATCTCGCCGTGCTCCAGCACATAGCCGCGCGCGGCCATGCTGAGTGAACGGTGCACGTCCTGCTCCACCAGCAGGATGGTGATGCCGCGCGCGTTGATGAGCGGCAGCTTGTCGAAGATGTCCTTGACCATGATGGGCGCCAGTCCGATGGACGGCTCGTCCAGCAGCAGGAGCTTGGGCGAGGTCATCAGCGCGCGACCGATGGCCAGCATCTGCTGCTCGCCGCCGCTGAAGGAGCGCGCCAGCTGGCGGCGCCGTTCCCGCAGGCGCGGGAACAGCTGGTAGACCCAGTCCAGGTTGTCGCGGCTGCGGCGCTTGTCGCGCAGCACGTCGGCGCCGACCAGCAGGTTGTCCTCGACGTCCATGTGGCCGAACAGGCGGCGGCCTTCCATGACCTGGGCCATGCCCAGGCGCGCCACCAAGTGCGCGGGCAGGCCGCTGATGCGCTCGCCCAGGAAGCGGACTTCGCCTGCCAGCGCGGGCAGGGAACCCATGACGGTGCGGATCAGCGTGCTCTTGCCCGCGCCGTTGGCGCCGACCAGGCTGACGATCTCGCCTTCGCCCACATGCATGTCCACGCCGCGCAGCACCTGCACATCGCCGTAGCCGGCGTCCAGTTGACGGATTTCCAGCATCAGGCGGCCTCCCCAAGATAGGCGCGCACCACCAGCGGGTCGCGCGCGACCTGCTGCGGCAGGCCGTCGGCGATCTTGCGCCCCTGCTGGATGACGACGATGCGGTCGGAGAGCTGCATGATGGCCTTCATATTGTGTTCGATCACCAGGACGCTGATGCCGTCGCCGCGCAGCGACAGGATCAGCGCCACCATTTCCTCGGTCTCCACCGGCGTCAGGCCCGCCATCACCTCGTCCAGCAGCAGCAGCCGGGGTTGGGTGGCCAGGGCCTTGGCGACTTCGAGCCGCTTGCGGCCCGACAGGGTGAGGGTGCGCGCGACCTGATGCTCGCGCCCGGCCAGGCCGACGCGGGCCAGCACGCCCTGCGCGATTTCTTCGGCCTGGGCTGGGGACCGATGGCGCAGGAAGGCGCCGATCATGGCGTTCTCCAACACGGTCATGTCGCCGAAGGGCTTGACGATCTGGAAGGTACGCGCGAGGCCTGCGGCGCAGATGCGCGCCGGATCCTGGCCGTTGATGCGGGCGCCGTTGAAGCGGATTTCGCCGCTGCTGGGCGGCACGAAGCCAGAGGCCATGGCGAACAGCGTGGTCTTGCCGGCGCCGTTGGGACCGATCAGGCCCACGATTTCGTCGGCGCCGACGGCGAAGCTGACCTCGTCCGAGGCGCGCACGCCGCCGAAGTTGCGGCTGACGCTGTGGAATTCAAGCAGGTTCATCGCGTGCCTCCCATGGCGGGGCCGGCGCTCTTGGCCGGCGCACCGGCTGCGCGCGCAGGCGCGTTCGCGCGGCGCGCCACGATCGCCATCAATCCGCGCGGCTCCCAGCGGATGATGATCATCAGCAAGAGTCCGTACAACATCATGTCGGCGCCCACCATGCCGCCCGTCAGGGAGCGCGCCAGCTCCTCGCCCGGCAGCAGCAGCAACGCGCCCAGCACCGGACCCCACAGCGTGCCGCGTCCGCCGATGATGCAGACCACGGCGATGATGACGCTGAGGTTGGCGCCGAAAACCTTGTCCGGGCTGATGTAGAGCACGAACTGGGCATAGAAGGTGCCGCCCAGCGCGGTCATGGCCGCGCTCAGCATGGCGGCCGTCAGCTTGTAGCGCCGTACCGGCACGCCCAGCGCCATCGCCGCGTCCTGGTCGTTGCGCACGGCTGTCAGGCAGTAGCCGAAGCGGCTGCGCAGCACGTGGCGGTTGACCAGCAGCGCGGCGATGGTGAACGCCAGCGCAACGAGGTAATAGAAGGCCTTGCCGGTGTGCTGGAAGTACAGCGGCGCGTCGCGCAGCAGCGTGACCTCCATGCCGCGCGGCCCGCCCAGCAGGGTGTCGGCGTTTTCCACCAGGGTCTTGAGCACCATGCATGAGGCGATCGTGGCCAGCGCGAAGTAAGCCCCGCGCAGTTGCAGGCAGGACAGGCCCACGATCAGGGCGGCGCCCATCGCCACGACGGCGCCGGCCCACATGCCCAGCCAGGGGCTGAGGCCCAGGTTCACGAACAGCCAGGTGGAGGTATAGGCGCCCAGCCCGAAGTAGGCGGCATGGCCCAGCGAGAGCTGGCCGGCGATGCCGCCCAGGATGTTCCATGACAGCGCCAGATAGGCGTACAGCAGCGTCATGGCGCCAACGGACAGCAGGTACTGGTTGCCGCTGGCCAGCGGTAGCAGCGCCAGCACGCCCAGCGCGGCGATGCCGGCGGCCGAAGTCATTTTTTTCTTGGCCATTATTCGTTCTCCACGCCGAACAGCCCGCTGGGCCGGAAATACATGGTGGCGAGAAATAGCAGGAAGATGAGCGCCTCGGCATAGGTGATGGGAATCAGCTGGCTGCCGACCGATTCGAGCACGCCGACCAGGATGCCGCCCCAGAACGCGCCCGCCACCGAGCCTATGCCGCCCAGCACGACGATGACGAAGGCGCGCAGGCCGAAGATGTCGCCGACAAAGGGGTTGACCGGATAGAGCGGCAACAGCAGCGCGCCGGCCGCGCCCAGCACCAGGAGACCGATGGCGAACGACAGCCGATAGACGCGGGTGCTGTCGATGCCCAGCACGCTGGCGGCTTCGCGGTCCTGGCCGGTGGCGCGGATGGCGCGGCCGATGCGCGTGTGGCGCAGGAACAGCACCAGGGCCGCCGTGATCAGGCAGGCGAAGAACAGGCCGGCGATTTGCGGATAGGTGAAGATCAGGTCGCCCGGCATCCAGACCTCGTTGGCCCAGGGTGCATCGATGGTGCGGCTGTCGGGGCCGGCCAGCGCCAGGAAGGCATTGTCAAGAAAGATCCACAGGCCGGTGGTGAAGATCAGCACGCCGATAGGCTCGCGCGAGGTTTCCTTGCGGTAGATGCCATCGATCAGCCAGCGTTGGCAGGCGTAGCCGACCACGAACAGCGCCGCCGCCGTCAGCGGCATGGCGGCCAGCGGGTGCAGGCCGAAGTGGCTGGTGAGCGCAAAGCAGACGTACATGGACATCATCAGGAAGGCGCCGTGGGCGAAATTGATGATCTTCATGACGCCGAACTGCAGGCTCAGGCCGAGCGCGATCAGGCCGTAGACGGCGCCGCTGGCGATACCGCCCAGCAACGCCTGGAGTAGGGTAGTGGTCAAGGGAAAGCTCCTAGCGGTAACGGGGCGCCGCCGCCACGCTGCGGGCGTGGCGCGGCGGCGCCGGGTCGGTCAGGGCTGGGCGGCGGGCCAGACCATCTTGTAGGACTTGGAAGCCAGGTTCTCCGGCCACACGGTGCGGTACTGGCCGTCGGGCGTGATCTGCTGCATGACGTAGCGCTTCTCGGGGTTCTGGCCCTTGGCGTCGATCACGATGTCATAGCCCACCAGCTTGTTCAGGTCGGTGCCTTGCAGCTTGGTCTGGGCCAGGGCGTCACGGATCGCTTCGGGATCGGCTTTTCCAGCGCGCTCCAACGCGTCCTTGATGACCCAGACCGCGGCGTAGGCGCTGACCGACAGTTCGTTGGGATCGACCTTGTAGGCGGCGACGAAATCGTCCCAGAACTTCTTGGCAAACGGCGTGGTGATGGACGACTCATAGCCGGCCCAGCCATTGGTGGTGTAGACATTGCCGGCGATGTCCTTGCCGACCAGCGGTATGAAGGTGCTGTCGATCTGGCCGGCCGCGCTGCCGACGTAGGTCGAGCCGACCCGCATCTGCGCCAGCAGCTTGTGCAGCTGCACCGCGTCGGCGCCGTAGGAGGTCACGGTGACGACGTCGGGCTTCTTGCCCTTGATCTTGAGCACCAGCGGGCGCAGGTCCGGCGAATTGGGCGGGTAGCCTTCGTCCAGCACCAGGTCTATGCCCGCTGCCTTGAACTTGGCGCGCAGCGTGTTGGCCATGTCCTGGCCCCAATCGGTGTTCTCGTAGACCATGGCGACGGTCTTGGCAGGTTTGCCGGTGGTCTTGCCCGCGTATTGAATGAATTCGGCCATGCTCTCGGCATTGCCCGAAGCCGGGATCTGCGTGGGACGAAACACGTACTTGAAGCCGCGCTCGGTGATGTCGGCCTTGGCGGCCAGGTCCACCACCCATGGCACGCGGTTCTTTTCCGCGACGGCGGTGGCGGGGAAGGTTACGCCGCTCTGGAACGCGCCCAGCAGCACCGGCGTCTTCTCGCGGGTGATCAGGCGTTCGACCTCGGTCATGGCGACCTTGGCGTCGCCGCGGGTGTCCACTTCGATCAGCTGCAATTGCGCGCCGCCCAGCGCCTTGATGCCGCCCGCGTCGTTGATGTGCTTGACGGCCAGGTGCGTGGCGCGCGACATGTCCTTGCCGATGGAGGCGGTGGCGCTGCCCGATAGCGGGATCAGATAGCCGATCTTGACCGGTTCGGCGGCCATGGCAGCGCCGTGGACCAGCAGGCTGGCGCCGGCGGCGGCGAAGAGGTGCCGCAGGGCGGCAGGGCGATAGGGAAAGCTCGTGCTCATGAGGATTTGTCTCCAGTGTTTTTTGTGGTTTGTGTGTGCCGCGCTGGCGTCAACCAGGCGGCGCGCCGATCGCGGCATGCGTCGCGCGTACCAGGCGGTGCGCGCGCTCGTCGAGCAGCACGGTGCGGCCCATGCGGTTCATGGTGTAGGCAAAGGAAAGCCGGCGCTGCGGCCAGGCGAAAGCCAGCGAACCGCCGGCGCCCGTGTGGCCATAGGCTTGGTCGCCGAAGCAAGCGCTGTCCAGGCCCAGTGCGCGGTTGTCCATCTGGCGCATGAAGCCGCTGGCGTAGCGCGCAGGCACGCGCAGGCAGGCGTCGTCGTCCGTGCTAGCCGACAGGGCGGTGGCCGCGGCCAGCGTGTCTTCGCGCAGCAGGCGCACGCCGTCGCGCGCGCCACCCAGCGCCAGCGTGCCGTACAAGCGCGCCAGGCTGCGCGCATTGCCGATGCCGCCCGCCGCGCACAGTCCGGCCGCGTGGCCGGCGCGGCTGTTGAAGCCCGACGGGCGCCAGCCGCCTGTGTTCTTGGCGTACAGCGCCGTGGGACTGTCGGGCTCGTCCTTCAGCGATTGCTCGAAGGGGCTGTACGGCGCTTGCGGCGCAGGCGGCGGCACGATGGGCGCGACGCGCGCTTCCTCGGCTTGCGGCAAGCCTATCCAGAAGTCCAGGCCCAGCGGTTGCGCGATGTGGCGGCGGAAGAACTCGCCGGGCATGCAGCCGCCCAGCCTGCGCACCAGCTCGCCGACCAGCCAGCCGTAGGTCAGGCCGTGGTAGGCCACGCGTTCGCCCGGGGGCCAGAAGGGCGCGGCGGCGGCCAGCCGGCCGGTCATGCCTTCCCAATCGAAGGCGGCGTCCGCCGGCAAGGGCTCGCGCAGCGCGGGCAGGCCCGCGCTGTGGTTGAGCAGCATGCGCGGGGTGGTGCCCGCCTTGCCCGCCGCGGCGTATCCAGGCCAGTAGCGGGCGACGGGCGCGTCCAGGTCCAGTTCGCCGGCTTCGGCCAGCATGTGGGCGCAGAGCGCCGTGGCTGGCTTGGTGTTGGAGAACACGATACAGACGGTGTCGCGTTCCCATGGCCGGCTGCGCTCCGTGTCGGCCCAGCCGGCCCACAGGTCGACCACCGGATAGCCGTCGACCTCGATGGCGACGGCTGCGCCCAGTTCGCCATGGTCCTGGAAGTTGCGCGCGAACGCCGCGCGCACCGGTTCGAACGCGGGATCGCAGTGGCCGTGGATCGCCGGGGCTTCGGCTGCACGCGCCTGGGGCGAGGTTGCGGCGGCCATGGTCAGCGCGTCAACGGCGCGCGCGCGCCGTAGCCCAGCAGGTAGCGCGCCTCGTTGGACAGCGTGGCCGCGACGCCTGCGGGCAGCGTGCTGGTGAAATCCGCGAAGCCGCGCAGCCAGGACACGTTGTAGTTGCAGAGTATGGCGCGGCGCTCGCGGCCGGTATGGTTCGGGCCGGAGCGGTGCCAGGTATTGGACAGCCAGATGGCGACCGAGCCGGCGGGCGCGGTCAGCGTGACCTCGCCGTCCAGCGGGCCGCTGCCCCAGGGCGGCGATTTGCGCAGCTTGTGGCTGCGCGGCATGACGCGGGTGGCGCCGTTGTCGGCGGTGAAGTCGTCCAGCATCCAGACGTTCTGCAGCGTGAGCGGAAACTCCGGCAGCGGCTCGGCGATCTGGCCCAGTGGCGCGTCCACGTGCCAGGCGCCGCCGCCCGTGCCGGGGCCGATGCTGGTGGCCTGGAAGTCGTGCAGGTTGCAGTCCTGGCCCATCACGCTGCGCACCATGGGCAGCACCACCGGGTGCTCGATCAGCGGGATCATGTCGGGCGCCTTGTTCAGCAGGTTCCAGACGCGTTGCGACTTGTCGTCGTCGAACAGGGTGGGCAAGTGCAGGAAGTTCTTCGACACTTTGTTGATGGGAACCGGCCAGCGCGTGTTTTCGTTGTCGCGGCGGTACTGGTGCACGCGCGCCACCATGCGCCGCGCTTCCATGTCGCTCACCGTGTAGTGGCGCTTATAGTAGGCCAGGATGTCGTCGTCGTCTTCGTGCCGTTCGTCGTCCAGCGGGAACGGATCGGCGCGTTCGGCGGCCATCAGGCTGGCTACGCGTTCGCGCGCCTGTTCCAGTTGCGCGGCGTTCAGCACGTTTTCAATGACGGCGTAGCCTTCTTCGGCGAGCTGGTGTTGCAGCGCCTGCAGATCGAGTTGCTTCATGTTCCTCCCCTTGTGTTGAATGTCACTGCGAAATAGGACCGGGCTCGGCCACGGGGGCCAGCGTGCCGCGTGCGAGCTTGCCTATGCTGGTGCGCGGCAGGGCTTGCGCCGCGCCGATGCGGCGCGGCACCTTGTAGCCGGCCAGGTGGGCGGCGCAGTGGGCCCGCAGGGCGGCCGTGTCCAGGCTCTGGCCCGGCGCGGGCGTGACCCAGGCGTGGACCACCTGTCCCAGCCGCTCGTCGGCCACGCCGAAGGCGGCGGCTTCGCTGACCTCGGGGCGCGACAACAGCACCTGCTCCACTTCCAGCGGATAGACCTTGAAGCCGCCCACATTGATGCAGTCGTGCCGTCTGCCTTGCAGGTGGAGATAACCTTCGTCATCCAGGAACGCGACATCGCCGGTATGGAACCAGCCCTGGCTCAGGGGCTGTGCGGCATCCGCGGCGGGCTGGCGGTAGCCTGCCATCACGTGCGGACCGCGCACGCGGATCTCGCCGGGCTGGCCGGGCGGCAGGGGCCGCGCGCCGTGATCGAGGTCCACCACCTGCAACTCGCCGCCCGGCACGGGCAGGCCAACCGAACCGGGTTTGCGCGGGCGGTGCATGGGGTTGAACGCCAGGCAAGGCCCGGCTTCGCTCATGCCATAGCCTTCGTAGATGGGGCAGCCGGCGCGCTGTTCGAAGCGCGCCAGGGTTTCGCGCGGCAGCGGCGCCGCGCCGGAGAAACAGGCGCGCAGGCTGGACAGGTGTTCCAGGCTCAGGGCCGGGCTCAGCAGCAGGTCGTGGAAGACCGCCGGCGCGCCCGGCAGCAGCGTGACGCGATGGGCGGCGATGGCCTCTATCGTGCGCGTGGCGTCGAAACGCCGCATCACCACCAGTTCGCCCCGGGCGTGCAGGCTCAGGTAGAGCGACATCGAGACGGCCGATACATGGAACAGCGGCATCACGCAGAGCACCACTTCGGCCTCGCGCCGGGTCGGCAGCCAGGCTTCGCGCTGTGCGATGTTGTAGGCGATCTGCCGGTGCAGGATGTTCACGCCCTTGGGGCGTCCGGTAGTGCCGCCGGTGTATTGCAGTGTGGCCAGGTCCTCGTGCCGGGGCAGGTCTTCCGGCAGGGCGCAGGCCTGCGGCAGCATCTCCAGCAGGCCGGCGCCGTCGCCGGTGCTGAGTATGGCGCCGGCATCCAGGCCGGGGCACAGGGCGGCCAGGTCCAGCGTCACGCTGTCGTCATGCAGCAGCATGCGGGGCGCGGCGTCTTCCAGCATGTAGGCCAGCTCGCGTTCGCGGTAGCCGGGGTTGAGCGGCACGGCCTGCGCGCGCAACGCGTGCACCGCAAAGGTGGCGACGGCCAGGTCCAGCGAGTTCTGCATCAGCAGGGCCACCCGGTCGCCGGGCCGGACGCGCTCGCCCAGGCGGCGCGCCAAAGCCCCGGCCAGGCCGGCGTATTGCGCATAGTTCAGCCGCGCGCCCTCGAAGGACAGGGCGGGAAGATCGGGCGTCTCGCGGGCGGCGTCGCGCAGCAGGTGGATCACCGAGTCCGGGACCGCGGGCAGGGCGGGGGCGTTCATGCCTTGCGCTCGGCGGCCTTGCGGGCGGCCTTGGCGTCGCTGGCCTGCCATACCGTGGGCCGGCCTGCGCCGCCCAGCAAGGTGATGGGGTCGGCGTTGTCGATATGGCCGTACTGACCCTTGTAGATGCTGTAGCCGCACAGCTCCTGCAGGCGGCGCGGAAAGCGCCGCGCCATGTCGGCAGGAATGCCGAGCTGCAGGTTTTCCTGTTGGCGCATCCAGCCGGCGCAGTAGTAGCACGACAGCGCGTAGCGGCGGGCATTGCTGTTGTTGGCGCCGCCCTTGTGCCATAGCGCGCTGTCGAACAGCATGACGCTGCCGGCCTTCATGGTGGCCTGCACGGTTTCGATGTCCTGGGCGCCGTAGGACGGCGAGGAATCGTAGCGGTGGCTGCCGGGCACGATATGGGTGGCGCCGTTTTCGGCCGTGAAATCGCTCAGCGCCCAGATGGCGTTGACCGCCAGCGTCGGGCGCGGCCGCGGCAGGGCCAACTGTTGAGTGTCTTCGTGCAGGGGCTGGGCGCCTTGCCCCGGCGCCAGCGTCAGCGAGCACAGCGAGGACAGCAGCAGCTCGCGGTCCAGCAGGCGTTCGGCCAGGGCCAGCACCTCGGCTTGCAGCGGCACGTCCCAGAAGCGCGGATCGTAGACCAGCAGGTTGTTGATGCGCACCGTTTTACGGCCTTCGAACGAGGTCTGGGCGTAGCCGAGGTTGTGTTCGGCCTCGATCCGGATCAGCGCTTCCTGCAGCTGGCTGACCTGCTCGGGCGGGATGATGCCGGGCAGCACCACGAAGCCGTCGCGTTCAAAGGCTGCGATCCGCTCGTCGAGCGGTTCGGGCGTGGACATCTTTTGTCTCCTGATGGGGGGCCTGGATCAGCGTCCGGCGCTATAGGTCTGTGCGTATAATCGGCCGGTAGTCTTCGCCCTGCCAGCGCGTAGCGTCCACGGCAGTGGCGCAAAGCGTCCATCCCCTAGAAGATGGCGGCCCCCGTCGGCATGATCCGGTACTCAAGATGAGCGCGCAGGCCTACCACCACACCACCGATGTCATAGCGCCACAGGACCAGTTCGCGTATTGGCGCGATGCGATCTGCGATGCCTATGTGCCGCTCGAACCCGAGCGCGATGCCGCGCGCAGTTTCCGCGGCCAGATCGACGGCCTGCTGCTGCCGGACCTGCACGGTTCCACCATCACGGCGCAGTCGCACGTGGTCAGGTTGTCCGAAGCCGGTCTCTCGGCCCGTACGCAATCCCCTTTTTTCGCCAACCTGTTGTGTACTGGCGAGGCCCTGGTCTCGCAGGGCGCAAGCGCCATGCGCGCGCGCGCCGGCGACGTCTATGTGGTGGATTGCGCCTCGCCCTGGGAAGTCGACTTTCGCACCGATTTCCGCATGTTCTGCATAGAAATCCCGGAAGGGCTGCTGCGGCCGCAATTGGGCCGGCGCGGGCGGCTGGCCACGCCGGTGCTGGACGGCGGTTCAGGGGCGGGGCGGGTGCTGGCCAGCTATATGCGCCTGGTCAGCGAATTGCCGGCGCACGAATTGCAGCAGGTGCAGGCGCTGATGGTCAGGCATTGCAGTGAACTGCTTTCGCGTACCCAGCTCGAAGGGGCGGACGCCGAAGCGCAGGTGGCGCAGCGGCTGCGGCACGAGGTCCTGGACCGCATTCTGGCGCTGGTGCAGCGCCGTCTGGCGGACCGCGGCCTGACGCCGGCCTCGGCCAGCGACGAACTCGGCATTTCGCGCAGCTATCTGTTCAAGATACTCGCCGAGCATGGTTTGAGTTTCAGCGCGCACGTGCGGCAGCGCCGGTTGGAAAAGTGCCGCCAGGCCATCGAAACCCAGCCTGGCCGCTCCATCGCGGACATCGCCGCCAGCTGGGGATTCGAGGAAGTCTCTACGTTCAATCGGGCGTACCGCGCGCACTATGGCCGCTCGCCCGGCAGCGAGCGCGGCGGTGCGCCCTCGAGGGCAACATAGCAGCGCATCACCACTTGCTCTGGCCCTGCGACTGCTGCATCTGCGGCGCGTTGGCCGGCCTTACCGTGTCCACGTACTTCCTGTAGGCGGCGACATACTCGGGACTGTTGATGTCCGGGGTGTTGTCGCTGTCCCAGTTCCTTTCAACGCCGGATTGTTTCCAGGCGGCCAGGTCGCGTTCGACCTGGTCGCGGCTGAGCTGGACGTCGGACGGGGGAGCCGCGGTGGTCGGGGCGGCGGACATTTGCGCGGCGGCCGGGCCGGCCAGCAGCGCGGCGGCGGCGATGGCGGCGGGGAGGGCGGCGCGGAGTAAAAGGGCTGTCTTCATGAGGTGCTCCTTGATACGTGTGTGATCGCAGCATTGGGGGCCGGTGTCCTTGGAGCGTGGCGCAATGGCGCCTGGGGCAAGGACAGCTGCGGAACCGGAATGGCGCATTCGTGTTTTTTTTGGACAGGCCAGCCTTGCTTGGAGCGATGCGCGCCGCGGCCGCAAGCGGGGCCTGGCGCGTCGGGCTTACGACCCGGGTGTAATGCTCTGTCGGGATCTCATGCCTTCGCGCCCATCGTAGGACGCCCGGGGTAGGCACCACATACTCAAAATTGAGTACGCCGAATCGGCGTTGGAGGATGGGTGCGATCGATGGGCGAGCAGGGGGGCGGTTACAACAATGAGGCTAGTCTGACCAGTTCGGATTGGCGGCTGCATTCCATTTTGTTGAGCAGGGACGCGACCTGCTTGCGTACGGTCAGCACCGAGGATTTTCGCAAGGTGGAGATTTCTTCCACGCTATGGCCCGTGGCCAGTCCGGCCAGGACCGCGGCCTCTGCATGGGTGATGGCGAAGACGGCGGCAAGCCTGTCGATGTCGGGCTGGGCGAAGGCGCTCTTGCGCCGCATGCGCACCAGCAGCATGGGGCTGCCTATCAGGTTCAGCGCCTGGGGGGCCGCGCCGATATCGATCCAGTACAGTTCGCCCCAGCCCGCGGCCGCGGCCAGGGAGCGCAGTTTTCCGTCGCGCGCGACTGCCTGGCAATAGGAGTCGAACAGCGCCTGTATCTTGCTGTCGGGATGACGCAGCCGGCCGCAGCGCACGCTCCATCCGTGGCCGTCGTTCAAGTAGCGCATGGCGAGTGCGGATATCTTGTCGATGCTCCCGTCCTTGCTGACCAGCAGGACGGCTTCGCCGACATCGGAAAGCGCGCTCTCGATGGTTGTCCATCCGATGGCGAGCGCCTTCTCGCGTTGCGCCAGCTGGCTTTGAAGCAGTCGGAAGTACTGGGCGAAGTCGCCCGATTTCAGGCGGTCGCTGGCCTTGCTGTCCACGGTCGAACGCTGAAAGCCGATGGCGGCGTGCAGCGCCGCGCTCGATTCGATGACCAGCGACAGGATCTGCGCCATGCGGTGCTTGAGCATGAAGTCCGCATAGAACTCGTTGCGCTGCAACTGTGAACTGTCATACATGCGGGCGGTGTCCAGCCAGGTGCCGGCAGGCGCCTGGCGCGAGTCGCGTTCCAGGATGTCGCAGCTGTAGTAATGGTCCTGGTACTCCGCGGCGCAGGCTTCGGAAAAGCCGATGGAAAACAGGTTCAGCAGCTTGTGCCGGGCGTCGAAGACGATGAGCGCGCCGCTGTCGGCGCCCACCATGTCGCGCGCGGTCCGCAGGATGTCATGCCAGGGAGGATCGGGGTCCGTCAGGTGGTTCAGGGCTTCGACCGCGCGCCGGACGGCAATCTGGTGTTGGGCCATTTTCTTGTGCCTCCAACTCTGGTTCAAACGCAAGCGCTGCTACGTGTCACAGATTGTTGTAGGTGGCTCCCTTCTTGGCGGGGGAGCGGCGCGCGGCTGCGGAGTGTCGGCGCGGCCGGGGCGGCGTGGCCCGCGCGCAAGCCTGTCGGCTGCCGGGGACTCAATCGGAAATTATCCTCGCAAATCTGCCGGAAAGATGAAAATCCTGAGGGCGGATCGGTAGCGGGCCGAGTCGTGATCTTGATCTGGTGCATAGGCACCGGTGTATTTCCACCAGCACGCGCGCAAGCGTGGGGTCAGGGAGCGGCGGCGCCCGGCGGATGAACGGCCGCGCGCCACAGATCCAGGAAATGCCGCTTCTTGAGCGGATCCAGATAAACCAGCAACCCCACGCCCAGTCCCACCGGCCGGACACCGGCTTCCGGGTTGACCGAGGCGCTTATCGGCCGCATGCCGGACTGCCGCGCGACCATTTCCTGACCCCGCGCAGACAGCAAGTAGTCCAGGAACATCGCGCCCAGATCCCCGCGCGGCGCCAGCCTGGGGATGATGGCGGAGCGCGACAGCATCAGCGTGTAGTCCTGCGGATACACGATGGCCAGCGGCGCGCCCTGGTCGATGCGGTGGCGGGTATAGGACTCCAGCAGGTTGTAGGCCAGCGTGATCTCGCCACGTTCGAGCTTGTCCAACGCGTCTTCCGTGGACGCGTGGACGGCGACGCGGTTGCGGCCCAGCTCGGCCAGCAGTGCGCCGGCCATGCTGTCCAGGCGCGTGTCCTGCGTGGCTGCCAGGTAGCCGATACCGCTGCCCTCGACGTCGTAGGTGGAGATGGCGCCAGCCAGGGGTTGGTCCGGCGCCTGCAGCAAGGACAGCAGCTCGCGCCGGGTGCGCGGCGCCCGCGCGGGGGCGAGCTTGCTGGTGTTGTAGACCATGACGATGGGATCGGTGCCGATGCTGAAGACCTCGTCGCGCCAGTTGGCCCAGGCTGGCAGGGCGCGGGTCTCGGGTGAAACGTGAGGCTGCGCGTAGCCGTCGTTGACCAGCTTGGTCTGCAGGTCCATGGCGCTGCTGATGACGATGTCGGGGCCCGATCTGGAGGCCGGCGCCTGCGCGGCGCGGGAGACGGTTTCGGCATACAGCTCCTGCGTGGAGAGTTCGGTGTACTCCAGGCGCAGGCCGGGATTCAGGCTGCTGAAGTCTTCCAGCACGCCGCGGAACACCTGCACGCTGTTGGAGGCGTGCACGACCAGCACGTTCCTGCTGTCGGCCGGACCCAGCGCCAGGCCTGCGGCGCTGGTTTCCGCGGCATGGCCAGCAGCCAGTGGCAGCAGGACGGCCAGCGCCGCCAGCAGGCGCAGGGGGTTCAGGAAATCAAGCTTCATGGGGGCGGGCCGGCAGCGTGACCACGGCGTCCAGGCCGCCGCCCACGCGGTTGCTCAGGACCAGGCGGCCCTGATGGATGTCGACCACGCGCTTGATGATGGACAGGCCGAGGCCGGCGCCGGGCGCGCGCGGGTTCGGACCGCGCACGAAGCGCTCGAAGGCGGCGTTGGCCAGCGCCGGGGGGATGCCCGGGCCCTGGTCGGAGACGGAGATGCGCCAGCCTTCGTCCTGCGGCTCCAGCCGCACGTCGATGTGGCCGTCTTCCGTGGCGCCGTGGCGCAGCGCGTTGTCGATGAGGTTCTTGAAGGCTTCGCGCAGCATCAGGCTGTCGCCCAGCACCATGGGAGGGTTGCCCGGTGTATGGGCGGGCAGGTGCAGGCGCACGTCGGGCTGGGGATCGGCTTGCGGGACCGTGTCGTACACCGCCTGGCGCAACAGCTCGGCCAGGTCCACCGGCTGGAACTGGCGCACGTTGCTGCGGTGGATGACGCTGGCATCGCTCAGCAGCTGGTTGACCAGGCGCGAGAGTTTCTCGGCGTTGCGCAGCACGGCCAGCAGGCTGCGGCGCTGTTCGGCGGGGTCTTCTTCGTCCAGCGCCACTTCCATCTGCGCATGCAGCGCGGCCAGCGGCGTGCGCAGCTGGTGTGCGGCTTCGGCGATGAACAGGCGCAGGGTGTCCAGGTTTTCCGACAGCCGCGCCATGAAGCCGTCCAGCGAATGCACCAAGGTGTCGAGCTCCTCGGGCACGGGGGCGGTGATCGGGTGCAGGTCCGACGCGCTGCGGGCTGCCAGCTCGCGTTCGATGCGCCGGATGGGCGACAGCGACCGCAGCAGGCCCCAGTAGGCCAGCGCCAAGGCCGCGGCGGTGAAGCCGATCAGCGCCAGCGTGCCCTGCCAGAGAATGCTATCGGCCAGGGCATTGCGGGCTTCGCGGGTCTGGGCGACCTGGATGAGTGCGGTCTCGGCGTTGCGGGGGCCGGCGATCCTGCGTTCCATCCAGGCGATGCGCACCGGCTCGCCCTGATAGTTGGCGTCGTACAGGCGGGGCGAGTACGCGGGGCTGTCT
>Ga0209699_100487_pt1 | contig 20194 bp, 17 predicted proteins | sample SynthPrep_1_END__FD_187204 | JGI IMG/M metagenome (GOLD analysis project Ga0209699, IMG submission 187204) | Synthetic microbial communities from Ohio, USA - SynthPrep_1_END_DS7_MetaG (SPAdes) (version 2) | ecosystem: Engineered > Bioreactor > Aerobic > Activated sludge | place: USA: Ohio...
AGTACTGGCCGGGGAAGCGCAGGTTGATCGTTGCACTGCCCACGGCTTTGCCGACACCGAAGGCATCCGATTTCCATCGCCACAGGGTTTTCCGATTCTGGTCGGTGGCCTGGCGTGGGGTATCGAGGTGGTCGCTGTGCAGGTAGTGGAGGGTGCGCTTGGCGATGCCACCCTGGGGGTTGAAGGTCACGTGGATGCTGGCGATGGGCAGGCGGTCGAGCCATATATGGAACTGGCCGCTGAGTTTGACGCCCTGGGGGCTTAGCAGCTGTTCACCCAGCAGTTGCCCATCAGGCCCATAGAGGAAGGTGGTGATGCCCTGGGCGCTGATCTTGTGGGTGCGCTGGCCCAGGGCGTTGTAGCGGAAGTCCGCCACACTCTTGCCGCCGATCTTCACGCTGGTCAGGCGGTTCTGGGCGTCGTACAGCAGTTGCCGGTCGGCCCTGTCCTGGGTCAGGTTGCCGGCCGCGTCATGGCTGACGGCCTGGCTGCCGATGCGGGTCAGGCGGTTGCTGTCGCTCGCGTACTGATAGGTGACCGAGGTAGCGGCCCGCACCTTGCCCCTGACGACCGGGGCATCGCTCCTGGCCGTACGATTGCCCACGGCGTCATAGCTGTAGGTCTTCTGCCGGTCTGCTTTCTGCTCTGCGGTGAGGCGGTCGAGGCGGTCGTAGGTGTAATCGAGTACGCCCAGCAGGCTGCTGTTGAGGTGGGTGATGTTGTGGTTGGAGTCGTAGCGGTAGGTGCTGCGCCTGCCAGCCACCTGCTGTTCGGTCAGGCGGTAATCCTGGTCGTAGCTGCGGCTCAGTCTGACGCCGTTGCCCCAGGTCAGGCTTTTCAGAGGGCCAAAGGGCAGGTAGGTGATGCCGCTGGCCAGGTTGCTGGGTGGGTTGTCACTCACCTGGAGCTGGACGTTCGTGACCTGGCCAGCGGCATTGCGCGGGTAGAGCACGCTCAGCCCTAACGGGTAGTCGATACGTGTCAGTTGATCGGCCCCGTCATAGGCAAAACCCAGGCGGTCGAGCTGATCGCGGCCGTTGACGTCCACCGAGCGCAGTTGCTCGGTCAGGTTGCCTCGTGCGTCGTAGGTGTAGCCGAGTACACCGCTGGCGTCCTGAATGGCCGTCAGCCGCCCCACGCCGTGATTACCATCGGCCGTCATGTCGTGGTGGTACTGGACGTTCAGGGCTGGCGTTGCCGGGTACTGGCGGCCGGTCAGGCGATTGAGGGCGTCGTAGGTGTAGGTGGTGACCACGCCACGGGCATCGGTCTTGCTGATGACGTTGCCGGCAGCATCGTGGTCATAGGTGGTGGTGCCGCTGTCCGGGCTGATCAGCCGGGTCAGGTTGCCGAGGCCGTCGTACTCGTAGCGGGTGGTCACCCCGCGAGGGTCTTGCAGCCGGGTCAGGTTGTCCTGGGCATCGTAGTCCCGCAGGGTGATGCCATCGAGCGGGTCGCTGCTGGCGACCAGGCGGTCGAGGGCATCGTAGGACCATGTCGAGCGTAGATAGCGCGGGTTGTGCATGCCCGTCAGGTTGTCGTTGAGGTCGTATTGATAGCGGCTGTTCTGGCCCTTGGCGCCCTGCGCGCTCATCGAGCGGATCAGGCGCCCCAGTTCGTCGTACCCCCATTTCTGCTGGCGAGTGAGGGTGTTGGAGGCATCCTTGAGACGCTGGGTGGTGCGGTTGCCCATGGCATTGAGTTCGTACTCGACCGTATCGCCCAGGCTGTTGCTGATCGCGGTGAGGCGCCGAGCGCCGTCCCAGGTGTAGGCCAGCCAACTGCCGTCGCCTCGGGTGATGCGGGTGATGAGCCCCACGGCGTTGCGCTCGAACAGGGTGGTGCTGCCTGCGGTACTGATCGAAGCCAGCCAGCCTTGTGCGGTGTAGTTCAGTGACGTCGTTACACCGTTGGCATCCACCACTGTCTGGGGATTGCCGTAGTTGTCGAAGTTCGACAGCCGGGTGGTGTGGCCCAGAGCGTTGGTCACGCTGGTCAGGCGATCCTCGGCATCGTAGGCGTAGGTGGTGACGTCGGTACGCGGGCCGGTGACGGTTTCGATCAGCCCCTGGGGGTTATAGGTGTAGGCCCAGCTCCGTTCGGCCGCCTGGATGGACGACCAAGCCGCAGCGCTCGCGAGTGCCAGCAGCACGCCGAGCGGATGGAAGACGCTGCTCATACCCCTTCCTCGTGATCAGCGTGCAGACGGTCGTGATTGCCAGAGGCATCGGTCGGGCTGGAAGGCGACTGTCCGCATCCGTTACCGGTTGCTCCCAGCCCATGCGGGCAAGAGCGGCCAACAGGCGAGCGGAACGGCACGTCGATGTCGCGAACAGATGGTCACGGGAAGTCACGGTGAGTGCCTCAGGTGATTGACATGCGCTGTTCAGAGCCTGTCTTCCCGAAGTACTCCTGCTCGGCTGAACTGACGCTGAACGCAGGGCACGTTCAGGCAGTGCGGCTGTGGCCTGTCGAACGACTGGGGGAAACTGGAGGAGGGTGTTGTCACGTTCCTGTCGCGCTGTCCCCCGCAGTCGGGGCAGCGGCTTCATCGCTGAATAGCGCTTGCCCTGGCCCGCAGGGGGGATCATCCAGAGCCTGTGAATGTCCTGAGCTCCCGCCTTCGCGGGCGTGACGAGAAATGACTCTTTCAGAACGCCCTTGGGCTTTCATGTCCGCATGCGGACAGCTGCCGTGCACCAATGGTCGCCTGCGCCAGGTGCGGGTGAGAGCATGCCCATCCCGCCCGATCTGCGTCGCGATTCATGAACCCGAGGCGGATGTTTCACTGGTGCCGAGATTTCTGGAACGCTTCTTGCCATTACCCCCGTAAGACGCAGCTCTGCGTCAAAAGATTGAATCGGCTGGGGTAGTCACGTGGCATTCAACATCAATCGCTCGCAAATCATCGGGGACGCTCGTGGCAACCTAGCCGGGTTGCGTCAGGGCAGCCTGGGCATCCCGCTGCTGTTGCTGGCGCTGCTGGGCATGGTCACGCTGCCGGTGCCGCCGCTGCTGCTCGATACCCTGTTCACCTTCAACATCGCTCTGTCCATCGTCGTGCTGCTGGTCGCCGTCTATGCGCTGCGGCCGCTGGACTTTGCGGTGTTTCCCACCATTCTGCTGGTGGCGACCCTGTTGCGCCTGGCGCTCAACGTGGCATCGACCCGTGTCGTGCTGCTGCATGGTCAGGAAGGCCCGCACGCTGCGGGCAAGGTCATCCAGGCGTTCGGCGAAGTGGTGATCGGCGGCAACTACGTGGTTGGTGTGGTGGTCTTCGCCATCCTGGTGATCATCAACTTCGTGGTGGTCACCAAGGGTGCCGGGCGTATTTCCGAGGTGAGTGCGCGCTTCACCCTCGATGCGATGCCCGGTAAGCAGATGGCCATCGACGCCGACCTCAACGCCGGCCTGATCGACCAGGCCGAGGCCAAGAAGCGCCGTGCCGAAGTAGCCCAGGAGGCCGACTTCTACGGTTCCATGGACGGTGCCAGCAAGTTCGTCCGTGGCGATGCCATCGCCGGCCTGCTGATCATGTTCGTCACCCTGATCGGCGGTATGGCCATCGGCATGCTGCAGCATGGCCTGAGCTTCGGCGATGCGAGCAAGATCTACGCGCTGCTGGTGATCGGTGACGGTCTGGTGGCGCAGATTCCTTCGCTGCTGCTTTCGACCGCGGCTGCGATCATGGTGACCCGCGTGTCGAGCTCCGAAGACATGGGGCAGCAGGTCAACCGGCAGATGTTCGCCTCGCCACGCGCCTTGGCCGTGGCGGCGATCATCCTGATCGTCATGGGCCTGGTGCCCGGCATGCCGCATGTGTCCTTCATCGGTCTGGGGCTGATCGCTGCCGGTGGCGCCTACTGGATTGCCGACAAGAAACGCCGGGCCAAGGAGGTCGAGCAGCAGGAGGTGCAGCGCCAGCAGGAGCTGATTCCGGCGCAGAAGGCGCAGGAGGTCAAGGAACTGGGCTGGGACGACGTCACCCCGGTGGACATGGTCGGTCTGGAGGTGGGCTATCGGCTGATTCCGCTGGTCGACCGCAATCAGGGTGGCCAACTGCTCGCGCGGATCAAGGGCGTGCGCAAGAAGCTGTCGCAGGAGATGGGCTTTCTCATGCCGTCGGTACATATCCGCGACAACCTCGATCTGGCACCCAACGCCTATCGTCTGACACTGATGGGGGTCAGCGTCGCCGAGGCCGAGGTCTATCCGGATCGTGAGCTGGCGATCAACCCCGGCCAGGTATTCGGCCCGCTCAACGGCATTGCCGCCAAGGATCCGGCGTTCGGCCTGGAGGCGGTGTGGATCGACCCGAGCCAGCGCGATCAGGCGCAGTCGCTGGGTTACACCGTGGTGGACGCCAGTACCGTGGTCGCCACCCATCTCAATCAGATCCTGCACAAGCATGCGCATGAGCTGCTGGGGCACGAGGAGGTGCAGCAGCTCATGCAGTTGCTGGCCAAGAGCTCGCCGAAGCTGGCCGAGGAGCTGGTTCCGGGGCTGGTGTCGCTGTCGACCCTGCTCAAGGTATTGCAGGCGCTGTTGCAGGAGCAGGTGCCGGTACGCGATATCCGCACCATTGCCGAAGCCATCGCCAATGTGGCGCCAAAGAGTCAAGATCCCGCCGCGATGGTCGCTGCCGTTCGCGTGTCGCTGGCCCGCGCAATCGTGCAAAGCATCGTGGGACTAGAGCCGGAGCTGCCCGTGATCACCCTCGAGCCAAGGTTGGAACAGATATTGCTCAACAGTCTGCAGAAGGCCGGTCAGGGCAGTGAGGATGGCATCCTCCTCGAACCTGGCATGGCCGAGAAGCTGCAGCGTTCCCTGGTGGATGCGGCGCAGCGCCAGGAAATGCTCGGCAAGCCGGTGATTCTGCTGGTGGCCGGTCCGATCCGGGCGATGCTGTCGCGCTTCGCGCGGCTGGCGGTACCCAGCATGCACGTGCTGGCCTACCAGGAAATTCCGGACAACAAGCAGGTCACCATAGTCGCCACTGTGGGCCAGAACTGAGGTAAAGGGTCATGCAGGTCAAACGCTTCTTCGCCGCTGATATGCGAACCGCCATGAAACTGGTGCGTGACGAGTTGGGTGCCGATGCTGCGATCATCGGCAACCGCCGCGTGGCCGGTGGTGTCGAGTTGACCGCTGCGCTGGATTATCAGGCGGCGCCGGCCCCGGCGCGTCCGAATCCGGCGCTGGAGGCCGAGTTGCGCAAGACCCAGGCGCGCATCGCCAGCGCCCAGGCCGAGCTTGCCACCCGCGCGGAACAGGATGCCGGCAAGGATCGTCAACTGTTCGCCAACGAGTCCCTGCTGGCGCCCGAACTGCCGGTTACCCCGGTCAAGCCGCAGCGCCCGGTCGAGACCGCGCCCGCTGCACCTGCCGTCGACCCGCGCGCACTGGAGGCCATGCGTTTCGAGCTGCATGGCCTGCGTGAGCTGATCGAGGTCCAGCTGGGCTCGATCGCCTGGGGGCAGTTGCAGAATCGTCGTCCGCAGCAGGCCAATCTGTGGCGCCGCCTGCAACGCATGGGGCTGTCCGCGGAGCTGTCGCAGGCGTTGCTGAGCAAGGTCGCGGGGGTTGCCGAGCCGCGTCAGGCCTGGCGCATGCTGCTGGCGCATCTGGCTCACGCGATCAGGACGCCGAAGGTCGAGCCGCTGGAGGAGGGGGGCGTGATTGCCCTGGTCGGCCCGGCCGGCATGGGCAAGACCACCACCCTGGCCAAGCTTGCTGCGCGCTACGTGCTTAAGTACGGCGCCCAGCAGGTCGCTCTGGTGAGCATGGACAGCTACCGTATCGGTGCGCAGGAGCAACTCAAGACGCTGGGGCGCATTCTTGGCGTATCGGTGACTCAGGTCGATCCTGGCCAGTCCCTGCTGCAATCGCTGGCACCGCTGGAGAAAAAACGCGTGGTGCTGGTCGACACCGCTGGCCTGCCGGGCAACGATCCGGCACTGCGCCTGCAACTGGAAAGCCTGGCTTCGGCGCGCATCAATGCGAAAAATTATCTGGTTCTGGCGGCAACCAGCCAGAGCCAAGTGCTCAAGGCGGCCTACCATAGTTACAAGCGCTGTGGTCTGGCAGGGTGCATACTGACGAAACTGGACGAGGCGGCGAGCCTGGGTGAGGTTTTGGGTCTGGCTATAGGCCAGCATCTGCCGGTAGCCTATGTCACTGACGGGCCGCGTATCCCGGACGATCTGCATGTGCCGCGCAGCCATCAACTGGTCAGTCGTGCAGTGGGTCTGCAGGCTGCCGAGGAGCCGAGCGAAGACGCCATGGCGCAGATGTTCGCCGGGCTTTATCAGCGGCCGGCACGGGCCGGCTGAAGCAACGAGAACAGTGCATCCTTCCGCGCGGTTGGCGGGAGTGAACGGCCTCGACAGGTCGTTGAAAACGCAGGTGGTTTTTCAACGGTCTGTCAGGGTCAAGTCGAAGTTAGACAAGGTATAGAAAGAACATGGGTATGCATCCCGTACAGGTGATTGCGGTGACTGGCGGCAAGGGTGGCGTCGGCAAGACCAATGTCTCGGTCAATCTGTCCATGGCCCTGGCCGATCTTGGCCGTCGGGTGATGCTGATGGACGCCGACCTTGGCCTGGCCAACGTCGACGTTCTGCTGGGGCTGACGCCCAAGCGCACCCTGGCCGATGTGATTGCGGGCGAGTGCGATCTGCGCGACGTGCTGCTTCAGGGGCCCGGTGGCATCCGCATCGTGCCGGCGGCCTCCGGCACGCAGAGCATGGTCAGCCTCACGCCGATGCAGCATGCCGGCCTGATCCAGGCGTTCAGCGATATCAGCGAAAACCTCGATGTGCTGGTGATCGACACCGCGGCCGGCATCGGCGATGCGGTGGTCAGCTTCGTGCGCGCCGCGCAGGAGATTCTCGTGGTGGTGTGCGATGAGCCAACGTCGATCACCGACGCCTATGCGCTGATCAAACTGCTCAACCGTGACCATGGCATCAGCCGCTTCCGCGTGCTGGCCAACATGGCGCACAGCCCACAGGAAGGCCGCAATCTCTTTGCTAAGCTGACCAAGGTGACGGATCGCTTCCTCGATGTCGCCCTGCAGTATGTCGGTGCCGTGCCCTACGATGAGTGCGTGCGCAAGGCCGTGCAGAAGCAGCGCGCCGTTTATGAAGCCTTCCCTCGATCCAAGTGCGCCCTGGCGTTCAAGGCGATAGCTCAGAAGGTCGACACCTGGCCGTTGCCGGCCAATCCCCGTGGCCATCTGGAGTTTTTCGTCGAGCGTCTGGTGCAGCAACCGACTGCAGACTCGGCCGTATGACAGCAGCCTCTGGACTTCGTATGTACAACAAGGCTCAGGCGCAGGACTCCCAGCATCAGCTGATCGAGCGTTATGCACCGCTGGTCAAGCGCATTGCCTATCACCTTCTGGCCCGTCTGCCGGCCAGCGTGCAGGTCGACGATCTGATTCAGGCCGGCATGATCGGCCTGCTGGAAGCCTCGCGCAAATACGACTCCAGCAAGGGCGCCAGTTTCGAGACTTTCGCCGGTATTCGCATTCGTGGCGCCATGCTCGACGAGGTGCGCAAGGGCGACTGGGCACCGCGTTCGGTGCATCGCAACAGCCGTATGGTCAGCGACGCGATTCGCGTGGTCGAGGCCAGAACCGGACGTGACGCTAAAGATCATGAGGTTGCGGCCGAACTCCAATTGAGTCTGGAGGATTACTACGGCATTCTTGGCGACACTTTGGGCAGCCGCCTGTTCAGCTTCGACGACCTCTTGCAGGACGGCGAGCACGGTGGGTTGCACGAAGACGCCGGGCACACCCACCTCGAACCTTCGCGGGACCTCGAAGACGAACGCTTCCAGGCGGCCTTGGCCGATGCCATCGCCGGCTTGCCGGAGCGTGAACGTCTCGTGCTGGCGCTGTATTACGATGAAGAGCTGAACTTGAAGGAAATCGGTGAAGTGCTGGGGGTCAGTGAGTCGCGCGTCAGCCAGTTGCACAGCCAGTGCGCAGCCCGTCTGCGTTCGCGGCTGAGTGAATGGCGCGCTGGCTAGGCAGCATTTCGCAGGCCTGAACGGCCTGTCCACGGTTTCACGATTAAAGGACGTGGTTGCGAGCGCAATACGTTTGGGACTGTACGGAGGTCGACTTGGACAAGAACATGAAAATCCTCATCGTTGACGATTTCTCGACGATGCGACGGATCATCAAGAACCTCTTGCGGGATTTGGGCTTCACCAACACCGCGGAAGCCGACGATGGCACTTCGGCCTTGCCGATGCTGCAAAGTGGCAGCTTCGACTTCCTGGTGACCGACTGGAACATGCCCGGCATGACCGGCATCGACCTGCTGCGTGCCGTGCGTGCCGACGAGCGCCTCAAGCACCTGCCGGTGCTGATGGTGACCGCGGAAGCCAAGCGCGATCAGATCATCGAAGCTGCCCAGGCCGGTGTGAACGGCTATGTGGTCAAGCCCTTCACCGCTCAGGTGCTGAAGGAAAAAATCGAGAAGATCTTCGAGCGGGTCAACGGCTGATGTCGGCCGCGAGGGTGCTATGGAACACGATGACTCCACGCTGGGTGACCTCGAGTCGACCCTGAAAAGCAATGCCCGCGATCTGGTCGACAGCCTCGAACAAGGTAACTTCGGCGCCGCGGTACAACTGATCAACGAGCTCAACAAGGTTCGTGATCGTGGCCTGTATCACGAGGTTGGCAAGCTGACCCGTGAGCTGCACAACGCCATCGTCAATTTCCAGCTCGATCCGCGTATGCCGCATGCCCAGGAGTTGTCGCAGATCGCCGATGCCACCGAACGCCTGAATTACGTCGTTACCATGACCGAGAAGGCCGCCAATCGCACCATGGATCTGGTGGAACAGAGCGCGCCGCTGGTCAACGACCTGAGCGACGAAGCGCAGAGCCTGAGCGTCGAATGGGGACGCTTCATGCGCCGGGAAATGGGCGCTGACGGTTTTCGTGAGCTGGCCAAGCGTATCGAGCTGTTCCTTGCCCGCAGCGAGCGTGATGGCAACAAGCTCTCCGGCCATCTCAACGACATCCTGCTGGCACAGGACTATCAGGATTTGACTGGTCAGGTGATCAAGCGTGTCACCCAACTGGTGACCGAGGTGGAGAGCAACCTGCTCAAACTGATGCTGATGGCCAGCCAGGTCGACCGTTTTGCCGGTATTCAGCACGATCATGAAGTGCTGCGCGCCGAACAGGAAAAATTAAAAGAGCCATCGCGGGGTGAAGGTCCGCAGATTCATGCCGATAAGCGTGATGACGTTGCCTCCAGTCAGGACGATGTCGACGACCTGCTGTCAAGCCTAGGGTTCTAAGGAGCACACAATATGAGCTTCGGCGCCGATGAAGAGATCCTCCAGGATTTCCTGGTAGAGGCCGGCGAGATTCTCGAACAGTTGTCCGAACAGTTGGTCGAGCTGGAAAGCCGACCGGACGACATGAACCTGCTCAACGCCATCTTCCGCGGTTTCCATACCGTCAAGGGCGGAGCGGGCTTCCTTCAGCTCAACGAGCTGGTGGAATGCTGCCACATCGCCGAGAACGTGTTCGACATCCTGCGCAAGGGTGAGCGGCGCGTCGATTCGGAGCTGATGGATGTGGTGCTCGAGGCTCTTGATGCTGTCAACGGCATGTTTGGCGAGGTGCGCGAGCGTCGCGAGCCGACCCCGGCGTCGCCCGAATTGCTGGCGGCACTGTCGCGTCTGGCCGAGCCGGCTGGTGCCGACACTGCCCCGGCTCCCGTTCGTGAGCCCGAACCGGCGCCTGTCGTGAAACCCGAACCTGTCGCCGCTCCGGCAACGGCTTCCGGCGACATCACCGATAGCGAGTTCGAGCAACTGCTCGATGCCCTGGGCGATGCACCGGCAGGCGAGAGCGTTGCCGCCAGCGACGAGATCACCGACGACGAATTCGAGTCGCTGCTCGATCAGTTGCATGGCAAGGGCCAGTTCAGCGGTACGGTCGAGGCCTCCGCCGGTGGCGCTGTCGCCACGGCCAGTGCGGCTGCCGCCGCTCCGGCGAGCGACGATATCACCGACGACGAGTTCGAAGCCCTGCTCGATCAGTTGCACGGCAAGGGGCAGTTTTCCGCTGCGCCCGAGGCGGCCGCGCCGGTTGCCGCAGCAACCGAAGTGGCTGCGCCGGCGAGCGACGAGATCACTGACGACGAATTCGAATCGCTGCTCGACCAGTTGCATGGCAAGGGCAAGTTCGTGCCGCCCAGCGAGGTTGCACCGGTAGCGGCTGCTGCCGCGGCCAAACCGGCCGCGCCCAAGGCCGCCCCGGCCAGGCCGGCAGCCAAGGCCGAACCCGCTGCCGCGCGCACCCCGGCTGCACCTGCGCCTGCTGCGGACAAGGCCGGCGCGCCGGCGAGCGAGGCGGAAACCACCGTGCGTGTCGACACCGCACGTCTCGACGAGATCATGAACATGGTCGGCGAGCTGGTGCTGGTGCGTAACCGCCTGGTACGCCTGGGCCTCAACAGTGGCGACGAGGCCATGTCCAAGGCCGTGTCGAACCTCGACGTGGTGACCGCGGATCTGCAGACTTCGGTGATGAAGACCCGCATGCAGCCGATCAAGAAGGTCTTCGGCCGCTTCCCTCGTCTGGTGCGCGATCTGGCGCGCAACCTGAAGAAGGAAATCAACCTCGAGCTGGTGGGGGAGGAAACCGACCTCGACAAGAACCTGGTCGAGGCACTCGCCGATCCGCTGGTGCACCTGGTGCGCAATGCCGTCGACCACGGCGTGGAAACCCCGGAAGAGCGCGAGAAGGCGGGCAAGGCCCGCGCCGGACGTGTGGTACTGTCCGCCGAACAGGAAGGTGACCACATCCTCTTGTCGATCACCGACGACGGCAAGGGGATGGATGCCGACGTGCTGCGCGCCAAGGCCGTGGAAAAGGGCCTGCTGGACAAGGACGCAGCCGATCGTCTGAACGAATTCGAATGCTACAACCTGATCTTCGCTCCCGGTTTCTCGACCAAGACCGAGATTTCCGACGTGTCCGGCCGTGGCGTCGGCATGGACGTGGTGAAGACCAAGATTTCCCAGCTCAACGGCACGGTCAACGTGTTCTCGCAGAAGGGCCAGGGTTCGAAGATCGTCATCAAGGTGCCTCTGACCCTGGCGATCATGCCGACACTGATGGTGATGCTGGAGAACCAGGCCTTCGCTTTCCCGCTGGTCAACGTCAACGAGATCTTCCACCTCGATCTGTCGCGTACCAATGTCGTCGACGGGCAGGAGGTGGTGATCGTGCGCGACAAGGCCCTGCCGCTGTTCTACCTCAAGCGCTGGCTGGTGCCACAGGCCTTCCACGAGGGGCAGCGGGAAGGTCATGTGGTCATCCTGACCGTTGGCAGTCAACGCATCGGCTTTGTCGTCGATCAATTGGTCGGGCAGGAAGAAGTGGTAATCAAGCCACTGGGCAAGATGCTTCAGGGCACGCCCGGAATGTCTGGCGCCACGATCACCGGCGATGGACGCATCGCGTTGATTCTCGACGTACCGAGCATGCTCAAGCGCTACGCTCGACGTTTCTGATGTTTCGCGGCGGGGGCCATGGTTTCGCGCCGTCTAGGAGTGTGTATGGCTGTTAAGGTTCTGGTGGTGGACGACTCCGGTTTTTTCCGCCGGCGCGTTTCGGAAATCCTGTCCGCTGACCCCAGTATTCAGGTCGTGGGCACGGCCACCAACGGGCGAGAGGCCATCGATCAGGCGTTGGCGCTCAAGCCCGACGTGATCACCATGGATTACGAGATGCCGATGATGGACGGCATCACCGCGGTACGGAACATCATGCAGCGCTGCCCGACGCCGGTGCTGATGTTCTCCTCGCTGACGCACGAAGGCGCCCGTGTCACCCTCGACGCGCTGGATGCCGGTGCCGTGGACTTTCTGCCGAAGAATTTCGAGGACATCTCGCGCAACCCCGAGAAGGTCAAGCAGATGCTGTGCGAGAAGGTGCATACCATCGCGCGCAGCAATCGCCGTTTCAGCTCGGCCGCAGTGGCTCCGGCGCCGACTGCGGCCAGCCCGGCAGTGGCGCCGACTAGTCGTCCCGCTGCTGCCCCGGTACGTCCGGCCGCTCCGGCGGCCACGCCGCGCACTGCACCGACGCCTGCCTCCGCTACTGCGCCGAGTTCTGCTGCGCCCAGGCGCAAGGCTTACAAGCTGGTGGCCATTGGAACCTCCACGGGGGGGCCGGTGGCACTGCAGCGCGTGCTGACCCAGTTGCCTGCCAATTTCCCGGCACCGCTGGTGTTGATTCAGCACATGCCGGCCGCCTTCACCAAGGCTTTCGCCGAGCGTCTGGACAAGCTCTGCCGTATTCAGGTCAAGGAGGCCGAGGACGGCGATGTGCTGCGCCCGGGGCTCGCCTTGCTGGCTCCTGGCGGCAAGCAGATGATGGTCGACGCCCGTGGCGTGGTGAAAATCCTGCCCGGTGACGAGCGTCTGAATTACAAGCCCTGCGTGGATATCACCTTCGGTTCGGCCGCCAAGTCCTATGGCGACAAGGTGCTGGCCGTGGTGCTGACCGGCATGGGCGCCGACGGCCGTGAAGGTGCTCGCCTGCTCAAGCAGGGCGGTAGTCAGGTCTGGGCGCAGGACGAGGCCAGTTGCGTGATCTACGGCATGCCGATGGCGGTGGTGAAGGCCAACCTGGCCGATGCGGTCTATGGCCTGGACGACATCGGTCGGCACCTGACCGAGGCTTGCCAATGACGAAGGCTGATCTGGACGTGTCCGCATGGATGTATTGAGCCTCATCGGTGTCATCCTGGCGTTCGTCGCGATACTGGGTGGCAACTACCTGGAGGGCGGCAGTGCCGGGGCGCTGCTCAATGGCCCGGCGGCGCTGATCGTCTTCGGTGGCACCCTGGGGGCGGCGTTCCTGCAGGCGCCGGTCAATGTGTTCAAGCGCGCCATGGGCATCCTGCGCTGGATCTTCTTCCCGCCGCGCATTGATCTGCTCGGTGGCATCAACCGGGTCGTGGGCTGGAGCATGGTGGCGCGCAAGGAAGGCCTGCTCGGCCTGGAGTCGGTGGCCGATGCCGAGCCCGATCCCTATGCGCGCAAGGGCCTGCAACTGCTGGTCGATGGTGCCGAACCGGAGTCGATCCGCAGCATCCTGGAGGTCGATCTGTATACCCAGGAAGCGCGCGATATCCAGGCGGCCAAGGTGTTCGAGAGCATGGGCGGCTACGCGCCGACCATCGGCATCATCGGGGCGGTGATGGGCCTGATTCACGTCATGGGCAATCTGGCCGATCCGAGCATGCTCGGCAGTGGTATCGCCGTGGCCTTCGTCGCCACCATCTACGGCGTCGGTTTCGCCAACCTGTTGCTGTTGCCGGCCGGCAACAAGCTCAAATCCATCGCGCTGCGCCAGTCGCGTTACCGCGAGATGCTGCTGGAGGGCATCCTGTCCATCGCCGAGGGTGAGAACCCACGTTCCATCGAGCTGAAGCTGCAAGGCTTCATGGACTGATGGAGGCATGGCATGGCGCGCAGGCGGCATCAGGAAGAACATGAGAACCATGAACGCTGGCTGGTTTCCTATGCCGACTTCATCACCCTGTTGTTCGCCTTTTTCGTGGTGATGTATTCGATCTCCTCGATCAACGAAGGCAAGTACAAGATCCTCTCGGATTCGCTGACCGGCGTATTCAACCAGCCTGATCGCTCGATCAAACCCATTCCGGTGGGTGAGGAACGACCACGCACCAGCGAACCGGACAATGCCGCGCTGGACGATCCCAGCTCGGATGCGACCTTGCAGAGCATCTCCTCCAGTGTGCGGGAGGTCTTCGGCGAACTGATCCAGAGCGATCAGTTGACCCTGCGCGGCAACGAGATGTGGATCGAGATCGAGCTGAGTTCCAGTCTGCTGTTTCCAAGCGGCGACGCGATCCCGAACAATCAGGCGTTCGAGATTATCGAGAAGGTCGCCAAGATTCTGGCGCCTTATCGGAATCCGGTTAAGGTGGAGGGCTTCACCGATAACCTGCCGATCCAGACCGCTCAGTACCCGACCAACTGGGAGTTGTCTTCGGCGCGGGCGGCGAGCATCGTGCGCATGCTGGCCATGGACGGTGTCGACCCTTCGCGTCTGGCGGCTGTTGGTTACGGCGAGTTCCAGCCGGTGGCCGAAAATGGTACGGCGGAGGGCAGGGCGCGCAATCGCCGGGTGGTACTGGTGATTTCGCGCAATCTCGAGACACGACACGGCGATGGCAGCACCGCGACTCAGCAGTCCGGGGCTGGCACGCAACCTGCACCGGCGTCTGCGTCGGGGGTTCCACAGTCGTGAGCCGTCAAATCCCAGTCGCCTGCCGTATGCCGGCGACAGCCATTCTCGGCCTGAGCGCCTCACGCCGGGAGGATGAGAGAACATGAAAGTCTGGGCAGTAGCCAATCAGAAGGGTGGTGTCGGCAAGACCACCACCTCCATCGCCCTGGCAGGCCTGCTGGCCGATGCCGGCAAGCGTGTGGTCGTGGTCGATCTCGATCCGCATGGGTCGATGACCAGTTATTTCGGTCATGATCCCGATGCGCTGGAGCACAGCTGCTTCGATCTGTTCCTGCACCAGGGCAACGTGCCGCAAGGCCTGCCCAGGCAGTTGCTGCACAGCACCAGCCATGACGGCATTTCGCTGTTGCCGTCGAGCACCGCGCTGGCCACGCTGGAGCGCCAGTCACCGGGACAGAACGGCCTGGGCCTGGTGATCGCCAAGAGCCTGGCGCAGCTGTGGGGGGATTTCGATCATGCGATCATCGACAGCCCGCCGCTGCTGGGGGTGCTGATGGTCAATGCGCTGGCGGCCAGCCAGCAGCTGGTGATCCCGGTGCAAACCGAGTTTCTTGCGGTCAAGGGGCTGGAGCGCATGGTCAACACCCTGGCGATGATCAACCGTTCGCGCAAGCAGGCGTTGCCCTACACCATCGTGCCGACCCTGTTCGATCGCCGTACCCAGGCTTCCATGAGCACCTTGCGCGTGCTGCGCAATACCTATCCCGAGCATCTGTGGCCGGCCTACATTCCGGTCGACACGCGTCTGCGCGATGCCAGTCGCGCAGGCCGTACGCCGTCCCAGTTCGATGCCAACAGTCGTGGGGTGATCGCTTATCGCGCGCTGCTCAAGCATCTGCTGAGCCATCAGCCGGCGGCGCAGGTGGCCTGAAATGAACGTCTGTGTTGAACTGTGCTCAAGTCGGGCCGTGCTGCGGCCGATAGGGTGTGAAGCTTTCCATTCCGGATTTCAGTCATGAGTCGTAACCTCGCCACCGCCACGCGTTCCCAGTTGGCCTTGCAGTCGTACCTCGACGGTCTGCTGCAGGACGCTGCTGCCGAGCTGGAGATGTCCGTCAGCCTCGACGAATTCGAGGCCGCGGTACTCGAGGAGCAGGTGCGCGATGCGCGTCTGATCGACGCGGTCGTGCCGGTCGAGGTAGTCGAGCCGTCGGTGCCGGTGGCCGTCGCCCCCGTTGCGTTGCTCGCCCCGGTGCAGGCCCCGGTGATCGAAGAGGCTCCGCCAGCCGTTGCCCCGGCGGTGGAGTTCGCGGTGCAGCCAGCCGGCTTGCTGGCGGACGGGCGCCCGAGCTGGGCGCAGGAGCCCTTCGAATGCCTGCTGTTCGACGTCGCCGGATTGACCCTGGCGGTGCCGCTGATCTGCCTGGGTTCGATCTATCCGCTCGAAGGCCAGGAGCTGACGCCGCTGTTTGGCCAGCCGGAGTGGTTCCTCGGTATCCTGCCGAGCCAGGCCGGCAACCTGAAGGTACTGGATACCGCCCGTTGGGTGATGCCTGATCGCTATCGCGACGATTTCCGCGATGGCTTGCAATACGTGATTTCGGTACAAGGCTACGAGTGGGGGCTGGCGGTGCATCAGGTCAGCCGTTCGATTCGTCTCGACCCCAGCGAGGTCAAGTGGCGCAGTCAGCGTACCCAGCGCCCCTGGTTGGCGGGAACGGTGATCGAGCACATGTGCGCGCTGCTGGATGTCGCGGCGCTGGCCGAACTGATCGCCAGCGGTGGCGCCAAACGTCTGGCCGCAGGAAAACTGCACTGAGAATTGGTGAGCACGCGCCAGCGGGCTCTATAGTTGATGACAAGCGGGTCGACCCGCGCATGCCGCACTGAGCGGTTTTTGACGAGGCTAGGGACATGAAGAAAAGTTCTGCACAGGGTGCCGAAGATCCGATTCTGCAGTGGGTGACCTTTCGCCTGGACAACGAAACCTATGGCATCAACGTGATGCAGGTGCAGGAAGTGCTGCGCTACACCGAGATCGCTCCGGTACCGGGTGCGCCGAGTTACGTGCTGGGCATCATCAACCTGCGTGGCAACGTGGTCACCGTGATCGATACCCGCCAGCGCTTCGGCCTGGGTTCGGCTCCGGTCACCGACAACACCCGCATCGTCATCATCGAGGCGGACAAGCAGGTGGTCGGCATCCTGGTCGATAGCGTGGCCGAAGTGGTCTACCTGCGTCAGTCCGAGATCGAGACCGCGCCGAACGTCGGCAACGACGAGTCGGCCAAGTTCATCCAGGGTGTGTGCAACAAGAACGGCGAGCTGCTGATCCTGGTCGAGCTGGACAAGATGATGTCCGAGGAAGAGTGGTCGGAGCTGGAGAGCATCTGAGCCATGTCCGAGGTTGCCATGCTTGCTGCGGCCCTGGCCTTCGTGGCGCTGCTATGCGTGGCACTGGGCATCATCTGCAACGGCCTGTACCGCAATCAGCAGCGCATGCTGGCGGAGCAGGCCAAGCGCGATGCGGTGCGTGATGGTCGAATTCGGGAGCTGAGCAAGCGCCTGGATGCCTACCTGACCGGCAGTATCCGCATGGGCGAAGAGTTGCACGAACTGCGCCGCGTGGTGGCGCCGCTGCCGGACAAGGTCAGCCAGATCGAGCAGCGTGATCCCAACAGCCTGTCCTTCACCCAGGCCGCCCGGCTGGTGGGCATGGGCGCCAGCGTCGACGATCTGACCCAGTCGTGCGGTCTGAGCACGGCCGAGGCCGAGCTGATCAGTCGCTTGCATCGGCCCAAGACGCAATAGTCCAACCGCGTCTTTTCCCTACTTCAGTGCGTAGGGCGGGTGCAACCCGCCAAATCGGTGATGGCGGGTTGCACCCGCCCTACGGGAAGTCAGCGAGTTGGCCCGCTCAGGCGAGGCAGCGGTGGGGTGACATCGCGCTCGGTTTCCTGCGCAGGGGTGAACCCCTCCGGAGCCTTGCCCTGGAGGTACCAGGCGAAGGCGATGATTTCGGCGATGCAGCGATACAAGGCTTCGGGGATCGCGTCGCCCAGTTCCAGGCGCGCCAGCAGGCGTATCAGTTCGGCATTCTCGTAGATCGGCACCTCGTACTCGCGGGCAATGGCGAGAATGGCCTCGGCCAGTTCGTCGTCGCCCTTGGCGCTGAGTATCGGCGCGCTCTGCCCGTCGTAGTTGAGGGCGATGGCCTGGCGAGCGTCGGGGTGCGCTTTGCGGCTCATGCGGTTTCATCCACCCAGCGTTGTTCCAGCGAGGTCTTCGGCCCCTGTGGCGGCATGCCCTGGCTGCACGCCAGCTCCCCTACCTCGAGGCCTGCGGCTTGCAGACGCTCGCGCAGATTGCCCAGTTCGGCGTTGATCAGCGAGGCGGTATCGGCGCGTTCGGCCCAGAGCTGGCTGGAGAGGCTGCCGCGCAGCAGTTGTGCGCGAACCTGCAACGGACCGAGTTGATCCAGGTCGAAGGCCAGGTCGATTCGCCAGAGCGTTTCCCTGGGCTCGTTCTTCTCGCTCCTGGCGTTCTGTTCCTCGCGTTGCAGCTTGATCTGCAACGGAATCACCTCCTGCTGGTGGCGCATCGGCAGTTCCAGTTGCCAGGTGGTCAGCAGGTTGCCGTTGGCGTCCACCTGTGTCTGCGCCAGGCTCGACAGCTGATGGGTCTGCAATCGCGATATGGCAGCGGCGGCGAGCTTGAGCAGGGTTTCCAGGTCGGCCTCGCCTTCCATGTTCTGCAACAGGCGCGAGGGCAGGGGAAAGGTCAGCGCCTGCTGGCGGGCCGTACCGTTGGCATTGACGCCGAGCAGTTGTCTGGCCAGGTTCGGCAGATTCTGGTTGAGCGCGTTCTGCAGGCCTGCCAGAGGGCTGGTGCCGCCCGGCAGTTGCGGGGCCAGTTGCGCGATCAGGCGCAGCAGATTGGCCTTGAGATCCTGCGCCAGGCCACTGGTCTGACCTTGCAGCAGCTTGGCTTCGAGCAGCAGGCCGCTGCCTTCGAGGGCTTGGGCCAGGCCCTTGGCGGTGCTCAGTTGGGCGCTGTCGGGCAGGGCGCCGAGCAGTTTGTCGATGCTGCCGCGCAGCGCGTCGTCGGCACCGGCCACCCCTTGCAGGCCCTTGAACAGACCTTCCAGTGAAGCCTGACGGTTCTGCTGGGCGGCCAGTTGCTGGCCCAGCACCAACTGGTCGAGGCGGCCGCTGAGCGGCAGAAAGGCGAGGCTCTGGCTGCCCTGTACCTGAGCGCTGAGCAGGCTGCCGAGCGGCAGATCCAGAGGGCTGTCGATGGCCAGCTTGTTGCCTGCCAGCGGCGTGTTGAGCAGGTTGACCACCAGGCGATAGATCGTTTGCGCGTTCTGCGCCGGCATTGGCGCGTTGCTGACGACCTTGCCCTGTACCAGCGTGCCGGGCGGCAGTTGCTGCAGGTCGAGCGTGGTCAGGGCCTTGTCGCCGCCCGGTTGCAGCAGCACGCTCAGGCGCGTGTCGGAAAGTGCGGTAACGGTCAGGGCGGTGCCTTGTGCCAGTGGCCGCGAGCTGTCGGCCTGCACGGTCGCCTGGCGACCGCCTTCCAGGGTCAGTTTCAACAGCAGCTGAAAGCTCTGCGCCTGTTCGCGTATGGCGATCACTTCGGCCTTGGCGCTTTCGCCGGCGGCCAGCATGCCCTCAAGCGGTTGCAGCAGGCGCACGGCCATGTCGGCAGCCGTCGCCGTGTTGCGGATGACGGGGGCCGAAGGGGGGAGTGGACGTGGGCTGCTGATTTCGCTCATGGGCTCTCTTGTGCGGTTCGTCCGGGGGCTCCTGCCGAAAAGGCCGGTGCGCATGGCGCACCCTACGCGATTCACACCCTGTCGAAAATGCTGACTGCGGGGACAGCGGTACGCCATGTATAATGCCGCCCCGCTGCGCATAGTACCTCCGGCACGCGTCAGTATAGCGGCCGGAGCACCGTCGACTTTAACCCTGCCAGGTATCGATGACCCGTCCCGTTCCCCTTCTAGAAGCCGTGGCGCTCAGCTGTGAGCGGGACTGGCGCATGTTGTTCGAGCAATTGGCGTTTCGCCTCGATGCCGGTGACATGCTGCAGATCAGCGGGCCCAATGGTAGCGGCAAGACCAGCCTGCTGCGGCTGCTCGCCGGCCTGCGTCAGCCGACCGCCGGCGATATTCTGCTGCTGGGCAAGGCCTTGTCCGAGCAACGCAGCGAGCTGGCGCGCAACCTGTTGTGGATAGGTCATGCCGCGGGCATCAAGGGGTTGCTGACTGCCGAGGAGAATCTGGCCTGGCTCTGCGCGCTGCATCGTCCGGCCGGTCGCGAGGCGATCTGGCAGGCACTGGAGGCGGTCGGCCTGCGTGGTTTCGAGGACGTTCCCTGCCACACGCTGTCGGCCGGTCAGCAGCGTCGTGTGGCCCTGGCGCGCCTGTATCTGGCCGATACGCCGCCGCTGTGGGTGCTCGACGAGCCGTTCACGGCGCTGGACAAGAGCGGCGTGGCGCAACTCGAAGCGCATCTGGCTGCGCATTGCGAGCGCGGTGGCGTGGTGGTGCTGACCACTCACCACAGTCTGCAGCACAAGCCGGCGACCTATCGCGATCTGGATCTGGGGCAATACGCGGCATGAGCAACGTCTTCACTCAGCTGCTGTCGCGCGAAATGCGCCTGTTGGCGCGTCGTCCGTCCGATCTGGCCAACCCCCTGGTGTTCTTCGCCATCGTCATCGCCCTGTTTCCATTGGCGGTGGGGCCGGAGACGCAATTGTTGCAAACCCTTTCTCCAGGCCTGGTCTGGGTGGCGGCGCTTTTGGCCGTGCTGCTCTCGCTGGACGGGCTTTTCCGCAGTGATTTCGAGGATGGCTCGCTGGAGCAGTGGGTCCTTTCGTCGCACCCCCTGCCTCTTCTGGTGTTGGCCAAGGTGCTGGCAC
>Ga0209699_100488_pt1 | contig 20005 bp, 20 predicted proteins | sample SynthPrep_1_END__FD_187204 | JGI IMG/M metagenome (GOLD analysis project Ga0209699, IMG submission 187204) | Synthetic microbial communities from Ohio, USA - SynthPrep_1_END_DS7_MetaG (SPAdes) (version 2) | ecosystem: Engineered > Bioreactor > Aerobic > Activated sludge | place: USA: Ohio...
AACCCGCCGCGAACGCCGGCACCGCCGCCGCATCCGCCCGCAGCCCCGCCGCCATGCCCTTCCCCGGCTGGAGCGCAGACGACGCCGGCGGAAGCGGCCTGCTCCACGCCCGCGTCGTCCGCCCGCCGCTGGATGGCGAAGGCGCCAGCCTGCGTCCGCGCCGCCTGCTGGCGGTTGAGCCGGCCTCGGTCGCCGCCATCGAAGGCATGGTGGATGTGGTGACGCGCGGCGACTTCGTCGCCGTCGTCGCCACCACCGCCGATGCCGCCGCCCGTGCCGCCCGCCAGCTCAAGGCGCGCTGGGAAAGCCGCCCGGCGCCGCAGCCGCTGCCGGCGCGGGAAAGCGTGGTCCGCGAACACGGCGACACCGCCGCCGCCCTCTCCAGCGCAACGAACACACTCACCCGCAGCTACCGCTGGCCGGCCCTGCCGCCACTGGCGGAAGAAAGCGCCAGCGCCTGTGCCGCGCTGGTCGATGGCGAACTCCACCTCTGGGCCAGCGCCCGCGCCCCGCGCGCCCTGGCGCTGGAAATCGCCGCCCTCGCCGGGCTGCCGCCCGCGCGGGTGCAGGTGCTGGACCCCGCCGCGCTCTCCACCCAAGGCCTGCCCGCCCCCGCCGGCCGCAGCCCCTGGACCGAGCACGCCGCCGCCGACGCCGCCCTGCTCGCCCAAGGCCTGGGCCGGCCAGTGCTGGTCACGCTGGGCCAAGCCGAACTGCGCTGGAGCGCCGCCCTTGCCGGAGCGCAGGAAAGCCGCATCGAAGCGGCGGATGAAGCCGGCGCGCGCCCCGCGACCACCGCCGCGGAAGCCGGCCCCGAGGCCGCCGCCGCCCGCTTCGCCAGCTACCGCCACACCACCCTGCCGCCCACGCTGACCCCGCTGCTGCCGGCGCTGCGCCTGGCCGGCGTCGGCTCGCCGACCGCCGAAGCCGCCACAGCCGCCGCGGTGCTGCCGCCGCCCTACCGCAGCGCCGCCCTGCGCCTCGCCAGCACCGCGCCAGTGGTCAGCCCGCGCCCGCCCGCCGCCCACGACCCCAGCCTGCCCGGCCAGGTCTTCGCCCAGGAATCCTTCATCGACGAAGCCGCCCGCGCCGCCGGCGCCGATCCGCTGGCATACCGCCTGCAACGGCTGGAAGACGAACGCGGCGCCAGCCTGCTGCGCCGCCTCGGCGAGCAAGCCGGCCCGCCCCCCGCCAGCGACGACGCCCTGCTGCGCGGCCGCGGCTATGCCTGCGCCCATGTCAGCGAAGCCGACTGGGAGAACGACCCGCAAAACACCGTGGACTCCACCGCCATCGACGCCCGCAAAGATGCCTGGGCCGCCTGGATGGCCGAAGTCGCGGTCGATCCCCGCAGCGGCGAAGTGGCCGTCAGCCGCGTCCTCGTCGGCAGCGACGCCGGCACAGCCCAAGCGCTGGAGCACGGCGGCATGCGCCAGGCCATCGCCGACACCACCGGCCGCCTGCTCAGCGCCGAAGCCGGCCCTGCCTTCGACGACTGGCCGGCCACCGCCGTACCCGCCGCGCCCGGCGAAATCGCGCTGCTCAACGCCGCCCTGCTCGGCACCGAGCCGCCTGCCGACCAATCCCTGCCGGCCGCATCGGAACCCCGCCTCGCCGGCACCGGCGCCACCTTGCTGCCGGCTGCCGCCGCCGTCGCCAACGCCATCCACGACGCCACCGGCGTGCGCCTGGATTCCCCGCCCTTCACCGCCGAACGCATCCGCCTCGCGCTGGAAGCACGCAACACGGCCGCCGCCAAGGCGGGCAGCAAGCGCAAGCTGGGCTGGCTGGGCGCCGCCGCCGCTGCAGCCGCTGCCACCCTCGCCACCGCCCTGCCCTGGCGCCCGCCCATCGCCCCGGTGGCGCCACCGGCGGCCGACCTCTACTCCGCCGCCACCCTCGCCCGCGGCGAACTGGTCGCCGCCGCCGGCGACTGCGCTGTCTGCCACACCACTGCGGACGGCGCGCCGCTGGCCGGAGGCCTGGCGCTGGAGACCCCCTTCGGCATCATCTACACCACCAACATCACCCCCGACCCGGAAACCGGCATCGGCAACTGGTCCTACGCCGCCTTCGAGCGCGCCATGCGCCACGGCATCCACCGCGACGGCCGCCACCTCTACCCCGCCTTCCCCTACACCGCCTACGCCAAGCTCAGCGACGACGACATGCAGGCGCTCTACGCCTGGCTGATGGCGCAACCGGCGGTAAAGGCCAAGGCGCCCGAGACCAAGCTCGCCTTCCCCTACAACCTGCGCCCGGCGCTGGCCGGCTGGAAGCTGCTGTACCACGACCCCAGCCCCTTCCAGCCCGACCCGGCGCGCTCAGCCGAATGGAACCGCGGCGCCTACCTGGTCGAAGGCGCCGGCCACTGCGGCGCCTGCCACACCCCGCGCAACGCCCTGGGCGCCGAGAAAAGCGGCGAACACCGCTACGCCGGCGCCTTCGCCGAAGGCTGGGAAGCGCCGCCGCTCAACGCCCTCTCCCACGCCCCGGTGCCGTGGACCGAGAGCGCGCTGTACGACTACCTGCGCCACGGCTACTCACCGCAGCACGGCGTCGCCTCCGGCCCGATGGCGCCAGTGGTCGAATCCCTCGCCGCCCTGCCGGACAGCGACATCCGCGCCATCGCCACCTACCTCGCCTCCCACGCCAAGGCCGCGCCCGCGCCGGCCACCGCCGGCGGCTATGCCAGCGCCCTGCAGCAGCGCGCCCAAGCCGCCGCCGTCACCCTCGCCGGCCCGGCCGAGAGCCTCTACGACGGCGCCTGCGCCGCCTGCCACCAGGAGAACGGCCCGGAGCTCTTCGGCGTGAGACCCGAACTGGCGCTCAACAGCAACCTGCACAGCCCGCACCCGGACAACCTGGTGCAGATCATCCTGCGCGGCATCCAGTCCCCCGCCCACGGCGACCTCGGCTACATGCCCGGCTTCGCCGCCAGCCTGGACGACCGCCAGATCGCCGACCTCAGCGCCTACCTCCGCGCCCGCTTCGCGCCGGACAAGCCAGCCTGGCAGGGGCTGGAGGAAACGGTGGCGCGCTTGCGGAAAGGCGGCGTCCACTGAGCGGGACACTCGGAAATAGCGAAGCGGAAAGCCGCCCAGCCCCCGCTCTTCGACGCCCGGAGGGAGGGCCCTGAACCGACCTCAAACCTGCGCGCTTGACGTATGCGCGCCGGGCGACGCTTTCCGCCCCTCCCAGCCGTTTTCAAGCTCGTAGTGGAAGACCTTGCTGATGATCTGCCAGCGACCCTCGAGCTTGACCAAGGTCAGAAAGTCGGTGAAGAACCTGGGCGGGATGGCGCACTCCGCCTTCACGAAGGCCGTGACCGGACCTGCAAACTCGATGGCGAGGATGCGGTCCGCCGGCGGGTGCCCCTGGCTGGCCGGTGAGGGCCGGTTGTCGACGATGGGGAAATACCGGGCCATGTCCAGATGCTGCAAAGTCCCCGTGGTGGCGCAGAAATAGTGCGCCTCGGGGTGAAACGCACGTTTCAGGAGGGCGGTGTCGCTGTGGTGCAGGCCGGCGAAGTAATCGCCGAGCACCGCGGCCACATCGGCGAAATCGCTTCTGGTCGTCATCGGTTTTGCTCCCGGAACGCTGTAACGGACAAACCGCCCAGTCCCCAGTTGTCGAGCGCTACCTCCTCGATCACCACATGCGTCAGTGCGGGGCTCTTCCCCAGCACCTGGAACAGCAGCTCCGTCACGCCGGCTATCAGCGCCGCCTTCTGCTCGCGGGTGACGCCTTCTCGCGTCACTTTGATGTTCACGTAGGGCATGGCGCTTTCGTCAGTTCATGCGACGGACAACATCGGCAATCCGCCGGCCAAACAGCCGCGCGGTGTCCAGGTCGCCAGCGAGCCGAACACGATGGCGCGCGCCGCGGTCAGTTGCTCCCAGCCTGCGGGTGGCAGGCAGCCATGCGTCTATGGCTAGCAGCGTGGCGTCGCAGCCTTCGGCTACGGCCTGGGCGACTTTCGCCGTATGGCCATGGCCACTATGAAAGACGATCGAAACGGAAGATGTCATTTGGATTGACTCCTGATTGAACTGGCAGGAGTCAGAGGATATTTACGTCACCTTGATTGATAAACTGAGCGGGATGAACTTCATAAATTACACAAGGTAAAAATGGCCAGGCAATTCAGCGATGTGATGATCGGCAGCATCGAGCTGTTCTGCCTGGCAGCGGAGCTGGAGAGCTTCACCGGCGCCGCGGCCCAGGCGGGCCTGACACCGGCAGCCGTCAGCCGGGCAATCGGCCGGCTGGAAGAGCGTCTGCAGGTGCGGCTGTTCGTGCGCAACACGCGCAAGGTCCGCCTGACGGACGGCGGGCGCGCCTATTTCGCGCAGTGCAAGCAAGCCCTCGACCAGTTGCTTGAGGCCGAACGCGAACTGACAGGGCGGCAGGCCGCGCCAGCAGGCGTGGTTCGCATCAGCGTCCCCACCACGCTGGGGCACCATGGATTGCTGCGCCTGCTTCCGGGCTTTCGCAAGCAATACCCGCAGGTGCGGATCGACGTGCAGCTGAGCAATCGCAATATCGACTTCACCGCGGAGGGCTTCGACCTGGCGGTGCGCGCTCGCGCGCAGCCCGACTCGGGCCTGGTCGCGCGCAAGCTGATGGATGCCCCGCTGGTGGTGGTGGCCGCGCCGGAATACCTGGCCCATGCCGGGACACCCGCTGCCCTGGAAGATCTGGCGCGACATGAGTGCATGCAGTTCGTCTTGCCCAGCACCGGCCAGCGCGTGCCTTGGGCATTCCGCCAGAGCGGGCAGGACCTCGATGTCATCACCGATGGCAGCTACACCTGTTCCGAAGATCTGCTGGGTGTCGCCACCCTGGCGCGTGCGGGAGCCGGCCTGGTGCAGACCTACCGCTTCATCGTCGAGGACGACCTGCGGAGCGGCGCGCTCGTCGAATTGCTGACGCCATTTGCCGGGCGCTCGCGCCCCTTCTCGTTGATCTACCCCGGCAACCGGCACATGCCATTGAAAGTGCGCGTCTTTATCGAATACGTTCTGGAGGCCCTGGGCGACAGATGAGCTTCCGGATGCACTGGACGCCTTCCAGGGGCAAGGGGAAGCGGGGCATCACGCCTTGCGCATGGACATAATCGCGCCTGTCCGGGAGCCGCACAGTTGGACAAAGAAAAAAGACTCACCGAGCGCCCCCGCCATATACCGGGAGCAGGGATGATCCAGCTGACAGGCCCTGGCGGCGTAGGGAAAAGCGCCACCGGCCTTGCCTTGGCGCAACGTCTCAATACCGCATTCGTCGATCTGGACGCCCAGTTCATCGCCAGAAATGGCGACCTCTCGACCTTCATCGCCAGCCATGGCTACGAGGCCTATGCGAGACAGGACGTGACCGCCTACCGGGCACTGCTCGACGATGCCTCCTCCCTACAGGTCATGGCACTCTCTTCCGGGTTCATGACCTACCGCGAAGAAGTCCATCCTGACGACGTCGTCTTGCGCCAACAGATCCTGGCCAGCCCACTTACCTTCGTGTTGCTGCCCTCACTCGATCAGGAAACCTGCGTTGCCGAAGTTGTCCGCCGGCAACTGTAGCGTCCTTTCCCACGCAGCCCCAACGCGAAGAGGAAGTCATCCGGGTGCGCTTCCCTGTCTATGCCGGGCTGCCCGCGCGCAAGGTCCTGACGGATCGGCCTATTGCTGCGGTGGTCAACGAGATCGTAGGGCTGTTAGGCCGCCCCTCAAGCGCGTAATATGTGCAGAATTCTGTACGTCAGAGAGATCTCCATGGCCATTTCAGCCCGCGATGTCATCCCGCTTTCCCAAGCCCGGGCGAACCTCTCCGACCTGGCCGACCAAGTGAAGGCTGGTGCCGAGAAGATCATCACCAAGAATGGCGAGAGCTATGTCGCGCTGATAGACGCCGAGCGGCTGGACTACTACCACCGCCTCGAGCGCGAGCGCATTCACCTGCTTCTTCTCGACCAGGCCAGCAAGGGCTTGGCCGACGTCGCCGCAGGACGCATAAAGGATGCGGAGACGGCAATTGCCGCACTGAAGCGGCGCCGCGCAAACAAGTCGGCCGGCTGAGCAGCCTCCCGCCCCATGACCGCCGTACCCCGCGTCGAACTCACCGCGAACTTCGAGCGCAATCTGGAGGAAATAGAGCGCTTCCTTGCCGACGCCGAAGCGCCCCAGGCCTTCGATGCCTTGCTGGACGAACTGGGCGACACCGTCATTCCCAATCTGAAGCGCTTTCCGGCCATGGGACGCTCTTTTCTGCAACGTCCCGGCAACTCGGTGGAAGCGGTGACACTCCAGGAGCGCCTCACCGCGCAGCTGAAGGGAATCGCGGCGGACGGCGAGATCCGTGAATACCTGATGGCGAACTATCTGCTGCTGTATACCCACGGCAAACAGACGGTCTATCTGCTCTCCATCCGGCATCAGCGGCAGCTCTCCTTCGATTTCACGGCACTTTGGGGCAACAGGTAAGACCCGGCCCTTTCCGGTGGTCAGAAGGGTATCGAGCAATGGAGTCGTCAGCACATCCACCGCGCGAATGCCCGTTCCTCCGGCGAGACACCGCGCAACTCCCGCTAGCTCCTGCTCTTTCTCCTGGGCCGATAGCGCTCCGCCACCCGCAGCAGCTTCTGGAACGACGGGCATTCCAGGTGGCTGGCCGCCGGGCACACCGCCGCGTGGCGAAGGCTGTCGCGCAGGGCGGTGAGGCGGCGGATGCTGCGGTCCAGCTCGTCGGCGCGGGCGGCGAGCTGGGCGCGGTCTATGGTGGGCTGGCCGTCGTTGCCCAGCATGGCGGCGATCTCGTCCAGCGAGAAGCCGGCGGCGCGACCGAGGCTGATGAGGGCGAGGCGCTGCAGCACGCCGGCATCGAACTGGCGGCGCAGGCCGTTGCGGCCGGTGGCGGCGATCAGGCCGCGTTCTTCATAGAAGCGCAGGGTGGAGGTCGGCAGCCCGGCGCGGCGGGCGACCTCTCCGATGTCCAGCGTGGGCATGCTTGGCCTCAAGTCGACTTGAAGCCACAGGATGCCTGCTCCCTCGCGCAGCAAGCAATCCGGAGAACCGGCATGCCGATGCGGCCAGCCTTCGACATGGGCGTGGCCGCATCGCGCACGCCGCCACCCGAGCAGGCGCGGCTACGCAGCCTTGGCAAGCACCGGGTGTCCGGGCTGGGGCTTTATCTGGGCCGCGCAGGAAAATGCGCTGCTGCGCGGCTGAGGAGTGCGGCCGGTCGGGGGCTGAACCGGCCGCAGGTGCTGAAGGCTCAGCAGGGCGGGAAGGGCGGCAGCCAGTACACCGGGTCCAGCTCTTCCGGCTCACGGGCGGCAAGCTCGTCGTCTTCCGCCTCGCGCGCCTGCAGGGCCTGATCGCTTTCACCCACGCTGCCGACCAGCCAGCGCTCCACTTTTTCCAGGATCTCGAACCGCATTTCGCACCTCGCTCTCGTCTGTTGTCGGGCACCATCAGCGCACAAATCGCGGCGGCCATGCCCCGGCGCGGTGCGATACCCGCCAGTGGCCTTCAGCTGGCCGCCACCTGCGCCGCGGGATTGCGGGATCTGCGCCCCATCGTCCGCCGGCGGCTGGATGTTGCGGAGCAGCATCCGTGCCAGACAGGGAAGCGGGGCAGACGGGGCTCAGCCACCGTCCGCCCCATCGAGCAGCGCGAGGTAACGCTGGTGATCCGCCGCCGAAAAGCAGCAGAACAGGACTTCCCGGAGTGGGCGCAGCCCGGCGGCATGCGCACGCACGGTGGCGAGCGCCAGCGGCGCCGCCAACTCCGGCGGATAGCCGTAGACGCCGGTGCTGATGGCGGGGAAGGCGACGCTCTCCGCCCCATGCGCGGCCGCCAGTTCCAGCGAGTTGCGGTAGCAGGCGGCGAGCAGCGCGGCCTCGCCGGCCCGGCCGCCGCGCCAGACCGGGCCGACGGTATGGACCACATAGTCCGCCGGCAGGCGGAAGCCGGGGGTGATGCGGGCCTCGCCGGTAGGGCAGCCGCCGATCTGGCGGCAGGCCTCCAGCAGTTGCGGGCCGGCGGCGCGGTGGATGGCGCCATCCACACCGCCCCCGCCCAGCAGTGAACTGTTGGCGGCATTGACGATGGCTTGGACCTCCAGGGTGGTGATGTCGGCTTGCAACGCGCGCAGGATGAGCGTCATGGCGGATTCTCCTTGTGTCGGCCATTGTGCGCCCGGGGCGCCGTAAGGCGGCGCTGCGCGCCCGGGCTGACCGCGAGCAGCGGACATTGCAGGCCTGCCCGATGGGCCGCGGCGCGCTGCCGCCGGGCATTACGGCCGGATATTCCTCTTCTTCGCACAGGGCGATTTAATTCTCGCCACAAATCGCCGCTAATACTTCACACTTGAAGCTTCTTGCCGCTTTAGGAGGCATGCCGCGGATTGCCGATAGGCGCCACAGGCTGGCTTCCGGGGCAGGAGACACAAAAGACAAGGCGGCCCGCCGGCGGTCCTGCCAACGAGAGATAAAGGAAAAACAGCTTGAAGAACATCATGATCGGCAAGAGATTGCTGCTGGCCTTCGGCCTCGTGCTGCTGCTGTTCGGCGCCGCTGCCGTGTTCATCGGCCTCAAGGCCCTGAGCATCGACAAGCAGGCGCTCGTCGTCGAACGCGATGGCCTGGACCGCTCCCGCCTCGCCACCGACTTCCTCTACCGCACGCTGCGCTACCGCATCGAGATGCGCGACATGCTGGGCGCCGTGGATTCACCCGACATCGGCAAGATCGCCCAGCAGCAGCTGGACACCCTGGACGGCCTGCGCCGCGACACCCAGCCCTTCGCCAGCGCGCCGGAGCCGGAGATCGCCGCCACCGGCAAGGCCATCGCCGACACGCTGGATGCGCTGCGCCCCTACGTCAGCGACATCGTGCGCGCCGCCAACCAGGGCGACCGCAACGGCGTCATGAGCGGCATGGGCAACAGCCGCCACCTCATCGGCGCCATCCAGGACAACGCCAACAAGCTCATCGACGTCGTCCGCGTGCGCGCCCAGCAGGTAATGCAAGACATGAAGGCCGACGCCCGCTCCAGCCTCGTCGTGCTGCTCACCGCCTTCACCGTCGCCGCGCTGGCCGCCATCGTCTGTGCGGTGCTGGTCACCCGCTCCATCACCCGGCCGGTGGGCGAGTTGGTGCGGGTGGCCGACCAGCTCGCCGCCGGCAACCTCGGCGTGCGCATGCGGGCCAGCTCGGCAGACGAAGTCGGCCAGTTGCAGAACGCCTTCATCCGCATGGCCGACGCCCTCAACGAGGCGCTGGGCCAGGTGAACGGCGGCGCCCGCCAGGTGGGCGAGGCCGCCCGCCAGCTGGAAACCGACTCGCAGACGGTGTTCAAGAGCATCGAGGCGCAGTCCGAATTCGCCAGCGCCATGGCCGCCGCGCTGGAAGAAATGTCCACCAGCGTGGATCACATCGCCGCCATCTCCCAGGAAGCGCGCGACGCCTCCACCGTGGCCAGCACCAAGGCCAACACCAGCGCCAGCAGCATCCGCCAGATGGTGGACCGCATCGACACCGTGGCCGAGACCATCAACCGCAGCTCGGAAACCGCGCAGATGCTGGGCAGCGAGTCGGAACGCATCTCCTCCATCGTCACCGTCATCAAGGAAGTGGCCGACCAGACCAACCTGCTGGCGCTCAATGCCGCCATCGAAGCCGCCCGCGCCGGCGAACAGGGCCGCGGCTTCGCGGTGGTGGCCGACGAAGTGCGCAAGCTGGCGGAGAAGACCACCCACTCCACCCAGGAGATCAGCGCCATGGTGGCCTCCATCCAGTCCGGCACCCAGCAGATGAGCAGCCGCCTCACCGCCGCCGTCAGCGCGGTGCAGGACGGCCTGGCGGAAGCCCGCAGCGCCGGCAACATGGTCCACGAGATCGACGCCGACGCGCAGTCGGTACAGCGTGCCATCGACGACGTCTCCTCCGCGCTGCAGGAACAATCCGCCGCCGGCCGCGACATCGCCGCCCGGGTGGAGAACATCGTGCAGATGGCCGAGGAAACCTCCGCCGCCGCCCACTCCATGTCCGGCGCCTCGTCCGACATGAAGTCCCTGGCCGAGATGCTGCACGCCAGCGTGCAGCGGTTCACGCTCAGCGGGCGCTGAGCCGCAGAGACCGGGGGAACAACCCGGTCCAGCAGCTGGAAATGAAAAAGGGCGATGACTGAGTCATCGCCCTTTCTGCATCCAGGCCCCCAGCAGGCCAACTCGCTTCCTTACTTGGCAGTCGCCTCGACCATCTCACCGCCGGCGATGCAATCCTTCGCCTTGGCCGGGTCCATTTCATCGACGATGCCCCGTCCGGCGATGACGCCGACAGAGATCCAGATCTGGAAGAACTTCTGCTCGCCGGCCGCGATCTTGAACGGGAAGGTCGAATCATGCTCCAGCGTCTTCACCACCAGGGTGTGCTCGCCCGGCTGCACTTCCTGATAGGCGAAAGTCTTTCGGGCCACGGTACCGATCGCCTTCCCATCAAGCTCGACATCCGGGCGGATCGCCATGCCGACGATGGAGCCATCACGGCAAACGAAGACCTGGCCGACACCCAGCTTTGCCTGCAGTTTCTTGACCTCTGCGGTCTTCTCCGGGGAGCCCAATTGAACGCTTGCGCAACCAGACAGGGTGAGGATCGCAGCGACAGCCAGCATTGAACGCATATCTATTACCAGGAGGCGACTCGATATACGAAGCCCAATGATGGAAAAAAGACAAAAGCAATGCAGTGAAGTACCGAACGCACTACTGAACATGCCATCTCGGCCCCTTGCCATCACCATGCCCAAGGCGGGCGTTGCCAAGCTTCGCCTCCATGCTCGCCGCGTTCAGCCATGTCGCGGCCATCTCCGCCGCAATAGGCCACCAGGCATGAGCTCCCCCCCCCGCCGAAACACTTTGACGCCACCCGATCCGCATCCTAGATTTCCAGCGAAGGCCCGAGGGCATCGACGATGACCCGGAGGCCGTCAAGCGCGATCCGCTCTGGCGGATTGCCCCAAATCCTGCGCAGCCGGTGGTGCTGATTGGTGTCACGCTGTGGGGCCTCTCGAATGGGAAGCCATAGGCACCCCCCGATGTCTCTGTCTAGGGGGATGTGAGAAGAGATCGGGGGGGACGCATGTTCCTCGTGGTGCAGCACCCCTTTGCCGATCTGCGCGCCTTCTGCCCCGAGGCGGAAGGCCGCGTCGCCCGGCCCGCTTGGCCATTGGCCACACCCTGCGTGGACTTCATCCGCTCTTCCGGCAGCGTGCAGGCGCGCCGCCGCGGTGGCGTGCCGGAGTGGGAAGGCGAGGAGAACTACTGCGACGCCAGCGCCGCGCTGCGCTTCCCCGACAGCCTCAACCACCTGGCGCGTGGCACCACCGCCTTTCCTGCGCACTGCAACTACAGCTTCCGGCGCTTCTATTCGCAGGGCAAGGCGGCCCGGTTGGAGGTGGGCATGCGGCTGGCGAGCGACGAGGACGATACCGTCGCGCGGCCGGACCACCGACGGGAGGCACTGTTCGCCTGGCTGGGGCTGGAGGTGTCGGTGGGACCGCGCCGCCATCGCAAGAGCGGGCTGAAGCTGGTCGAAGCCGGGCCGGCACTCGCCGGGCATTACCTGCGAGCCTCCACCCTGCGCACCAAGGAAGATCCCGCGCAGCCACCGCTGCCCGGCTGGTGCTTCCAGGCGCGCACGCCGGCACTGGTGATCGAAGCGCCAATGGACGACACGGTTTCGCTGCCGCGCCACGCTCGCGCCCTGCGCCTGCCCGCCGAACTGGGCAGCCTGCACCACGCCTGGCTGCAACTCGGGCCAAGGCGGGTCAGCGCCTGGTTCCTGCACAGCGCCGACCGCCAGGCGCCGCAACTGCGCGCGCTGCGCATCCACTTGCTGCGCCTGCACTCCGAGCGGGAGACGCTGCATGCGCTGCTGGCGGCGGTGGTGAGCAACAAGCTGGACATCACCTCCGACAGCGCGCGCTCCGATGCCGTCCAGCACTACCTGAACGAAACCCTGCGGGCCACCCAGCGCCCGGCCCGCCACGGCGTGCAGCAGGCGGAGATGGTGGACATCGCCTGCGACGCCTTCAACGAATTACCGGAGAACAGCACCGCCACCCTGGACACCCTGCGCCGCCAGATCGGCGACAAGGTACGCGCCTACCTCAAGCGCAGCAGCGAGCACGCCAGCACCGTGACCCACATTACCAACCTGGGAACTTACATGAACACCACCATCAAGCTCGGCAGCGTCACCGTCGGCGGCGATTTCAACCTGGTCACCGCCAAGAACATCGAGAACAGCTTCAACAAGGCTGCCAGCGCCGGCACGCCGGAACTGGCGGACAAGCTCAAGGCGCTCAGCGTACAAGTGGCCGAACTGGCCAAGAAGCTGCCCGCCGATCAAGCCGAGAAGGCCAGCCGCGATCTGGAGACGCTCACCAGCGAGGCCACCTCCGAGGAGCCGCGCAAGGAGTGGTTCGAGCTTTCCGGCAAAGGCCTGATCGAAGCGGCGAAGACGGTGGCGGAGATGGCGGCACCGGTCGCCACCGCGGTGAAGGCGGTGCTGGCGCTGCTGGCGGTTTGAAGCACCATCGCCTGGAGGCCAGGCAACCCGGTGACCGGGAGGCAGGATAATTCGGCCACAAGCGGCGGTAATGTCCGCCTTGCTCACCCCCGGCGTGCAGCAGGCTGCAGCCGAAAAGCAGAATGGAAGACTCCACCGTCGCGCTTCGCCGGATGGCCACATCCGGCAGAAGGCCTGCGGATGCAGCCCCCGTCTAGCGCCGGCGGGGGCCAGCCCCCTCAATGCGCGGTCAGCGTCGCCCGCTTCTGCTCCATCTCCGAGGCCAGGTCGCGCAGGTCCAGCCTCTCCTCCATCAGCTTGGGGAAAAGCTCTTCCTCCTCTTCCTTCACATGGTGCTCGATGTATTCCCCCAGCACCGTCACCTTGGCGTCGAAGAGGTCGTCGCCGGCGTGCATGCCGTCGAGCTGCTTGATCAGGTCCTTGGCCGAGGCGTGCTCCACCACCGCCTCGTCGAGCAGATCGTGGAACTTCTCCGGGTCGCTGTTGCGCACCGCCGGATAGAACAACTCCTCTTCCAGCTGGGTATGCACCTTCAGCTCCATGCAGGCGCTGCGGGCGATGGCCTCCTTTTCCTCCGGGGTCTTGGCCGACTCGAACTCCTTGAACAGCTTCTTCACCTTGCGGTGGTCGTCGATGAGGCTCCCCACGACTTCCTTGAGGCCGGTCGGCAAGCTGGACTTGTTCATGGCGCGTCTCCTTTTTTCCAGTCAGATGAATGTGGCACGGGGCCCGCCGGCTGCTGAGCAAAGCCCGAGCCCGGGCGCACGCGCCGGCGGCAGGGCGGCGCCGGGGTAAAAGGTGCAAGCCGGCATGGAAAAGCGTTCCGCCCGCGCGGCCCGGCCGGAAAAACCCTGCGGGGAAAAGGCCGCTATGATCCGTCCCCTTCACCCTCACCGCCCGGCTCCCGCGTTCCGATGCAGCCCTCCGCCCCGGCCGGCGACGCGCCCCAGGCGCGTGCCGACGGCCTGCCCCTTCCCCGCCGCTACCAGGCCATCGCCGCGCTGCTGGCCGCCATCACCATGACGGTGCTGGACGGCGGCATCGCAAACCTGGCGCTGCCCAGCATCTCGGAAGCGCTGGGGGTGAGCGCCGCCGGCTCGGTATGGATCGTCACCGCCTACCAGCTGGCGCTGGTGGCCCTGCTGTTTCCCTTCGCCGCGCTGGCGGAGCGGGTGGGCCTGCGGCGGGTGTTCAGCGCCGGCGTGGCGGTATTCACCCTGGCCTCGCTGGCCTGCGCGCAGGCACCGACGCTGGGCTGGCTGGTGGCGGGGCGGGCGCTGCAGGGCATGGGCGCGGCGGCCATCATGTGCGTCAGCGCCGGCATCGTGCGCAATACCTATCCCCGCGCGCAGCTCGGCCGGGGCATCGGCATCAACGCCCTCTGCGTGGCGATAGGCTCGGCGGCGGCACCCACGCTGGGGGCGGCGCTGCTCACCTGGGCGGGCTGGCCCTGGCTGTTCGCCATCAACCTGCCCATCGGCCTGATGACGCTGGCACTGCTGCGGGCGATTCCGGAAGGCCCACGCGCACCCCGCCATATCGATGGCCTCAGCGTGGTGCTGAACGCCGGCCTGTTCTGCCTGGGCATCACCGGCCTGGAGCGCATCGCCGAGCAACCACGGCTCAGCCTGGGGCTGCTCGCCCTCGCCACGCTCTGCCTGGCCGGCCTGCTGCGGCGCGAGCGCGGCAAGCCGGCGCCGCTGCTGCCGCTGGACCTGCTGGACCACACCCTGTTCCGCCACGCCATGCTGGGCTCGCTGTGCCTGTTTTCCTCGCAGATGCTGTGCTTCATCGCCCTGCCCTTCTACCTGCAGCACCAGCTCGGCCTCAGCGCCATGCACACCGGCGTGCTGATGATGGCCTGGCCGCTGACGGTGGCGGTGGCGGCGCAGTGGTCCGGCCGCCTGGCGGACCGCCATCCGCCGCAGGCGCTGTGCGCGTTCGGCGGCCTGGCCATCGCCGTGGGCGCGGCCTGCGCCGCGCTGTGGCCGCTGGCGGGCCAACCCAGCCTGGTGGTGCTGTTCATGGCGATCAGCGGGTTCGGCTTCGGCTTCTTCCAGGTGCCGAACAACCGGGTGCTGCTCACCTCCACGCCTGCGCATCGCGACGGCGCCACCGGCGGCATGCAGGCCACCGCCCGCCAGACCGGCATGGCGGCCGGCTCGGCCGCCATCGCGCTGCTGCTCGGCATCACCCCGGAGCATGCACCACGCATCGGCCTCGGGCTGGCCGCCGCGCTGGCGGTGGCGGCGGCGCTGGTGTCCACCCGCGCGGTGAAACGGCGGCGCGCCGCTTGAGCGCGAGGCGGCCGGCGCGCCCGCCTTGGCCGGGCCCGACGCCTCATTCCGGACACCTCACTCCGGATAATCCGCGAAGGTCTCCTTCACCAGCTTGCGCAGCCACAGGTTGGCGGGGTCGTAGTGGAAGCGCGGGTGCCAGTGCTGGCGCAGTTCGAAGCGCGGCAGGCCGATGGGCGGCTCCACCACCCGCACCACCTTGTAGCGGGCGAAAACGGTGCCCAGCTCGCGCGGCACGGTGGCGACCAGGTTGGGCTGGCGCTCCAGCAGCGGCGGGATGAGCAGGAAGTGCGGCGTGGTGAGGAAGATGCGCCGGCGCACGCCCAGTTCCTCTATCGCCTGGTCGTAGGCGGAGCCGCGGCCGCCGTTGAGCGAGACCACCACATGGTCCATCGCCTCGAACTCCGCCAGCGTCAGCCGCTCGCCCACCGGCGCGTCGGTGGCGACGATGGTGACGAAAGGGTGGGTGAACAGCTGCTGCTGGAACAGCCCCTGCGGAATCGCGCGCAGCGAGCCGATGGCGAGATCGGCCTCGCCGGATTCCAGCGTTTCGGCAATGCGCGCCTGCGGTACCTGCAGCGTCTGCAGGGTGCAATGGGGCGCTTCGCGGCGCAGCCGCTCCATCAGCGGCGGCAGGAAGACCAACTCGCCCATGTCGGTCATGCAGAAGCGGAAGCAGCGCTCCACCCGCGCCGGGTCGAAGCGCGGCTGGCTGTGCAGTTCGTTGCGCACGATCTCCATCATCTGCAGCACCGCCGGCGTCAAGGCCTCGGTGCGCGGCGTCGGCTTGAGGCCGCCGGCGGTCTTGATGAACAGCGGATCGTCCAGTGCCCGGCGCAGGCGGCCCAGGGCGTGGCTCACCGCGCTCTGCCCCAGCCCCAGCTGCTCGGCGGCGCGGGTGGTGCTGCGCTCGCGGATCAGGGCGTCCAGCACCATCACCAGGTTGAGGTCGAACTGGTTATGAATCATGTTCATTACCTTAATCGAGGCCATGTTGTGTACCAATTTTGGTGGCGGGACTATCTTGCCTGCAACCGTCCGCACGAGACGGCACGACAACGATGGAGACAGAAACCATGATTCCCAGCATTCCGAGAGGCTTGTTGCTCACCCTGCTCGCCGCCGCCTGTCCGGCGTTCGCGCAGGTCAATGTCGGCGTCACCCTCTCGCTCACCGGCCCGGCCGCCTCGCTGGGCGCGCCGGCCCGCAACATGATCGAACTGCTGCCGCGGGAGATCGACGGCACCCGCATCGATTACACCGTGCTGGACGACGCCTCCGACCCCACGGTGGCGGTGAAGAACTTCCGCAAACTGGTGGAGGAGCACAAGGCGGACGTGGTGATCGGCTCTTCCACCACGCCCTCCACCCTCTCCATGGTGGAGCCGGCGGCGCGCGCCGGCGTGCCGCTGGTGAGCGTGGCCAGCGGCACCGCCATCGTCGCGCCGCAGGACGACATCCGCCGCTGGTCCTTCAAGGCGGTGCAGAACGAGGCGCTGATGGTGGAAGCCACGGTGGCGCACATGAAGGCCGCCGGCGTGAAGACGCTGGGCTTCATCGGCTTCAGCAACGCCTTCGGCGAAGGCTGGCTCAACGAGGTGCGCAAGCAGGCGGAAGCGCAGGGCCTGCGCCTGGGCACGGTGGAGCGCTACGGCCAGACCGACACCAGCGTGCTCTCCCAGGTGCTGAAGCTGATGGCCGACAAGCCGGACGCGGTGCTGGTCGCCGCCTCCGGCACGCCGGCCGCGCTGCCGCAGAAGACGCTGGTCGAGCGCGGCTACAAGGGCCGCATCTACCAGACCTATGGCATCGCCAACCGGGACTTCCTGCGCATCGCCGGCCGCGACGCCGAGGGCGCGGTGTTCGCCGTCGGCCCGGTGCTGGTGGCCGAGCAGCTGCCGGCGGGCAACCCGGTGCGGCCGGTGGCCACCGAGCTCACCGCGCGCTATGAGAAAACCTACGGCGCGGGCTCGATGTCCATCTTCGCCGCCAATACCTGGGACGCCGGCCTGCTGATCGGCGAGGGCCTCAAGCGGGCGCTGGCGAAGCACAAGCCGGGCACGCCGGAGTTCCGCGCCGCGCTGCGCGACGGCCTGGAGGCCACCCGCGAACTGGTGACCAGCCAGGGCGTGATGAACCTCTCCGCCGCCGACCACGTTGGCTACGACCGCCGCGCGGTCGCGCTGGTGGAAGTGCGCCAGGGCGGCTGGCGCTACCTGGGCGCCGACTGAGGACTGCAGCCAGAAGGCGACGTGGGCGCCGCGCCCTGTCTCCTTCTCCACTCTCCTTCCCGCGTTCTCCATCCGCAAGCCGTTCCGCCGCCGGCCCGTTCCGGCCGGTGGCGGGCCGCCGCACGCTCGCATGCCCTTTTCCCTCCCATCCCTGCCCTGACAAGGAGCCTGCCATGTTCCTGAAGAACTGCTGGTATGTCGCCGCCTGGAGCGACGAAATCGGCGACGGCCTGTTCAGCCGCACCCTGCTCGACACCCCCATCCTGTTCTACCGCGACACCGCCGGCCGCGTCGTCGCCCTGGACAACCGCTGCTGTCACCGCGCCGCGCCGCTCTCCCTCGGCCGGCTGGAGGGTGACTGCGTGCGCTGCATGTACCACGGCCTGAAGTTCGACCCCAGCGGCCGCTGCGTCGAAATCCCGATGCAGGAGCACATTCCGCCGCAGGCACGGGTGCGCGCCTACCCGGTGGAAGAACGCTCGCGCTGGGTATGGATCTGGATGGGCGACCCGGACAAGGCCGACCCCACCCTGCTGCCCGACACCCACTGGCTGGACGACCCCGGCTGGCGCAGCCTCTCCGGCTACATGCTGCACCAGGCCAACTACCTGCAGGTGGCGGACAACCTGTGCGACTTCTCCCACTTCTCCTTCGTGCATCCGGAGACGGTGGGCGGCTCGGTGGCCTACGCCCGCGCCCAGCCGCAGGTGGAGCGCCTGGCCAACGGCGTGCGCATCATCCGCGGGCTGGAGGGCGACGAGCCGGCGCCCTTCGTGCGCAAGCTGCGGCCCGAGTGGGAGACGGTGGATCGCTGGAACAACTACGACTTCCTCGTGCCCGGCGTGCTGCTGATGGACTCCGGCAGCGTGCCGGTGGGCCGCGGCGGCGCCAACGGCAGCCGCGAAGGCGCACTCGAGTTCCGCAGCTGCCAGGCCGTCACCCCGGAAACCGCGGGCAGCACCCACTACTTCTTCGCCCAGCCGCACAACTTCTCCATCGACGATCCGGAAGCCACCCGCCGCATCCACCAGGTGCTGCTGGACGCCTTCGAGGAAGACCGCCGCATCATCAGCGGCCAGAGCCGCATGCTGGCCCACGACCCGGAGGTGCGCATGGTGCCGCTGGGCGTGGACGCGGCGCTGTCCCACTTCCGCTGGGTGATGAACAAGCGCATCCGCGAGGAGCAGGCAGCATGAGCACCCCCGCCCTCTCCAGCCGGGGCCACGGCATATCTCCCGCCGGAGAAGGCCGCACGCCACGCCCACACAGGAAACTCCGCCGATGAACAGCGATACGCCCCTGAGGCTGCGGGTGAGCGAATTCACCGCCGAGGCGCGCGACGTGGTCAGCATCGAGCTTCGCGCGCCGGAGGGGGGCCCGCTGCCGCCCTTCGAGCCCGGCGCCCACCTCGAACTGCAACTGCCCGGCGGCCTGCGCCGCCACTACTCGCTGTGCAACGACCCCCGCGAACGCGAGCGCTACCTGATCGCCGTCGGCCGCGCGCCGGCCAGCCGCGGCGGCTCGCGCCACATCCACCAGCAGCTGCGGGTGGGCGACGTGCTGACGGCGACCGCGCTGCGCAACAACTTTCCGCTGCAGGCCGGCGCGCCGCGCTACCGCTTCATTGGCGGCGGCATCGGCATCACCCCGCTGCTGGCCATGATCCACGCCTGCGAGGCCCGGGGCGCGGAATGGTCGCTGCTCTACTGCGTGCGCAGCCGCAGCCGCGCCGCCTTCCAGGAAGTGCTGGCCCGCTGGCCGCAGCGGGTGAGCTGGCATGCGGACGACGAACACGCCGGCCGGCCGCTGGACCTGGAAGCCGCGCTGGCCGCGCCGGCGGAAGGGGAACAGCTCTACTGCTGCGGGCCGGACGGATTGATGCAGGCAGTGCGCAAGCAGGCCGCAGTACACGCCACCGGCTGGGCGCCGGAGCAACTGCATTTCGAGTGGTTCTCCGCCCCCACCGAAGCGCCGGCCTCCATGCCGGCCCAAGCTGCCGCCGGGCCCAGGCCTTTCCAGCTGGTGCTGCGCCAGCAGGGCATCAGCCTGGAAGTGCCGGCCCACCTCAGCATCCTGGAAACGCTGGAGGCAAACGGCCTCGCCCTGCCTTGCGCCTGCCGTGAAGGCCTGTGCCGCACTTGCGAAACCGCGGTCTGCGCCGGCGAGGTGGAGCACCGCGACTACGTGCTCTCGGAGGCGGAACGGGCGGCGGGCAAGTCGATGATGATCTGCGTGTCCCGCGCCCGCGGCGAAGTGCTGGAGCTGGATCTGTGAGCGCAGCGGCAAGCGCCGCCCTGCGTGCCACGGCCGGAAAACTCCGCCAGCCTTCACCCGGATCGAATAAGCCCGGACCGGCGCGCACGCCGGCCGGGCCGCTTGGAAGCCGGGGAACCGAATGGCAGACGAACTGATAGACCTGACCCTTCTCGCCGCGGCGGACGCCGTCACCGCCAAAGGGGCGAAGCGCTACCGCCTGGTCCGGCTCCTGCGGGCCCTCGCCGGTTTGCTGTTCTGCCTGCTGATCGGCGGGGCGGTGGCGCTGAGCTTCATCTACGCCTGAACCCTGAGGGCACAGGCGGCTGCATCCGGTAGCGCAAGCCGCCCGCCCGCCGGCCTCGCGCCGGGCCACCGCAGCGGAAAGGAAAACGGCCCGCAGCAAGCGGGCCGTTTGAACCAAAGTCGCACCGGGTCTGCAAAAGCTGAGCCGGATTTGCAAAAAGCCCGGCGCTGGGCCGGGCTTTTTGCTTGAATCTCTGGTGCTGCTGACCGGAATCGAACTGGTGACCTACTGATTACGAATCAGTTGCTCTACCGACTGAGCTACAGCAGCGAAGGGCGCCGACTATACCTTAGGGCGCGGGTGGCTTCAAGCCTGGGGCGGTGGGTAGCGG
>Ga0209699_100490_pt1 | contig 19954 bp, 17 predicted proteins | sample SynthPrep_1_END__FD_187204 | JGI IMG/M metagenome (GOLD analysis project Ga0209699, IMG submission 187204) | Synthetic microbial communities from Ohio, USA - SynthPrep_1_END_DS7_MetaG (SPAdes) (version 2) | ecosystem: Engineered > Bioreactor > Aerobic > Activated sludge | place: USA: Ohio...
CTCGTAAACATAGGTACTGGAGCCGCGCAGCACCTCCAGGCCTTCGCTGGACTGATCGCAGACCATGTCGATGATCTTCTTCGATTCGCCGAGGAAGTCTTCCAGCGGTGCCACGTCCTCGCGCAGGCTGCCGAACAAGAAGCCTCGGTAGGACTCGAAGCGAGCGACCTTCTTCAGGTCGTGGGAGCCGTCGCAGTTGAAGCTGTCCGGATAGCCGGCGTCCTTGGGATCCTTGACCTTGAGCAGCTTGCCGCTGTTGTTGAAGGTCCAGCCGTGGAACGGGCAGGTGTAGCTGGCCTTGTTGCCGCTCTTGAAGCGGCAGAGCATGGCGCCACGGTGGCTGCATGCGTTGATGAAGGCGTTGAGCTCACCATCCTTGTTGCGCGCGATGAAGATCGGCTGACGCCCCATGTAGGTGGTGTAGTAGTCATTGACGTTGGGGATCTGGCTCTCGTGAGCCAGATACAGCCAGTTGCCTTCGAAGATGTGCTGCATCTCCAGGTCGAACAGGCGCGGGTCGGTGAACATCTCGCGCTTGCAGCGGAAGATGCCCTTGTCCTTGTCTTCTTCAAGCAGGCTGTTGAGGTAGTCGAGTCCCAGGGTCATGGCCATGGCTCCGTTGTTATTGTTTCAACGGTTCCAAGGCTAGGGACTCGGTCGCACCGGCAATATCCAGTTCGTGCAGGTCTTTATCCGTTTTCTGCATGAGCCGGAGGAGGGCCTCTGCGCAGGCCTCCTCCGTAGCCCGGATTCAATCCGGGATCTACCCCTCGCGGCGACGCAGGGTATCGGAGGGCAATTCGCCGAAGGCACTTCTGTAGCTTTCCGAGAAGCGCCCCAGGTGCAGGAAGCCGTAGTCCAGCGCTACCTCGGTGACGTTGCGAACCTTGGCCGTCGGATCCTTCAGACAGGCATGCACGCGTTCCAGCTTGCGCTGGCGGATATAGTGCTTGGGGGTGGTGCGCAGGTGCTTCTCGAACAGGGCGTAGAGCGAACGCGGGCTCATGTGCGCAAGCTGGGCCAATTGCTCGACGCTGATATCCTGCTTGAGATTGTCCTCGATGAACTGCACCAGACGCTCGAACGACGGGCTGCTCTCCGACAGTGCCTGGCGACTCACGTTGTTGCTCAACAGGCTCAGCAGCTTGGTGGCGATGATCCGCGTGTAGTGTTCCTGTACGGACGGCAGCGAGTGCTCGCTCTCGGCTTCTTCGCAAACCAGGCCGAGCAGGTTGGTGAAGCCCTCGAGCTGCTGCAACTGGTGCCGCGAAGCGAAGCGCACGCCATCTCCCGAACGCTGCCAGTGATTGTCGCTGCAGGCCCGCTCGATCAAGTGAGCCGGCAGCTTGACGATGAACTTCTCGCAGTCATCGGAGTAAGTCAGGTCGACCGGGTCGTCCGGGTTGATCAGCAGCAGTTCGCCAGGGGTGAAGTAGTGCTCCTCACCATGGCCGCGCCAGAGGCAATGGCCTTGCAGCAGCACCTGCAGGTGATAGATGGTTTCCAGCGCTGGCGAGGTGACCCGCACGCTGCCGCCATAGCTGATGCGGCACAGGTCGACGCTGCCGAAGCTGCGATGGCTGAGGCTGGCCGCCGGGCGGCCGCTATTGGGCAGACGGATGCAATGCGATCCCACATGCTGGTTGACGTAGTCGGATACCGCATAGGGATCGGCATTGGCGAACAGCCGACTCTTCTCGTTCAGCAGACGATCCATAACTCACGGCACTCTTATCATTGTTATCGAGTTGGCGAGTTCTGACGGGTCAAGGCCACCCTCCTCGCTCACGTCATTGATACAGGCATATCGCGCGTTCTGCCTAGCAGCCTACCGACAGCCGGCTTAACAATTCCGGAACGACGGCCCGCCAAGCTTAGGCAATCGCGTCTCCGGCGAATATCGAAGCGGTCGATAATCGCCCCGTTTCGCTGGATCAGGCTGGACGGAACAGTTGCCCGCTCAACTCGCGACTGGCGCTGAGCATCAGCGGCAGATAGCGCTTCTCCAGTTCGGCCACCGGCACGCGGCCGGCATGGGTGCTGATGTTCATCGCCGCCATCACGTGACCGGCCGAGTCATAGACCGGCACGGCCAGCGAGCGCAGGCCCTGTTCCAGCTCCTGATCGACGATGCACCAGCCCTGGTGACGCACGCGCTGCAGGCATTCCCACAGCGCATCGGGCGTGTGCAGGGTGCGGCTGGTCTTGGGTTGCAGGTCGGCGTGGGCCAGGTAGTCCTGCAACTGATCGTCATCCAGCGCGGCGAGCAGGATTCGGCCCATCGACGTGCAGTACGCCGGCAGCCGGCTGCCGACACTCAAGTCCACCGAGATCAGACGCTGCGGAATCGCCGAGCGCGCCAGGTACAACACCTGCTCTCCTTCCAGCGTGGCCAGGTTGCAGGCCTCGTGCAGTTGCTCGCTGAGGCGGTCGAGGAAGGGTTGCGCGGACACCGCCAGCGGCGTCGACGACAGGTAGGCGTGCCCCAGGGTCAGCACCTTGGGCAGCAGCGAGTAGGTGCGCCCGTCGGTGGTCACGTAGCCCAGCTTCATCAGGCTGTAGAGACAGCGACGCACGGCCGCGCGGGGAATCTCGGTGCGGTGGCTGATCTGCGCGATGGTCAGGTGGCGCTTGCGCTCCTGAAAGGCGTTGATCACCGCCAGGCCACGGGCCAGGGAGGTCATGAAGTTGGGGTCGCCGGCAAACTCTTCGATACGCTTGGCTGGCGACACGTAAGGCGGCGGTGCAAGGCTGGTAAGCGGCGGACGGGATTCGCTCATGATGCCTCCGAAACGGCGGTGAACAGCACCTGGCGATTATCGAACTGTCGTGCGGTAATCGCAAATAGGGTAAGCAAAACAGCGGACAACGCTTCTGTAGCCCGGATGCAATCCGGGGCCGTCGTGTCAGTCATTCCCGGATTTCATCCGGGCTACGAGGCTGTCTCACTCGCTTACGATAAGCATCACGCAGGGTGCGCCGTGCGCACCGCCAGCCCTCAGCCCGGCAACAATCCCTGCCAGCGCAGCAGCACCAGCAACGCACTGACGCTGAAGAAGGCCAACACCGTGCAGCCCACCAGGGCGGCGGCACAGCGTTCTTCCAGGCCGAAGCGCTGACCGAGGATGGGGAACACGCTCATCATCGGCGCACTGGTGAACAGCACGCCGGCGACCATCAGCATCGGATCGATACCCGGTACCAGGCTCAGTGCGATGAACATCAGCAGTGGATGCAGGATCAGCTTGCCGATGGAGGTCTGCGCCAGATCTGCCGCCATGCCGCCGGTCTTCATGCCGTTGAGCGTGGCGCCGATGACGAACAGCGCCACCGGTGCAGAGGCGGCGGCCAGCATGTCGATGACCCGGGCAGGAACCGTCGGCAGGTGCAGTTCCAGCATCGACATCAGCAGACCCAGCACGATGGCGATGATCAGCGGATTGCGCAGCAGGCGCAGCGCCGTTTCGCGCGCTACCGTCCAGCCCTGCCCACCCTGCCGGCCGGCTTCGGCGATGGCCAGTGCCAGTGGAATCATCACCAGGTTCTCCACCAGCATGCCCAGCGCCATGGCCAGCGCCGCCGTCGGCCCGATCACCATGACCGCGATGGGGTAGCCGACAAAACCGCTGTTGGACACCGACATGCCCATTGCCAGGATGGCACTGTGCGACAGCGCAAGCCCGCGCCAGCGCCGTGCTACCAGCAAACCGATACCGAACAGGCTCAGCGATGCCAACGCAAAGGCCAGCAGATAAGGCCAGTTGAGCACCTCGCTCAAACTGCGCTCGGCCAATGCCTTGAATACCAGCGAGGGCAAGGCGAAGTAGATGACGAAGGTGCCCATACCGCGCACCTGTTCACGATTGACCAGAGCGATTCGGGCCGAGAAAAAGCCCAGACCGATAAGGATGAAGATCGGTGCGGTAATGCTCAGAACCGCTAGCATGCCAGGCTCTCCACTTGTTCTTGGCGCAGTTGCGCGAGACGACTGCGAGTACGTGAAAAATCGCCGTGCGAGACACCTGCGCACAGCACATCGAGAGAGCTCTCGCTTTGCAGCCAGAGCTCGCAACCACTGTCGTAAGCGATGTCGATGAAGTTGACCAGACGCTGCTGCTCATCCAGCGAACAGTACCTCAGCGCCGGCAGATCGCCGATGGCGATACGCTCGAAACGCTGGCATAGCTGCAGGTAGTCGCCGCTGGCCAATGGCTGCCGGCAGAGTGCTGAGAAATCCAGCCAAACCGTTCGGTTATCCATGCCGCGCAGTGTCAGAGCGCGGCGCTGCAGAAGCAACTGCGAAGTGGCCGGCACATGCGCCAGACGCGCCTCCAGCAGAGCCGCCGGGCCTTCCATATAAAGCCCCCAGTGCTGCGAGCTGCGGGCACGATAATCGGGGCCAGCGTCCATCTGCAGTACCAGGCACCGCCGTTGCAACAGGTCAGCGAAGGGCTTGAAGCGACTGTGATACAGCGGATTGGGACACAACTGCCCCGGCGCATAGTTGGAGCTGAAGAGCAGGATGCAGTCGCGCTCGATCAGCGGCTGCAACAGTCGCCCAAGCAGGATCGCATCACCAATGTCATGGACGTGAAATTCGTCGAGGTAAAGCAGTCGGGCTTCGCTGGCCAGTTCGTCGGCCACCCGTTGCAGCGGATCGGCATGGCCGGCAAACGCCAGCATGCGTTGCTGCACTTCCTGCAGCAACGCGTGAACATGCATACGGCGCTTGCTGGTTACTACCGCGGCCTCGAACAGCGCCGCCAGCAGCAAGCTCTTGCCACGTCCGACGCCACCCCAGAGGTAGGCACCAGCAGCAGGCCGGCGGCGCCAGGCAGACGGCCGAATGCGCGCCTGCAGCCAGTCGGCCAGGCGAGCGAGCATCCGTTGCTGCGAGTCATCCAGATGCAGGCCGCGCGCCTCGATCAGACGCACGGCCTGTGCATACAACTCAGAAGTCAAAGAAGACCGTCTCAGCCTCTCCCTGGATGTGGATATCGAAGCGATAGGCCGGCTTGCCGTCCACTTCGCAGCGCTTGGCTATCAACGTCTCGCGGCGTTGCGGCTGCTCGATCAGGTTGAGTACCGGATCCTTGCCGTTGGCTTCGGCTTCGTCCTCGAAATACAAGCGGGTATTGAGGTGGATGTTGATGCCACGGGCGAACAGGGCGACGTTGATATGCGGCGCCATCGGCACGCCAGCGGCGTTGTTCACCACGCCGGGCTTGACGGTGTAGGCGAACCACTCGCTGCCGGCATCGAAGGTAGTGGCGGTACGGCCGAAGCCATTGAAGACCTTGCTCTGGTCGTAGTCCTCGTCGTAATGGCCCTGATGGTCGGCTTGCCACAGCTCGAGAAAGGCGTCGCGCACCAGGTGGCCATTGCCGTCATAGACATGGCCGACCAGCACGATGTGCTCGCCTGGAGCTTCAGGGCGCGCCATCTGGTTCCAGATTTCCTGCTCGCGGGTCGGGTTACCAGCAGCAGCCAGGGCCAAGCCGATATGCACGTAGGGGCCGGCGGTCTGCGAGGGGGTTTCCGGCAGTAGTTCAACAGGCATGGTCTTCCTCCTCACTTGTTCTCGAAATGGGTTTTACGCTGGCCACGCAGCACGATATCGAAACGGTAGGCCAGGCAATCCATCGGATTGGCCGTGCTCATGTCGAGTTTGGCGATCAGCGTCTGTACCGCGTCCGGGTTGGCGATCGACTTGACGATCGGGCACAGCGGGATCAGCGGATCACCTTCGAAATACAGCTGGGTGATCAGACGCGTGGAAATCGAAGGGCCATTGAGCGAGAAGTGGATATGCGCCGGACGCCAGTCGTTGGGGTTGTTGCGCCACGGATAGGGGCCCGGCTTGATGGTGCGGAAGATGTAGCGGCCTTCGCTGTCGGTCAACGCGCGGCCGACACCGCCAAAGTTGGGATCGAGCGGCGCCAGGTAGCGGTCGTTCTTGTGCCGGTAGCGACCACCGGCGTTGGCCTGCCACATTTCCACCAGAGTATGCGGGATCGGCTTGCCGTACTGATCCATCACCCGGCCGGAGACGATGATGCGCTCACCGATAGGCAGACTACCGGTGTTGAAGTTGAGCAGCAGGTCGTTGTCGTGCTCGCCGAATTTCAGGTGCGAGAAGTCAGGACCTGTGGTCTCGGAAATCGACTGCGGGATGCTCACCAGCGCCTGGCGAGGCGAGCGGGCGATGGATGTCTTGTAGTCGGGGGTGAAGGCTTTCGGATGCCAGTTGCGGTCGCGAATGGCAAAGCGACGATTGTCCTCGGCAGGCATGGTGCACTCCTGTTGTGGGTATTGTGGAGTCATCCCGAGGGGTAGGTTCCCCGGAGAAGTTGGCGCAGTCTCGGCCAAAGCAGCCCCGCTGAAAATTGAAAAGACGCCTCACATACATAACCGTATGGTTATGGAAATACCCCCTCGCGGTAGGCCTGCGCCACCTCGCGCAGCACATCGCAGAAGCGCTCGGCCGCCAGCGGCAGGCTGAGGGCGCCATTGCGGCATATGCCCACCGATCCGCCCGGCTCACGCACGTGCAATTGCAGTTCGGCCAGTTCACCACGCTGCACGTCCAGACATACCGAGTCCTGCGGTGCCACCCACAGGGCATCGCTGGACAGCACGTAGCGTCGGCTCAAAGCGGGTGACAGGGTTTCCAGACGCTGACGCGAGGGCGCTACCCCACACTGCACGAACAGGCTGTCGGCATGCTTGCGAATGGTGGTGCCTGCCGTCGGCAACACCAGCGGGTAATCACCGAGGCGCCCCAGCGCGTCGTCGCCGACGAGCAGCGGATGGCCGGGGCGCACCACCAGGGTCATCGACTCGCTGTACAGATGCTCGAAGGTCAGGCCCTGGATATCCGGGCTGTCGGTCATGCGACCGATCACCAGATCCAGCTCGCCGACGCGCAACTGGCTCAATAGATAGGCCCCAGGTCCGGTGGCGACGCTGACCACCAGGGCCACGGGGCGCTCATGCAGGCGCCGCACTACCTCGGGAATCAGCAGGCTTTCGACGGTGGAGAGCACGCCGACACGTACCTGCCCCGCCTCGTGTTCACCCTCACGCAGGCTGTTCACGCCGTCGCGCAGGGCCTGCACGCAAGGCCCGGCGTAACGCATGAAGGCCACCCCTGCCGGGGTCAGACTCACCCCGCTTTTGCCGCGCTCGAACAGGCTGGCCTCGAGGATTTCCTCCAGTTCCTTGAGCGTCTTGGAGATCGCCGGCTGGCTGACGGCCAGCGCATCGGCAGCCTTGGCGAAACTGCGCTGGCGGGCAATCTCGAGAAAACACAGCAGGTGGCGGAACTTGATTCGGGTGTCGATGTTCATCGTGAGCACCAAAGGCGGATGCCTGCGATGATGCCGCAAAAGCATATCTGGCTCCCAGCCCGAGCTCCCATGAATCAGCATGACGCGGATGAAGAGGCCGGACACATCACGGAACTGCGTAGCAACGCCGACACAGACGACGCGAGCCCACTACCGCCGACAACGACAGCCTGACAGCTGAATGCCCCCTCGCTTGCGAACGGCACCAATACAGCTATTGCATCCCTCGACCATGATCACGATGAACCCCGAAGAACAAGCGGCTATCGATTCGATACATGACAGCCTGAACAAACACCTGCAATGGCTCGACAGGGGATTGAACACATCGGATGCCAGCTCTGTGGGACACTCGACAGTGCGAGCCAAACATGAGCGTACCAACTTCCATCACCTGCCCCGGAGGAGCGCACGTTGAAGGCCCAAGGGTTTCGAGAACGTTCGACAACTCCGCTCTGCAAGACAGACTCGCGAAAAGTCAGGCTGCGAGAGATGCAATCTGACAGCTGCCAGAATAGCCGGCAACTGTCAGATCAGGTCTGAGCCAACACTGAGCACGACCACACCAGAACTTCGGCCAGCTCCCTTACTTCGTGGGACCGAAACACTCACCATCGGCATTACAAGTGGATATCCCGGTCAGGTACTGACTCCCATAGAAAGCGACAAACTTGTCATACTTCCAGACATTTTCCTTGGTATAAACCCTGATCTTCTGCCCAGTGCTGTAAAAAAACAAGGCCTGCTTATACAGCGTCTCATAGGACGCGCTCCACACACTACCTTTGTTATTTCCAGCACACATGCTCACCGTCGATTTATTTTTAACCTTTATACAAAAGTAACTGTACCCATCGATCTGCCCATTTGAAATGTCCGTAATGATCACATTCGAGTAATAGCCAGCATCAGTATCATTAGTCCACTCAGCACGCGCAGACCCGACAGCAAGCAAAACAACCAACGCAACAAGGATATTTCTTCTCATAACGTTCACCGTCCAGTTATCATCCCAATTCATCGAACACTTCAAAAAATATGATTGAACATCATCGGCGACAATTGCTTCTTGTCTCCCAACAAGTCCGGCACAACCAATATATCTTCATCATAGCTATACCTCGGAGACCTCCATATCAACTTATTGGCAGAATCATCACGCCCACCCTCCGGATACGCAGCATCAAAGTCAAAACCTTTTTTCTTGCTTGGATCGTAGGCACTGTTTTTAACCTTTTCAGAAACGACCACACTGCCCCTGTTGTTCGACACCGCGACATAGCTTCTGACATCACGACTGCCTATGGGCAGGCTATTTACGTAAATCTTGCTTCTGAATGCACCGTTGATCGCCACCCGGCCGATGGGGAACCTCATCTTGTTATGAGACAAGGCCGACGCGTACAAACTGTAGAAATCATCGTTCAAGACCACTTCGTACACATAGATCGAGCGACCAATGTGCATGGGATTGGAAATGTAGTTCGATACTTTTTCCACCAACTCAGACTCATTGGCCATGCCGATGACGAAACCGGTGTCCCTATTGTCCCCGTAGATGGTATAGAACACTGAATTCAGCGTATCGGAAACACTCAGGACGTTTCCAGGCGCAGAGAGCCCAACCGCCTTTACTTCATCGGGCGGCGATGTGGATGCGACGAACAAGGTTCGCCGGGGGTTGAAATAGCTTCTTGCCGGCTCTCCTTCATTGGACAAACACTCTTGGAGAATTTCCTTTTTCAATGCGGCCAGCGATACATAAATATCTTCACTGGAAGTACCCGATGAGAGCGTGGCTATCGCCAGATTATCGTCGGTAACGAGCCCTGCTCCGCTACTCCCATGACTGATGGGCGCATCACCGGCATCCAGATCTATTACATAATTAAAAGGCAATACCTGAGTACCGGCTCTGTATGTGGTCTGATTCTGAGGCCATCCATTGGCGTGATGATGCGTGGCCAGGGAAAAATCGCCATATTCGACATCATTATCCAAAAACTTGTAACCCAGCTCGGTATAGTTGTAATTACCCACAGGAAAACCCGAGAACGGCATCAACATCAATGAAATATCGACCCCATCACTCCCATTGATCGACCTTACAACCTTGAAATCCACGCCTGGGGAATAGAACAATCTGAACTTGATATTGTTATCCGCCCGTGTCCTTGCGTAATGCAGCCCGACATTGAACCTTACGCTGACATTGGATACATCGTGTTCCTCATCACTGACCGTATGCCCTGAAGACACAACGCAAATCTGACCGTCATCCCTGTTCGTATTGATGAAAAAACCGGTAAACTGCTCATTACCGTCCCTATCCAAAAAAAGCGTCGCTGTAAACTTCTTGTTCGTCGACAAGCTGTCCACCACGTAATATTTGAACGGAGGGTGTTGATCATCAATATCTTCAGACTCCCACTCATGCATGATTGACCGAGACACTGAAGACGACCTGCCATTGAGGCCATAACCGTCGTCATACAGTGACAGATTATCCCCCGAGTAAGGGCTTGACATCGACTCGAATGACAAGAGCCCGATAATGCACGCTAGTATTTTCCTTACAGACATAAGACCACCTTTCAGTCTATGAACACATGATCACTCCTGCCCAGCCAATGGATGCCGGCTCGACTGTCATCCACATGAACAATTACCAAAACGTCTCAACTTTCCCTCAACGCAAGAACGCCTACACATCCGTCAACCAAAAAACCTCGCAACCCAACGTGCAGAAAATTCTATCCCCGGCAAGAAGTCCCTCCTTTTAGAAACCGTTACTGCAACGACAACAACTCAATCCCAACCAACTCTCTATTAACGACAGCCGTGATGACTTGCCCCGGAGTCAGTTGGTGTTATCAGCCTGAATTTGCGTTTCGGTTTCAATCAATGGATGTCTTCGTGGATATGTACGGCGCGCTGACGATAAGCAGAGCGTCATATGTATCCATTGCATGGCTTGGGCATCCCGGTGTTGCGACCGGCGGCGAGCAAGCCGATCAATTGCGGGCTCTCTTCCCGGCAGCTCCTTTCGCGGCTCATCGGACGTGGCGCCCACCCGCTCGCCCACGCCAACGCCCGGCATGCCCATCACCACGTCATGGCCGGCCCTGGTCAGACTGATGGTGTCGGTCGGAGAAATGCCGATGCTCTGATTCGTGCACGGGCTATCGATGAAGTCGCAACCATCGCAGGCAGTGTCGTGGGATTTGCCCGCGACACCATCGGCCAGCTCGATGGAGGTTTTCTGCGAGGCGGTTGCGTTGTTGAAAATCAGCCTCTGGAGGTCAAGGCTGAAGGTGTCGCTCAAGAGGACACCGGGAGTGGCGATGGGAGTGCGGAACGTCACCCTGGTGAGGATCGGCACAATTCTCTGCAGCAGCGGGCTACGAACGTTCATGCGATCCACCTCCTGATGCCGAACAAGGGTCACAGCGTGGCCTGCTGGAAAGGCAGATTGCTTTCCATAGCGTTGACTGACTGCTTAACGAGATACGGCTGAATGGTTGCTGAACGAGCAATAGAAAACCGCTTCACCGCATGTTTTCCAGGCAAGAAGGATTCGACTTCAGAAGGAAGTGATCCCAGCCACGACAGCCAGGGTCAGGCGCTCGCCACCTTGATCCGGTTACCAGCAGGAACAGACCGGTACCTAGGGAAGCGGGCACGGAATACCGTCCATGGGATACGGCTTTTCCTGGCGGGGCGTCGGGCGGAAAGCTGGCGCAGCACCTGTTGGCTCGGGCCATGTGCGCGGGAGTCGCTTGCGGATCAACGGACGGGCCTGTTGGCAGCGCCCGTCGGAAGATTGCGACTGAACCGAGGCGATAGCTCGATCAGTTGCGTGACGTCAGTAACGATGCGAGAGGCGACGACGTTGCGTCCGGACGGCAGGTCGGCCGGATATGGGGGCGGCAGCAGGGACAGGTGAGGGGCCCGTCCGACGATAGCCCGCTTCCCCGTATCCTGACTGTCAATCTTCCCCTTTCCGGAATACGCGAGCCCTGCCGACAATCCGCTGCTGATCGCGCAATGCCGTCCATCGAGGACATGCGATCAGCCACCCTTCCCCGAAGCAAGCGAGCACGAGCGGCGGATGCCCGACTGACCGGCATTGCGACCAGGAGCGGCGCAACGGCCCTCCGGTTTATTGCAGGGCTCGCGGGCGGGCGTTGCGTTGCTCGGCGTCCGCCACGGGCGCGCGTTGCAGTTGGAAATCGAACTTCACCTCGGCGAAACGGTTGCACTGGAAGCCATGATCACGCGCTGCCGCTTCATCCTCGACGAAGTCCACGTCCCCCACCAGCCCTTCGCGGGTGGCATAGGCGAAATCGTCCCAAAGGTATTCGTCTCCGGCCAGGTTGATCTGCGTGGTCAGGTGACGGTAGCCGGGGGCGGAGATGAAGAAGTGGATGTGCGCCGGGCGATTGCCATGGCGGCCGAGCTGATCGAGCACTTCCTGGGTGGTGCCATCGGGTGGGCAGCCATAGCCGGACGGCACGATGCTGCGCGCGCGGTAGCGGCCATCGGCATCGGTGACGATACGGCGACGCAGGTTGTACTCGCTCTGAGTCGAGTCGAAATAGGAATAGGTGCCCTTGGTATTGGCGTGCCACAGGTCGACCACGGCGCCAGCAACAGGCTTGCCATGCGCGTCGACGACCCGACCGTGGAGGTACATCGGCGTGCCCGGATCGGTACCGTCGTCCATCCTCGTCTCGCCTTCGGACATCGGCGCACCGGCCACGTACAAAGGGCCTTCGATGGTGCGCGGGGTGCCGCCGAGCAGGCCGGCCGCTTCGTCCTGCGCGTCAAGCAGCAGGTCGAGGTAGTGCTCCAGGCCCAGGCCGGCCACCAGCAAGCCGGCTTCGCTGCGCGCGCCCATGCGATTGAGGTAGTCGACGGCCTTCCAGAATTCCTCGGTGGTGACTTCCATGTCCTCGATGATGCGAATGCTGTCCATCAGGATGCGGTTGACCAGCGCCTTCATGCGCGGGCTGCCCTGGTCGTTGGTGAGACCGCTGACTTCCTTGAAGAAGTTCTGGACGCTTTCGGTATGCGACAGTTTGATGCTCATGATTATTTCCTCATCTTGTTTTTATCGATTGGAAGATTGATCAGCGATCGTCCTGGTGGATCGAAGAAGGATGACGGCACAGGCCGTTCACCTCGATGTCCATGTAGGGGAACAGCGGCAACTGCATGAGGGTGTCATGCAGCTCCTCGACGCTGCCCAGGTCGAAGACGCTGTAATTGGCGTAGTGTCCGGCGATGCGCCACAAGTGGCGCCACTTGCCTTCGCGCTGCAGGCGCTGCGCCAGTTCTTTCTCGTCGGCCTTGAGTTTGGCCGCCTGGGCGGGATCCATGTCGACCGGCAACTTCACGGTCATCTTCACGTGGAACAGCATGTTGGCTTTCCTCCTTCGGGCAGGGTCAGGAACGGCGGAAGCGCGCCAGGCGCTCTTCGTCGAGGGTCAGGCCGATGCCAGGCAGGCGCGGCACGTGCAGCTGGAAGTCGCGGTACAGCGGCGGCTCGGTGACGATTTCCTCGGTCAGCAGCAGCGGGCCGAACAGTTCGGTGTCCCAGGCCAGCTTGTTCAGGGTGATGAAGGCATGGGCCGAAGCCAGGGTGCCGACACTGCCTTCGAGCATGGTGCCACCGTACAGGCCGATGCCGGCCGCCTCGGCAATGCTGGCGGTGCGCAGCACAGCGCGCGGGCCGCCGTTCTTGGCGATCTTCAGGGCGAACACCGGGGCAGCGCCGTCGCGCGCCAGGTTGAAGGCGTCTTCCACGCATTCGATGGACTCGTCGGCCATGATCGGTGCCGGGCTGGACTGGTTCAGGCGCACCTGGCCGCCACGGTTGTGGCGCGAGATCGGCTGCTCGATCAGGTCGATGCCGTTGTCGCCGAGGATGCGGCAGGCGCGCAGGGCCACCGCTTCGTCCCAGGCCTGGTTGACATCGACACGCACACTGGCGCGCTCACCCAGGGCCTGCTTGATGGCGATGACGTGGGCCAGGTCCTTGCTCACCTCGCCGGCGCCGATCTTCAGTTTGAAGATACGGTGGCGACGGGCTTCGAGCATCTGCTCGCCTTCGGCGATGTCCTTGCGGGTATCGCCGCTGGCCAGGGTCCAGGCCACTTCCAGGCTGTCGCGCACGCGGCCGCCGAGAATCTCGCTGACCGGCAGGCCGAGGCGCTTGCCCTGAGCGTCGAGCAGCGCGGTTTCCACTGCGGAACGGGCGAAGGTGTTGCCCTTCACCACGCGGTCGATGCGCTGCATGCAGGCGTTGATGTTGCTGGCGTCCTGGCCGATCAGCAGCGGCGCGAAGTGACGATCCAGGTTGACCTTGATGCTGTCCGGGCTCTCGTTGCCGTAGGACAGACCACCGATGGTGGTCGCTTCACCGATGCCCTCGACGCCGTCGGCGCAGCGCAGGCGCAGGATCACCAGCGTCTGGTTCTGCATGGTGTGCATCGCCAGCTTGTGCGGGCGGATGGTCGGCAGGTCGACGATGATCGCTTCGAGCGACTCGATCGCGGCGTGGCTCATTTCAATACCCATAAGGTTGTTCATATGTGTAATCGGATATTGATCCTGCACTTTGTCAGGTTCCAATATTGATTTTGTCTGCAACAATACCCCACAGGTATAATCAATCTCGAAGGACAGCCGCTCATGGAGCTTCGCCACCTGCGCTATTTCCAGGCGCTCGCCGAAACCCTCAACTTCACCCGTGCCGCCGAGCGCCTGCACATCGCCCAGCCGCCGCTGAGCCGACAGATCCAGCAGCTCGAGGAGGAACTTGGCGTAGCCCTGCTCGAACGTGGCCGGCCATTGCGCCTGACCGAAGCCGGGCGCTTCTTCCACGAGCACTCCAGTGCACTGCTCGAGCAACTGGGCAAGGTCTGCGACAGCACCCGACGCATCGGCTCGGGCGAGAAAGCCTGGCTCGGCATCGGCTTCGCCCCGTCCACCCTCTACGGCGTGCTGCCGGAGCTGATCCGTCGCCTGCGCAGCGATGCCGGCCTGGAGCTGGGTCTGTCGGAAATGACCACGCTGCAGCAAGTGGAAGCGCTCAAGGCCGGGCGCATCGACGTCGGCTTCGGCCGTATCCATATCGACGATGCAGCCATCTCGCAGCAGGTGCTGAGGCTCGACCCGCTGGTGGCCGCCCTGCCCGCCGGGCATCCGCTGCTGCCGGGGCCGGTGAGCCTGGCCGAACTGGCTCGCGAGCCGTTCGTGCTGTACCCGGGCAACCCGCGTCCGAGCTACGCCGATCACGTGCTGACGCTGTTCGCCACGCATGGCCTGCAGATCCGTGTGGCGCAGTGGACGAACGAGCTGCAGACCGCCATCGGCCTGGTGGCCGCCGGTATCGGCATCACCCTGGTGCCGGCCTCGGTGCAGGTACTGCATCGCGTCGACATCGACTACGCGCCGCTGCAGGAAGCACAAGCCACCTCGCCGATCATCATCAGCCGCCGCGTCGGTGACGCCTCGCCCGCGCTGCAGCACTGCCTGGCGCTGGTCGACGAGCTGTCGCGCTCGCCACAGCTAGCCGATAGTTGATGCCCCACTACACCACGACCTCTCGAGCGAAAGGCTGGCTGCATGAGAGTCAAGCTCTTATGCTGCACTCTTTTTGTGCGAGCCATGCCCCATGTCCGTGCCTGATCTGCTGCTGTTGGCCCTCGCCGGTTTCGCCGCTGGAGGCATGAATGCCCTGGCTGGCGGCGGCACCTTCTTCTCCTTCCCGGCCCTGCTGGCCGCGGGCCTGCCCCCGGTGACGGCCAATGCCACCAACGCCGTGGCGCTATGGCCGGCCAGCCTGGCCGGTGCCTGGGCGGCACGCGCCTCACTGCGACCGCTGGGCCGCTACCTGATTCCGCTGCTGCTGGCCGGCCTGGCCGGTGGCCTGCTCGGCGGTCTGTTGCTGCTGGCAGGTGGCGATGATGTGTTCCGCATCCTGATTCCCTGGCTGCTGCTGGCGGCCACCGCACTATTCGCCGCCAGCCCCTGGCTAGGGCGCTGGCTGGCTGCACGCCGCAAGGAAGCCGCGCATCCGCCGCACACGCCGCTGTCGCTGGGCGCACATATCGGCGTATCGATCTATGGCGGCTACTTCGGTGCCGGCATGGGCATTCTGCAACTGGCCGCCTTCTCCATCGAAGGCCATCCGCTGGCCCGCGCCAATGCCCTGAAGAACCTGATCTCGGCAGTGATCTACAGCATCGCCACACTGACTTTCATCATCGCCGGGCGGGTCAGCTGGTACGAGTTGGCCATCCTCCTCTGCGGCGCCACGCTCGGCGGCTATGCCGGCGGGGCACTGGGCGAAAAACTGCCGCCTGCACTGCTACGCAGCTTCGTCATCCTGGTCGGCAGCGCGATGACCCTGTATTACTTCTGGAGCACCTATCTGGGATAGGCCACAGGGTGTCCATCACGGTCTTGTTGATACGCGCAGCGCACCCTGCGCAGAGTCCGATCCCGAACTACACCTCGGCCCCACTGATTTGCCCGAGTGGCGCGGCTCTGCTAGTGTCGCGCCCGTTCCAGAATCAGCGAGAACCCGCGCCATGGCCCGCAAGAAAGCCGCCCCCGACTTCGAACACTCCCTTGCCGAGTTGCAGACTCTGGTCGAGCGCCTGGAGAGCGGCGAACTGTCGCTGGAGGACTCGCTGACCGCCTTCGAGCAGGGCATCGGCCTGACCCGCGAATGCCAGGCCGCGCTGGCTCAGGCCGAGCAGAAGGTGCAGATACTGCTGGAGCGCGATGGTGAATTGCAGGCCGCCCCCTTCGACACGGACGAGCCGGCATGATCGCGGCGTACCAGAAGCGCTGCCAGACCCGTGTCGACAGCGCCCTGGAGGCCCTGTTCCAGCCTCCGCGCGCAGAACTCGAACGTCTTTACCAGGCCATGCGCTACAGCGTGATGAATGGCGGCAAACGCGTGCGTCCGCTGCTGGTCTACGCGGCCTGCGAGACCCTCGAAGGCGATATCGAACGAGCTGACGGCGCAGCCTGCGCAGTGGAACTGATCCACGCCTATTCGCTGGTGCATGACGACCTCCCGGCGATGGACGACGATGATCTGCGTCGCGGCCAGCCGACCACCCACAGGGCCTTCGACGAAGCCAGCGCCATCCTCGCAGGCGATGCCCTGCAAAGCCTGGCCTTCGGCGTACTGGCCGACCGTCGACGCAACCCGCTGGATGCCGAGACGCGCCTGCTGATGATCGAACTGCTGAGCCAGGCCGCAGGCCCGGCGGGCATGGTCGGCGGCCAGGCCATCGACCTCGGCTCGGTCGGCCTGCAACTCGACCAGCAGGCACTGGAGATCATGCACCGACACAAGACTGGCGCCCTGATCGAAGCCAGCGTGGCACTCGGCGCGCTGGCCAGCGGCAACACCGATGAACTCGCACGCAAGGCTCTGCTGCAGTACGCCCGCTCCATCGGCCTGGCCTTTCAGGTACAGGACGACATCCTCGACGTGGAGAGTGACACTGCCACCCTGGGCAAGACCCAGGGCAAGGACGAAGCCCACGACAAACCCACCTACCCCGCCCTGCTCGGTCTCGACAGCGCCAAGGACTATGCCCTGGAACTGCGCGACCAGGCGCTGCACGTTCTGCGCCCGTTCGGCAACAGCGCCGAGCCGCTGCGTGAGCTGGCGCGCTACATCGTCGAACGGCGCAGCTGACCGGCGCATGAAGCGCGCCGTTGCTCTGCTCGTCCTGCTCAACGCCGGCCAGGCCTGGGGCATGGACGGGCAAGGCAACTCCAGCGACCACTTCACCGTGGGCAGCAGCCTCGGCAGCGCCGGCATCACCGCTTCCACCAGCAATTCGCTGCATCCCTACCGGAGCGCCCGTGACGATGCCCTGGCCTACGTCGCCTCGGCGGGAGAGATTCGCGGCGCTCGGCTGGAAAGTGCGCTGCGTCATTACCGCCGCGACCATCCGGACACGGACACCAGCGACATGCAGGTCGCCCTGTCCATCGCCACATGGCGCTGACCTGACCCGCCCGTGCCATCACTCCAATCTATGTCGGCATGATCGCCATATGAGGCTTGCTTTACCGAGCCAGCCAGTTACCTAAGATGAGCTCCATAACGACAAGACGTTCGGAGCCGCCATGCCCTTTCCCGCTCTGCTGATCGCCAACCGTGGCGAGATTGCCATCCGCATCGCCCAGGCCTGCGCCGACCTCGGTATTCGCTCGGTAGCGGTATTCGCCGAAGACGACAGCGCCTGCCTGCACGTGCGCAAGGCCGACCACGCCGTGGCACTGGCCGGACGCGGCGTGGCGGCTTACCTGAATGCCGATCGACTGATCGCCATCGCCCGTGAACAGGGCTGCACGGCCATCCACCCCGGCTACGGTTTTCTTGCCGAGAACGCCGAATTCGCGCGCCGCTGCCAGGACGCCGGGTTGACCTTCGTCGGCCCGGCGGTGGAGACGCTGCAATTGTTCGGCGACAAGGCCGCCGCCCGCGACCTGGCCGAGCGTTGTGACGTGCCGCTGGTGCCCGGCATCAACCGTCCGGTGACGCTGGAGCAGGCCGCAGCCTTCCTCGCCGAGCACGGCAGCGTGATGCTCAAGGCCCTGGCCGGTGGCGGTGGGCGCGGCATGCGCGCGGTGGAGGAGCCGACGCAACTGGCCGAGGCCTTTGCCCGTTGTGCCTCCGAGGCGCAGGGGGCCTTCGGCAATGGCGCGCTGTATGTGGAAAAGCGCGTGCGCCGCGCCCGGCATATCGAAGTGCAGGTGCTCGGCGATGGCAGCGGCGCGGTCAGCCACCTGTGGGAGCGCGACTGTAGCCTGCAACGCCGTCACCAGAAGCTGGTGGAGATCGCCCCCAGCCCCGACCTCGACGCCGCGCTGCGCGACGCGGTCATCGCCAGTGCCCTGCGTCTTGCCGCCAAGGTGCAGTACCGTGGCATCGGTACCTTCGAGTTCCTGCTCGATCTCGACCAGCCGGGGCGCTTCTACTTCATGGAAGCCAACCCACGCGTGCAGGTGGAGCACACCGTCACCGAGCAGATCACCGGCATCGATCTGCTGCATACGCAACTGCGCCTGGCCGCCGGCGAGAGCCTGGCCGAACTGAATCTGCTCACGCCGCCCGCGACCAACGGCTATGCCGTGCAGGTACGGCTTAACCTGGAGACCCTGCTCGCCGATGGTTCGGCGCGCCCGGCAGCCGGCGTGCTCGGTGCCTACCAGCCACCCTCGGGGCCGGGTTTGCGCGTGGACGGCTGCGGCTATGCCGGCTACGCGGTGAGCCCGGCCTACGACTCGCTGGTCGCCAAGCTGATCGCCAGCGCCAGTGACTACCCCGGCGCCCTGCGACGTGCCTACCGGGGGCTGTGCGAGTTCCGCCTGGAAGGCGTGGCGAGCAACCTGCACCTGCAGCAGAACCTGCTGCAACGCGACGAGGTGATGACCAACCGGGTCGACACCACCTACGTCGAGCGGCACCTGAGCGAATTGCTGGCAGCGCGTGAGCAGGCTCATCCGCACCGTTATTTCGCCGGCAACGCATCGGTGAAACGCAGCGAAGCCGGCGTCGATGCGCCACCTGGCCCCCTGGCGCTGAATGCGCCCAACGCCGGCGTACTGGTCAGCCTGGCGGTTGCCGAAGGCGACACCGTGGCCGCTGGCCAGCCCGTCGCCGTGCTGGAAGCGATGAAGATGGAATTCGAGATCAGGGCCGAGCACAGCGGCATTGTCCGGGCGCTGGCTGTGGCACCCGGCGACGCCCTCGGCGAAGGCCAGGCGCTGCTGTTCCTGGAGCCGGCCGAAGTGGACGGCACGGCCCTGCACGGCGAGCAGGTCGTCGACCTGGCGCACGTGCGCGCCGACCTGGCCGAAGTGCTCGAACGCCATGCGCGCCTGACCGATGCACGCCGCCCCGAAGCAGTGGCCAGGCGGCGCAAGACCGGCCAGCGCACCGTACGGGAGAACCTCGCGGACCTGCTGGACGACGGCAGCTTCATCGAGTACGGCGCCATGGCCCTGGCCGCCCAGCGCCGTCGACGCTCGCCCGAGGAACTGCTGGAGCTTAGCCCGGCCGATGGTCTGGTCGCCGGTATCGGCACGGTGAACGCCGCACACGTCGGAGCCGAGGCGGCGCGCTGCATGGCCATCGCCTACGACTACACGGTATTCGCCGGCACCCAGGGCGTGATGAACCACAAGAAGACCGACCGCATGCTGGCCCTGGCCGAGCAATGGCGCCTGCCGGTGGTGCTGTTCGCCGAAGGCGGTGGCGGCCGACCGGGCGATACCGACTTCGTCGGTGTGGCCGGCCTGGATTGCCATACCTTCGTCGCCATGGCCAGGCTCTCCGCTCTGGTGCCGACGGTGGGAGTCGTCTCCGGTCGCTGCTTCGCTGGCAACGCCGCCCTGCTCGGCTGCTGCGACGTGATCATCGCCACCCAGGGCGCCAGCATCGGCATGGCCGGCCCGGCGATGATCGAGGGCGGCGGCCTGGGCCGCTACACGCCCGAGCAGGTCGGACCGACCGAGGTACAGGGCCCCAACGGGGTGATCGACGTGCTGGTGGAGGACGAAGC
>Ga0209699_100491_pt1 | contig 19906 bp, 17 predicted proteins | sample SynthPrep_1_END__FD_187204 | JGI IMG/M metagenome (GOLD analysis project Ga0209699, IMG submission 187204) | Synthetic microbial communities from Ohio, USA - SynthPrep_1_END_DS7_MetaG (SPAdes) (version 2) | ecosystem: Engineered > Bioreactor > Aerobic > Activated sludge | place: USA: Ohio...
ACCAGGTTGCCCCCCCCCAACGAGCGGCTCGCCGGCATGGCTGCCAGTCCACGCACACCCGCCCCACGCAACAAACGAAACAGCAGGGTCTCGGCCTGATCGTCACGATGCTGGGCGCTGAGCAGAACCTCGCCCGCCCCCAACCGCTCGCTGAACGCCGCATAGCGCGCCCGCCGCGCAGCCTGTTCAAGGCTGGCACCTGATGCGACCTGAACCCTGACGATCTCTAGAGCAATGCCCAATTGTTCGCAGACGCTTGCACAATGCTCAGGCCAGGCATCGGCTGCCGATTGCAGGCCATGATGGACATGAACCGCAGAGAGTGGCGGCAATTGCTCATGCCGAGACCAATCGGCGAGCAGGTGCAGCAACACGCTGGAGTCCAGGCCACCAGAGAAGGCGATGCGCCAGGCAGGAGCCGCTCGCCAGGGATGCAAGGCTTGGCGCAAGCGAAGATCGAGAGCAGTCATCGTTCAAGCTTAAACAACAACGGGCCCGAAGGCCCGTGGTGATGTGCGATGAAATTACGCAGGGTGCGCCATGCGCACCGAAATACCCGTGCTACGGTCACAGCCTGCTCGGCCCCGCGCGCGCCTACAAAAGCCACCACTGCCAGACATTAGCCCGAAGACTCGTCTGATACGCAGAGAAAGAACTCAGGCGATGCCGTAGCTCATCAGGCGCTCGTAACGACGCTTGAGCAGCGCGTCGGTATCGTGCTTTTGCAGGCTTGCCAGTTGCCTGGTCAGCTCCTGACGGATCGATTCGGATGCAGCAGCCGGATCACGATGGGCGCCGCCCAGCGGCTCGGCGATGACCTGGTCGACGATCCCGAGATCCTTCAGACGCTCGGCGGTGATGCCCATGGCCTCGGCGGCGTCCGGGGCCTTCTCGGCGGTACGCCACAGGATCGAGGCGCAACCTTCCGGCGAGATCACCGAATAGGTGGAGTACTGCAGCATGTTCAACTGGTCGCAGACACCAATGGCCAGCGCACCACCGGAACCACCTTCACCGATGACGGTGGCGATGATCGGGGTTTTCAGGCGCGCCATCACGCGCAGGTTCCAGGCGATGGCCTCGCTCTGGCCACGCTCCTCGGCGTCGATGCCCGGGTAGGCACCAGGGGTATCGATGAAGGTAAGGATCGGCATCTTGAAGCGTTCGGCCATTTCCATCAGGCGGCACGCCTTGCGGTAGCCTTCCGGACGCGGCATGCCGAAGTTGCGACGTACCTTCTCACGCACCTCGCGGCCCTTCTGGTGCCCGATGATCATTACCGGCTGATCGCCCAGACGAGCGACACCGCCGACGATGGCGGCATCGTCGGAGAAGTGACGGTCGCCGTGAAGCTCGTCGAACTCGGTGAAGATGTGCTGGATGTAATCCAGGGTGTAAGGGCGGCGCGGATGGCGCGCGAGCTGCGCGATCTGCCAGCTGCTCAGATTGCCGAAGATGCTTTCGGTCAGGGCGCTGCTCTTGTCCTGCAGGCGGGCAATCTCGTCGCCGATGTTCAGCGCGTTGTCATTACCAACCAGGCGTAGCTCTTCGATCTTGGCTTGCAGGTCGGCGATCGGCTGTTCGAAATCGAGGAAATTCGGGTTCATAGTCATCCGTCTTGCGTCGACGGCCAAGTGGCCGGGGAGCTGTATCCATTAGGCGCCCTACCTTAAGGGATAGGGCGCAGCGGGTCGACACCCTCGGGTGCCTTTGCTGTCACGCAGAGGAATTTTCCTCTCGCGCATCAGCGGTAGTGCAAAAAGACGTTGTCGCGCCCGAACTGGTCACGCAATGCCTGAATCAAAGTGTCGGCCGGGTCGATTCGCCAGGCGTCGCCGAACTGAAGCAAGGCGCGTGCCTCTTCGCCGGTGTAGTCCAGCGTCACCGGGCAGGCGCCCTTGTGCTTGCTGCACAGCTCGGCCAGCCAGCGCAGACGATCGCCCTTGAGCGCTTCACTGGCGACCTTCACCCGCAGGCTGTCGGCCAGGCCGGTACGGGCCTCCTCCAGACTCATCACGCGCTTGGCGCGCAGACGCAGGCCACCGGAGAAGTCATCATTGCTGACCTCCCCTTCCACCACCACCAGCGCATCGTTCTGCAACAGCGCCTGGTTGCTGGCGAAGGCATCGGCGAACAGCGAGGCCTCGATACGCCCGGAGCGGTCGTCGAGGGTGATGAAACCCATCTTGTCGCCCTTCTTGTTCTTCATGACCCGCAGGTTGACGATCATCCCGGCGATGGTCTGGGTATCGCGCGCCGGCTTCAGCTCGACGATACGCTGGCGGGCGAAACGGCGAATCTCGCCTTCGTACTCGTCGATGGGGTGGCCGGACAAGTAAATGCCCAGGGTGTCCTTCTCGCCCTTGAGGCGTTCCTTGATCGGCAGCTCGCGAGCCTTGCGATGGTTGGCGTAGACGTCCGCCTCGGGCTCGGCGAACAGGCCGCCAAACAGATCCATGTGGCCGCTCTCGGCACTGCGCGCGGTCTGTTCGGCAGACTGTACGGCCTCTTCCATGGATGCCAGCAGCACAGCGCGGTTCTTGTCCACGCTGGCCTGGTAGGCTTTCAGCTCATCCTGATAATAGGGGCCGAGACGATCCAGCGCGCCGCTGCGAATCAGCGCTTCCAGGGTGCGCTTGTTGATACGTTTGAGGTCGACGCGATTGCAGAAGTCGAACAGATCCTTGAACGGCCCACCCTCGGCGCGGCACTCGACGATGGCATCCACCGGCCCCTCGCCCACTCCCTTGACCGCCCCGAGGCCGTAAACGATACGACCGTCATCGTTGACGGTGAACTTGAATTCCGAGACGTTCACGTCCGGCGGGTCGATGCGCAACTTCATGTTGCGGCACTCTTCCACCAGGATCACCACCTTGTCGGTGTTGTGCATATCCGCCGACAGCACCGCAGCCATGAACGGCGCCGGGTAATGAGCCTTCAGCCAGGCGGTCTGGTAGGAGACCAGGCCATAGGCGGCCGAGTGCGACTTGTTGAAACCGTAACCGGCGAATTTCTCCACCAGGTCGAAGATGTTGCCTGCGAGATCCGCATCGATACCGTTGCTCGCACAGCCCTCGATGAAACCGCCACGCTGCTTGGCCATTTCCTCGGGTTTCTTCTTGCCCATGGCGCGGCGCAGCATGTCCGCCCCACCCAGGGTGTAACCGGCCATCACCTGAGCGATCTGCATCACCTGTTCCTGGTACAGGATGATGCCGTAGGTGGGCTTGAGCACCGGCTCCAGGCCGGCGTACTGGTAATCCGGATGCGGGTAGGCCAGCTCGGCCCGGCCGTGCTTGCGGTTGATGAAGTCATCCACCATGCCGGACTGCAGCGGACCGGGGCGGAACAGTGCCACCAGTGCGATCATGTCTTCCAGGCAGTCGGGCTTGAGCTTCTTGATCAGCTCTTTCATGCCGCGCGATTCAAGCTGGAAGACCGCGGTGGTCTCCGCCTTCTGCAACATGTCGTAGGTCTTCTTGTCATCCAGCGGGATGAAGTCGATGTTGACCAGATCCTCGTCCGCTGCGCCGTCGCGCTTCTGAACCCGATGGATGGTCTCCATCGCCCACTTGATGATGGTCAGCGTACGCAGACCGAGGAAGTCGAACTTCACCAGGCCGGCCTGTTCGACATCGTCCTTGTCGAACTGGGTCACCAGCCCCCCGCCCTCCTCGTCACAGGCGATCGGCGAGAAGTCGGTGAGCTTGGTCGGCGCAATCACCACACCCCCGGCGTGCTTGCCGGTGCCGCGCACCACGCCTTCGAGCTTGAGCGACATGTCCCAGATTTCCTGGGCCTCCTCGTCGTTCTTGAGGAACTCGCGCAGCGGCTCCTCCATCTCGTAGGCCTTCTCCAGGGTCATGCCCACTTCGAAGGGAATCATCTTCGACAGACGGTCGGCCAGACCGTAGGACTTGCCCTGCGCCCGCGCCACGTCACGCACCACCGCCTTGGCCGCCATCGAGCCGAAGGTGATGATCTGGCTCACCGCATTGCGCCCGTATTTCTCGGCGACGTAGTCGATCACCCGGTCGCGACCGTCCATGCAGAAGTCGACGTCGAAGTCGGGCATGGAAACACGCTCGGGGTTGAGGAAGCGTTCGAACAGCAGGTCATAGGCCAGCGGGTCGAGGTCGGTGATCTTCAGCACGTAGGCCACCAGCGAACCGGCACCCGAACCACGGCCGGGGCCGACCGGTACACCGTTGTTCTTGGCCCACTGGATGAAGTCCATCACGATCAGGAAGTAACCGGGGAAACCCATCTGGATGATGATGTCGAGTTCGAAGTTGAGGCGGTCGATGTAGACCTGCCTCTTCGCCTCGTAATCCGGTGTGTCCTTGGGCAGCAGTACCAGCAGGCGCTCTTCCAGTCCTTCGAAGGAGGCGTGACGCAGGTAGTCGTCGATACCCATGCCATTGGGGGTGGGGAAATCGGGCAGGAAGTACTTGCCGAGCTGCACCTCGATATTGCAGCGCTTGGCGATCTCGACGGTGTTCTCCAGCGCCTCGGGTAGGTCGCAGAACAGCTCCCACATCTCCTCGGCACTCTTCAGGTACTGCTGATCGGAGTAATTGCGTGGTCTGCGCGGGTCGTCCAGGGTACGCCCCTCACCGATGCAGACGCGGGTTTCGTGAGCCTCGAAATCGTCCTGCTTGATGAAACGTACATCATTGGTGGCAACCAGGGGCGCCTCGACCCGATCGGCCAGCGCCACGGCAGCATGCAGGTACTCCTCATCACCGACACGACTGGTGCGCTGCACCTCCAGGTAGAAGCGATCCGGGAACACGGCCATCCATTCGCGCAGGCGCGTTTCGGCCAGCGCTTCGTCACCGGCCAGCAGCGCCATGCCAACCTCGCCCTCGCGGGCGCCGGAAAGCGCGATCAGGCCTTCGGCAGCCTCCTTGACCCAGTCGCGCTGGATGATCACCAGATCGTTGCTCTGCCCCTCGGACCAGCCACGGGAAATCAGCTCGGTGAGATTGCGGTAGCCCCTGGCATTCATCGCCAGCAGCGTCAGGCGCGTCAGCGGGCCGTCTTCCTCGGCGCTGGCCATCCAGATGTCGGCGCCGCAGATCGGCTTCACCCCGGCCCCCATGGCCGTCTTGTAGAACTTCACCAGCGAGCACATGTTGCTCATGTCGGTGACGGCCACTGCCGGCATACCGGCCCCGACAACGGCCTTGATCAGCGGCTTGACCCGCACCAGGCCATCGACCAGGGAGAATTCGGTGTGCAGACGCAGGTGGACGAAAGCTTGAGTCATGGGTGGCCTTGCAGGTGAAAACGACAAAGCGCGGATTGTAGCAGGTAGGACTGGGTCGTTTTTACAGGAGCGGATTTATCCGTGAAATTGGCTCCTACGCACCTTCCAGCAGGGCCCGCACTGGCGCGAAGGAACGCCGATGAATCGGCGTCGGCCCCAGACGCCGCAACGCATCGAGATGCATGGGCGTGGGGTAGCCCTTGTGCCCGGCGATGCCGTAGCCCGGATAGAGGCGATCCATTTCCAGCATCTCGCGGTCGCGGCTGACCTTGGCCAGAATCGAGGCGGCCGCGATCGCCGGCACTCGGCTATCGCCCTTGACCACCGGCGCGCTCGGCACACTCAGTTTGGGGCAGCGGTTGCCGTCGATCAGCGCCAGGCGCGGGGTAACCGCAAGCCCCTCGACGGCTCGCTGCATGGCCAGCATGGTGGCGTGAAGGATATTCAGGCGGTCGATCTCGTCCACTTCGGCACGGGCCACGCACCAGGCCAGAGCCTTTTCGCGAATCTCGTCGAACAGCGCTTCGCGGCGCAACTCGGTCAGTTTCTTGGAGTCGTCAAGACCGAGGATCGGTCGCGCCGGATCGAGAATCACCGCAGCCGTGACCACCGCTCCACAGAGCGGGCCACGACCGACTTCGTCGACGCCGGCGACCAGTTCCTCGACCAGCGTGAAGTCCAACCCCATCTGCATCAGGCATACCCCGCCAGTTTGAGCACCGCATCGGCCGCCGACACCGAAGCGTCACGACGCAGGGCGCGGTGAATAACGTCGAAGCCCTCGGTCTGCACCTGCCCACCATCGATCAGCGGGGCTATGGCCTGGGCCAGCGCCTCGGCGGTAGCCGCATCCTGGATCAGCTCGGGCACCAGCAGACGCTCGGCCAGCAGATTGGGCAGCGAGATATAGGGGCTTTTTACCAGTCGCTTGAGAATGCGGTAGGTCATGGGCGCCACACGGTAGGCCACCACCATCGGCCGCTTGTACAGCAGCGCCTCCAGGGTCGCGGTGCCGGAGGCGATCAATACCGCATCACAGGCCGCCAGCGCCTCGTGGGAACGCCCGTTGAGCAGGGTCAGCGGCAGATCACGCCCGGCCAGCATCTGTTCCAGTTGCTCGCGTCGCTCGGGCGTCGCGCATGGCAACAGAAAACGGATACCAGGGCGAAGTGCGCGCAGGCGAATCGCCGCATCGAGAAACAGCTCGCCAAGACGCGCGACCTCACCGCCGCGACTACCGGGCATCAATGCGACCACCGGCTCGTCCTGCGGCAGATCCAGCGCCTGCCGAGCGGCCACACGGTCGGCCTGCTGCGGAATGGCATCGGCCAGCGGGTGCCCGACGAAGCGCACCGGTACCTGATGCTCATCGTAGAACTGCGCTTCGAAGGGAAACAGCGTCAGCATCAGGTCGCAGGCTTCGCGGATTTTCAGCACCCGCTTCTGCCGCCAGGCCCAGACCGAGGGGCTGACGTAATGCACGGTTCTGATGCCCGCGCGGCGCAGCCTGAGTTCCAGACCCAGGTTGAAATCCGGTGCATCGATACCGATGAACACGTCCGGCTGCGCGGCAATCAGGTCACGCGCCAGTTGGCGGCGACGCCCGAGCAGCTCGAACAGACGGCCGAGCACTTCGACCAGGCCCATGACGGCCAGGCGCTCCATCGAAAAATAGGACTTCAGGCCCTCGGCCTCCATCCGCGCACCACCAACACCGATGAACTCGACGTCCGGGTGGCGCGCCTTGATGGCCTGCATCAGGCCGGCGCCAAGGATATCGCCGGACGCCTCACCGGCGACCAGGGCGACGCGAAGAGGTCTGCTCATAGGGGTCTGGAACCTGTTCAAGATCGTGCGCGCCCGCACCACACAGGGCAGGAGCCGCGAAAAACGTAAAACCGTGAGCCAATAACCGCCTGACCTGCGGATCAGCGAAACGAATCAGGCGAAGTCTACACGGAGTGAATGAGCATTTTGATCGGGCTGGCGCGCGACGCATCCATAGCGCTCGGGCAGGCGCACAGCAGATTGCCAGCCGATTATCAGCGGGTGATGCCCCGCGTGGACGCCTGAATGGAATCGCGGAACAACGCCACCTCCGGAAACTCCGCAGCAGATTCGGCCAGTTCGGCCAGCGCCTGCTCGACAGTCAGCCCCTGGCGATAGACCAGCTTGTAGCCTCTGCGCAATGCGGAGATGGCCTCTACGGAGAAACCACGGCGGCGCATACCTTCGAAGTTCATGCTGCGAGCCTCGGCCGGGTTACCGAATACGGTGACGAAGGCCGGCACATCCTTGCCGATGGCAGTCCCCATGCCGGAAAAGCTGTGCGCGCCGATACGGCAGAACTGATGCACCAGCGTATAGCCTGAGAGGATTGCCCAATCGTCGACCCAGACATGCCCGGCAAGCGCCGTATTGTTGACCAGGATGCAGTGATTGCCGATGACACTGTCGTGACCGATATGGGCATAGGCCATGATCAGGTTGTGATCGCCAATCGTGGTTTCGCTGCGATCCTGCACCGTGCCGCGGTGAATGGTGACACCCTCACGGATGGTGTTGTGATCACCGATCACCAGGCGCGTCGGCTCACCGTTGTACTTCAGATCAGGGGTGTCTTCGCCAACCGAGGAGAACTGGTAGATACGGTTGTGCTTGCCGATCACGGTCGGCCCTTTGACGATCACGTGCGGGCCTATCACGGTACCCTCGCCTATCTCCACATCGGGCCCGACAATGCTCCATGGGCCGACGACGACGTCGTCGGCCAATCTGGCACTGGGGTCGATGATGGCGCGAGGGTCGATCGAACTCATAGCTTGCGTTCCGCGCAGATGATTTCAGCGGAGCACACTTCCTTGCCATCGACGGTGGCACGGCACTCGAACTTCCAGATGCTGCGACGATCGCTCAGGTATTTGGCTTCCAGCGTCAATTGGTCACCCGGCAACACTGGCGAGCGGAAACGCAGCTTGTCGGAACCGACGAAGTAATACAGGGTGCCATCGGCCGGCTTCATGCCCATCATCTTGAAGCCGAGGATACCGGCAGCCTGAGCCATGGCCTCGATGATCAGGACGCCCGGCATGATCGGGTGTTCGGGGAAATGGCCATTGAAGAACGGCTCGTTGATGCTGACATTCTTATAGGCGCGAATCTGCTTGCCTTCGACGTCCAGGTCCACCACACGATCCACCAGCAGGAACGGATAGCGGTGCGGCAAATATTCACGAATTTCGTTGATGTCCATCATGTCCGGTTTAGCCTGTAAGAAAAGAAAAGAGCGCAGTGAGACTGCGCTCAGGCATCAGATGAGGCATCTGCGCCCTGGGTCACGGCGGCCAGCTGTTTTTCCAGCTCACGCAGACGCTTGGCCATCTCGTCCAACTGACGGATGCGCGCCGCGCTCTTCTTCCACTCCCCCGCCGGCTGCATGGCGGTGCCGGAAGAATAGGCCCCCGGTTCGGTGATCGAACGAGTGACCATGGTCATGCCGGTGACGAACACGTTGTCGCATACCTCGATGTGGCCAACCATGCCAACCCCGCCCGCAATCATGCAGTTACGGCCGATCCTGGTGCTGCCGGAGATGCCGCAACAACCCGCCATGGCAGTGTTGTCACCGATCTGCACGTTATGCGCGATCATGATCTGATTATCCAGCTTCACGCCATTGCCGATCAGCGTGTCGGACAACGCACCACGATCCACCGTGGTGTTGGCACCGATCTCGACGTCATCGCCGATGGTCACCCCACCAATCTGTGCGATCTTCTGCCAGACACCTTTCTCGTTGGCAAAACCGAAACCTTCACCACCGATCACCGCGCCGGACTGGATCACCACGCGCTTGCCGATCTTCACATCGTGATACAGCGTTACCCGCGGGGCCAACCAGCCACCATCACCAATCACACTACGTGCGCCGACCACACAATGCGCACCGACGCAGACCTCGGCACCGATTCGCGCACCACTCTCGACGACCGCATAGGCACCAATGCTGGCGCTCGGATCGACCTGCGCATCCGCCGCGACCTGTGCCGTGGCATGAATGCCGGCAACGGCTCCGGGTTTGGGGTCGAACAGGTGCGAGAGCTGAGCGTACGCCAGGTAAGGGTTGGCAACGACCAGGGCGTCGCCCGTGTAACCGTCGGCATCGGCCGCGGTCAGCAGCACGGCACCAGCTCGGGTCTGAGCCAGGAACTTGCGGTACTGGGCGTTGGACAGGAAGCTCAACTGTTCGGGCCCAGCCTCCTGCAAGGTGGCCAGGCCCGTGATGACCTTGCCTTCGGCGCCACGCAAGGTGGCACCCAGGCGCTCGGCCAAATGGCCGAGGGTAAATGTCACACTCATGCTCAGCGCATCTGATTCATGCGCTCGATGACCTGGCGAGTAATGTCGTACTGAGGTTTGACATCGATCACCGCACCGCGCTCGAGCACCAGGTCGAAGTTACCATTCTTGATGACTTCTTCGACCGCCTTGTCCAGGTTCGGCTTGAGCTTGCCCAGCATCTCGCGGTCGGCGATGGCCTTGGCCTCGTTCAGCTCCTTGGACTGGAACTGGAAGTCACGCGCCTTCTGCTTGAATTCGAGCTCGAGACGCTCACGCTCGGCCTGCTGCATCTTCTCGCCATCCTTGACCATGCGATCCTGGATACGCTTGGCATCGCTTTCCAGCGTCTTGAGCTTGTTCAGCTGCGGGCCGAATTTTTTCTCGGCATCGACGGCATAACGTTTGGCTGCGTCCGACTCAAGCAGCGCCATCTGATAGTTCAGTACGGCCACCTTCATTTCAGCGAACGCCGGAGTGGCGATCAGAGCGGCGGTGAACAGAACCAGTTGAGTCAACTTACGCACAATGCACTCCTGCAACAATCTGTTGGCTTTCGGTGGTACGGGTTTAGAAGGTTTGACCCAGGGAGAACTGGAACACCTGAGTATCGGCATCATTCGGTTTCTTGATCGGCATCGCCAGGCTGAAGCTCAACGGGCCGAGCGCAGTGATCCACGTCAGGCCAACGCCCACGGAACTGGCCAGGCTGCTGAAATCGATGTTGCAGCTGTCACTCAAGCGCTTCTGCGTCGAGCTGCAGTTGGTGTCGAACACGTTGCCCACGTCCCAGAACAGCGCGGTACGCAGCGAGCGCTGATCCTTGACGAACGGCAGCGGGAAGAGCATTTCGACGCCGCCCTGCACCAGCACGTTACCACCGAACGGCAGCGGATCCTGATCCGGATCACGCAGAGTGCCCGGCTTGGTGCCTGTACTCGGCGTACTGCGCGGGCCAAGGCTGCTGTCTTCGAAGCCGCGTACCGAGTTGAAGCCACCCGCATAGTAGTGCTCGTAGAACGGAAGCTCCGCGGTGCTGCCATAGCTGTCGCCATAACCCAGTTGGGTATGGAAGCGCAGTGTGTAGTTGTCGCTGATCGGGGTGAAGACCTGACCACGGTAGTCGAGCTTGTAGAACGACAGGTCGCTACCCGGCAGGGTGGTTTCCAGCACCAGGCTCTGCGAGTGACCACGGTTGGCCAGCACACCACGGTTCAGGGTCGACTCGGACCAGCCGATGGAACCCTTGAGGTTCAGGTAGTTGTCGCCTTCGGCATCGATGAAATCGAAGATTTCGTCAACGGTATAGCGACCGGTATCGATGCTGTCCTGCTGTACGGTCAGGCCGTAGGTCAGACGCGAGGTCTCGCTGATCGGATAACCGATGCTCACGCCGGCGCCCAGGCTGTCCACCGAGTAGCTGGAAACGTCGACATCGAGCTCGTCGTAGTCGGTGGTGCGGTAGAAGGCGTTATAACCCAGGCTGACACCGTCGACGGTCCAGTAGGGGTCAACGAAGCCGAAGCTGTAGCGGGTCTGGTATTCGCTGCGAGTCAGACCGATGCTGACGCGGTTACCGGTACCCAGGAAGTTGTTCTGGCTGATCGAGCCACCCAGGATCAGGCCGGCATTCTGCGCGAAGCCGACGCTGGCGGTGATGGAGCCGGACGGTTGCTCTTCCACGCTGTAGTTGACGTCGATCTGGTCGTCGGTACCCGGAACCTGCGGGGTTTCGACGTTGACTTCCTTGAAGAAGCCCAGGCGCTCGAGGCGAACCTTGGACTGGTCGATCAGGTAGGTCGAGGCCCAGCCGCCTTCCATCTGACGCATCTCGCGGCGCAGCACTTCGTCCTCGGACTTGGTGTTGCCACGGAAGTTGATGCGGTTGACGTAGGCACGCTTGCCCGGATCGACGAAGAAGGTGATCGACACGCTCTTGTCATCGTCATGGGCTTCCGGCACGCCGTTGACGTTGGCGAAGGTGTAGCCCTCGTTACCCAGGCGGCGAGTGATCAGCTCACTGGTCGTGGTCATGATCTTGCGCGAGAAGACCTGCCCCTCCTTGACCAGCAGCAGCGAGCGGACGTCTTCTTCCGGCACCTTGAGATCACCGGACAGCTTCACCTCACGCACGCTGTACTTCTCGCCTTCTTCGACGTTGACGGTGATGTAGACGTGCTTCTTGTCCGGGGTGATGGATACCTGAGTGGAGCTGATATCCATGTTGATGTAGCCGCGATCCAGGTAGTACGAGCGCAGACGCTCGAGGTCACCGGACAGTTTCTCACGGGCGTACTTGTCGTCATTGCGGAAGAAGGACAGCCAGTTGGTGGTCTTCAGCTCGAACAGGTCGACCAGATCTTCATCGGAGAAAACGGTATTGCCCACGACGTTGATGTGGGAGATGGCGGCCACGGTGCCTTCGTTGATGGTGATCTTCAGCGCCACACGGTTACGCGGCTGCGGAATCACTTCGGCTTCGATCTCGGCCGAGTAGCGGCCCTGAGCCACGTACTGGCGCTGCAATTCGTTGCGCACACCTTCGAGGGTGGCGCGCTGGAAGATCTCGCCTTCGGCCAGACCGGACTGGTTCAGGCCCTTGAGCAGATCTTCGGTGGTGATGGCCTTGTTGCCCTCGATCTCGATACCGGAGATGGACGGACGCTCGACCACGGTGATGACCAGCACGTCGCCATCGCGACCGAGCTGGATATCCTGGAAGAAACCGGTGCGGAACAGGGAGCGCGTCGCCTCGACCAGTTGCTGGTCATCGATGCGCTCGCCGACGTTCAACGGCAGAGCACCGAACACGCTACCGGCAGAAACCCGCTGCAGGCCGTTGACACGTATATCGGAGATGGTGAAGGACTCGGCGTGAACTTCGGCGATCATCAATGCGGACAGAACCGCAGGTAGCAGCAGACGTTTCATGAAGTCCTTTCTTATTCCAACTGACGATAAAAACTGCCGCGTAAGGCGACACTTCTTGGATAAATCTCAAGAGCGTATTCGGCAATGCTCACAGACGGCTGAGATCGTTGACCAGAGCCAGCAACATGACCCCGATGACCAGACTTATACCGATCTGCATCCCCCAACCCTGAACCCGCTCAGACAAGGGGCGACCACGCACCCACTCGACCAGATAAAACAGCAGATGCCCGCCATCCAGCACAGGGATGGGAAGCAGATTGAGCACACCCAGGCTAATACTCAGATATGCAAGGAATTTCAGGAAATCCCCCACCCCCGACTCAGCCGAAGCGCCCGCCACTTTAGCAATGGTTATCGGCCCACTCAAGTTTTTTACCGAGAGCTCTCCGAACAGCATTTTCTTCAGCGAATCGAGGGTCAGCAGGCTCATGGCCCAAGTTTGCCGGGCGCCCTCGGCGATACCTTCGAGCGGTCCGTAGCGCACTTCGCGCAACATCTCGGGCGGCCATTCCACGCCCTGCACGCCAGCACCCAGATAGCCACTACGGGCCTTGCCCTCCCCTCGCTCGGCGAGCGTCAGCTGGACATCGCGAGCCTGACCGGCACGCTCGACGCGCAACGTGACCGCCCGGCCCGGCAAGGCACGCACACGATCGACCACATCCTGCCAGTCGGCCAGCGGCTCACCATCGAGCGCCAGCAGACGATCACCGGCCTGCAACCCGGCGGCCTGCGCCGGCCCCTCGGGGTCGACTTCGGCCAGCACCGGCTGCAGAGCCGGGCGCCACGGACGAATACCCAGCGAACCGATCGGATCGGGCTCGTCGGCTCCCCGCAGCCAGTTGTCCAGCTGTACCTGCCTGGGCGTTTCAACGGTAGACCCCGGCTCCAGCACTCGCAGATTCAGGGTACCGCTCTCACCCAGGCGCCTTACCAGCTGCAGATTGACCGCAGCCCAGCCACTGGTGGCCTCGCCGTTGACCGATACGATTTCCTGTCCGGCCTGCAGGCCGGCAGCCGCGGCCAGACTGTCCGGCTGAACGGCGCCGATGACGGGGCGCACCTGCTGGCTGCCCAGCATGGCGACGAACCAGAAGAACACCAGTGCCAGCAGGAAGTTGGCCACAGGGCCGGCAGCCACGATGGCGATGCGCTGCCCCACGCTCTTGCGGTTGAACGACTGTTCGGCCAGCTCGGGCGGTACGTCGCCTTCACGCTCATCGAGCATCTTGACGTAGCCACCCAGTGGAATCGCGGCCACCACGAACTCGGTGCCCTGACGGTCATGCCAGCGCAGCAGCGGCGTACCAAAACCGACGGAGAAACGCAGGACTTTCACGCCGCACCGGCGGGCCACCCAGAAATGCCCGTACTCGTGAAAGGTGACCAACACACCCAGGGCGATCAGGGTGCCGACCAGCATGTACAACCCACTCATGTTTTCTCTCCAGCAGGCTGTCGAACAATCGCCTGCGTTGGCAATACTACGTTGAAAGCACCCCTGAAGCGCTCACCTGGAGCACGTAGAGCCCAGCCGCGTACGGGCCGTCCGCCTCGATCCGGCGCTCTGTGCTCCCCGCATCCCTGCGCTGGCCACTCACTGGCGGGCAAGCCACTCAACCGCCAGCGAACGTGCCTGGCGGTCGACCTCGAATACCGCGTCGAGCGCTTCGACTGCCTGCACGGGCTGCGCGTTCAACACCGACTCGATCATACGCGCGATATCACTGAAACGGATGCGTCGCTGCAGGAAGGCCTCAACCGCCACCTCATTGGCCGCATTGAGCATGGCCGGCGCACTGCCACCCGCCTGGGCAGCCTCGCGCGCCAGACGCAGACAGGGGAAGCGCTGCTCGTCCGGGCGCTCGAAGTCCAGCCGACCGACGGCGAACAGATCCAGCGGCGCAACCCCGGAGTCGATGCGCTGCGGCCACGCCAGCGCATGAGCGATGGGCGTGCGCATATCCGGATTGCCCAACTGGGCCAGCACGGAACCGTCGACGTAATCGACCAGGGAATGAATCACGCTCTGCCGGTGGATCACCACCTCGATCTGCTCGGGGCGGGCATCGAACAACCAGCAGGCCTCGATCATCTCCAGGCCCTTGTTCATCATGCTGGCCGAGTCGACGGAAATCTTGCGTCCCATCGACCAGTTCGGATGGGCGCAGGCCTGTTCGGGCGTGACATGCTCCAGATCGGCCAGCGGTGTCTCGCGAAACGGACCACCGGAGGCCGTCAGCAGGACGCGCCGCACACCGACCGATTGCAGGCCGCGCGCGTAATCACCCGGCAGGCACTGGAAGATGGCGTTGTGTTCGCTGTCGATAGGCAACAGAACCGCGCCATGGCGCTTGACCGCCTGCATGAATAGCGCGCCGGACATCACCAGCGCTTCCTTGTTGGCCAGCAACACCTTCTTGCCAGCCTCGACGGCAGCCAGGGTCGGCCGCAGGCCGGCAGCGCCGACGATCGCCGCCATCACGCAATCGACTTCTGCTGCCGCCGCGATGGCGCAGAGTCCCTCCTCACCGACCAGCACCTCGGTCGCCAGCCCGGCCGTGCGCAGGCCGGCCTGCAACTGCCGGGCCGCCGCCGAGTCGGGCACCACCGCGTAACGCGGACGATGCTGCCGGCAGAGCGCATCGAGCTCGGCCAGGCGAGAAAAGCCGCTCAGCGCGAAAACGCTATAGCGCTCGGGATGACGCGCAATGACATCCAGCGTACTGAGGCCGATGGAACCGGTGGCCCCCAGTACGGTGACGCGCTGCGGCGCATTCACGACGCACCCCAGCCGGCCAGCCAGAGCAGCGCCGCGAACAGCGGAATCGCCGCCGTCAGGCTGTCGATGCGATCCAGCACACCGCCATGACCCGGCAGCAGGTTGCTGCTGTCCTTGATACCGGACTGGCGCTTGAACATGCTCTCGGTCAGATCACCTACCACGGAAATCAGCACCACCAGTGCAGCGCCACCGAGCGCCAACAGCAGACCGGAAGCGGACCAGCCCTGCTGCAGACCGACCCCAAGCGTGATCAGCAGGCTGGCGGCCAGACCACCATAGAGCCCTTCCCAACTCTTGCCAGGACTTACCCGAGGCGCCAGCTTGCGCTTGCCGAACGCCTTGCCGGCGAAGTAGGCGCCGATATCCGCCCCCCACACCAGTACCATCACCGCGATGATCAGCCCATTGGCCTGCGGCCACTGCTTGAGCAGCACCAGCCCCTGCCAGGCCGGCAACAGGATCAGCAGACCGATCACGAACCTGCCTGGCAGCCCTCCCCAATAGCGGCTGCTATCGGGGTAACCGAGCACCAGCAAGATCGCGGCCGCCCACCAGACAACCGCAGCACCGAGCAACCAGGGTGCGAACGCCGGTTGCAGATACAGACCACAGAGCAGGCCGGCGACCACAGCCGCATAGAGCACGCGCGCCGGCTGCGCGCAGACACCCGCCAGACGCGCCCATTCCCAGGCGCCCAGCGTGACCACCACCCCGATGAACAGCGCGAAGGCCGCGCCGTCGAGCAGGAAGAAACCGCCTAGCGCGATGGGCAGCAGCACCAGAGCAGTGATGATTCGTTGTTTCAACATTAGGGTCTGTTCCCGTTTCGTTGGCGAACCGCGTTGCCGCGACCAATGGCGCCACGGCCGGGCGGCGCTCCGCAGGCGCGGGCCGCAGGCAATGGCGATCCCTTGGCAAGCCCGACAACGTCGCCTGGCGCCATTTGCAGAGCAACCCGGAGTTCCGGGCCGGCTTTTGCGCGATGCTGCGTTATACGTCGTTCATCTGGAATGACCAAACTTCTCTCCTCATGCCTTGCCTCGCGCAAGAACCGGCTCCGGCGCGGTCGGGGACGAAACGGGAGCAGACCCTCTGGCAGGCCGCTGAAACCACTTCGGCTTTGGCTTCCTGCGTCGCTCTACCCCCGCTTCCATGCAGTCGTCCGTTGCCACTGCTGCGTCAAAAACAGGCTGGAACGCCAACCCGGGCTGGGCGCCCCGCCGAAATGCTCACGCAAAGCCGAGCGCGACTCCGATCGTTTTCACCTGTTCTTGCGGGGCCGCCATCGGTATGGCACTGGCGGCCTCGCACACGTTATTCAACGACCGGCTAGCGCGCCTCGGCTTCCACCTGCTCGCTGGTCTTGCCGAAACGACGCTGGCGGGTAGCGAAATCGGCCAGCGCCCTGCGCATGGCCTCGTGCTTGAAGTCAGGCCAATAGAGGTCGGAGAAGTACAGTTCGCTGTATGCCAGTTGCCAGAGCAGGAAGTTGCTGATGCGATGCTCGCCACCGGTGCGGATACACAGATCCGGCAGCGGCAGGTCGCCAGTGGCCAGGCAGCCCTGCAACAATCCCGGCGTGATGTCCTCCGGCTGCAGATGCCCGGCCTGTACTTCGCGCGCCAGGCGCTGGGCAGCCTGGGCGATATCCCACTGACCGCCATAGTTGGCGGCGATCTGCAGAGTGAAACGACGCTCGCCCGCGGTCAGCATCTCGGCCTCGCGCATGGCGGCCTGCAGCTCGGGGTGAAAGCGCGAACGATCGCCGATGATGCGCAGGCTGATGTCGTTGTCCAGCAGCCGCTTCGCCTCGCGGCGCAGCGCCCCCAGAAACAGCTCCATCAGCGCGCCGACCTCTTCGGCCGGGCGCTGCCAGTTCTCACTGGAGAATGCGAACAGGGTCAACACCTCGACCCCGGACTCGGCACAGACCTCGATCACCGCGCGAACCGCATCGACCCCGGCCTTGTGCCCTGCCACGCCTGGCAACAGACGTTTCTTCGCCCAGCGGTTGTTGCCATCCATGATGATGGCGACATGCCGTGGCACCGCCCCCTGCTTGCTCTTGTCCATGTATGGGCGCTCAGCCGTCAAACGGCCATCAGATCCGCTTCCTTGATCTCCAGAGCCTTGTCCACATCGGCGATGAACTTGTCGGTGATCTTCTGCAGCTCGTCAGCGGCGCGACGCTCTTCGTCCTCGCTGATTTCCTTGGCCTTGGACAGCTTCTTCAGTTCGGCCAGGGCATCGCGGCGCACGTTGCGTACGGCGACCTTGGCATCTTCGGCCACGCCACGCGCCTGCTTGGTGTAGCCCTTGCGGGTCTCTTCGGTCAGAGCCGGCATCGGCACACGAATGGTGGTACCGGCGCTGCTCGGGTTCAGCCCCAGGTCGGAAGTCAGAATCGCCTTCTCGATGGCAGCACCAAGGTTCTTGTCATGCGCGACGATCTTCAGAGTACGGGCGTCCTCGACGGTGATCGCTGCCACCTGGTTCAGCGGCATGTCGCTACCCCAGGCTGGCACCTTGATGCTGTCGAGAATGCTCGGATGGGCACGACCGGTACGAATGGACGCCAGGTTGCGACCCAGCGCCTCCAGGGACTTGCTCATGCGCTCCTGAGCGTCTTTCTTGATGTCGTTGATCATTGTGCATCCTCCTCGATCAGAGTTCCTTCAGCGCCACCCACTACAACGTTCAGCAGGGCGCCGGGCTTGTTCATGTTGAAGACCCGCAGCGGCATGTTGTGATCGCGGCACAGGCAGATGGCCGTCAGATCCATCACACCCAGCTTGCGATCGAGCACTTCGTCATAGGTCAGGCGCTCGAACTTCTCGGCATGCGGATCCTTGAACGGGTCGGCAGTGTACACGCCATCGACCTTGGTCGCCTTCAGCACCACATCGGCATCGATTTCGATGGCACGCAGGCAGGCGGCGGAGTCAGTGGTAAAGAATGGGTTGCCGGTACCGGCGGCGAAGATCACCACCTCACCGGTCTTCAGATGGCGCATGGCCTTGCGACGATCGTAGTGATCGGTCACGCCGACCATGGAGATCGCCGACATGACGATCGCGGGAATGTTCGAGCGCTCCAGCGCATCACGCATGGCCAGCGCGTTCATCACCGTGGCCAGCATGCCCATGTGGTCACCGGTCACACGATCCATGCCGGCGGCGGACAGGGCCGCTCCGCGGAACAGGTTGCCGCCACCGATCACCAGGCCGACCTGCACGCCGATGCCGACCAACTGGCCGACTTCCAGCGCCATGCGATCGAGCACCTTGGGATCGATGCCAAAATCTTCCGAGCCCATCAGGGCTTCGCCGCTAAGTTTGAGCAGAATGCGTTTGTAGCGAGGTTGGCGACCAGTCGTCTGCTGAGCCATTGCAAGTCTCTCCTGCGGCGATATGAAATTCGTGAGCAACACCCATGGGCGCTGCAATTATCCGGCACTTCGACAGCGCCGACAGCCGTTCGTTGAAACGACCGTCATTTTATTGGTCACCCCTTATTCGGCAAAGAGGCCGCCCGCGCAAACGGGCAGCCTCTCTGGGACAACTGGCCTAACCGCCGATTACTGCTTGCTGGCAGCAACCTGGGCGGCAACTTCGGCAGCGAAGTCGGTCTCGGCCTTCTCGATGCCCTCGCCCACTTCGTAACGAACGAAGGAAACGACTTCGGCACCGGCTTTCTTGACCAGGTCACCGACCTTGACGTCCGGATCCATGATGAAGGCTTGCTCGACCAGGCTGGCTTCGGCCAGGAACTTGGCGATACGGCCCTTGACCATGTTCTCGACGATGTTTTCCGGCTTGCCGGCGATCTTCTCGGCATTCAGTTGCAGGAAGATTTCCTTTTCCTTGGCAACCAGCTCTTCGGAAACCTGATCCGGCGATACCACGGCCGGGTTGGAAGCGGCAACGTGCATGGCAACGTGCTTGGCCAACTCGTCGTTACCGCCTTTCAGGACGACCAGAACACCGATACGGTGGCCGTGCAGGTAGGCACCCACGGTCTCACCGGCAACAGCGGTCAGACGACGGATGTTGACGTTTTCGCCGCACTTGGCAACCAGCGCCTCGCGAGCCGGCTCGCGGGAGGCGATCAGCGGAGCGGCGTCGGTCAGGTTCTTCTCGAAGGCCTCGTCGATGCTTTCCTTGACGAAGGCTTTGAAGTCTTCCTGCAGGGCCAGGAAGTCGGTCTGCGAGTTGACTTCGATGATCAGGCCACGACCGCCTTCGACGCGAACGGCGATGGAGCCTTCAGCGGCGATGTTGCCCGCCTTCTTGGCAGCCTTGATGGCACCGGAAGCGCGCATGTCATCAATGGCTTTCTCGATGTCGCCACCAGCGGCAACCAGGGCCTTCTTGCATTCCATCATGCCTTGGCCGGTACGCTCGCGCAGTTCTTTAACCAGGGCTGCAGTAATCTCTGCCATCTTGAAAATCCTCTCGGTAGGTCTTCAACCAAATCAAAATCTGTGAGTGGCAAAAAGGGGGCCTAGCCCCCTTTTTGCTCAGCACGTAACGCTATATGAGCGACGTTACTGCTTAGCCTTCGGCGCTCTCGGC
>Ga0209699_100495_pt1 | contig 19646 bp, 15 predicted proteins | sample SynthPrep_1_END__FD_187204 | JGI IMG/M metagenome (GOLD analysis project Ga0209699, IMG submission 187204) | Synthetic microbial communities from Ohio, USA - SynthPrep_1_END_DS7_MetaG (SPAdes) (version 2) | ecosystem: Engineered > Bioreactor > Aerobic > Activated sludge | place: USA: Ohio...
AAAACAGAGAGTTGACGCATGACTGTGCAATTTCCGAGTATCGCGCAGGCGCTTGCCGAAGAAATCGGAACATTACGGAAATGGCTGGATGAGGACGCCCTGCCCTTGTGGTGGGAGGCGGGTTCAGCCCGGCCGGACGGCGGTTTTTACGAGCGCCTCGGCCAGGATGCGAAACCGATTTTTTCCGATGACCGCCGCGCCCGTGTCCAGCCGCGCCAGGCCTATTGTTTCGCCGCAGCCGGCCAGCACGGCTGGCAGGGACCCTGGAAAGACGCGCTGCTGCATGGTTTGAGCTGGTTCGAAAAGGTCTATCGCCTCGACAATGGTCTTTACGGCAACCTCGCCGACCAGACCGGCAGGCTGATCGACCCCTCCTTCGATCTCTACAATCAGGCTTTTGCGCTGTTCGCCGCCGCACAGACGGCGGCCGCCCTTCCCGATCGCAAGGACGAGATGCGCGGCCGGGCGCTCGATATTCTCGCTATCCTCAAGCGCGACTACAAACATCCCGTCGCCGGCTTCGAGGAGGAAAACCCACCGCGCACGCCGCTCTGCTCCAATCCGCACATGCATCTTTTCGAGGCGATGCTTGCCTGGGAAGTACAGGACCCGGAAGGTCCCTGGTCGGCTCTGGCCGATGAGATCGCCGATCTTGCGCTGAACCGCTTCATCGATAGCGGCAATGGAGGCCTGCGGGAATTCTTCGGCCATGACTGGGCACCCTATGAGGGCGACAAAGGCCGCATCATGGAGCCGGGCCATCAGTTCGAATGGGCATGGCTTCTGGTGCGCTGGGGCAGCCTGCGCAACAATGAGGCGGCGATCACCAAGGCCAGGCGCCTGTTCGAGATCGGCGAGGAGCACGGCATCTGCCCGCGCCGCAAGGTGGCGGTCATGAGCCTTTATGATGATTTTTCGGTGCATGACGGGCTGGCGCGGCTATGGCCGCAGACGGAATGGTTGAAGGCGGCGGTGCGGCTTGCCAGTGTCACGTCCGGCGAGGAAAGGCAGCGTTACCTCGCCTCTGGCCTCAGAGCCATCGGCGCGGTGCAGCCCTTCCTCGACACGCCGGTCAGGGGATTGTGGTTCGACAAATGGCCAGCCGACAAGCCGATGCTCGACGAGCCGGCACCGGCAAGCACGTTCTATCATATCGTCTGCGCCATCTATGAGGCGGAGGCGGTGCTGGGGGGCGGGTGATTGGAAAAAGACACCAATTACCTGGGCAAGCCAGAGGGAACTTGCATTCTTGACTAATGAGTTTCATCTTTCGGCCTTTTTATTCCCGTGTTTTAAACAGGATAATGCTTTTCCGTGTCGCAGGCTAAAAAATGGGAAGCGCTAAAACTATGGTCACTCTTTGGAAAGGCAAGTAATGGCCCTTGATCTGCTGAATCACGAAGAAGAGCTGAAAGTTGCCAAAGAACTCAACTACCTGTTGGCTTCGAAATACGCTCAAGAAGTGGTTAATCGTGTTGCAAATGATGTCATATCAACACATTTGAGTGGAGGTCGCGTCGGTGGGGGACAAAGCAAAAGTGGCAAAGCCAGCTTCAGCGAGACGCTTCGTTCACTTAATCCCGAACGCATAATAAGAAAAGCTATACGGAAGCGTTTTCCGAAACAAGGAACCGTGTCTAGGTCGGGGGAATCTGTCGATTGTCCTGAATATTTTCCGTTGTCTGTCGAGGGGCTTAACATTCAGTTTGGGACGGGAACCCTGGTCGACAGGCGGGGGGTCGGCAGAGTTGCGCGTGATATACTCAGGGAATTAATAAGGCGGCAGGCTCTTGCGACACTTGACGTTGGGCCGGCCTGTGAAAAGCCTATCCATTTTTTCCCGTCCGTGCATTGGTGTCCCTCTGATCTTCCTCCTAGATCGGTTGTGATGGTGCACGACGTCATTCCTCTGCTTTTTGAGGGCATATTCCAGAAATCAACCATTGATGAATGGAAACAAAGATACATTCATTCGATAAGAAAAGCCGATCTCATTGTAACGGTCAGTGAAAGCAGTTCGGAAGATATTTCACGCATCATCGGTGTCCCGAAGGAAAGGATTCACGTCGTTTATAACGGCGTCGATGTATTTGAGTGGGAAGAAGATGAGAGCGTTGACCTGCTCACGCCCGACGCACCATATTTCGTGTGCATAGGTTCCAATGACTACCATAAGAATATCGACGTCGTTATTAAGGCCATGAGCCTCGGGGAAGCCCGTGACTATCATTTGGTGATTGTTGGAAAATCTCCCAAGGGATTCTCTACAGAGCTGAATTCTGATAGCCGAGGAAAAATACACACGGTCGGCCGTCTGACAGATGGGCAACTGGCCAGAGTATTGAAGCAATCCCAAGGGTTGCTTTTCCCAAGTTTGTATGAAGGCTTTGGTCTGCCTCCACTCGAGGCGTTGATGCTTGAAGTTCCGTGCATCTGTAGTGCGCGACCTGCTATGACGGAACTGTTGTCGGGCATGGTAATCTTCTGTAGCGCGGATAAACCAGATGATTGGGCACGTGCGATGCAGCAATTAGCGAACACTCCGCCAGACGCCGAGATTCGGAGTCAAACAGCGAGTAGACTTCGGGGGCAATTTAATTGGGAGAGATCGACAGATTTACTTCTATCGGTATTTAATCAGTTGAAAGACTGAATCTCTTATTCTTTTTGTTTGCCCCGAGGCCGGTTTTTAATGCGCCCCCGGGGCGGCTCCCCTAATTGGTGGTTTCCCGATTGTACCAGCCACTCCAATTCTTCATGATATCCGCTAGGGTGTTGTTTTGAATAACGGATGGAAATACGTACAGGGTATGGAAATAGGCATAGGAAAAGGGCGTCATTAGATTTACTATGCATATTCCAATGATAGCTATTTGAAAAAAACGCGGCATTAGGTCTTATTCCCCTTATCAAGTGCCCAAAACGCGAGAACCCCACAGAACGTTGTCATCACGAGAAAGCGGGAGAGATCCCAGGCGACCAGCAACACTAGAACCGGGCTTAGCGTTGCCAAAGTCAACGCGACAAACCGCCATGGCCAATCAGGGCCGCTCGCGCGCCAACGCTGCCAGCTTAATACGAAGATCGCAAATGTCGGCAGCAAAAAATACGAGGTGGCGGAAATCACGTTGACGGCGTCTTCTCGGAACATTTTTATCATTTGAGCAATTGCTGCGACGGTCGTTTGTCCGAACTGCTGCCTAAACAAAACCGCACGCATCTCGGCGTCTACCGGAACTTCCGCCAGTTCCAAAGCCACAGCGTTTTGCGAGTGAAATGATATTACAAGTAATACGGAAGCAAAGGGCGCGAGTACGGCGATAATTTCAAATGGTTTCAAGCCATGACGTGCTCGAGTCAGGCTCAAAACAAGAATTTGCATCCACAAAAAAACGAACATCTCATGCAGCAATGGGCCAACTAGACCTATTATTCCAAGAACAAGAAATTTTCCATTTTTCCACATGATGGTTGCAAGGAACAAAAGTATGAACAGATGTATGTCTAGATAGCCACTATTATAGGCCAATGTGGGCAGGAATTGTGATGTTGCAAAGCATAACCAAACAAGAAACGCGGATCGCACATCGACAATCAACGTCCGGCTTGCCATCCAAATAAGCCCTATTCCAAGAAGCGAACACAAAACCAGGTGTTGGGTCGACACAAACGTCTCAACAAAAGCCGGAGTATGGCCGCTGAGGAACGGAGAGGTGATCGTCCCAATGAGTCCGCGCTTTATAAAGCCACTTCCATAGTCGACATACCAGTTGAAGACTCCCCAACCCTGCATCCCCAGCCAAAATCCCCGAGAGTAACTCAAAGCTCCGACCGCTGCAAGTATCGCTAAAGCTATCAGTAGAACGGGAGATAAAAGTGCGATTTTGGAGCGTATATCACTTCTGTATCGATCAAGTGATTTAAACGCCTGAATAGAAACGCTATTCTGCATTTTCATAACTTCATCGTTTTAAAAAACCGCTCCGGGATATTGCGAATGATCATCATGATCAGCTGCCAGATGGGACGTACGTAAACGACGTTTTTTTTGCTTAGAACAGCGCGTTCAATCGCAATTGCGACTTCTTTCGGATCGGCTGTCAGAGCCGCAGGCAAGTCCATTCCTTCCGTCATTTTAGTTGCGACAAATCCTGGTAACACCGTAACCACATGGACGCCACGCTTGGCTAGGCGGTTGCGCAAGCCGGATAGAAACGCGGTGAACGCAGCTTTGGCGGAACCATAAACGTAGTTTGTTGCACGACCTCGCTCTCCCGCAACGGAACTGATACCAACAAGCGTGCCAGAGGCTCTTTGTTCAAAGTGATTGGCGAGTAGTGCAAGGATACTTGCGGGGCCTTCATAATTGCTACGCATAACCTTGCTTGCTGCAACAGGATCGCGTTCGCTTTTCTCCTGCTGCCCCATCAGTCCGATCGTCGATATTGCAACGTCAGGCATTTGTGGAAGTCCGCTCACGAATTCCTCGTGGGTCTCCACTGAAAGTGCGTCAAATTCATGCAGTGTTACCTCAGCACCATAGCGCAGCTCGATATCGCGTTTGTCGATGTCTAGGCTTTCGACATTACGCGCTGCCATTTGGATAGCGTATCCCGCCGCAGCAAATTTATGGGCAACGGCTTTGCCGATATCCGACCGGGCACCTATAATAAGGACGGATGGTGTCGTCATATGGAGAGCCTTTCTGCCTGAGACGAAACAAATTGGCTTCTCCAGCCGTTCTCATCTCGCTTCTTTATAAATTTTTCGACACGTGGATCCGAATTCCGCAGCGTGCATGCCGACATGCGGCTGTCTTTCGCCAGGTAGAAGCGCCCACCATTTTCAACGGCAATTTCGTCAAGTCGCTCCAGCAAACGGAGAGTTTTCCTTGATATTGGAAAGTCCAGAGCGAGAGTATATCCTTCCATGGGAAAGGAAAATTTGCTTTCTTGCGGGCCTAGCCTTTTAAGAACGGCCAAGAAAGAGCCGGCTCCTGCGAGCGAAATGGCCTCAAGCAGGGCGCTAAGTCCTTTTTCGGAACTGTCAAGAGGAAGGACGCATTGAAATTGCGCGAACCCCTTTCGGCCATATATTCGGTTCCAGCCAAGGATTGCATCTAGCGGATAAAAATATGTATCGTAATCAACAAGATGCTCTCCGATTTTCCTGGTACCCATTTTATAATATAGGTTGTTGAAGAGACTTACGCTCATGCGGTTTAGGACACCGGAAGGCAGCGTGACTGGCAATCTGATTTCGTGTTTCTCTGGGCGCGCAAATGGTGCGCCGGCGTGTTGCGCAGAGAGATCAGATATCGATGCGTGTTCGCCCAACATGATCAGAGAGCGCCCCAGGTTCTTTCCCTGCCCAAGGCAATCGATCCAGGCGACTGAGTAAGTGGATTTTTTGTGTTTCGCGAATACTTCCATTGCCGCCTGAAGATTCGGAGCGGGAATGGTTGTCTGTCGTATCCAGGAAGTTTCAACCGGTCTGAGACGTATCGCTGCACGTAAAATGATGCCCGTCAGTCCCATTCCGCCCAGGGTATGTTCATAAAGATCGATATTCGTTTCCTGAGAACATCGAATAATCTCGCCATTAATGCCTAGGACATCTATCCAGTCCACACAGGTTCTGAAGCTGCCTTCCTTGTGATGGTTCTTGCCATGGACATCTGCAGCGATCATGCCGCCGAGGGTAACGAATTTCGTTCCCGGCGTGACCATCGGGAACCAACCTCTGGGTAGAAATGTCTTGATGATGTCGCTCAGTAGGGTTCCAGATTCGGCGACAAGTTGACCAGTCTTGGTCTCGAACGAGAGCATTCGATCAAAATATTTCATCGAAACAGTACTGAATGGATTAACCGCGCTATCGCCGTAGGCGCGGCCGTTGCCGCGAGCTATTACGCTGTGCTTGGAACTCATCAAAGCAGAGAGTGTCTCGACATCCCGCGGAAAACAAAGTTGGGTGTCTACCGATGGATATCGGCCCCAGCCAGAGACTTTCATAACGCGACCTCTTTGCGCTTGTCGTTGAAGACGAAGCGCTTGTCGAGATTGTACTTGACAATATACCCGATAGCTAACCCGACGATGGCGCCGATTTCACGCATACGATCAGTTTGCCATATTAACCAAAACGCCGTTTCGGCTCCCCAGAATATCAGTGTAGTGAGAACGCCCATAATCGTATAGAGCGTGAATTTACGGGTATTGTTTTTCAATCCCATATCTTGATCGTAAAAAATCCATTGCTTGTCGAGCGCATATTTTATGATGAGGCCTACGATTGTCCCCATCCCAATGGCGGCGATAAAATTGGCACCGGTAATTCCAAGCTGAAGAACGGTTCGTTGGGTTGCGAGGTTTGCAATCGTCGCTATGACCGCAAATATCGCGTAGCGAAAAGTCAGAGTACCAAGTGTCATAATAATGCACTTCCCAGCGTGAAGGCCAGGATTATGAGCGCGCATATCTGACTGGTGCTATCTTTAGCCGCGTAGACGACCGGATCGTCATGCATCAGGCCACGATGCGCGATCATAACGGCGCGGGTGATCCAATACAGAAGTGTGGCGCACACGCCCCACAGCGCCTCCGGGCACGCATATAGCTCTATCACTGCTGGAGAGTTGACATAGAGTGTCATGACTAGCACGGACACGTAACCAGCGGCAATCGCAATCATCGAGATTATCGGCAAGTCGTCGACATGATAGCCCCTGCCACTTGGCTTCAGATTGCCCCGCTCGGCACTATCTATCAATTCGGCCTGCCTTTTTATGGCTGCCAGCGACAGGAAAAAGAAGACAGAGAAGGCCAATAGCCAGATGGACAGCTCAATCGATGTTGCCACCGAGCCGGCAAAAATCCGTATTGTGTAAAGGGCGGCGAGCATACAGATATCGATGACAATCAGCCGCTTGAGATAGAGTGAATAAGCCGTCGTCAGCAGATAGTAGCCAATCATGACGACCAGAAATTCCCAGCCGATAAAAATCGTCAGAAATGAACCGAAACCTGCAAGTGCTCCTGCCATCAAGGTTCCGTGTGCTATAGGCACGGTGCCTGCAGCAAATGGTCTGTTTCGTTTTCGAGGATGCGCCCTATCTGCAGAGAGATCGAGGAGATCGTTCAGGATATATACACCTGAAGCGATCAGACTGAAGCATACAAAAGCCGTTATGGATGATGCAATTGCAGACCCATCAAATTTATGAGCAGCAAGCATAGGTACGAATACTAGAAGATTTTTTAGCCACTGGTGAGGCCTGAGTGCCTTTATATACGGTTTAATGGTCTCTCTTTCGCTCTGAAGGTGTTCCACCGCGTCGCAGAGAGCCTCGACTTTCGTGCGTATTTTTTTAGGCGCATCCACTGTAATCGCTTTTTCTGCGCACTCCCATACGGGCAGATCGGCGGCAGTATCCCCCATATAGAAAAAGCCGCTTTGTCCGAAACGCTCCTCCAAGAATGCGGCTTTTGTCGCGCCTTTCAGATTTCGCGTGCCGTCAGAGCCGTGAACCTCATCGAAGATACCGAGATGATCCGCTATCGCCTGCGCCACCTGCTGATCAGAAGCTGTGACGAGGGCGACACGACCGCCAGCGTTTCGCCATTCCTCGATATAGGCCAGTACCTTGTTATTGTAAGGTAGTGCCCGGGCATCCACGGTTGCGGCGTCTGCGAGGTGACGTTTAAGGTGAGCTCGTCCACGTGGTAGCGCGGAAATTGTACTGAAAAGGCAGCGCCAATCTGAACCAAAGGCCGACCAGAAGTTTTCGTACAGCATGTCGGTGCGGAGAAGGGTTCCGTCCAGGTCAACGACGAGGATTTTTCGGGTATCGAAGTTCAACGGTCCATCGCTCTTTGATCGTGCGTTTATTATGGCGGGCTGCGCTTAAACACGGGCGCAATCTTGCGATTACTCCGTCGCGCATGCCATCATCCTTGCTATGCTTTTTTAGGGCCTCCTAACGTAAAGGGCGTGGCTGTGCAATCGATTGATGTCGGTTGACGCAGAAACATTCTGAAAAAATCGGAAATAATTCGAAACCTATTGAAAACTTCCAACATAATCTGATAGCTGCTGCGGGCGCATAATTGCGGATTTTTCTTGTTGGGAAGAGACACATGAAAACGGCACTCGTCTGTGGAGCAGGTGGATTTATCGGCGCACATCTGGTCAAGCGCCTGAAGCGCGAAGGCTTTTGGGTAAGGGGGGTCGACCTCAAATACCCGGAATATGCCGCAACGGAGGCTGACGATTTCGTCATTGCAGACCTTCGGGAGCAATCCAATTGTCGTGCGGTGATCGATCGCCGATTTGACGAAGTATACCAGCTTGCTGCCGATATGGGCGGCGCAGGGTATATTTTTACGGGCGAGAATGATGCCGATATCATGCATAATTCGGCTACCATCAATCTCAACGTCCTGGATGCCTGTTTTCGCCGCAACATAAAGCGGGTCTTTTACAGTTCCTCGGCCTGCATGTATCCCGAACATAATCAGACGGACCCGAATGCTCCGGTAACGCGGGAAGACAGCGCTTATCCGGCAAATCCGGACAGCGAATATGGCTGGGAAAAACTGTTTTCCGAGCGTCTTTATCTCGCTTATAACCGCAACCATGGCATGGAATGCCGTGTCGCGCGTTATCATAATATCTTCGGTCCGGAAGGATCCTGGGTCGGAGGACGCGAGAAGGCGCCGGCGGCGCTCTGCCGCAAGGTCGCAGAGGCCGAATCCGGCGGTGCAATCGAAATTTGGGGCGACGGCCTGCAGACACGGTCGTTCCTCTTCGTCGATGAGTGCCTTGAGGCAACTCTGCGGCTGACTCGATGCGAAACTTTCGCCGGGCCGGTGAATATTGGCTCGGAAGAAATGGTTTCGATCAATGAACTTGCCCGGATTACGATGCGGGTTGCTGACAAGAATCTCGAAATTCGCAATATCCCTGGCCCGCAAGGTGTACGTGGGCGCAATTCCCATAATGACCTCATTCGGGAGAAGCTGGGATGGGAGCCAAGCCTTACGCTTGAGCAGGGCCTGGCCCGCACCTATCCCTGGATTGCGTGCCAGGCTGAGCTTGCGCGTGGAAAAAACAAGTGACGGCCAACGGCCCGATCCGTAGCGAGATATGAAGATGAAGCCGAAACTCTCCGTTATAGGCCTGGGTAAACTTGGTGCGCCCATGCTTGCCGTTTTTGCCAAAAAGGGCTTTGACGTCATTGGTATGGATTTGAATTCCGCATTCGTGGATTCAATCAATCGTGGTGTAGCGCCAGTTCCCGAGCCGCAACTCCAGGCGTTGATCACCGAGCATGGTGAGCGCATTCGGGCGACGACCGACATGCGGGAGGCAGTGCTTTCGTCGGACGTCACTTTCATCATCGTCCCGACGCCAAGTGGGCCGGACCGATTTTTCCGCAATGATTATGTGATCTCCGCTCTTGAGAGCATCGGTGCCGCATTGCATGACAAGATCGGCTATCACAATGTGGTTGTCACTTCCACTGTTATGCCTGGTTCTACGGGCGGTGTTCTGAGGCAAACGCTTGAGCGTGCATCGGGTCGCACAGTGGGTTCGGACCTCGGTTTGTGCTATAATCCGGAGTTCATCGCGCTCGGTACTGTCGTTCGCGACATGCTTTATCCAGACATGATTCTCATTGGCGAAAGCGACCCCAAGGCCGGGGATATGCTCGAGAGCGTCTACCGTGGCTCGACGGAGAGCGGTCCCGAATTCCAGCGCATGAACTGGGTCAATGCGGAACTTTGCAAGATCGCCGTCAACACCTACGTAACCACCAAGATCAGCTATGCGAACATGATCGCAGACATGTGCGACCATCTCGATGGTGCAGATGCAGACGTGGTGACGGATGCTCTCGGTGCGGATAGCCGTATCGGAAAGAAATACATCAAGGGAGCCATCGGTTATGGTGGTCCCTGTTTCCCGCGTGATAACAAGGCATTTGCTGCACTTGGACGCAGCTTGGGCGCACGTACGGACCTTGCAGAAGCGACTGATGTGATCAATGATCATCAGACCGAACGTCTTGTGCGGGCCATATCAGCATCGGCTGATCCAGGGGCGCAAGTTGCGATTCTCGGCCTCTCCTATAAGCCGGAAACGCCGGTGATTGAGGAAAGCCAGGGACTGGCGCTCGCCCACAAGCTGATTAGCATAGGTTATCGTGTGCGGATTACGGATCCGCAAGCGCTTGTCAGCCTTCCGGATCAAATTGCCGACGGCATTGTGATCAAGATGGATGCAGAAAGCGCCATGGCGGGAGCAGATGTGGTTGCCATTGTGACGCCGTGGAAAGCCTATCGCAATCTCGATATAGCGGCGGCGGGGCCTAAGGCGGTCATTGACCCGTGGCGCGTCGTTGACGCCGCAAAGCTCTCAGCCGCAATAACGCTGATCAGACCTGGTATGGGGGATTGGCTCTCAGATGCGGCAGCGGCGAAACACAACCGGGTAATGCCATGATATCGATCGTTCTCTACGGAAGGAACGATAGCTACGGCTATAATCTCCACAAGCGGGCTGCTCTCAGCCTGAATTGCATGGCGGAAGTACTGACTGACGAAAATGATGAAATTCTTTTCGTCGACTACAACACGCCGGACGATTTCCCGACCTTCCCGGAGGCGATCTGTGACACGTTGACGGATCGTGCGAAACGTCTTTTGCGGATTATCCGCATAAGGCCCAGCCTTCATAATCAGCTTTTCGCATCCCGTACGCATCTGAAGGCCCTTGAACCCATTTCGCGCAACGCTGCGGTCAGACGGTCCAATCCTGCAAACCGCTGGATACTGTCGACAAACACGGACATGATATTCGTTCCGCGGGGGTCGCAGTCCCTCTCGGAGCAGCTGGCGGGACTGAAGGACGGGTTTTACTGCACGCCTCGTTTCGAGATACCTGAAACACTATGGGAGAGCTTCGACCGGCTTGATCCGGCTGGGGTTATAGCTGAAACGCGTGCGGTGGGAGAGAACCTCCATCTCAACGAAATTGTCTACGGCGCTGACTCCATTCTTTATGATGCACCTGGCGACTTTCAGCTCATGAGGCGTGAAGATCTCTTTAGTATCCACGGATTTGATGAGCAGATGCTCTTAGGGTGGCACGTCGACTCAAATATTTCGAAGCGGCTTGTAATGCTTCATGGAAAAGTCAGCGATGCCGTGCCTGCGGTTTTTGGTTATCATTGTGATCACACTCGTCAGACAACTCCAATGCACGCGCACAAGAGTGTGGAGAATGATCCCGAGAGATTTATTAATAGGGTAGCGCAGCCTGACATTCCTGAGCAGTCAGAGTTTTGGGGGCTGAACGGAATAGATTTGGAAGAAATCCGCCTGACGGATACGATAAATACTGCGTATCGTAGTGCTCTTGCAGAAGCGATAGGCACGCCGCTCAAGCAGCCGTTGGAAGCGAGATATCGTTCAGAATCCTATGATCGCGAAATCGGTACGCCGGAACACGTTTTGCCATTTCTCGTCGATCTATTTGCGAATGCTCCGCGAGAAACGCGAGTTGTCTGGATCGGCCTACAGGACCAAGTGCTTACTCTATTCAGCCGTTGTTGGGACAAACTTGGTTTCTCCAATCGAGTGACGGTGTGGCAAGCAGGTTCGGAATCTTCGGCCACACTTACTCAAGCTGATGCCTTTGTTATCAATTTTGGTTTGCCGGATAAGGCTGAAGGAGAAGATCTTACTAGCGTTCTCAATGGATTTTTTGCTGCAATAGGCGCCGAGCATAAGCACTTGGCAGAAAAAAAGGAACCAAGGCGCTTCATTGGCGTCAACGCGGTTCATAATCGCTTTGAATCGCTGATGCAGCGTTTCATCGGTTGCGGGCGCACGCCATTTTCTGCGCGACTACGCCATGGTTATCTACTTCAGTCTATATTCAAGGAAGTGGATGATTGGACTTCAGAAATGCGCGCTGGTGCGGCGGGTACCCGGGAAAAGGATGTTATCCGCTCGAACGACGAAGTCGGTCACATTTTTTTCGGGCCTTATGCCCATCTGCCTCCTGGAAACTATCGCATAGATTTGACGTTGTCCCGACGCTGGGATCACTCGTGGAAATGCAGACTCAACCTCGATCTGATTCAAGGTGAAAGAGTTGTTTACGAAACGAAAGTGAATATCCTCGGAGGGAAAGCGACGGTTAGGTTACCGCTGCATGTTGCTCCGCGGGATATATTGCTTCCCTTACAGGTTCGCCTCCACTCGTCCGGAAAGGCGCGAATAACTCTCGAAGGTGTGCTGATCGAGCGTACTTCTAAGCTCGCGGAGGATTGGTCTGCATGACGCTATCTGCTTTCCGTCACAGTTCTTCTTTCTTGCTTGAATGTAAGAAGCGGGGCCTCCTCGAAAATCTGAACCTTTCTTTGCTCGATGTTGGTTGCAGTGGCGGAATCGATAGCTTTTGGGATCAGTTTGGCGAGAGTTTCCGTGCGGTTGGTTTTGACCCATTGGTTTCAGAAGTGGATCGATTGAATGCCGAGGTCGGGACCGAGCGGGATATTCGCTACGTTGCTGCGTGGGTTGGGAATGGGGCCCGGCCCCTTCCTCTCTCGGTTCGAATAGATACAGAGCCAAAAAGAGGGGCTTCAAGCGCATTTGTGCTGAGTAGTGCGCATCGAGCATCAGAGAAGACCGGTCTTTCCTTTACTGCGGATGTTTTTAATCGCGGAGCGGAGCTACGGTTTGCCGACCAACGCCTTTCTCTTGACGAGTGGCTGGCCGCGAATGAGTTTGGGCGTGTTGACGTGGTTAAATGCGACGTCGATGGATTTGATTTCGAAGTTTTTGTCGGCGCTCAAGACCTTCTTTCGGGGCCAAAGCGTCCGCTTGCTTTAATTACCGAAGCCCAACTACACGAGATGCGCGATCGACATGGCACTGTTTGGGGTGACCTTGACAGGCTCTTGCGTGATCACGGTTATCGCTTATTTGACGTGGATGTTCATCGTTATACGCGGGGCGCATTGCCGGGACGATTTGCAATCCCAATTTTTGCCCAAACAGTTGATGGGCCGGTGATGTTTTGTGACGCGCTTTACATGCTCGACCCTGTCATGGATCCAGAAGTGATGGACGAGTTGGTCGAGCAAGGCGATACAACTGTTTTTCTTAAGCTTATTTTTTTGTATGAGACATTTGGGCTGTCCGATTGCGCAGCCGCCTTAATAGTTGCGTTGCGAGAAAGAGATATTTCCGTAGCTGGTCTGGATGATAGCTGGGCGCTTGACGCGCTCGTTCCGCCGAACCCCTATAGTGAAAACAATTATAATGGTTACTTAGGCGCTTTCGACGCAAATCCCCGCCAGCTTTTTCCCCAGAAATCGTTATCAGTGGTAGAGGAATTTGTTCCAGGAACGACAGTTGACTGGATATCGATGATGTTGCCAGGGGAAGGCTCGCGTCGCGAGGGGCTTGATATCGTTTCAGAACGGGGGGTGGGCGGCCATCTTTGTTTTGGCCCTTACCATTACCTTCCGACTGGCCGCTATGTTGCTCGGTTGCAAATTGAGACGGATGTTTCATTAGGGCAGAAGTTTTCACTTGAAGTGGTTGCCGACGAAAAAGTGGTGTCAAGCTATTCCAAATCATTGTGGATTTCAGGTTCGCATTGGCTGAAGATTCCGTTTGATATCGAAGCCGCCAACGGGGATTCTTCAGTCCAGTTACGCCTGACTGTTGGTCGTAAAGCAAAACAACGTTTGCTGCGGGTCATAATCAGGCGTGAAAGCTAAGTAATGAGTTCAAATGGTGTCACTAGCAATGCAGCGCCCTGGAAGGTGGTTAAAACTCACACCGTTCATGATGCGCCACCATATTTAAAGCTCTCAGTGGAAACAGTTGAACTACCGGATGGCCGCATTGTCGACGACTATCACCAAGTTCACTTGCCTGATTACTCGATAGCGGTGCCTATTCTGGCGGACGGCAGTATTTTAACGTTGTGGCAATATAAGCACGGCGCACGCTGTTATTCCATGACCTTTCCGGCTGGCCATGTGGAGCCCGGTGAAGATGCCGTTGAGGCTATGCTCCGGGAGTTACGGGAAGAGACTGGTTATGTTGCGGAGCAGGCAATTGGCTTTGGCAGTTATACCGTCAGCGGAAATCAAGGCTGCGGGCGTGCGCATCTTTTTGCCCTGACGGGTTGTCGTCCTGTTGGCGTCGCTGATCATGACGATCTTGAAACTTTTGATCTCAAAGTTATGACAGTGGAGGAAATAAATGCGGCGATCGATCAGGGACATTGTGCAATCCTTCCTCAACTCGCCGTCTGGCTCGCGACCCGAGTACACTTCGGATTTTGAACAGCAACGCCCCGCCGAATCTCAACCGGGTCTCGATGTTGAAGCTCCGGCCCCTGCTATCCAGCTCGATCTGGCTCCGATTTGGACGATGGTTCCCGAGGCTGAGCCAATTCGGCTTGGTTCCTATTACGCACATATGCGAGGCTACTATCCCTATTGTGAGATGCAGACAAAACGGTGGTGCGTCCGCAATATCGGTCGCGATTGGCGTATTTTTGATGTCGGGGGCAATATCGGTTATTACTCCGCCCTTTTTGGCCGTTGTGCGCCGGAAGGTTTTGTCGTCGCGTTCGAGCCGACCGAAACATATCGGATGCTCAGGCATAATCTCGAGCTCAATGGGATTTCAAATGTCGAAGTCCGGCAGATCGCTATGGGAGAGACGGAAGGCAACCGTCGAGATGCGATATTCCGCGTATGGGGCAGCCCCGCAGAGGTAGAGGAGTTTCCTTTCTCGACAGTGGACGCGGAAATGCAGCGTCTGGAGTGGGACAGGCTTGATCTTCTTAAGGTTGATGTGGACAGTTTCGATCTCGAAGTGTTGAAAGGGTCTCTTCAGACACTCGATAAATTTAACCCTTGGGTTCTTGTGGAACTCAACCACGCGTTGGCGGAAAGAAAGCAGAGCGTCTCGCAAGCACTCGAGTGGTTGGCATCAGTCGGCTATCACGAGGCTCTCGTGATGGATGGCGAAAATTTCCTCTTGCGTCGTCCTGAAGGCGTACCTGTTGCCGTTGATGGACTGAGGCTTATACATGAACGGGAGCCTGTCTATGTTTCGCCGGTTATTGTCGCGACAGCCGCATCAGCAGCTGACGTTGCTGCTACATTCGAGTCGGCTGGTGCGGGTGTTGTGGATGAGGAAACTGGTGATCTGATTATTGATGCACCTGCCTGGGGTTATGGCCTGATCTGGAAAGTGCAACCAGTTTGTGAAGGGCCGGCAATCGTGCGCTTGTCGGTCGGCGTGTCCGGCGCAGATATTGGAGTTCTTTGCGTAAGAGAAGGTTTTTCAGAACTCATCGGATCGGAAGCTTTTGTGCTCCCAGGTGGGGAAACGACCGTTGCTATAGCTCTTGATAACGTTGAGGACCTGCGCGGTATTGTTATCAGAAAGGGTCCTACGCTGCCAGGCGTGGCGAGAGTAAGTTTCAGTGAGCCAGTTGTGCTGCAAGCCGAAGCTCGGCGCAACACGACACCGTCGCCTTCGATGAATCCCTTACAAAAAGAGATCGCCTTGAGTGAGGCCGCCAAGGGTCTCCCCTCATTGAGTTTCGATGAGCCTAAAGACAAACTCGAAATTGTTGACGCTCATATGTTGGGAGAACGCCTCGGTTTGGATTGCTCGTTCCGTGCTCCGATAAACCTCGTTAACATGCCGCTTACGCAGTTTCGCATGGAAGTGCATGATGCGAAGTTGTTGCAGCAACTCTACCGTGCCTTTCGCCCAAAGCATCATCTCGAATTTGGAACCTGGGAGGGGTTTGGTGCGCGGCTTTGCTTACAGCATTCCGAAGCACACGTGTGGACACTCAATCTTCCCGAAGGGGAAAAGGATGCCGAGGGGCGTTCTTTGTATTCGGACGCATCGGGCGTTACGGATGGTGGAAATCGAATAGGGCGCCTTTATCGCGAAGCAGGACTGGCTTCTCGGGCCACGCAGTTGCTGATGGACAGCAGAGAGTTCGATACCTCGGCTTTCGATAGCGATTTCTTCGACACCGTCCTGATCGACGGTGGTCACACGGCTGATGTAGTGGCCAACGACACTGCAAAGGCCTTGCAGGTGGTTCGGCCCGGCGGGCTTGTCATGTGGCATGATTTTTGTCCGGATCCTTCGATTCTGGCGGAGCAAAGCGCTGCGCAGGGCGTCGTCGAAGCGGTTTTGCTGAATTGGAAACAATGGCGCCCGCGATTTTCCTCCTTATTTTGGGTGCGCCCCTCCTGGCTTCTCATCGGAGTAGTTGCTGATGGCGGCATGAATGCAAGTGAACACAATGATGCGTAATAAACAGGTTATATCCACGACTTTCGCTTCGGCTTACGCGCAGGGCTTTCTTCGTTGTGCCGTTGCGTCACATCTGGTCTCGCCCGCCTCGCCTTTGGCGAATGCTGCAGCCACAATACCGCTATTGGAGGCAGCGAACGAACAGTCGGTTGGTCTTCTTGTCCTCCCCGAGCTCGGCTTGACCGGTTATTCGATTGATGATCTTCTGCATCAGCAAACGCTGCTTGATGAGGCGGAAGCAGCTCTCGAATTGCTGCGGAAGCGCACCGAGACGCTTATGCCTCTGATTCTGGTAGGAATGCCGGTGCGCTGGCAAGGGCACCTTCTTAATTGCGCGGTTGTGCTGCATCGCGGTCGTCTTTTGGGTATCGTCCCTAAAACCTATCTGCCGAATTATCGCGAATTTTATGAGGCAAGGCACTTCGCATCAGGAGCAATCGTTGAAAGAGGTGCGACGATTGAGCTTTTGGGGGCAACGGTTCCGATCGGTACGGACCTCTTGTTTGCTGCGCAGGATATAGAGAATTTCGTGCTGGCGATTGAGATTTGCGAGGACGTCTGGGTGCCGACACCACCTTCGTCCCTAGCTGCACTTGCGGGCGCTACTGTTATTGCAAACCTTTCAGCTTCTAATGCAATTATCGGCAAGTCCGCCGAACGTCACGCGTTATGCCGCGTGCAATCCGCTCGCTGCAATGCCGCATATCTCTATTCCGCGGCAGGATTTGGTGAATCAACCACCGATCTCGCTTGGGACGGCCATGCAATGATCTATGAAGCTGGAACTCTTCTGGCAGAATCCGAGCGGTTTTCTACAAGCGCCGGCATGATTGTCACGGATATCGACCTTGAACTTCTGGCAGCGGAAAGGTTGCGGAATGGTAGCCTTGTCGCGAATCGGCGTGACCTTGCACCAAAAGATTATCGGCATATCGGTTTTCATCTTCAGCCCTCCGCAAACGATATTGGCTTGCAGCGGAAAATTGCCCGCTTTCCTTTCGTTCCAGATGACAAAAGCCAGCTTGATGCTCTCTGCGAGGAAGCTTTTCAGATACAGTCTCAAGGCCTTGCCCGTCGTTTGAAGGCCAGTGGCATCGAACGCGTGGTTATAGGCGTTTCCGGTGGACTGGATAGTTCTCACGCCCTTCTGGTTGCGCTCCACGCCATGGATTTGTTGAAGCTACCTCGCTCCAATGTTCTTGCCTGGACTCTCCCAGCTTTCGCGACAACCAACACCACGAAATCAAATGCGTGGCGCTTGATGCGGGCTTTGGGGGTGACAGCTGATGAAATCGACGTAGGTCCGGCTTCGATGCAGATGTTGAGAGATATCGGTCATCCTGCCGCCGAAGGTGAAAAAATTTACGATATCACCTTTGAAAATGTTCAGGCGGGAGCCCGGACCTCGCTTCTTTTCCGGCTGGCAAACCGGCACAACGCAATTGTCCTTGGCACGGGTGATCTCTCCGAGCTTGCTCTCGGATGGGCTACATATGGCGTGGGTGATCACATGAGTCACTACAATGTCAATTGCTCGGTTCCTAAGACTCTTATTCAACATCTTATTCGATGGGTGGCGGCGCGCGGCCTTTACGGTGAGGAAGCATCCGAAGTTCTTCGGAATATATTGTCGACCGAAATCAGCCCCGAATTGGTGCCAGGTGATGCAGAAGCACCAAGTCAGAAGACTGAAGATTTCGTGGGGCCCTATGCGCTCCAGGACTTCAATCTCTTTTACACGGTACGATATGGGATGAGGCCGTCCAAGATTGCCTTTCTTGCGTGGTACGCTTGGAAGGATGTTAAAACGGGTAACTGGCCGTCCGACTTTGCAGATACTGACCGACGAGACTATGATCTGGAGACCATCAGGTCGTGGCTGAGAGTCTTCATAAGGCGCTTTTTTCAAACGAGCCAGTTCAAGCGTAGCGCAGTTCCAAATGGTCCGAAAACCAGCTCCGGTGGCTCGTTGTCTCCACGGGGGGACTGGCGCATGCCTTCGGACGCATCGGCAGATGCCTGGTTACGTGAACTTGACACGGCGCTTGCGCCACTGCCTAAGGGTTAGAAAGGCGTAGAAGATCGTTCCGCCAGGGTGCGCTGATTTATCCGGGGAGGGGAAATCCGGATCGCTGCTTTTATCCGCAGCACATCCGCTAGTCACTTCCTCTTATAATCATCCTCGATACGGATGACGTCGTCCTCGCCAATATACGCACCGGTCTGGATTTCGACCAGTTCGAGAGGGATCTGCCCCTCATTGGCAAGCCGGTGCGGCTGGCCGATCGGAATATAGACAGATTGGTTTTCCGTCAGCAGCCGGGTCTCTTCGCCAATCGTCACCGTCGCCGTTCCCTTCACGATGATCCAGTGCTCGGAACGGTGATAGTGTTTCTGGAAGGAGATGCGGTGGCCAGGATCAACCGTGATGTGGCCGACACGATAACGCTCATCGACATACATATGCTCGATATAACCCCACGGACGATAAACACGCTTGTGGCTCTGCGTTCTCGGCGCATGTTCGCCATCCTTCAGCCTCTCCACCAGGCCTTTCACATCCTGTACCCGGTTTTTCGGCACCACCAGAACCGCATCCTTGGTGGCCACCACCACCAAGTCCTTCGCGCCCACCACCGTCGTCAGCAATTGCGTGGAATGGATAAGGCAACCCTCGGAATCGATGAAGACGCCATCACCTTCGAGCGCATTGTCATTGTCGTGCTTTTCGGCGATTTCCCAGATGGCATCCCAGCTGCCAATATCCGACCAGCGGAAATGGCCGTGCACCACTGCCATGCGTTTGGTCTTTTCGATCACCGCATAGTCGATGGAGTTTTTCGGCGAGGCCTCGAAACTTGCCTGATGCAGGCGCACGAAGCCAAGGTCGCTTTCATACTGCTCGACTGCCTGGGTCACCGCCGCGAGAATCTCCGGTGCGAAGGCCTTGAGTTCGGCGATCATCACGTCGGAGCGGAACAGGAAGTTGCCGGAGTTCCAGAGATAGCCCTTTTCCAGATAGGAAATCGCAGTCTTCACATCAGGCTTTTCCACGAAGGCATCGACGGTGCTCAAATCTTCTTCGCCATCGATCGCCTCACCCGGCTTGATATAGCCGTAGGAGGTGCGCGGCTCGGTCGGCACCAGACCGAAAACGACGATATTGCCCTGATCGGCGGCCTTGGCGCCAAGCTTCACGGCGTCGGAAAATTTATCGGCATCCAGCACCACATGGTCGGCGGCAAGCGCCAGCACCAGACATCCGGG
>Ga0209699_100500_pt1 | contig 19495 bp, 17 predicted proteins | sample SynthPrep_1_END__FD_187204 | JGI IMG/M metagenome (GOLD analysis project Ga0209699, IMG submission 187204) | Synthetic microbial communities from Ohio, USA - SynthPrep_1_END_DS7_MetaG (SPAdes) (version 2) | ecosystem: Engineered > Bioreactor > Aerobic > Activated sludge | place: USA: Ohio...
GCACGGCGTTCTGGGGCATCACCGGGCTCGGTGTGCTGGCGATGGTCTCGCTATGGTTCGCGCTGCCCAACGTGCCGCTGCCGAAAAGCGATGGAGTGCTGGCGGAAATCCGCGTGCTGGGCCGTGGCCCGGTGCTGGCGGCACTGGCTCTGACCGTGATCGGTTCCAGCGCGATGTTCACAGTGTTCACCTATATCGCTCCGATCCTCAGCAGCGAGACCCAGGCCTCCACCGCCTTCATCACCGCCATGCTGGTGCTGTACGGCATCGGCCTGACGCTGGGCAATGTGTGGGGTGGCAAGGCGGCGGATCGCTCCGTCGACCGCACCCTGATCGTCTCGCTCAGTGCGCTGATCCTGGTCTTGCTGGCCTTCACCGTGCTGATGCGCTGGCCGCTACCGGCTGCCGTGGCCATCCTGATCTGGGGCATCGCCAGCTTCGCCATCGTGCCGCCACTGCAGATGCGTGTGATGGAAGCCGCCAAGGAAGCACCCAACCTGGCCTCGGCGGTGAATATCGGCGCCTTCAACCTCGGTAACGCCATCGGCGCAGCACTGGGCGGCGCGGTGATCAAGGCGGGGTTGGGCTACCCGGCGATCTCGCTGGCCGGTGCGGCGATGGCCGGGCTGGGGCTGCTGATGGTGCTGGGATTTGCCTGGCGTTCCAGGGCGGTGACGGCTGCGGCGATCTAAGAGAGCGGCAATTGGGAAGGGGCGGATTAAGTGAATCCACCCCCTTCCGGTTTACGCCTTCGCAGCAGGGCTCAAGCGAAAGCTGACACCCATGCGATTGAACGCGTTCATGGCTGCGATAGCGGCCGTGAGGTCGACCAGGTCTTTCGGATTGAATGCGGACGATGCCGCGGCATAAGCCTCGTCAGAAGCATGCGTTTCGCTGACCAGCGTCACTTCTTCTGTCCAGGCCAGGGCGGAACGTTCCTGCTCGGAAAACAGATGCGCGGCCTCATGCCAGACCGGCACCAGAACGAGCTTTTCTACTGACATACCTCCCTTGATCAAGTCTCTCGAATGGATATCGATGCAGTGCGCGCATCCATTGATTTGCGATGCTCGCAAGAACACGAGATGGATGAGCTGAGGCGGCAGGTTCGTTCCGGTGGTGACGTAATGGTGCAGCCCACCCAGTGCTTTTGCTGCACCGGGTGAAGCCTCAAACCAATCAATACGAGTCATAGAGCAGTACCCTTTGTGGATGGGGGATCAGTAAGGTCTGCCCAATTAAGACAACTAAGAGGATCAAGGTATTGATCCAATTAAGGGCTTAATGAGTGGTCCACTACACTAGTGTCATCCGGTTCGTAAAGCTGCTGATGTAGCCATCACGGCGCCCAAATAGCGCTTTGCCTAACGTCATCCATAACCTGCTTAACTAAGGCGCTTGATCCTGTTTCTGCGAGAGCGAAAGCGACGATATTCAGAGCTGATAGAGTTGTCGCTCTCTGGACATCTGGCATAGTCGTCATGAGGTCAAAGGCTCTCCAACGATGGGCCGGCGACTGACACGTCATTACTATTTTGGCTGCCTGCGGGATGCGGCTTTCAGCCTTTTCAGAGGCGCAAGCTGCCAGCGCCTCCTCTATTAGGTCATCCCTCTCTAGGCAATTCTTGGATATTAATGATAAGCGTGCAAGCGATTGACCTGGTGACTGTGACGTTTTTGCCCGTGCCACAAGCATTGGCCATGCGATTGTTTGATCCTCTGGATCTAGCAGTTCAAAGCTGTCGATGAGCGTGCTGATTTGTGGTTCTTCCAATGCCGCTGCATGGAACCAGTACTGACGAAGCAGGTCTCGACGTGAATCATCCTGTGGCAAAGACTCAAGGGTCCCCGCCATGTGTCTGAGCCTGGTGTTGGGATCTTCTTGAAGGGCAATTTCCTCAAGTACTCCGTTGATGAAATCATGCTTGCCGAGGAGTTTCGCAACTGGCAATAAGTCGACGGATACATGTACGCGAGCATGCGATTCGCAGTCTTTCAGTGTTCTACATGCTACTTCGAATTCTTCAGTTGTCCAGAACTCGGCAGCATAGCGGGCAGCCATACCGAGATAGTAGGCAGACAGGGGCGAGGGCTGGGTCAGAATTCGCGGCCAGCACTGTCGAAAGGTTGAGTGTTTTAGGCTCGCCGGAATTTTCTCCATCTCACGGAGCATGGTGCTAACGCTGTTGCCTACGTCTGATACATTTGAGATCGCTCGGAGTGCTACCTCTACGAGTCCTGCTAACGCTGGAAGTAGGCTCGACATCTGAAGAAGCAACTCTCCTAAGTGCAACGAATACCTGACCGACATAACGCTGCCTAGCAGACCGCCCAACTCGTTCTCTTTTTCCGCTAGAGGCAATGTCGAGCAGAGCGAGATGAGTGTTCGGAAGCGCGAATAGTCGTCTTCAATGACGCGTGCGTTGAAGAAAGAATCTTTAATGATTGCGTGTTGCAGGGGCGGCAGTGCAGAGGGCGCGAGCTGCATCAACGCATGCGTACGGTTATTCGCCGAAGGTAAGTTTAAGGCGAGTTGATACGCTATGGAGACCACCTCTTGCCGTGTTTCCGTGCGAACCATCGGTACGATGTTCAGCAATGAGTCCATTTTCCAGAAATCCGGAACAGACAAGGGGCTAATATCGGCGAGAAGGCTCGCTTTGTAATCTTCGGCCGGTAGAAGTTGGGTTTGCAAAATGGCGAGCACCGCTACTACTCCCATGACCTGTTCTCGTCTAACTTCTGAGTGGAAGTCATTGGGCGCACCGCTTTGCCCCGTATGCTCCGCTTGGAGGGCGCGGACTAACGGAGTCAGCTGAACAATTAGCGGCTTTAGGCGGTCTGCGTCCAGCAGAGGGGAAAGCATCCCCAGTGCTGTCACCACCCGAAGGGGATCAAAGGCGGTATCCATCCATCGGAGGCACTCGCTGATTATCTGTTCGGCTAGCTCAGTTTTATCTAACTCGCGAAGCGTGATGATGATAGGGGCCAGTGATATCACCATCGAGGGTTTATCAGGGGCAACGCGAGCTTTCGCCATCGCATCGGTTATTACTGCGTCAAGCTGATCATTGTCCAATGCCGGTGCAAGCATTGTGATGATGTCCGTGCGTGGCTTACCATCGCCCGCACTAAGCAGCCAGCAAAGAACACTGTCGATAATCGTAGCTCGGCGCTGTCCAGAAAGGTGTTGAGCCAAGCGAGCTAGCTTTTGATTACGGGCCCCGAGATCTTCGGTCTGATGCGCATCAGAAAGTAGCTGATCCAAGTACGCAGTAGGTAAGTTAGGAGCGAGGGTCAACAAGTAATCTGAGCGATTTTCAGGCTGTTGGAGTTCAACAATATTCAGTGCTTGGCGCAGCGTGATCAACTGCTCCTGAAGCGCCATGGCCAGCAGCGTACTTGGGACGTTGGCGCTTTGCGATTTCACGCTTCCCACCAACAATGCAATGTTGATCCTCAATCGCAGAGCCCGGCTTCCGTCCTCTAGATAAGTGGCGCAGGGTCGGATGATTTTGGACACAGTAAATAGCGATTCGGCATAGCCAACATAGTCCCTGTCCACTTTAAACCATGCCTCCCTCCAGCCTTGGGATAGCAAAAGTTCAACGTCATCCAGTGAGGAAATTCCCGCTCGGTATAGATGGAGAGCGTGGTGTCGTAGAACGTATGTCGGGGGATAGATATTCGGGCTTGACCCTATGTCTTTGGCCACAGCACGCCCCCAGTCTATGAATGCATGCTCCACAGATTGCCGCGTTGTTGAATCGAATCGCTCCTCCCGCAGATATTCCCCTAACTTCGGATGGTTGAGTACATAACCATGATCGGCATGCCCATTTCCCGCTATGAAGCGCTTGAGCGGTTTTATGAAGCGATCCGATGCGGTGGGGCGACGCAGTTTGCAGAGGCTGCAAACGAGATTGGTTAAGTGCGGGCCCTCAATAGGTCCCAAGGCCATTGCAAGAATGGCTAAAGTTGTGTCGACAGCCTCTTGAAGCTCCCACTCCGAGCTTTGGAAGTCGAATGCCCGTGAGAAGTAGGCATTGAAACCTGGTAACAGGCCGTCCAGAGACGACTCCAGAGAAGTCTGTGCGCCGCTTTTGGCAATTGCACTTAGATCCTCCGCGTACAGCGCTATCAGTAGTGGCTCACCGGCTGAAAGCACCATAAGGCGAGTAATTAATGCATCGCTCACCTTTGCCTTGGCAACTCCCACACTCTCGAAGATGGGAATCACGGCGTTCCGATCCAGTACAGAGAGTCTTTCCGAAGCTGCCGTTAAGTTGCCTTGCCAATCCAATCGCTTCAGCCAGCCTTCAGAACCAAGATCACCCACTTGTTCTCGGGCACTCACTAAGATTCTGATATTAGGTGGCAGTGAGCGAGGAAAAACTGTGGGGTTGAATTCAGTCCCTTGGGCTTCATCCAGCGCATCTACGACAATCAGCAGGTGCTGCCCGCTCTTCATCGCCTGATTGAGTAGAGTAACCGACACCCCTTGATAGTATGCGTCTAGGTCAGTAGAGGGCGGCGACAGTTTGGTCTGCATGACACATGCTAGCTGGGTTGCTAGTAGTGCGTAGAATACGGCAGGCCGATCAGTACTAAATCGAAGACTAATTGGCACAAAGACAACGGCCCATGTCGTATCCGATACAAGTCGCTCGGTCCACTGAACTAACAGGGCGCTCTTCCCGCGTGCGGTCGGGGCAGTAATCAGATATCTGTTGGGCGCCGCTATATCAACGAGCCAGTTATCCAGTCGCTCACATTCAACATCGCGACCTCCGAACGGCTGAGCAGCCAACTGACCCGAGGCAAGGTAATGCTGTCGGAAGGCCTGAATGTAGCCTCGATACGGTGAAATATCGTCAAGGTGCTCCCACACCCCACCGGAGATCGCAATTGGTTTCCTCTCGCCAAGGGTGGGCAGCAGTTCGACGCTAGCCGTTTTCAAAACGCTTGACAGTGACTCAGATGTCCATCGTCCCCGGCGTTCGATTAGCCCATGCGCGGAGAGCTGAATCGCTCTCCACGCACTGTCTGCGTCGCGCTCACTTGCACATAGCCTTAGCAGCTCTGTCTTAGCCACTTGCTCCGACGAGTCATCGTGATCGGCACAGTGCATGACGACTATCCGCAACTTACTGCAAATGACCTGCGCTTTTAGACCTGCGCTATCAAGCCGATCTTTGAAGTATTTCGTGATTTCATCCAGTGAGTCTGTCCGACCCTCGCCAAGGCGCACGATGCCTCGTGCCAATCCACTGCGAATAGTTGCACTGGCATCAATGTCGACGATCAGTACACCGTGGTCGATTGCTCCACGATGGATACCATTCGCGAGCGATTCGAGCGTTATCCATAGGTCGTTTCCCCGTGTTAGGCCCTTTTTGATTTGTGCTTCTACGATCAGATTATTGGCAAGCACGAGGCGAAGGTCGTCGCCTGGTCCATTGGTCTCGCACCAAATTTCTAAGGGGGTGTCGACCTCCAGTCCCTTAAGCCAGCCGAGCTCCTGACGTCCCAGAAGACGGACTGCTGCAACCGCAGCTACGCGGGCATGCAGATTCATCCCCCCGGCTGCGGCACTGCCTCCGGAAGGGTTCGTGCGCGCTCCTGAAACGATCAGTTGCTGATTGGACGTTGTTCGTTTTGCCTTAGTCGTCACGGCTGGTTAAACGCTCTGTTTCGGCTACTTCAATCCGTATCGATTGAGCGGCCTAAGAAGGTTAGAAGTAGCGGTACATAATGGTCTGTCCCAGGTTTTGTAGTCGCTTCCAAATCTCAAATCGAGCTCTTGTGAACGTCCACTATTGGCTCAGGCCGTGTAAAAACACAGCAAGCGATGGCAATCAACTGGCGGGGGATTTTCTCGGTGCCCAGAAGGCCGTCGGAGGCCCGATCAGGTGCAATCGGTGATTCTTTGCTTGCGGCACTTTAGACCTCGGCGCGCCTGCTGGAGGGCGGCAAGAGCCGTAAAACAGGCCTCAGGCCTTCATCGCGGCCATCAGGGCACCGCTGCCCAGCAGGTTCAACACGCGTTTGAGATTGTAGGCGAGCACATGCAGGCTCATCTCGGTGCTCACCCGGTCGAGCGTTCTGGTGAGGAAATGGGTGGCACCCATCCAGGATTTCAGCGTGCCGAACGGGTGCTCGACCGTCTGACGGCGGATTCGCATCATCTCGGGCGCTTGATCCAGACGACTCTGCATCGCTTCGAGCACTGCTTCATGCTCCCAGCGGCTCACTCGGCGTGGCTGTGGACTCGGTGTGCACTGCTCTTTCAGCGCACAACCTTGGCAATGCGAACTCCAGTAACGGTGCATCTTCAGCCCTTTCTCGACACTAGAGAAACGCCAGATCAGGCTTTGCCCAGCCGGGCATCGGTACTCGTTCTTTACTGCGTCATAGATGAAGTCACCTTTGCCGAAGCGGCCCGCCGCTGTCGCTCCTGAGGTCAGCGTCTTGGGCACGAAAACGGTGATTCCAGCCTCATAGCACGCCAGGATTTCTTCGCCTTTGAAATACCCTCTGTCTGCGACCGCCGAGAGCTTCTCGACACCCATGGCCTCTCGTGCTTGCTTGGCCATGGCGCTCAGTTGATCGCGATCGACCCCGTCGTTCGTGACCTCGTGCGTCACGATCAGGTGGTGCTTCGCGTCGACCGCCGCCTGCACGTTGTAACCGACCATTCCGCTGCCCCGCGTCTTCATAGAACGGGCATCGGGATCGGTCAGGGAGATCTGCTTATCCGGGGTTTCGTTGAGCTGAACCTCGATTTCCTTGAGCTCCTGCAGCTTAGTTTTCAAGGTCGCGATCTTGTCGTGAAGGCGTTCGGCTTTGACCTGCGCCACGGCAGGTTCCTGACGATCTGCGGTATCGAGTGCCGTCAGGTAGCGGCTGATGCTGGATTCGATTTCTTCCATCCGCCGTTGCAGCTTGGCACTGGTGAAGTTGCGGTCGCGATTGTTGACCGCCTTGAACTTGCTGCCGTCGATGGCCACCAGCGCCTCGGCGAACAGACCGAGCTGCTGGCACAGCACGACGAACTGCCGACAGACGCCGCGGATGGCCTTGCCGTTATCCTTGCGGAAGTTGGCGATGGTCTTGAAGTCCGGCATCAAACGTCCGGTCAGCCACATCAACTCAACGTTGCGTTGAGCCTCGCGTTCGAGACGGCGGCTGGACTGGATGCGATTGAGATAGCCGTAGATGTAGATCTTCAGCAGGTCGGCAGGATGGTAAGCGGGGCGACCTGTTTCAGCCGGGACGACGCCCTCGAAACCCAACTGGCCAAGGTCGAGTTCATCGACGAAAACATCGACCACCCGCACCGGGTTGGTGTCCGCCACGTAGTCATCCAGGATCTCGGGAAGCAGCGCGCTTTGGCCTCGATGCTCTCCCTGGATAAAACGCTTCATTGGCGCCCCCGCTGATTTCGAACCCATCAAATCACAGCAAGGTCGATGCCAGAGTTTTTACACAGCCTGGGCCAAGAGCTGCCGTTGCGAAGAACCATTTCTCTGCCTGTGGAAACCTCTACCGGTTCTGGCTTACACCCGTGCCGGTAGGGTGTTCACAATATTTCAGCCGTGCTTTACCAGATTAAGACCAGGAAGCGGCCCTCCAGGGAACTGCGCCAGTTGACCTTGCTCCAGGCCACCAAGATCTATGCCCTGGTATCCAAGCAGATCAATCAACTCAGCAACTTTCCGCTTCGCGTCGATGTGCTCACCGGATAGAAACAGCACGCGCTTGCCACCTTCGGAGCCAGGGCTTGCCAGCAGGGCCGGAGACAGGTGATTGAATGCCTTCACCACCTTGGCACCCGGCAGCATGTCTGCGATCAACTGGGTCGAAGGCTTACCATTCAAAGGGAACGGCTTGAATAGCGGAGCCTCGATTGGGTTGTTGGTATCGATGACGATGCGACCATTCCACGGGCCCAGTCCCTCGACAGCAGCTGGGATCTTCGACCAGTTCACTGCCAGGAACACGACCTCAGCCTCGCTCGCTTCCTTGACACTGACAGCCCGTGCATTCGTCCCTAACTCAGCTACAAGCTCCTTGAGACTTTCGGGGCCCCGACGATTAGAGATAGCGATCTCTAATCCGGCGCCTACAAGCAGTCGAGCGACGGCGCTACCAATGGCGCCTGCTCCGATGATGCCAATGCTCATGCAGTGTCCCCTTATGCGGTGAAGCCGCCGTCGACAAGCAGCTCAGCACCGCTTACGAATCCAGCTTCCGAGCTAGCCAGATAGGCCACGGCACTGGCGATGTCTTTGCCTTCGCCATAACGCCCCACTGCGATATTGGGTCGCACGAAGTCAGCAACCGGGCCATCCGCAGGATTCATGTCACTATCAGTGGGCCCTGGATGAACGGTGTTCACAGTAATGCCACGTGGCCCCAGGTCGCGTACGAGACCTCGGCTGAACCCGGCCACGGCACCCTTGGTCAAGGTGTACGCAGAGGCGGTGCCGAAAGCAGCGTGCTGCACCATCGAGCTACCGATATGAATGATTCGCCCACCCGCGCCCATGTGCTGAAGAGCCTCTTGGGTCGCCACGAATACACCGGTGACGTTCACCGCCAGGATGCGCTGGAAATCTTCAAAAGAGATGTCTTCAGGTGCGCCTAGAACGCTGATGCCGGCGTTGTTGACCAAGATGTCTACCTTGCCAAAGAGCGTGGCAACTTGCTGCACAGCAGCACGTACAGCTTCCGGGTTACCAGCGTCAGCATCCAGTGCAATGGCGTTTCCACCTGCGGCGATGATCGCATCAACCACAGCTGCTGCTCGATCCGCTGAAGCGTTATAGGTAATGGCAACGGTGGCACCGTCGGCGGCCAGGCGCTTGGCAATCGCAGCACCAATGCTGCGCGAACCGCCAGTGACAATGGCGACCTTTCCGGTGAGGGGGAGGATTGTGTGACTCATGCTTAGTACCTCAAATGGGTGATTGGTGAGTCTATGAAGCGCTTTTCTTTTCACACCCAGTAGTCGGTAGTAGCTAGAATCACATTCAACTATTACTTGAAGGTAAAGCAATGGAGACCCTGGCCAATCTGCAATCGTTCGTGCGCAGCGCAGAGGACGGCAGTTTCTCTGCAGCAGCACGACGCCTCGGTATTACTCCCGCAGCGGTGAGCCGGAATGTTGCCCAGCTGGAAAGCAACCTTGGCGTCCGGCTTTTCCTACGCAGCACACGCAGTCTCACGCTGACCGAAGCAGGCGAGCGTTTCCTGAGTACTGTAGGGGGTGGTCTGGATACCATTCAGGCGGCTATTGCAGATTTGACCAGCAATGCAGGAGAGCCTGCTGGTGTACTACGCGTTTCGGCTGCTCCGGCGTTTGGCCGTGACTACTTACTGCCACTGATGCCGCAGTTCATGAAAAAGTACCCTGCCGTGACACCTGAGTGGCACTTCGATAATCGCCAGGTGGAGCTGATTGCCGACGGCTTCGACGCAGCTATCTCCGGGGGGATTGAGCTTTCACCTGGAGTCGTAGCCAGGGATCTTGCTCCCGCTCACTTAGTGCTGGTAGCTACACCAGAGTATTTATCGGGTCGTCCTCAGATCCGTCGCCCTGAGCAACTGAATAGCCTTGATCACTTGGCCATGCGCTCCATGCGAAGCGGAAAAGTCCGCAGCTGGATGCTGCAAGGCCCAAAGTCGCAGCAAGCGGCTCTGGAGTTGCACCCATGCCTATTGGTCAACGATCCGCAAGCGCTTTGTCAGAGCGCCCTTATGGGCTTAGGCATCGCGTTGTTGGCAATACCTGATGTGCTCGGGTACTTGGAGAGCGGCGCGCTGAAGCGCGTCCTTCCCGACTGGTATGTCGACGCCGGGCCAATCTCGCTGTACTTCGCTAGCCAAAAATTACTACCGGCCAAGACTCGTGTGTTTGTTGACCTACTGGTGGAGCATGCCCGTGAACAACAGTGGGTAAAGCGCTTTGATGCCAGAACGTAGCAGACTTTGCTCTCTCGGTTCTATTCGCATTCTTTACACTGCCGGGCCACCAATGGCACAAGCATTGGGCTCATTGTTTTGTGTCGTCCCCTTGATAAGCACAGCTGCACTGACAGCCGCGCAAAGGCTAGTGATCCCAGCAAGGATCAGGAACGTAGTACGAAATGCAAAGTGATATGCCTCAGCTACAGCCCCGGAAACGCTCTCCTGTCCGGCACCTTCACGGCCAGAAGTCAGGTTAGAAGCAAGCTCGGACGGCAACCGCAATTGCAGCAGCCCTAAGAGAATGGCCGTCACAACGACAATAGCCGTCCCTTCACTCACAAGCCTTGAAGTGCCAAAAATACCCACAGCCATTCCGGAGCGCTCCGCTGGCACAACGGCAACAGCCAATCCGTCCATCAGGCCCCATGGCAGCGAGATGCCCACGCCGACCAGCAGCATCGGCAATACAAATGTTTGGGCTCCAGTTCCAATCGGTACGAAAGCGAGCCAAGTCAAACCCATGGCTGTCATCGCTAGCCCCAGAGCACACAGAGCTCCCGGCTCGATCCAGCGCGCCAGGTAACTCGCTAGCAGCGGAACAACGACCATAGGCAAGCACAGAGGAAGGAGCGCCAGGCCCGCTTCACCCTCACTCATGCCCTCTACCCCGATAAAGCGGAATGGCAGTAACGCCAGAGGAGCAATGAAACTAAATCCGGCAGCTATTGGCAGGGCTTGAACACCTATGAAACGAGCATTTTTGAACAAGCCAAGATCCAGCATTGGACGTTGCTGTCGCTTTTCGATGGCGATGAAAACCATCAAGCTGATCGCAGCTGTGCCCAGCAAAAAAAGAATCACCGGATCGGACAAGCCACGCTCGGGAGCTTCGATCAAACCATAGGTAAACAACGTCAGCGTCAGCATGAAGCCAAGCGTGCCAGGTACATCCAGACTGTTGGCCTCCGGATCTTTGGATTCAGCCATGCGGGACAGATACACCAACAGCAGAACAGCAGCGCCTAGGATTGCTCCTAGCAGGAACACCAAACGCCAACTGGCGTACTGCACAGTAAACCCCACAACGATGGGGCCCAGCGCAAAACCTGCGCCGAAGCATGTGCCAAGCAAGGCGAATGCCCTCACCTGCGCGGCTCCCTGGTATGCATGGGCGACTGCGGCCGCTGCGGCGGCCATCGTGAGGGCTGCTCCCGCTCCTTGTAACCCCCGCAGCAGATCCAGCAAAAGAATGTTTCGAGCCATGGCAGCCGCAGCTGAAGTCACTACGTACAGCAGCACCCCAATGACCATGACCCGCTTTCGGCCATAGCGGTCAGCCAACGTACCGGCGGCCATTACACAGGCGCCGAAGACCAGTACAAAGGCATTGATGACCCAGGTCGCAGCGACGCGCCCAGCATCCAATTCACGAGATATTTCTGGGATAGCTACACCAATTCCGGTGTAGGTGAGCGTAACGGTAAATCCAGAAAGGCAAAGGGCGAGCAGCAGTACTGATCGCCTGGAGGAATTCGCGGGCATAGAGTAACCGGATATCTGCATCAAGAGAGCGAGCCCGGTAGTCAGGCTCGCCGTTAAGAAGTCAGGCGCCGTAGCCACCTTCGACATCGAGCACTGCCCCGGTCACATAGGACGCGTCAGGGCTCGCCAGGAAGAGAATTCCTGCCGCAACCTCCTCCACCTTCGCGTAGCGCTGGATGGCTAGCGAAGCGAACAAGACCGGAGCAGCCTCCTTGAAGGGGGCCGCCATGTCGGTGTCCATCACCCCGGCCTGCACCACGTTGACCGTAATGTTGCGCGGAGCCAAGTCACGAGCTGCGCCTTTGGAGTAGCCAACGATTGCAGCTTTAGTGCCCGCATAGTCAGCTACCCCCGGAAAACCTACACGAGTCGCAACACCAGAACCGATGGTGATGATGCGTCCACCGTCCCCCATGACTTTTACTGCTGCGCGAATGTTGGCTACCACCCCTGTAACGTTCACTGCCCATTGCCGATCCATGGCTTCGTTATCAATCGCCGGATCGTCGATGGTCAAACCCTGGTACGCCAATGCAGCGTTGTTGACCAAGATATCTAAACGACCAAAGCGCGTCAGGACAGCCTGGATAAGACCTGGTGCCTGAGATGGCTCGCCTTGATCTGCTTGGAATGCAGCCGCTTCAACACCTTCCGCTCGCAGCGTCTCCACTACCGCTTCAGCTTTTTCAGCCGATGCCACATAACTGATCGCAACCTTTGCGCCCTGCTTTGCTAGCCCTAGTGCTGTGGCAGCTCCGAGACCACGCGATCCCCCAGTGACCAACGCGACCTTACCTTCAAGTGGCTTCGTCATAGCTTGTTCCTCGATTCTTTTCATATCGAACGATATGAAATTAATTCCCAAGCTATCCCCTTGGACAGATACACGTCAATTAATTTAATATCGAGTGATATGAAAACAGACCAACAGCCTGAAAAGCGCCCTCGCGGGCGCCCCAAGACTCGTCAGCTAGACCGCGAATCGTTGCTTGAGAACGCCATGCAATTGTTCTGGCAACGCGGGTACGAGACCACATCTACTCGTGAAATAACGACGGCACTCGGCATCACGTCGGCTGAGCTATACGCCCTCTTCGGCGACAAAGAGCGTCTCTACAACGAGGCAATCGCCCGCTATGAAGCCAATGCCGGTAGCTACTCCGCCCGAATCTTCCGAGAGGAGCGCACCGCCCGCTCCGCCGTCGAGCGGATGCTGCTAGAGGCGGCGCGGGATATGGTTGATCCGAACCGGCCAGCAGGTTGCATGCTGGTCACCTCAGCCATGAACTGCGCTCCCAACTCCGATCATGTGCAGGCACGCATCTCTCAATTGCGGCTTGAAGCAGAATCGCGCCTGCGGGCACGTATCGAGCAGGGAATCCAGGAGGGCGATGTACCTGAAACCGCAGATGCAGCGTCCTTGGCCAGTTTCTACTCAGCGATACTGCAAGGTCTGACTATCCAAGCCAGGGATGGTGCATCAGCACAAACCATGGCTCAGATAGCCAAGAGCGCCATGCTCGCCTGGCCGAGCTAGCATGTCGGCCAGGTGCCACAGTGGTGCTGGCGATCAACTCAAAAAAGCATCTTGGAGAATCTCCTCCAGGCCTTTGGGCTTACGGCCCAGCAACCGCTCAAGGCTCGGACTCGCCTCGTCGAATGCCCCTTGCTTCATGGCATGGAACCAGGCTTCCACAAATCGCGCAGCGGCTGGCGGCCAGCCGGCAGTGATTCGTGCATCGATAAATGCCTCTGCCGTTACGTCCGCATAACGCACCTGGTGACCCGACAATCGGCTCAGTGCATCGGCGAGTTCCTGGAATGAATACGTCTGTCCAGCATTGAGGGTGTACTCAAGGTTCGCATGCCCATCCCCACTCAGTAAGACTGCCGCTCCCTCTGCCAGCTCCTTGCGGCTAGTGAGCGCAATACGCCCCTCCCCGGCAGGAACCGCAAAGCCCTGCAACGCCGCACCCAGGAACTTCGGCAGTTCTTCTGCATACAGCGGATGCTTCAGGATGGTGTAGGAAAGCCCAGATGCTCTCAGCAAATGCTCAGTCGCAATGTCGCTATCCGTGACCCCATCGATAGGCGCCAGCGCGTCATCGACACGCTGGATGCTGGTGTAGAAAAGGCGACGAACACCCGTTTGTCGCGCAGCGGAAATGACATTGCGGTGCTGTGCCAGACGGTCAGTAAAGGCCACCGCAGAAACGAGATAGATTGTGTCGATGTCGGCGAACGCAGAACGCAGCGCGCTGGGGTCGAAATAATCTGCAACTCGAACCTCAACGCCTTTCGCAATCAAGTCGCCAGCTTTAAGTTCATCGCGCACCAGAGCGACAACTCGTGCGATATCTACGCGGGAAAGCAATGCATCGATGACCGCGCCACCCAGTTGGCCAGTCGCGCCCGTAACCAAGATTTTGCTCATTTCTTCAATCTCTAAAGAGTGCTCAGCCGAGCTTCGGTACTGCCATGCCACGCTGTACAGCCGGTCGCGCACCCACGCGGTCAGCCCAAGCAAGCAGTGCTGGCTTGTCTGCCAACTTCTCGGCAAGCGAGTCCTTCAAAAAGGTCTGAGCAGTGACGATCCAGGGATAACAAGCCATGTCAGCAATCGAATACTCATCACCAGCCAAGTACGGGACTTGTGCGAGACGTTTGTTCATCACACCGAACAGTCGATCTGATTCAAGGATGAATCTCCGGCTGGCGACTTCCGACTTCTCTTGAGCGAGCTTCTCGAAATACGCCACCTGACCGACCATTGGCCCCAGTCCGCCCATCTGCCAATGCAGCCACTCCAAAGCCTTTGCTCGCCCTGCTCCATCAGCATCGAGGAAGCGACCGTGGCGCTCTGCTAGGTAGGTGAGAATCGCGCCACTCTCGAACACCGAGAGCGGGCCGCCTTCTGCGTCCTCGTCGACCAGCGCGGGTATACGATTGTTGGGGGAAATTGCGAGGAAGTCAGGGGCAAACTGCTCCTGCTTGGTGAGGTTGATCGCATGCACTTCATAGTCCAGCCCCAGCTCTTCAAGCAGGATGGAAACCTTGCGACCGTTGGGCGTGGCCCAGGTGTAAAGCTGAATCATGTTTTCTCCGATCCAAAGGCAATGAGGCGCTCACCGAAGTGAGCGCCTCATCAATCGTGGGTTAGATTTGTGCGGTGCCGCCGTCGACAAACAGCTCGATGCCATTGACGAAGCTGCTGTCATCGGACGCCAGGAACAGCGCAGCTTTGGCGATCTCGCTGGGCTCACCGAGGCGACCGATTGGCACCACCGCAGCGAGTTGATCGAACAGGGCCTGTTGATGTTCGGCAGGCACAAGGTCGCCGAGTCCAGGAGTGCGTACCGGGCCGGGACTGATTGCGTTCACACGGATGCGGCGCGGTTTCAGATCCAGCAACCAGCTGCGTGCGAAGTTTCGAACCGCTGCTTTACTCGCGCTGTAGACGCTGAAGTTCTCTGTGCCCTGTACCGAAGTGGTCGAGGAAGTGAGGATGATCGAGCTGCCATCGCGCAGCAGCGGCAAAGCCTTCTGCACAGTGAAGAGCAAACCCTTCACGTTCGTGCTGAAGATCCGGTCGAACTGCTCTTCGGTAATCGCACCCAGCGGCAGCATGTCACCGCCACCAGCATTGGCGAAGACGACATCCAGGTGCCCGGCCTTAGCCGCGATTTCTGCATAGATACGGTCGAGATTATCCAGGCTAGCAACATCACCCTGGATACCGATGGCGCGTGGACCAATAGCTGCGACTGCCTTATCCAGTTCGGCCTGGCGGCGACCAGTGATAAACACTGTGGCGCCCTGCGATACGAACTCTTGAGCGGATGCCAGGCCGATGCCAGTGGTGCCGCCAGTGATCAGTACGATTTTGCCTTCAAGCCTGTTGCTCATGATGAATCTCCAGAAACCATTTGGGGGAAGGTGACGGTTCATTGGGGAGCCGTTGGAACAGACTCTATGCCTGGAGATTGAATCGAAAAATTAGGCAAAAACGTTTTGTTTGTGCATGCACATGCACAATACTGAAGAGCGCGTTAATTCCCCTGGAGATCCGGATGAATCAGTTACTTGCTATTCGAGTGTTCGCCCGCGTGGTGGAAACTGGCTCATTCACCAAGGCAGCTGACTCACTGGAGCTTCCCAAGACCACCGTAAGCAAGCTGATAAGGGAATTGGAAAGCCATCTAGGCGTGCGCCTATTGCAACGCACGACTCGCCGGCTAACTGTGACCGCAGATGGCACCTCGTACTACCAGCTGACAAATCGTCTGATGCACCAGCTGGAGGATATCGATCAGGGATTCAGCAAGGCTCAGGGGCTGCCACGAGGAAAGATCCGGGTCGACATTGGTGGCTCGGTAGCCACTCTTCTGGTGATCCCAGCCCTGCCAGATTTCTTTGCTCGCTACCCTGATATCCATGTAGACCTGGGCGTCAGTGACAGGCCTGTGGACTTGATAAGCGAGCGTGTTGACTGCGTGATTCGTGGTGGCCCACTAACTGAACAATCGCTGGCCGTACGCCGCCTTGGAGAGGTGAGTTGGAGCACCTGTGCATCCCCAGGCTACCTGGAGAAATACGGCGTCCCGACTCACCCCAAAGAGCTGGATCAGCACTGGATAGTGACCTACCACTCTGCCTCGACCGGACGAGTCATTCCTGCGCGATTCCAACGCAACGACGAGCGTCATCTGATAGAGGGAAAAGCCATTCTTAGTGTCAACGAAAGCAACGCCCAACTGGCCGCTGGAGTCGCTGGACTGGGGATCATTCACACCTTCAGCTATACCGTCAAAGCACACGTTGAGCGCGGTGAGCTCGTGCCGATTCTTACCGATTGGCGTCCGGATGCTTACCCCTTCCATGTGCTCTATCCGCCGAATCGACACCTGAGTAACCGTGTGCGGGTCTTTATCGATTGGCTCGTGGAGCGCTTCGCTCAGATTGACTGAAGAACATCCAGATCATCGATGCGCTCTACGGCTGCTTCTGGCTGACCGCAGCCCTTTAGTAACTGTCCGCTATCGGCCGATTCTGTTGAAAAAGCCCCGTCGCGATTTTTGCCCATGAAAGAACGTGAGCGATGATGAAATCTGGTTCGTTCAGAAGACGGAGCCAACTTGATTTTTGCGTAGCAACGCCGAAATCGAGCGTTTTTGAACTGTCGCCAAGCAATTCTCGCAGAAAGCGACTTTTCAACAGAATCGGCCATCCCTAAATAGGCCTGCCACTCACCCTCTCCCATCTTTCAGCGTAAAGTCGCCACACCCCACACCTGCAGTTTCCGCTCAAACGAATGGCGCCAAACAAGGACTCACCAACATGGACCGTTTACCTAGCACCCTCCCCGCCTTGGCGCTCTGCCTGCTCTCCCTCGCTCACGCCGACACGCGCCAACCTCAGCTCTGCAACGCTGCATTGCTGGACTCACTGGCGACCCAACTGGGACAGCAAGGCTGGACGCCCCCTGACGGGCATGGCGACGGACCATTGGTGGCGGCTGCCTGCAAGTCTTGGCCGGATGATTCGGCGTTGTCCGTAGTGACCCTGGCTTACCGTGACGCCGAGGACACCACGCCAGCGGGCGAGCGCAATCTCAACTGGCTGGTGGCGAAGGTGGACACGCAGAGCGGGCAATTGCGCGAACGTTATGACGACTACCTTGGCGAAGATGCCGCACTGGAAATCGATGCCGGTAGCCTGTGGCTGGATACCGCGCGCTATCACCTGGCGCCAGGCATTCGCGAGTTCGGTGTAGTGGTGCGCAGTGTCGCGCGCGGGGCGAGCTGTCCGGATGCCGGCTTCAATGACCTGCTGACGCTGGTGGTGCCGCAAGGGCCTCGGCTGAGGCCAGTGTTTGCCACCTATCTGTATTCGTGGACGACGGTAAAGGGCACGTCCTGTGTCACGGATAGTGACTTCCAATCGGAGCGAGCCGACCTGACGCTGGGCCTTGGGCCCAAGCATGCTCATGGCTATGCCGACCTGGTGGTAACCGCTCATGTTCGTGCTGGCCGGCAGGAGCCTGTGCTACGCAAGGTCAGCACCACCGTCCGCTACGATGGCAAGCACTACCCCTTCGATCAGTTCCCGATGTTCTGGATGACAGAACCGCAGCCGTAACGACGAACAGGCAAGGACAAGCCAGCGCGTCACTGCCGTCTAGACTGCTGAGTCTCAACCCATGGCGGGAGACTCAGGATGACCAGCAAGAACACCATCTGCCTCTGGTACGACCGCGACGCGCTGGAGGCTGCGACCTTCTACGCCAAGACCTTTCCCGACAGCGCCGTGCTGGCGGTCCACCATGCGCCCGGTGACTACCCCAGTGGCCAGCAAGGCGATGTGTTGACGGTGGAGTTCAGCGTGATGGGCATTCCCTGCCTGGGTCTGAATGGCGGCCCGGCATTCCAGCACAACGAGGCGTTCTCGTTTCAGGTCGCCACCGACGATCAGGCCGAGACGGATCGCCTGTGGCACGCGATCATCGACCACGGCGGCCAGGCCAGTGAATGTGGCTGGTGCAAGGACAAATGGGGCGTCTCCTGGCAGATCACCCCGCGCCTCCTCAGCGCCGCCATCGCCAGCCCTGACCGCGCGGCGGCCAAACGTGCCTTCGAGGCGATGATGACCATGAGCAAGATCGACATTGCCAGAATCGAGGCGGCGCTGAAGGGCTGACTGCCGAAATGAATCAGACGCGGGCGTTCTTCTTCTGCAGGATCAGCGACGCTTCGTTATAGGCGCTCTGGAAGGCGTCGCTGCCGATCCAGGTGATCGCGGCATCTTCGTCTTCATCGTGGAAGATGCCGCGATAGACGATCAGCAGGCCCATCATGAAATCGGTCGCGGCATCTTCCGACTCCTCGGCGACCACCAGCTCCAGCACCGGGTACTGCAGGAATATCAGGCACAGGGCGAGCAGGCTGATACCCTCGCCGGCTTTCATCGCCTGGAACAGGTCATCGAAATGCGCGGGGTCGAAGCCATTCTCTTCGATGTCCTTGAAATCGAAGGTGCTCAGGTCGATCTCGACATCATCGAACGGCTCGTTGATCAACGGGTTGGCGAGAAGCGGATGGACGACATTGACCTGCGCCTTGGGCTTGCCCATGCGGTTCTGCCTGGCTTTGGTCTTGGCCCGTTGGGCGCGCTTCTTCTGTTTGTCTGCGGATGCCATGGGGCGTTCCTCGTTCGGTACAGCCATGTGCATGGCGCGGAAAGTTCAGGCGCCATTGTATTCAGTCTTGGTCATGGCCTGCGGCTGAATTTGCAGACGGAGAGTCATGCATTGAAGAACGGGCTTGCCTCTTCGACTTCCACCTGTTTTCTTCGGGATGCATGAATGACGGGAGCCTGACCATGACGGACCGTGAACAACTCCACCACGATGGCTATGCGTTGCTGCGCCAGGCGGTTCCTGTCGGGTGGCTGGATGGCTTGCGCACCGTGTTCGATGCGGGCATCACTCCCTCGGATCAGTGGCCGGTACCGCGCGGCGCAGACTGGCATCACTCACTGCTGGACGACGACGCCACGATTCAGGCCGTGTGCCGCCTGCCACAGCTGCTGGCAGTGGTCGGTGAGCTGATCGGCGAACGCTTCTTCCTCGCTCAGGTGGAGGGCCGCGAGCCACTGGCCGGTGGCGGTCATCAGCAACTGCATCGCGATCTGTCGGCGCAGCGCCCGGGCGATATCGTCAATGCCATGGTCTACTTCGACGACTACGGCCCAGGCAACGGCGCCACCCGCATCGTCCCGAGTAGTCACCGTCCGCCTGCCGGCGAGCCCCCCTTCGACTTCAACGACGAGTCCCGCTCAGTGCAGCTTGCGGGTGCGGCCGGCGACATCCTGGTGTTCGATGTGGACCTGATACACGCCGGCAGCCTGAACCGGCTCGGCACACGTCGCCGCTCGATCCTGATCAGCTACTTCGCCGAGCCACTGTACGCGTCCTATCTGCAGA
>Ga0209699_100501_pt1 | contig 19483 bp, 20 predicted proteins | sample SynthPrep_1_END__FD_187204 | JGI IMG/M metagenome (GOLD analysis project Ga0209699, IMG submission 187204) | Synthetic microbial communities from Ohio, USA - SynthPrep_1_END_DS7_MetaG (SPAdes) (version 2) | ecosystem: Engineered > Bioreactor > Aerobic > Activated sludge | place: USA: Ohio...
GCGATATTCCCCGGTCTTGTCCTGATAGATTTCAAATTTATACATGATCATTGCGCCCCGTTTGCGAATGGTGATGAACGGTCGCAATTCTGAGCGGCCTTGGTCCTATTCGCAACCGATAATTGCTCAAATCAGATGAGACGTACCCAGGCACGGGCAATTTCCAGACCCGCAACGTCGGCCATATCCGCGCGCTGGCTGCGATGGTCACGGTAATTTTCCAGCCAGCCGGGCGCCATTCTTTCGATAGAGGTCGGGAATGACTGACACCACCCATCGACAACCGTGGTCGATGCCTCGAAATGAAACTGCGTACCGTAGACCGCGCGGCCCACACGAAAGGCCTGATTTCGTGTCGCGCCATTGGTGGCAAGCCGCGTCGCCTCGGGCGGAAGCGTGAATGTATCACAGTGCCACTGGAAAATGGGGAATGTCCTCCTGAGCCCGGCCAATAGGGGATCGGACACGCCCTCCTCCGTCAGGGAAACATCTTCCCAGCCAAATTCAGGCGGACCGGACAGGATATTCTCTCCACCATAGGCGCGCGCCAGCAACTGGCTGCCGAGGCAGACACCCATCACGGCCTTATCCGCATCGCCAAAGGCTTTCATCAGAAGAGCAAGCTCTGGGAGATAGGGGTAAAGCGCATCGTCAAGGGCGTTCTGCTCACCGCCCAGAACGACAAGGGCATCATGACCACCCGCATCGGTGGGAAGTGGCTCACCCGCATAGGCGCGGATGACATGCACATCTGCTCCCGCCTCTTGCAGAGCGACGCCGAGCTGGCCATGCGGCGTGCCCGCCATGTTTTCGATAATTGCAACGCGCATATGGCCTCTTGACGGCAAAGGTGGATTCAATCGGCGCAGATAGCCGCCTCAATCCACCTTCACCATGAGAAAACCGGTTTTTCAAGAGGCGCTACACCAATGGGGCAACAAGCCCGGCCTTCTGCGCCTCAGAACTCCCGGGACAGTTTCGCGTCGGCGGAATGCCGGTTGCCACCGCGAACCGCAAAGAACAGGAATATTGCCGCCCAGAGGATCGACTTTTCCGCGCCGCCCAGGCCTTCCGCCTTTACGATGCCATGAAAATAGACCGTCACCAGAAGAACAATCATCGCAGCGAAGGAAGCCGGCCGCGTGAACAGGCCGATGGCCACCAGAATGCCGCCGAAAAATTCCGTGGCAGCCAGCAGCGGCGACCAGAAGACGCCGGGGTAAAAACCAAGGCTCTCCACCATGCCGACCGCCCCAAACGGGTTGAGGATCTTACCGAAGCCATGGGTGACAAGAAGAAGTCCTGCCGTCACACGCAGAACGGTCTCCACCAGATCATGCGTGGAGTTATAAAGCGGTGCGACCGCCGGAACGAAAAGACGCTGACGATTATTGTCGAACTGGGCCATAGGATCTCCACGTTTCAGCCTTCGATGCCTTATCTGTTGGCAAAGCCGAATGATAAGAACAAGCATCTGGCAGGTAAAAACATGAGTGTTATAGTTGACATTGTCGTGACCGCGCACTGAAGGAAACATAATGATGACCGAGACCAAACCCCACATAGCCATCCGCTACTGCACCCAATGTAACTGGCTGCTTCGCGCCGGATGGATGGCGCAGGAGATTTTGCAAACCTTCGCTTCCGACATTGGCGAAGTCAGCCTCGTTCCCTCAACGGGCGGCCTGTTCGAGATTGCCGTTAACGGCGAGATCATATGGGAGCGCAAGCGCGATGGCGGTTTTCCGGGTCCAAAAGAACTCAAACAGAGAATCCGCGATGTCATCGACCCGGAGCGCGACCTCGGTCACGTCGACAAGACGAAGCACGAAGGGCTCGACAATTGATGCGGCAAAATGTTTCAACAGCACTCAACCAAGTTTTTTCCCTTTAAAATCAATGATCGTCATAAAAGTTCAAAAAGTCTGTTGACACCGGGCGGCTGCCCTCGTACATCGCTCTCCGTCGCCCAGATGGCGGAATTGGTAGACGCGCCAGCTTCAGGTGCTGGTACTCGAAAGGGTGTGGAGGTTCGAGTCCTCTTCTGGGCACCATTCCATTTTTGATCTTAGCCAGATCAATGACTTAGACGAAAAAACAGCAACATGCAGGCCTCCCGCGAAACGCAGGAGAGCATGTTGTTTTTTTTCGATCTGATGAAACTCCTGGCTACCGTTTTCCCAAAAAAATGATTGCCGCCTGCGGGAACGCAGCATTTGTCACGTCGACAAAAAAACCTGCCGTTTCCTCATGCAAAATCATTATATGTGAATGCTCATTTGGCTTTGCCGAGCTTACGGCTGAGAATCCTTGTCGCCGCTGTTTTGCGAATGTTGTTCGCAATTCGGCGTACAGGAAAGCACGGTTCGTTCCGTCTGGCGGAAAACGCGAACCGTATTGCCTTCATCGATGGAGACGAGAATGCGCTCGTCGACGATCGGATTTCCATCGGAATCAAGAAGCACGAGATTTGTCGTTCCGAAACTGCGGCCGGTCAGCACAATGGTCGTGGCATCGGCGACCGTGGCATCGGCAACTTTCGAATTACCAACAATAACCTTGCTGACAGGACGATCGAGACGGAGAACACGGGCGTGGTTCATCGAAACGCGCAATATGTCTTCCTGGGCGAAAACAGATTGCGACGAGCCTCCCATAATGACGGACAAGCCGACCACAATTTTCGCCAGTTTTCCGGATGACACGCGTTTTGCCCTTGTTCATTACCCGCACTTTACTGCGTCGCAGAATGCGCGGTTTTAGTGAATGAAGCGTTAAATGGCGAAAATGCATGGCGCGGGCGGTAACCATGCGCGGCTGAAGTCATTTTCCGCCTTCGCCGGCCCGCATCAAAATTGAACATATATGTCCCATTGAGGGAGCAGGTTTCCAAAAATGGGAAATCCCTTGCGGCGGAATATATTTGTTTATCAGCAAATATAAAAATATGCACAATACTTTTTGTCTTTGTTTACCAAGAGAAACTCATCATGCCATTTACTTTGGATTAAGGATTTTTTTTAAGTGGTTGGAAATCGCTCGGCTGTAGTTTGAGCCCAACCGAACAACGGAAAACAGTTGTCGGCGTGCTGAACCAAACAAGAGTTAGGAGATACTCATGACCAAGATTTTCGCTCGTTTTCTCAAGGACGAATCCGGCGCCACGGCAATTGAATACGGCCTGATCGCCGCGCTTATTTCCGTTGCTATCATCGGTGGTGCGTCGGCCGTTGGCACGAAGCTCAATGCTTTCTTCACCGCCCTTGCTGATAGAATCAACGCCAACAAGCCTGCCACAACGAACGGTTAAGCTTTACCGAATGAAAATGCACACGCCGCCCTTGAGGCGGCGTGTCTTTTTATCGATACCTTCTATAAAATAGCTGCTCTGAAAAGCAGCAGGAGGAGACAGTCGTGGTAGTCGCTGCAATTTTCCTGATATTGCCTTTTTGCCTCGCTTTTGCTGCTCTGAATGATCTTTTCAGTATGACGATACCAAACAGGATAACACTCTTCCTGCTATTGTCCTTTTTGACCGTAGCCCCATTTTGCGGCATGGACTGGCATACTTTTGCTATGAGCCTCGCGGCGGCCGGCATGGTATTTTTTGCCTGTTTTGCACTTTTCGCCACCAACGTCATGGGTGGAGGAGATGCCAAGCTGCTAACCGCCGCTTCCGTATGGTACGGCTTCAACATTTCCCTCGTAGAATTTCTGCTCGCAGTAACCTTTCTCGGGGGTATCTTGACCTTAGGGATCCTGCTTTTGCGCTCGCGCTCGCAGGAGATTATGGCCGTCGGCATTCCCATCCCAGATTCCCTGATGGTGGCAAAGAAAATCCCCTACGGAATCGGCATCGCTGCTGCGGGACTGTTAACCTATGGCGAAGCACCACTTGTAAAAGCCGCTATCGCCAGTCTTTCCTGAACAAGTTACAGCGCTGACGGATTAAAGACCCGTTAACCACAAATCCAAGCACAATATTAACTATAATTATACCAATCACACGCCATCCTGAGGGGAGAACAACCTGATTCCCTCAAGGATCGAGCATGAAACCGTCGCGTATCGTCATTTTATCCGTTGCCTTGGTCGCTGCCGGTCTTGCCGGTCTCGTCGCCATGCAGATTTCCGGCGCAAAGCAGGTCATCGAAAAAGCGGAAACGATCATCCAGAAGGAGCCGACGGTCAATGTTCTCGTTTCCTCGGTCAATTTGCCCGTCGGTAGCCGCCTGAACGATAGTTCGATGCGCTGGACACCGTGGCCGCAGGGCAATGTCGTCGATAACTTCATAACCGAAACGAAAAATCCGAACGCGATCACCGAACTCACCGGTGCCGTCGTGCGGTTGCCCCTGTTCGAAGGCGAACCGGTGCGACCGGAAAAGGTCGTCGATTCCAGCACCCGCATCATGTCTTCACTTCTGCCGGCAGGCAAACGCGCCGTCGCCACGGAAATTTCCGTCTCCACCGGCGCCGGCGGTTTCGTGCTGCCGAATGACCGGGTCGATGTCATCATGGTTCGCAAGGGCGATAACGGCAATTTCCTGACCGAGAACGTTTTGAACAATGTCCGGGTTCTAGCAATCGACCAACAGATCAAGGAAGGCGAAGACGGTATCTCCGCCGTCGTCGGTGCGACTGCAACTCTGGAGCTGACCCCAGAACAGGCAAAAATCATAACAGTGGCGCAGCAGATGGCGGATCGCCTCACCCTTGCGTTGCGCTCGATCGCCGACGCGCAGGAAAACGATACGCTTTCAGCGGGTTACCTTCTGAACGGCGGCTCCGGTCAACCTGAAATCCAGGTGATCAAATCCGGGTCGATCGTCAAGGGCAGTCAAGGAGCATCACAATGACCGGGGGGTTCATGGCAAAGCGTGTTAAAAAACACCTGCGTTCATCGATGCTGGGCGGACTTGCATTCTGCGTGGCTTTTTCAGGTATTCCAGGCCCGCATTCGCCTGAATTTATGCGCCTTGGCGAAGCCGTGGCACAAAGTGCGAGTATCGTTCGGATCACCGAGAGCGGATCTGGCATCCGCAAACGTCTGAAGCTCGGCCTCAACAAGGCATTGGTGATTGATCTGCCTGAGGATGCGCACGACATTCTCGTTGCGGACCCCAGCCTTGCCGATGCCGTGACACGCACCTCCAGACGAATTTACCTCTTCGGAAAAACGGTGGGGCAAACCAATATTTTCATTTTCGGTGAAGGCGGTCGCGAAATCGTCAGCCTTGATCTTGAAGTAGAGCGCGACATCTCCGGCCTCGAGGCAAATATCCGCCGTTTTATTCCCGAGTCGGATATCAAGGTGGAAATCGTTTCGGACAACATCGTTCTCACCGGCTCTGTGCGCACGCCGCAGGATTCTGCGCGTGCCGTGCAGCTCGCCGACGCGTTTCTTAAGGGTGGGGAAGCCACCACCCGCAACATCTCGCTCACCGGCGGCGACAATGGCGGGGATGCAGCGATTTTTGCGGAAAGACGCCAAGTATCGCAAATCGTCAACATGTTGACGATCGAGGGCGAGGATCAGGTAACGCTGAAGGTGACTGTCGCCGAAGTCAGCCGGCAGGTGCTGAAACAACTTGGCTTCAATGGCTCCATCGGCAGTTCGACAAGCAGTAACGGCTTTGAGTTCTCAAATCCGTCCAACCTCGGGAATGCAATCAGCACTGCGTCTAAAATAGCCAGCGGTTCGATCGGTTCCGGCTCGCTGAACTTTGCCTCATATCTCAATGCCATGGAGCAGGCTGGCGTCGTTCGCACTCTTGCAGAACCTAGTCTTACCGCCATCTCCGGCGAACAGGCCAAGTTCTATGTGGGGGGAGATTTCCGGATCGCCGGAACCCAGGAAGTTACGCTCGACAAAGATACAAATACTCCGACCATCACCCGCGAAACGGAAACAGTCGACTACGGTATCACCTTGAATTTCAAACCAGTGGTGCTTTCACCGGGAAGAATAAGTCTCAAAATCGAGACCAATGTCTCCGAGCCGACCTATGAAGGCAACGTGGTAACGGGCAACTATGGGCGGAACATTCCCGGCTCGACCTATATGTCAGTCCGCAAGCGCGAAACCTCCACAACAGTCGAACTTCCGTCCGGCGGATCGATCGTGATCGCAGGTCTTGTTCAGGACAATGTCCGCCAGGCCATGTCGGGACTGCCGGGCATGTCGAAAATCCCGATTTTCGGCACGCTTTTCCGCAGCAAGGACTTTATCCGCAACGAAACGGAACTGGTCATCATCGCGACGCCCTATCTGGTACGGCCCGTTGCGCGCAACCAGATCGCCCGGCCGGATGACAACTTCAACCCGGAAAACGATGCCGCCATGTATTTCATGAACCGCGTCAACAAGGTCTATGGCCGCAAAGACCAGGTCCAGGCAGCGCCCTATCAGGGATCAGTGGGGTTCATCTACAAATGACGACACGCGCGCGAAATCTCCTCTTCAGAGCAAGCCCGGTCAGGGCAGGAAACGTCATGCCGGAAATAACCTCCTCTTCCTTCCTCAGACGGGCCGGTCTCATCTCCATGGTTGCGCTCGCCGCCGGCCTGCTGCAAGGCTGCGCGCGCGATCCGCTTACGACCAATGCCATTCCCGATGATTATCGCACACGCCATCCGATCACCCTGTCGGAAGCGGAGCACTCGCTGGATATTCCGGTTTCGGCGGGCGACAGCCGGTTGACCACCGCAGTGGCGGATAACGTGCGTGGTTTCGCCCAGAATTATGCGTCCATGTCGACCGGTATCATCAATATTCAGACGCCGTCGGGATCGGCCAATTCGGCAGCGGCCTCAAGAATGGCGAAGCAGATCCGCTCGACGCTTTCCGGCGCCGGCGTACCCTCGGGCAAAATCATGGAAACACGTTATGCGGCATCCCCCAATGGCGATGCTGCACCCATCCGCCTGAGTTACGTTGCCGTCACCGCAATGACCGGGCAATGCGGCCAGTGGCCCGAAGACCTTTCGGACAATACCTTCGCCAACAAGAACTGGTACAATTTTGGATGCGCTTCGCAGAGCAATCTCGCCGCGCAGGTTGCCAATCCCATGGATCTGGTCGGCCCGCGGGGCATGAGTCCGATCGATGCCGAGCGTCGCGCGGTGGTCATTGATGCCTATCGCGGCAAGAGCACGACGGCGACGACGGACTGATGCGGTTCCACCATTTGTTACGGCAGGATAGACGATGAGCGCTGTAGAATACGACATCAAATCAAACGGCGGCACAGACGCCGAAGCGCCCGTTCGCGTCGGGGATATGGATCGCCTGCGGCCCCTGCCCCGCATTTCCGTCCATGCCTTCTGTGTCAGCGACAATATGCAGGGCGTCATGGACGCATTGTCCGGCGACAGGCGCATGAGCAAGGTGACCCTTCGGGTGACCAAGGGGGACATCAACGCGGCAGCCACGATGTTTTCCGCGTCGCCCACGCCCAATCTCATCATTCTGGAGACGGCAAGCGCACCCGCTTCGCTGCTGGATGATCTCGCCCCCCTGGCAGAGGTTTGCGACCCCACCACTCGCGTCATCATCATCGGCCGACACAATGACATAACGCTTTATCGCGATCTCATCCGTAACGGCATTTCCGAATATCTTGTCGCCCCGGTCAGCATGGCCGATCTGCTAGCCTCGATCGCGACGATCTTCGTCGATCCGGAGGCGGAGCCGCTCGGCCGTAACATTGCCTTCATCGGCGCAAAAGGCGGGGTGGGCTCCTCGACAATCGCGCATAATTGCGCCTTCGGCATATCCACGCTGTTTTCCACCGAAACCATCTTGGCCGACATGGACCTCGCCTATGGCACGGCCAATATCGATTTCGATCAGGATCCTGCCCAGGGCATGGCTGAAGCCGTGTTTTCACCGGAACGGCTGGACGAGGTGTTTCTCGACCGCCTTTTGACGAAATGCTCCGACCATCTGTCGCTTCTGGCAGCACCGTCGCTTCTCGACAGGACCTATGATCTCGATCGTCAGGCTTTTCTGCCGATTCTCGAGGTTCTGCAGCGCAGCGCCCCTGTCGCAGTCCTCGACCTTCCCCACCAATGGTGCGACTGGACGCGAGCAGTCCTTGCGGAAGCCGACGAAGTGGTGATTACGGCCGTTCCTGACCTCGCAAATCTGCGCAACACGAAGAACCTGTTCGACGCTCTGTTAAAACTGCGACCCAATGACAAGTTGCCACACCTCATTCTCAATCAGGTGGGCGTGCCGAAACGGCCGGAGATCGCCCCGGCAGATTTCCTCGAGCCACTGGAAATCGAGCCCATCGCAATCATCCCGTTCGATACCCAGCTGTTCGGCAATGCCGCCAATAGCGGACGCATGATCAGCGAGATGGATGAAAAATCCCAGATCGCGGAAACCTTTTCGCAGATCGCCCATACGATTACAGGCCGCACCGTGCTGCGCAAAAGCAGACGCGGCGGCCTGGACAAACTCAAGAATATTCTCAAGCGCAAATAGGGTTTACCTCTGCGCCTTTAGACGGAAACGCCGATGTTCGGAAAACGCGGGTCTGAAGGCCCAGCCAGAAGCACAAAGCCGGATTTGGCCGCAGCTGTACCCATGCAGGCAGCGGTGGCAGCCGAGCCTCGGCCTTCTACAATCGACACTTTGGAACCTGGCCAGTCGCCCGCAACGCGACAGGCACAGGCAACATCGCAGTCGCCGCAGAAAAAACGTGCGCGCACGGAAGATTATTACAATACCAAGAGCCAGGTTTTTTCAGCGCTCATCGATACGATCGATCTTTCGCAGCTCGCCAAGCTCGACGCGGAGAGCGCACGTGAGGAAATTCGCGATATCGTCAACGATATCATCACGATCAAGAATTTCGCCATGTCGATTGCCGAGCAGGAAGAACTGCTCGAAGACATTTGCAATGACGTTCTCGGTTACGGCCCGCTGGAGCCACTTCTCGCCCGCGACGATATTGCTGATATCATGGTCAACGGGTCCGGCCAGACCTTCATCGAAGTCGGCGGCAAGACCATCGAATCCGACATCCGCTTTCGTGACAATGGCCAGTTGCTGTCCATCTGCCAGCGTATCGTCAGCCAGGTCGGCCGGCGTGTAGATGAATCGAGCCCGATATGCGACGCCCGCCTGCCGGATGGATCGCGTGTCAACGTCATTGCGCCACCGCTCGCCATCGACGGGCCGGCGCTGACGATCCGAAAATTCAAGAAGGACAAGCTGACGCTTGACCAGCTGGTGCGCTTCGGCGCAATCACGCCCGAAGGCGCGACCTTGCTCAAGATCATCGGCCGCGTTCGCTGCAACGTCGTCATCTCCGGCGGTACCGGCTCGGGCAAGACCACGCTTCTCAATTGCCTGACGAGCTTTATCGACAGGGACGAACGTGTCATCACCTGTGAGGACACCGCCGAACTGCAATTGCAGCAGCCTCATGTGGTGCGCCTGGAAACCCGCCCGCCGAACATCGAAGGTGAAGGCGAGATCACCATGCGCGATCTGGTCAAGAACTGCCTTCGTATGCGCCCAGAACGCATCATCGTCGGCGAAGTGCGCGGACCGGAGGTTTTCGACCTGCTTCAGGCCATGAATACCGGCCACGACGGCTCGATGGGGACGCTGCACGCCAACACGCCGCGCGAATGCCTCAGCCGTATCGAATCCATGATTGCCATGGGCGGCTTTACCCTGCCAGCCAAAACGGTGCGCGAAATCATTTCAGGATCGATCGATATCGTCGTTCAGGCGGCGCGCCTGCGCGACGGCTCCCGCCGGATAACGCAGATCACCGAAGTCATCGGCATGGAAGGCGACGTCATCGTTACCCAGGATTTGATGCGATACGAAATCGAAGGCGAAGATGCGAGCGGCAAGCTGATCGGCAGGCATGTATCGACCGGCATCAGCAAACCGCATTTCTGGGATCGCGCACGCTATTATGGCGAAGAAAAACGTCTGGCGGCCGCGCTCGATGAAATGGAAAAGACATCTTAAGGGAAAGCGACTGCCATGGACCCGACAATCCTGTTACTGGCCGTACTTGTCGCTATTTCGGCAGGAGCGCTGGCTTACGCCTTCCTTTTCCAGCAGATAGAGGTCGAAAAAAAGACCACCAGCCGCTTCAAGCGGGTGAAAGCCGCTGAAACGGATCACGCTAATATCAAAGCTGCGCGCGACCGTGTTCAGGAACTCGGAAAACGCCGCAAATCCATGCAGGACAGCCTGCGGGAAATGGAAAAGAAACAAACGGAAAAGGCAAAGAAAGCAAAGAACGTCAATTTGCGCGACAAGCTGATTCAGGCGGGCCTGAGGCTTTCCATCCGGCAATTCCACCTGCTGAGCGCAGGCGCAGCCGCTTTTTCCGGTGTTATAGCTTTTCTCTATGGTCTGTCCCCGCTTATAGCTCTGCTTATAGGACTAGTTGCAGGATTGGGGCTGCCGCGATGGGTATTGGCGTTTCTTCTCAAGCGACGCCAGAAAAAATTCCTCGAGGAATTCCCAAATGCCCTAGACGTCATGTGCCGGTCGATCAAATCCGGATTGCCGCTGAACGACGCTGTGCGATTGATAGCATCGGATGGCCAGGAGCCCGTGAAAACCGAATTCCAGCGGATCGTCGATGCACAGCAGGTCGGCATCAGTATTCCGCAGGGGATCGAACGCATGATGTTGACCATGCCGCTTTTCGAGGTGAGTTTCTTCGGCACCGTCATCACCATTCAGGCGCAGGCGGGTGGCAATCTTTCGGAGGCTCTGTCCAACCTTTCAAAAGTCCTGCGTGACCGCAGGAAGATGCGCGCCAAGGTGAATGCCCTATCAATGGAGGCGAAAGCCTCTGCGGTCATCATCGGCGCGCTGCCTTTTATTGTCATGATGTTGGTGCACTTCACATCGCCCGATTATCTGTCCGTGCTTTTCACTGACCTGCGTGGGCATCTCGTTCTCGGAGCATCCGGCGTCTGGATGCTGATCGGCATTTTCATCATGCGCCAAATGATCAATTTCGATATTTGAGGGCGCGGCCATGACAGGAAACCTCCTTTCCAACCTAACGGATCCGCAAACGATCATTGCCATTCTCGTCACTCTTGCGGTTTTCGCGACCCTCTACACACTCATCATGCCGTTCTTCGAACAGAAGGACTTCGCCAAGCGCATGAAAGCGGTATCGACTGAACGCGATATTATCAGGAGCCGCGAACGCGAACGGCTCGCGACAACCTCCAGAGACGGAAAAGCTTCCTTGCGCGGCAGCAATAACAAATCTGCTCGTCGCATCGTCGAAAAATTCAATCTTAAGGAAGCACTTGCGGACGCAAATACGATGAACAAGCTGCGAGCGGCGGGTTTTCGTTCACAAAATGCGCTCAACACCTTTCTTGCCGCACGATTCCTCCTACCGTTCGCTTTTCTCGCATTGGCCTTTACTTGGGTCTTTGTTCTGGGAAACCTTGCGGACAAGGCGTTTGTGGTCAGGTTGATGGCTGTACTGCTTTTCGGCTATATCGGCTTTTACGCACCAAATATCTACGTTTCCAACGCCATGAAAAAAAGGCAGAGTTCGATCAAACGCGCGTGGCCCGATGCGCTGGATTTGATGCTGATCTGTATTGAATCCGGTGTCTCGATGGAAGCCGCAATGCGCCGTGTTGCGGAAGAAGTGGGCGAGCAATCCCCCGAACTGGCAGAGGAAATGATGCTGACGACGGCGGAGCTCTCCTTTCTTCAGGACAGGCGAATCGCACTTGAGAATTTCGGTATGCGCACACAGCTGGAAGGTGTCAAAAGCGTGGTGCAGGCACTTATCCAGGCGGAGCGCTATGGCACGCCGCTGGCTCAAGCGTTGCGTGTTCTAGCGCAGGAAGGCCGCGACGAGCGTATGAACGAGGCCGAAAAGAAAGCCGCCGCGTTGCCGCCGAAACTGACCGTACCGATGATCATATTTTTCCTGCCGGTACTCATCGCTGTCATTCTCGGGCCGGCCATCATCCGGGTCATGGACACGCTCTGATAAAGAAAAACCGCCGGCATTTTGTACGGGCGGTATATTCCGATTACGCTGGCAAAATCGTGACCCTGTTCATGCTGGCGGCCAAACCAAAAAATGTTATCAGCCTGCGGGCTTTGCGTCTTTTTTCGCCAGCTGCTGCCAGGAATTCTGCTGCGAGAGCATCGCGCGCAGATAGGTGAGATTTGCCTGCGCCTGCTGCGGTGACAATTCCTGAACCGCGATGCGCTCGGCTTCGGCGAAACGTCCCTGAAGACCCACCACAAGCGCGAGGTTCTGGCGAACGCGGCTATCGGCGCCGGGTTGCGAAATGGCGGATTGCAGATATGTTTCGGCGGTGCGGGGATCGCTCGACAGGACATAAGACATGCCGAGGTTTGAAAGCACGCTTGGATCGTTCGGCTTGAGGTCGAGCGCCTGCCGGTATCTCGAGCGCGCCTCGTTCGAGCGTCCCAGCTGGTCGAGAACGGCGCCTTCAGCGGAATAAAGCCGCCAGTCGGGTCGGTCGGGGGTCTGCGCCCTCTGTATTGTCGAAAGCGCCTGCTCCAGCTGGCCGGCAGCCGCCTGCGCCTTGCCATAAGCGGCAAGCACATCGCGATCCGCCGGATTGGCGATGGCGATCTGCTGCATGACGGCAAGTGCCTGGGTATTCTTGCCCGTCATCATCAGAACGCTGGCGTAGTTCATGCCGACCGACTTGTCCTTGGGGTTGCGTTCATAGGCCTTGCCGGCGGTCTCTTCCGCCTGCCGCAGCTGGTCCATGTTCATCGTGTCATAAGAACGGGTGGCGGCGGGAATGGAACCGGTGGACATGCGATCCGGCTTGTTGGTGCTCGCGCATCCGGACACGGCCAGAACCAGCGCTACCAGACAGGTTCCGCGCAGCAACCCGGTCCGGCCTGTTTTAGCCAAAGAAAAAGCAGTCATGGCAGCGCCCCCGCCCAAAAATGATCGACCTTGCGCCCGACATACGACAGACTCACATGACGCAACTTTCACTAAAGCAATAATCTGTTAACCCTAACAGAGCGTTAATCGCACCGATTCACGACACTGGAGCGCCGCGTCCGAGAGGACGCAAAAGGCCGCTCTGGCACTTTGAAACTGCGCATCGTTCCTGTCGAAAATCATCCCGATTTTCGGGGCCGATGCACCAACGGAAGCATACAATGGCGCCCTACCAGTTCATCGAACGCCCCACCCCTTTCAGCTCAAAGGCCGGCAACACCCTGCCGGTTTTTGCCGTCACGCCAGCCCATATCGAACAGGGCGCCATCGATCCTGTTGCTCTGGACTGGGCGAAAAAGGCGGGGTTCAAGGCGGAAGCAGGCGCCATCCTGCTCGTGCCTTCCGCCGATGGTTCGCTGGGTGGCGCGCTTCTCGGGCTTGGCGGCAATCCATCCGAAATTCCCTTCATAACCGGGAAACTTGCCCGTGAACTGCCGGAAGGCGAATGGCACATCGAAACCGCGCCCCTGACCGCCAACCGCCTGGCGCTCGGCTTTGGCCTCGGCAGCTATCGCTTCGACAAATACAGAACCACCAAGACCAACGGGGCAAAGCTTCTCATTCCGCAAGATGCGGAAGACGGCGAGATCAAACGCATTCTGGCCGGCGTTTTCCTTGCCCGCGATCTCATCAATATACCGGCCAATGACATGGGACCGGACGAGCTTGAAATCGCCTTCCGTGCCCTTGCCGCTCACTATAAGGCAAAGGTCAGCGTCACCACCGGCGACGATCTGTTGAAGGAAAACTTCCCGCTGATCCACGCCGTTGGCCGCGCGAGCGAAAGCGCGCCGCGCCTCCTTGAGATGAACTGGGGTAAAAAGGGCAATCCACGTCTCACCCTCGTCGGCAAGGGTGTCTGCTTTGATACCGGCGGTCTTGATATCAAACCCGCTGCCTCCATGGCATTGATGAAGAAGGATATGGGCGGTGCGGCCAATGTTCTCGGCCTTGCACTGATGATCATGGATGCGAAGCTGCCTGTCGATCTTCGTGTGCTTGTACCAGCCGTCGAAAACTCCATCTCCTCCAATGCCTTCCGCCCTGGCGATATCTATAAAAGCCGTAAGGGACTGACGGTACAGATCGACAACACCGATGCGGAGGGACGTCTCGTGCTGGCGGATGCGCTGGCCTATGCCGATGAGGATGCGCCGGACCTGATGATCGACATGGCGACGCTGACGGGTGCCGCCCGCGTCGCTCTCGGCCCGGATCTGCCGCCTTTTTATACCGATGACGAAGATCTGGCCCATGACATCTCGGAAGCCAGCATCGATATCGACGACCCGCTGTGGCGGATGCCGCTCTATATGGGATATGACAAGGATATCCGCTCGCGGGCAGCCGACATCACCAACGCGCCGTCAGGCGGCATGGCCGGCTCGATCACCGCAGCCCTGTTTCTCAAGCGTTTCGTGACGAATACCAAGCGCTGGGCGCATTTCGATATTTACGGCTGGTCGCTGAGCGAGAGGCATCACTCGTCGATCGGCGGCGAGGCGCAGGGTATCCGGGCGATCTTCCATTACATCGCACATCAATTCGCGAAGTAATCACTTCCACGGGCGCTTCGACAACTGGAGCGCCCGGTCTCTATCAAACAAGAACCTTCTGTTCCTTGTGGTCTTCCTCGCCGAAGAACTTCAGGTAACGTTCCACTTCGGCCGGCTCGCCCGTCGCCTTTTGCGGATTATCTGAGAGCTTGACCGCCGGCCGGCCATTGGCGTCGCTGACCTTGCAGACGATCGAGATCGGCTTGAGGCTGGCGATGGTTTTTGGCGCGCAGCCGGCAAAGTCATTGGTCAGATTGGTGCCCCAACCGAAGCTCATCCGTACCCGACCTTCGAAATGTCTGTAGGTGTCGATAATGGCGTTGACATCGAGACCGTCGGAAAAGATCAGCATCTTCTTGCGTGGGTCGCGGCCCATCTTCTGCCACCACTCGATGATCTTTTCGCCGCCCTCGATCGGTGGCGCGCTGTCTGGGCGGAAACCCGTCCAGTCCGCCACCCATTCCGGCGCATTGCGCAGAAACGCAGCCGTACCGAAAGCATCAGGCAGCACGATCAGCAGGTTGCCGCCATAAAGCCGGTTCCAGTCCTTCAGAACCTGATAGGGGGCGGCCGCCAGTTCCTCATTCGTCTGCGCAAGCGCTGCAACCACCATCGGCAATTCATGCGCATTGGTACCCACGGCTTCGAGATCGGAATCCATGGCGAGCAGGACATTGCTCGTGCCGGTGAAAGCCGGTCCAATGCCTTCCTTCAGCGCCTCGACGCACCAGCGCTGCCAAAGAAAGCTGTGGCGGCGGCGCGTGCCGAAATCGGAAATGCGCAGGCCCGGCAGTTCCCGCAGCCGTTCGACCTTTTCCCACATCTTGGCCTTCGCCCTGGCATAAAGGACATCAAGCGTGAAATAACCGAGCGAGCGCATGGCGCTGCGCGAGCGCAACTCGTTGATGATCGCCAGCGCCGGAATTTCCCAGAGCGTCGTGTCCATCCACCGGCCATGGAAGTTCAGCTCATACTGCCCGTCACGCTTGAAAAGCTCATATTCCGGCAATTGATAACTCGAAAGCCAGGAGAGGAACTCCGGCTCGAAAATCTGTGAACGACCGTAAAAGGAATTACCCGCGAGCCAGATATTTTCTTTCTTGGAGAGACGCAGGGTGCGCGCGTGATCAAGCTGCTCGCGCAGCTCCATCTCGTCGATCTCTTCGGCCAGCCGCACCGTCTTGGTACGGTTTATCAAGGAAAATGTCGCGTCGACTTCCGGATAGAGCTTCCAGATCATCTGCAACATCAAGAGCTTGTAAAAATCCGTGTCGATCAGGCTGCGAACGATCGGATCGAGCTTCCAGGTGTGATTGTGGACACGGGTCGCTATATCGGTCTTCGTCATGCTCGCATTCCCCAACATCGGCCGAGACCCGACGTCACCCCGCACCTCGGCAGGTCTCAACCTGTCATGGCAAAGACTTATCTGAAAAAGCGACAACAAGTCCAGAGCGGCGGCGGCAGAGGGCCTTAGTTTTGCTCGTGCAGCCGATTTTTCGAAAAGCGTACCGCACTTTTCGGGTGAAGGCGCTCAATCCCTTTACCTCAGAAGGTTGGCCCTTTACCTCAGAAGGTCGGGTCGACGGGATTGATGCCGGGATACCAGTCCTTTGAGACCGGATTTCTACCCCCGAAGCTGGAAATACCGTTTTCATCCGTGCAGCGATAACCCTGAACGGGAAGTCCCCGGCTGCCGAAAACATCGCGGTAGGGGCCGCGGGAATATCCGGTAGTTCCAAGTTCGCTATGGCAGGTATAACGGACTTTGGGCTGCAGCGTGCGCGGGTCCTTGACACCCGGCAGGTTCGCATAGGCATCGGGTGCCGGGGCAAAGCCATTCTGGTAAACGGTCTGCGCCTGTGCCGAGGCGCTCAATAGAACCGCCGTCAGGAACGCTGCCAATTTCGTCGCCGTTTTTGTCTTCATCGATGCCGGTCCCATACCATCCTTCATCCGATGTAGGCCGTTGACGACCTTCCTACAAAGGGTGAGGCGGGCACGATTTCGTGAAAACGGCTTTCTCAGCCCTCCAGACGGCGGAAAGCCGTCGGCTTTTCATAAAGCCAGCCGATGCGCTCGATGGCCGCATCGAGATTTTCACAAGCGACATTCATCGTATGCCCATTGGCGTGGAGCAGCGTTTCCTCGTTTTCCATGAGGCCGACATGACCCTTCCAGAAGACCAGATCACCGCGGCGCAATTCGTCGCGCTCTATTTCCACGCCAAGCGACTTCACCTGCATGTCGGTATCGCGCAGAACCCGCCGACCCGTCATTGCCATGGAAAGCTGCACGAGGCCGGAACAATCTATGCCGAGGCCCGAGCGGCCGCCCCAGAGATAGGGCGTCTCGATGAAGCGCAGTGCTATCGCCACATAATCCTCTTCAACAGCATCACCGACTGCCCGGCAATGGGCGGCGATGATGCCCTCGCCTTTTTCAGTCATCAGATATCGGGTGCCGCGCGTCTCGGCCTCGCCGACGATGCGAATAAGGCTGCCCATGGAAAGGGCCGCGACCGGTGGTTTGCGCAGTTCAGCGGCAGGATAGAGAAAGGTGCGCGGCGCAACGACGCGATGCGTGACGGTAACGACATCGCCAATAGCGGTTTCCGGCACGTAACCGGCGTAACCATCGGCGTCCGCCTGCACCCATGCCCAGCCGTTCGTTCTATCGAAGACACGGATGGTTTCGCCAAACAAAAGCTCCGTATCGATACCGGAGGCAAGGTCTGGCGTCGGCCGCAGGCCAATGACGGGAACAGCGACTTGCGCGGGCGAACCACTGACGAAGCGGTCGGCCTGCACCACACCTTGCAGTTTTTCATCGGCCAAGTCAGAGCGGAAAACATTCAGGCGACGGTCGAGCATCATGGGTTTCACGTCCAGAGTTAGATCTTACGCGCCTGATCAATAATCAGATCGCCGAATTTTTCCAGATAGAGCGCACCTGTGACAGTGCGTTTTATCACAACATTGCGTCTGTCCCGCTCATCCCTCACCCTGTCGACCAGCCCCAGCGCCCCGAGACTGTCGAGTGCGCGGGTGATGACCGGCTTGGTCACGCCCAGCATTGCAGCGAGACCGCGAACGGTGTGCGGCGGCGGCACGAGATAAATCTGCAGCAGGATAGCGCTCTGGCGCAAGGTCAAATCAGGCGCATCGGCAATGACCTGCGCGATCGCGACGCGATGCCAGAGCCCCAAGGCTTCCGTGGGCGAAAGTTCTGCAGGCACGCCGATAAACCTTCCAGTCGTTATCGTGCCTTTTTCAGGCAATGAAAGGCAAAACTCAAGAACCATAGCGCACAAACAAAACCGCCGCGCTGTTGCAGACCGGATAGGTCGAACAGCGCGGCGGCATTTCGGACCCGTTTTCCGGGCTTCCAACGTCCCCTCTGGACTTAAAACAAGAGAAGCAGGAAGCGTGCCAATTTTATTGCGGCGCACAAATATGAGAGAAAACAACGATTTATCGTGCAATCGCGGCGCCATGGCCGGATTTCTGCAAACGAAGATTAGCAATAAAAATAAGCAGACAGGAATTTAGTGCTTAAAAACTGCCTTCCGCCGCAAGGGCGGAAGGCAGGGATCGTTGTGGATCAGATTTCCGCGTGGCTCAGATTTCTGCACCGCGGGCCGTATCAGCGGCATTGGCGCCTTGCTGCCGGTTATGCCGGATCGACGACCAGAGCGAAATACCGATCAGGGTCGCACCGCCAAGGCCGGTGATGACCTCCGGTATATGGAACATGGTCTGCACATACATGATGACCGACAGGATAAGGATCGCGTAAAAAGCGCCGTGTTCCAGATAGCGGTATTCGGCAAGCGTTCCCTTCTCAACCAGCATGATCGTCATCGAGCGCACATACATGGCGCCGATGCCGAGGCCGATGGCGATGATGAACAGGTTCTGGGTCAGTGCGAAAGCACCAATCACGCCGTCGAAGGAGAAGCTGGCATCCAGCACTTCGAGGTAAAGAAACGCACCGAAGCCGCCTTTGGCCGCGCCTTCCAGCATTTCCTGGCTGCGATCGAGAATACCGCCGACGACTTCCACCAGCAGGAAGGTCAAAAGACCCCAGATCGCCGAATGGAAGAAGGTGTTGGCTGCGACCGGACCGAGTTCCGGGTTGTCACTGGCACCGATGATACGGGAAAAGACCAGCATGACGACCAGCACGAAGGCGATCTCGATGCCCTTGACGGAGGAATAGGTCGCAGCCTTTTCCTCGATCCAGCGCACCCAGTGCACGTCCTTTTCATGGTCGAAGAAGAAATTGAGACCAACCATCATCAGGAAGGTGCCGCCAAAAGCCGCAATCGGCAGATGGGCGTCACGCATGATTTCCGAATAACGTTCCGGCTGCGTCGCCGCCATGACGATTGCCGTCCAGGGGCCGACATTGGCGGCAACGACGACGATGAGCAGCGGGAAGACGATACGCATGCCGAAAACGGCAATCAGGATACCCCAGGTCAGGAAGCGGTGCTGCCAGACCGGCGTCATATCCTTCAGCTTATTGGCGTTGACGATGGCGTTATCGAAGGAGAGCGAGATTTCCAGCACCGCAAGAACGACGCAGATGAAGAAGATCGTCGCCGTGCCGCCCACCGTTCCGGTCATTTCCCAACCGAGATAACCGCCGAGGATCAGACCGACGATGGTGACGATAAATGCCCACTTGAAGTAGGAAAGCGTGGTTTTCTGGGCGGGGCTCATGTCCGGTCGCCTCCGATAACGAGGACGTTCACGGACCGACGCCGAGCGTCAGGCCGCACGCAGAAAGCACGCGCGCGAAGCACATTCAGGTTTTTCATAGTTTTTAATCCGCCGGCCAATTTTTGCAGGCGGTACCGACATCGCGAGAGCGCCGTAAAACTCTCGCCAGAGGGGCCCG
>Ga0209699_100503_pt1 | contig 19443 bp, 22 predicted proteins | sample SynthPrep_1_END__FD_187204 | JGI IMG/M metagenome (GOLD analysis project Ga0209699, IMG submission 187204) | Synthetic microbial communities from Ohio, USA - SynthPrep_1_END_DS7_MetaG (SPAdes) (version 2) | ecosystem: Engineered > Bioreactor > Aerobic > Activated sludge | place: USA: Ohio...
GGGCGGGACATGGGAAACCTCTTGGCGAAAACGCCTGCCGAGTGTAACAGGCGCTCCTGCCGGAATGTTCGGGCAGGAGCGTCGTGCGCACCGCCGGCGGTGCCGTTTGGATGCGCGCGGCGGCCCCCTTGAAGGTGGTCACAGCCGGATCGACAAGCCGTCCGCCAGCGACTGCCGATAGGCACGCCAGGCCGGTACACTGCCCATCAGCAGGGCAGCAGCGAGGATGGCGCCAAGCAGTTTCCATTCGTAGCTCGATGGTGCGTTCAGCGCCAGGTACAGGCCGTAGTTGGCCTGGACGAAGCCCTGGCTGCTCGCGATACCGGCGTAGAGCAGCGCCAGCCCGAGCGCTACACCAGCCAGGGCCAGCGTGAATGCCTCCAGCACCAGCAGGCTGGCGATATGCCACGGACGTGCCCCCACCGAGCGCAGGATGGCCATCTCCCTGCGCCGTTCGTTGAGGCTGGTGAGAATGGCCGTGAGCATGCCGATCAGGCCGGTCAGCACGACGAACAGCGAGACGACGAACAGCGCCTGCTCGGCCGTACCCATCAGGCTCCACAGTTCCTGCAGGGCCACTCCGGGCAGGATCGCCAGCAGTGGTTCGCCGCGAAACTCGTTGATTTCGCGTTGCAGGCTGAAGGTGGCGATCTTGCTGTTGAGGCCGAGCATGAAGGCGGTGATCTGCCTGGGTTGCAGCACCTGCCCACAAGCTACTGCGCTTGACGCTGCTGCGTTGAAAGCCGGCTCGGAATGCTCATTGAGACTCGACTCAACTGCGCTTCCTCGCCCGCTTTCGCCTTGCCCCGCCTGCGCTCGCGACGCTTTTGAACAGGCGCTGGCCCATTCGCGAACCTGTTCAGCACTGACCTGCGCCGCGCCGCGTGCCGGCATGCCGTTCTGCCAGTCGATGTGCAGTGCTTCCATCCCGGCCAGGGAAATGTGCAGCGTGCGGTCGACCGGCGTACCTGTGCGTTCGAGAATGCCGACCACGGTGAAGGGCTTGTCGTCGTGCTTGACCAGGCTGATGGTGGCCACACCATGGGCCAGGACGATCTTCTCGCCCAGGCCATAGCCCAGTGCCTGGGCCACTTCGGCGCCCAGCACCACCTCGAAGGGATCATTGGCGAAGGCGCGGCCCTGGGCCAGTTGCAGGGCCTGGCTGCGGGCGTAGCGGTAGTGTTCGAAATAGGCGGTACTGGTGCCCATCACCCGGTAGCCACGGTGCGAGTCACCGAGGGAGATGGGGATGGCCCACTTCACCTGACGATGATTGGCGAAGTGCTCGAAGCTGTCCCAGCGGATGTTGTTGGTGGCGTTACCGATGCGAAACACCGAGTACAGCAGCAGATTGACGCTACCGGAACGGGCCCCGACGATCAGGTCGGTGCCGCTGATGGTGTTGGCGAAGCTGGCGCGTGCTTCAGTGCGCACCCGCTCAACGGCCAGCAGCAGGCAGACCGACAGGGCGATGGCGAATACCGTGAGCAGGGCGGTGAAGCGACGGTTGGCCAGGCTGGCCAGGGCGATACGGATCAGGTGCATCTCAGACCTCGACGGGCTTGGCGGCGCGGTTCAGCTCGCTCAGCGAGACACTGCGGTCGAACAGCGTGGCCAGGCTCTGGTCATGGCTGACGAACAGCAGGCTGGCACCGGCGGCGCGGCATTCGGCGAAGAGCAGTTGGAGGAAGGCCTCGCGGGCGTCGAAATCCAGGGCCGAGGTGGGTTCGTCGGCGATCACCAGTTCGGGCTGACCGATCAGAGCACGTGCGGCGGCGACGCGCTGCTGCTGGCCGATCGATAGTTCGTCCGCGCGGCGGCCAAGCAGTTCGGCGCGCAGGCCCAGGTGATCGAGCAGCGCGGCGGCCGCAGCGTCGATGCTGCCATGGCGCTGACGCGCACGCTCGGCGCGCGTGCGCGAGAAGCGGCAGGGCAGCTCGACGTTTTCGCGTACGGAGAGAAAGGGCAGCAGATTGAACTGCTGGAAGATGTAGCCGGTGTGATCGACGCGAAAACGGTCACGAGCCCCGGCGCAGAGCAGGCCGAGATCCTGCCCGAGCAGGCGGATATGGCCGCTCCGGGCACGTTGTACGCCGCCGAGCAGACCGAGCAGTGTGGTCTTGCCGCTGCCGCTCGGGCCTTTGAGGAACAGGGTTTCGCCGCGCGCCAGGGTGAAGTGGGGAATATCCAGCAACTGCGCCTGGCCGGGCCAGGCGAAGCCAAGATCGGCGAGTTCGATCAGAGGTTGGGTCATGGTCTGCTGCGTATCGGAAATTGCGTTATGCAGGCGCGCATTGGGCGCAGAGCAAGGCACTCACACGCTGAACGCACTCCTGCAACGGGGCGGCCTACAGGTCAGAAACTCAACCGTGGTTGTGCCGGAGTCAGTTCGACGCCCTGCTGGCCGCTTGGGCCGATCAGTTGTACCTGAATCTTCTCGGTAGCGGGGAAACGCTTGAACAACGCGCCCAGATCCAACTGTTTCAATTCGTTGGCTTTGGCGCATTCGAGGCGGTAGTGCGCCTGGATATCACTGTGCTCGCTCTCGTGAGCGGCATGGTCGTGATCGTGATCGTCATCGCCGAACAGCGGGCTTTCCAGTTCGACGTCGGTGGTTTTGCAATCGCCGCTGACCAGGGCGAACAGTTCGAGTGGCTGCTCCAGATCACGCCTGGCCGCGGCGACCTTGGCCTTGTCCGCGTCGCTGCTGGCGGCATGCTCGAAGCCCACCAGGTTCATGGCCGGGCTTTGCAGTTGCAACTCCAGCAGTTTGCCGTCCAGTGCCACATTGAGGCTGGCGACGCCATGCTCGTGGGCACCAAGGCTGTCATGAGCGTGGTCATGATCATGGCTGTGGTCGTGGGCTTGGGTTGCCAGCGGTAGGAGGGCGAAAGGAAGGGCGAGCAGCAAAGGGCGCATATGAGGTCTCCGGCATGAGCGCTATTCAAGTGTGATGTTATAACAATTTTTGTGCCGAGCTGGCCAGTATGCCGATGGCGTGGGAGCATGCGCGCATCGAACGGGAGGCAGGACATGGTGCGTATACACGGGCGGATCGGCGACTGGCCGGTGGATCTGACTGTCGAGCTGGATGCCGAGGACTGGGCGCAACTGGCCGAGCGCGTCGCCGTCACACCGGCTGTCGCCGAGCGCGCCGTGGCGCCTGCGGCCGGTACCGGCGACAGTCTGTGGGAGACCACGTTGCAACTGGTACGTGATGCCGGTTCGGTCGAAGGGCCACGCTTGCTGGCGCAACTGGCGGCACTGGCAGGTGGTGAGGCAGCGGGCAAGCGCCTGTTGGTGCGCCTGCGTCACTGCTCGCAGATTCGTATGGAAACCGGCGCGGATGCGCCGATCTATCACTGGCAGGAGAGCGGCTCAGGTCAGTAGGGTGCGCTGTGTGCACCGAAACATCAGCGCAGTCATCGCCGCTGCGCACGGCACCCTGCGGTGAGCGGGGGAAGCCGGGTCAGTAGATCGCCTGATACAGCTTGCGCCGGTAAGTGGTGACCAGCGGGTGGTCGCCGCCGAGCAGGTCGAACACCCGCAGCAGGGTCTTGTGCGGCAGGCCGTCGGCGTAGCTGCGGTTGCGCACGAAGAGCCTGAGCAGGCCGTCCAGTGCGGTTTCGTACTGCTGGCGCGCCAGTTGCTGGATCGCCAGCTGATACACCGCTTCGTCATCTTCGGCATTTTGCGCCAGGCGGCTTTTCAGCGTGGCAACTTCCGGCAGGTCGGCAGCTTGGCGCAGGAAGGTCAGTTGAGCCTTGGCACCGGCCAGCGCCTGCTTGTGCTCATCGCCCTTGACCGCATCGAGCACCACTTGTGCTTCGCCCAGCTCGCCGCGCTCGGCCAGGCAGCGTGCATAGAGAATCAGCGCGGCGGCGTGTTCGTTGTTTTCCGTCAGCACCTGCTTGAGCAGCGCTTCGGCTTCGGCGAAGCGACCCTCGGCGAACAGTGCCTGGGCACTCTCCAGCGGATCGGCCGCGACAGGAGCCGGCTCGGCCACATGGGGCTTGAGCATCTCGCGGATGGCCGCTTCCGGCTGGGCGCCGGCGAAACCGTCCACAGGCTGGCCGTTCTTGAACAGCACCACGGTGGGCAGGCTGCGGATACCGAAGCGCATGACGATGTCCTGCTCGATGTCGCAGTTGACCTTGGCCAGCAGCAACTCACCGGCATAGTCCTCGGTGATCTTCGCCAGCATCGGCATCAGCGCCTTGCACGGAGCGCACCAGTCGGCCCAGAAGTCCACCAGCACCGGCTTATGGAAGGAATTCTCGACCACCAGTTGCTCGAAATTGGCGGCGCCGGATACGTCGAAGATATAGGGAGAGTCGCTCATGGTCGGTCTCTAAAGGCAGGGCAATGGTCTATTAATGCGGGCGACAGGGCGCGGTTACAAGGGGCGCGCTGCATGGTACAGGCTGACCTGGCGGAATTCTGCCGGCTCGGCCAGATCCGGCCAGGTACAGCCATCCAGCAGCGCCAGGCGCTGGTAGAGCGGATGCTGGAAATCCTTCACCCGTGAATCGGCTACCAGCGCCTGGCGCCCGCGACTGAGGAAATGATCGAGCAGCGGCAGGTTGGCGCGGTCGTAGAGTACGTCGGCCACCAGGATCAGGTCGTAGCGATCCGCTTCGGCGAAGAAGTCCTCAGAGTAGTTCAGCGTCACTCCGTTGAGTTCGGCATTGGCACGGCTGGCCGCCAGGGCCAGTGGATCGAGGTCGCAGGCAACCACTTCGGCGGCGCCCGCCCTGGCGGCTGCGATGGCGGCAACGCCCGAGCCCGCCCCGAAATCCAGCACGCGCTTGCCGCGCACCCAGTGCGGCTGCTCGGCCAGCCAGCGCGCCAGCACCAGACCGCTGGCCCAGCAGAAGCACCAGTAGGGTGGCTCTTCGAGAATGCGCCGGGTTTCCTCGGGGTTGAAGGCGCGATCCATGTTGCTGGCGTCGATCAGCCACAGTGCGATATCGGTGCCCGGCAGTGTTTCGGCGACCAGACGGGCATCGCCGAGAAGGTCGCCAAGGGCTCGTTGCAGAGAAGCGGGAGGCGTCATGGCGCCGGTACCAGGTGCAGTGTGCCGAGATCCTGATCTCCGAGTTCGGCGATGCTGCGCGCCGGCAGGCGCTGCACCAGTCGTCCCGACTGGCTGACCCTGCCACGCAGTTCGATGCGCAGATCCGGAGGCACCTGCCCGCCGTGCAGGGGCAGGTGAAAGGGCAGCGGTTGTCCATCGCCGCGCAAATGAACCTGGGCGAGCAGGGTGCGAGGGCGCCCACGCAGGTCGACGGCCAGTAACGCCAGGTCGACATCGGCGTTGGCGGCGACGCCCAGCAACCGGCCACGCAGGCCAGGGCCCTGAGGTTGTGCGGCGGCCGCTTCGGTCTGTACGGGAGCGGGCGCAGGTGGCGCTGGGGTATTCGTCGGATCGCTGGCACAGGCAGCCAGCAGGCCGCTCAGGGCGAGAGTGATCAAGGGCAGGTGGGGTCGGGTCATGGCAGGTCTGCTCGTCGAGGCGCTTGCCCATAGCTTAATTTGTCTTGCCGTCTCTATGCGCTACCATGACGCCTTTGCCGCCATCTACCCGCGCCTGCCATGCATTGTCCGTTCTGCGCTGCCAACGACACCAAGGTCATCGATTCCCGTCTGGTCGCCGAAGGTGATCAGGTACGCCGCCGCCGCGAATGTGTGGCCTGTGGTGAGCGTTTCACCACCTTCGAAACCGCCGAGCTGGTGATGCCTCGCCTGATCAAGCAGGACGGTAGCCGCCAGCCATTCGACGAAGAGAAACTGCGGGCCGGCATGCAGCGTGCGCTGGAGAAGCGCCCGGTGAGCGTCGAGCGCCTGGAAGAAGCCATTGCCCGCATCAAGCAGCAACTGCGTGCTACCGGTGAGCGGGAGGTCAAGTCGCTGGTGCTCGGCGAACTGGTGATGACCGAGCTGAGCAAGCTCGACGAGGTGGCCTACATCCGTTTCGCCTCGGTGTACCGCCGCTTTCAGGATCTCAACGAGTTCCGCGAGGAAATCGAACGGCTGGCCCGTGAGCCATCGAAAAGCCGATGAGCGAGCACGACCCGTTCTTCATGGCGCGTGCGCTCAGGCTGGCACGCAAGGGCCTGTATTCCACCCATCCCAATCCGCGTGTGGGCTGCGTCATCGTGCGTGACGGGCGCATCGTCGGCGAAGGCTGGCATGCCCGCGCCGGCGAGCCGCATGCCGAGGTGCACGCGCTGCGTCAGGCCGGCGACAAGGCGCGTGGCGCCACGGCCTACGTCACCCTGGAGCCCTGCAGCCATCACGGTCGGACTCCGCCTTGCGCCGATGCCCTGATTGCGGCGGGGGTCACCCGGGTGGTCGCGGCCATGCAGGATCCCAATCCGCAAGTGGCCGGCAATGGTCTGCTGCGTCTGGCCCAGGCCGGTATCGAGGTCAGCAGTGGGGTGCTGGAGAGCGAAGCGCGTGCGCTCAACGCCGGCTTCATCAAACGCATGGAGAAGGGCCTGCCGTTCGTACGGGTCAAGCTGGCGATGAGCCTGGATGGCCGCACGGCGATGGCCAGCGGTGAAAGCCAGTGGATCACCGGGCCGGCAGCACGCTCCGCGGTGCAGCGCCTGCGTGCGCAGGCCAGTGTGGTGCTCAGCGGCGCCGATACGGTGCTGGCCGATGACGCGCGGCTGACGGTGCGCGCCGATGAGTTGGGCCTGGGGGCGGAGATGACGGCACTGGCGCAGCGCCGTCCGCCCTTGCGCGTGCTGGTCGATGGCCGCCTGCGGGTGCCGCTGAGCAAGACCTTCTTTCAGGTCGGGCCCGCGCTGGTCGCCACCTGCGCCGCCGCTGCCGCTCGCGATCGCTATCAGGAAGATGGCCATGAGCTGCTCGCCGTGCCGGGCAGCAACGGTCATGTCGATCTGCGCAAGCTGCTGCTGGAGCTGGCCGGTCGTGGTGTCAACGAAGTGCTGGTGGAGGCCGGGCCGCGTCTGGCGGGTGCCTTCGCCCGCGCCGGGCTGGTGGACGAGTACCGTATCTTCGTCGCGCCCAAGCTGCTCGGTTCCAGCGCCCGGCCGCTGCTCGATCTGCCGCTCAATCGCATGGCCGAAGCGCCGGAGCTGGAGATCGTCGACATCCGCGCCGTCGGCGACGACTGGCAGATCACTGCCGTACCCAGGGTCAGGTAGGGTGTGCTGTGCGCACCGCGACCACTGCGGTTCTATCTATATCCCCCTTGTCCAGCGGCAACGACTACTGCGGGCACAGCCGCTGGTCTGGTAGATCAGTGGTTAACCCTGGTGCGCATGGCGCACCCTACGCCCCATGCGTTGCGACGATAAATATGGTAAAACGCCACTCGGTCACGAGAGTGGCCGCAACGTTCTCAGGGCGGGGTGTGATTCCCCACCGGCGGTAATGGCCCTCAAGGCCTAGCCCGCGAGCGCTCGCCATGGCACCTGCCACGCGAGGTCAAGCAGACCCGGTGTGATTCCGGGGCCGACGGTATAGTCCGGATAAAGAGAGAGCGGGATTCCCTCCTCGGGCGCCTCGTGCGTGCCCGTGAAATCCCTATCGATCGGCATTTGCCCTGTTTTGACCAAAACAGGAGTTCATCCATGCTGTGCATCATCTTCAAGCGAGATTCGGAGGGCGCATGTTCACCGGCATAATCGAAGCCATCGGCAGTATCCGCGCCATGACCCCCAAGGGCGGTGACGTACGTGTCTACGTCGCCACCGGCAAGCTCGATCTGGGCGACGTCAAACTCGGCGACAGCATCGCCGTCAACGGTATCTGCCTGACTGCGGTGGAGTTGCCCGGCGACGGCTTCTGGGCCGACGTCAGCCGCGAGACGCTGGCGCGCACCGCCTTCGTCGACCTCAAACCCGGCAGTGTCGTGAACCTGGAAAAGGCCCTGACGCCTACCAGCCGTCTCGGCGGGCATCTGGTCAGTGGTCATGTCGACGGTGTCGGCGAGATCGTCTCGCGTGCCGATAACGCCCGCGCCGTGCAATTCAAGGTGCGCGCACCTCGTGAACTGGCCAGGTACATCGCGCACAAGGGCTCGATCACCGTCGATGGCACCAGTCTGACCGTCAATGCGGTCGATGGCGCCGAGTTCGAGCTGACCATCGTGCCGCACACCCTGGCCGAGACCATCATGGTCGACTACCAGCCCGGACGTAAGGTCAACCTCGAGGTGGATCTGCTGGCGCGTTACCTCGAGCGCCTGCTGCTGGGCGACAAGGCCGCAGAACCCAAGGCCTCGGGCCTGACCGAAAGCTTTCTCGCCGAACACGGCTACCTGAAGAATTGAGGAGACGCCCGATGGCGCTCAATACCGCTGAAGAACTGATCGAAGACATCCGCGCCGGCAAGATGGTCATCCTGATGGATGACGAGGATCGCGAGAACGAAGGCGACATCATCATTGCCTCCGAGTGCGTCACCGCCGAGCACATCAACTTCATGGCCCGTTTCGCCCGTGGCCTGATCTGCATGCCGATGACCCGCGAGCGCTGCGAGCTGCTCAAGCTGCCGCTGATGGCGCCGCGCAACGGCTCGGGTTTCGGCACCAAGTTCACCGTCTCCATCGAGGCGGCCGAGGGCGTGACCACCGGCATTTCCGCTGCCGACCGTGCACGCACCGTGCAGGCTGCCGTGGCACGCAGCGCGGTAGCCGAGGACATCGTCAGCCCAGGGCATATCTTCCCGCTGATGGCCCAGCCTGGCGGCGTGCTGGCCCGTGCTGGCCATACCGAAGCAGCTTGCGATCTGGCGCGCATGGGGGGGTTCGAGCCGAGTGGGGTGATCTGCGAGATCATGAACGACGACGGCACCATGGCGCGTCGCCCGGAGCTGGAGGCCTTCGCCGAGTTGCACGGTCTGAAGATCGGCACCATCGCCGACCTGATCCACTACCGCCTGATCCATGAGCGCACCGTCGAGCGCATCAGCGAGCAGCCGCTGGACACCGAGTTGGGGCAGTTCAACCTGGTGACCTATCGCGATGGCGTGGAGAACACCGCGCACATGGCGCTGACCCTGGGCACCATCTGTGCCGAGGAGCCGACCCTGGTACGCGTGCACAACATGGATCCGCTGCGAGACCTGTTCATGGTCAACCAGCCGGGACGCTGGAGCATGCGCGCGGCGATGGCCGAAGTGGCCAGGGCGGGCAGCGGTGTGGTTCTGTTGCTCGGCAACCCGTTGACCGGGCCCGAGCTGCTGGCGCTGATCGCTCGTCAGCAACCGGCCAACCCGGCGACCTACAGCACCGTGGGCGCTGGTTCGCAGATTCTGCGTGACCTCGGTGTGCGCAAGATGCGCCTGATGAGTTCACCGATGAAGTTCAACGCGATATCCGGCTTCGATCTCGAGGTTGTAGAATACCTGCCGGCTGACTAAAAGCGGCCCGAAGGGCCAACGCTGATGAGCCTCTCCCATTCATGGGAGAGGGTGCCCGGAGGGCGGGAGAGGGCGTTATGGCCAACGCCGACCCTCTCCCCCGGCCCCTCTCCCACAAGTGGGGGAGGGGAGCAAAGCCCGCTCCCCAGGGAGCACGAATCTTATTTTTCGGAGCGCACGACGCTCCGGCTCTTTAACCCATGTGAGACCCGTCATGACCCTGAAGACCATCGAAGGTACCTTCATCGCCCCGAAGGGCAAATACGCCCTGGTGGTAGGCCGTTTCAACAGCTTCGTCGTCGAGAGCCTGGTCAGTGGCGCCATCGACGCCCTGGTACGCCACGGCGTGAGCGAGAGCGACATCACCATCATCCGTGCGCCGGGTGCCTTCGAGATTCCGCTGGTTACCCAGAAGGTCGCTCAGCGTGGCGAGTACGCGGCGATCATCGCCCTGGGCGCGGTCATCCGTGGCGGTACCCCGCACTTCGAATATGTCGCCGGCGAGTGCACCAAGGGCCTGGCCCAGGTATCCATGGAGTACGGCGTACCGGTCGCTTTCGGCGTACTGACCGTCGACTCCATCGAGCAAGCCATCGAACGTTCCGGCACCAAGGCGGGTAACAAGGGTGCCGAAGCTGCGCTGTCTGCCCTGGAAATGGTCAGCCTGCTGGCGCAGTTGGAGGCCAAGTGAGCAACTCCGGTAATGGCCAGCCGGCCAAGAAGGGCCCCAGTGGCAAGATTCTCGCACGCCGCGAGGCCCGTACCCTGGCCATGCAGGCGCTGTATTCCTGGCACATCGCCGGGCAGCCGCTGAACGAGATCGAAGCGCAGTTTCGCGTCGACAACGATTTCAGCAAGGTCGATGGCGCCTATTTTCACGAGATTCTGCACGGTGTTCCGCGGCAGAAGAGCGAGCTGGACGAGGCCTTCACGCCGCTGCTGGATCGCCCGCTGGAAGAGATCGATCCGGTCGAACTGGCCATCCTGCGACTGTCCACCTACGAGCTGAAGAACCGCGTCGACGTCCCCTACAAGGTGGTGATCAACGAGGGTATCGAGCTGGCCAAGGTGTTCGGTGCCACCGATGGGCACAAGTTCGTCAACGGCATTCTCGACAAGCTCGCACCCAGGCTGCGTACCGCCGAAGTCAACGCCAACAAACGGTGAATGAGTTCGAGCTGATCCGCCATTACTTCGCCGCCGCCCGCTGTGCTCAGGGCGGCGACGGTGTGGTTCGTGGTATCGGTGATGACTGCGCCCTGCTGGCGTTGCCGGCGGGCGAGCAGTTGGCGGTGTCCACCGACACGTTGGTTGCCGGGGTGCATTTCCCCGGCGCCTGCGATGCCTTTCTTCTCGGTCAGCGTGCGCTGGCCGTGTCTGCCAGTGACCTGGCTGCCATGGGGGCCACGCCGCTGGCCTTTACCCTCGCGCTGACCTTGCCGAGCGCCAGCGAAACCTGGCTGGCCGAGTTCGCGAGTGGCCTGCAACGGATGGCAGAGAACTGCTCGCTGGCGCTGGTCGGCGGCGATACCACGCGCGGCCCGCTCAGCCTCACGCTGACCGTATTCGGCCGCGTGCCTGCCGGACAGGCGCTGCTGCGTAGTGGCGCGCAGGTCGGTGATCTGCTCTGCGTTGGTGGTGAACTCGGCGACGCGGCGGGTGCCCTGCCGCTGGTGCTGGGGCAGCGCGAGGCTGCTGCCGATATCAGCGAAGCGCTGCTGGCGCGCTACTGGTTTCCGCAGCCGCAATTGGCTCTGGGCCAGGCCTTGCGTGGACGGGCCACGGCAGCGCTGGACATTTCCGATGGGCTGATCGCCGACTGCGGGCATATCGCCCATTCCTCGCAGGTAGCCCTGCAGATCGAGCTGGAGCGGATTCCGCTGTCCGCGCCGTTGCGTGCATTCGCCGGTGAGGATCAGGCACGCCTGTGCGCGCTCGGTGGTGGCGACGACTACCGCCTGGCCTTTACCCTACCGCCAGCGTTACTCCCCGACGTTCAGGGCGACTGGCCCGAGGTGCGGGTCATCGGCAGGGTGTTGGCAGGCAGCGGCGTGCAGTTGCTGGATGCGAGCGGCCAGCTTATCGATCCGCCGCGGGGCGGCTATCAACACTTCTGACAGGACGGAATGCGCGTGACCGATCACCCCAACCAGGTTCCCGCCGAATACGTACCGCCCTCGGTATGGCGCAACCCCTGGCATTTCATCGCCTTCGGTTTTGGCTCCGGCACCCTGCCCAAGGCGCCCGGAACCTGGGGCTCGCTGGTGGCGCTGCCGTTCGTGCCGCTGTGGCAGATGCTGCCCGACTGGGGGTACTGGCTGATGCTCGGGGTGACCATGCTGTTCGGCTTCTGGCTGTGCGGCAAGGTCGCCGACGACCTGCGTGTGCATGACCACGAAGGCATCGTCTGGGACGAGATGGTCGGTATGTGGATAACCCTGTGGCTGGTGCCCGAGGGTTGGGTCTGGTTGCTGCTAGGCTTTCTCATGTTTCGTCTGTTCGACATCGTCAAGCCCTGGCCGATTCGCTGGATCGACCGCCATGTGCACGGCGGTGTCGGCATCATGCTCGATGACATCATTGCCGGGGTCTTTGCCTGGCTGGCCATGCAGGGGCTGGTCTGGGGCTGGGCCAGATATGGAGCAGGGCTGGGGTTTTAAGGAGCAGGCATGCGGATGATGCGTGGGTGTCTCGCCGTGCTCTGGGTCTGGAGCGTGCTCGCCAGCGCGCAGGTTCAGGGGCAGCAGCCAGGGGAGATACGCCTGGCCAGCGAGGTCTGGGATGCGTACACCGAGGCGGACGGTACCGGCCTGGGCTGGGACATCATGCGCAAGGTCTTCGAGCCGGCCGGCGTCAGCCTGAGCATCCACAGCGTGCCCTACACCCGCGCCGTCGGGCTGGTGCAGCGCGATGAGGCCGATGCCTGGGTCGGCTCCTACCGTGGCGAGGTCGAGGGCGGCGTGTTCTACCCCAGGCATCACTACGATACCGATCACATCGTGGCGCTTGGCCTCAAGGACAAGCCCGTGCCGACGCTGGACAGCCTCGCCCGGTATCGTCTGGTCTGGGTGCGTGGCTACGGTTATCAGGAATATCTGCCGAATGTGCGCGACTACCGGGAAGTCCAGCGACGCAGCGGTATCCTCGGCATGCTCGACCTGGGCCATGCCGACTTTTACATCGACGCCCGCCCGGAAGTCGATCACGTGCTGAGCGAGGCCGGCAGGCCGCAGCAATACCGCATCACGGATCTGACGCAACTGCCGCTGTATCTCGGCTTCGCCGATACGCCGCGCGGGCATGCGCTGGCCGAATTGTACGACCAGCGTATGGACGCCTTGATCCTCAGTGGCGAGCTGCGGCCGGTCTTCGCCCGCTGGCATCAGCCTTATCCCTTCGATTGAGCCGGGAGACTTCTTTCATGCAGCTTCGCCAGTGTCTCGTCGGCCTTGCCCTGTCGTTTTCGGGCTGTGCCTGGGCGGCTTCGCAGGTGCAGGTGGTCGGCCTGTTTCCCGGTGCAGCGGTGATCAACGTCGATGGCCAGCGCAAGCTGGTGCGGGTTGGCGCCAGCGGGCCGGGCGGTGTGCAGGTGGTCAGTGTCGACGGGCAGGGGGCGGTGTTGCGCGTCGACGGTGTCGAGCGAGCCTACCCGCTGAGTCGTGAATACAGCGCTGGCTTCGCCGAGCCGCAGCGAACGCGTCTGAGTATCGCCAAGGGTATTGGCGGCCACTATTGGGTCGCCGGTTCGGTCAATGGCCAGACGGTGCAGTTCCTGGTCGATACCGGTGCCACCTCCATTGCGCTCAATGACGCGCATGCCAAGCGCCTGGGCATCGATTATCGGGTCAGCGGCCGGCCTCTGCAGGTCAACACCGCCAGCGGTATCACCCGTGGCTGGCGCGTCATGCTCGATCGGGTCAAGGTCGGTGAACTGGAGGTACTCGGTGTCGAGGCCGTGGTGCTCGAAGGTGGCGGGCCGCACGAGGCGCTGCTCGGTATGAGCTTCCTGAGCCGGGTGGGGTGGCGCGAGGAGCAGGGCATGCTGGTGCTCGAATCCAGGCTTTGAAACCGCCATTGACCGTTTCGATACTGATGATCGGCAATTCTGACTGACTCGCCAGTGGGGGCTGCTGATACAATGCCGGCCCTGTTTCGTACTCATTGCTAGGAGTATCCGGTGTCCGTCGTGTTCGTCGCCGCCTCCCAACTGCCTACCCCCTTCGGTGTGTTCACCATGCACGGCTTCCTCGACGAGGAAACGGGCAAGGAGCACGTCGCTCTGACCTTCGGCAGCGTGGCCGATGGTGCGCCGGTGCTGGGGCGTCTGCATTCCGAATGTCTGACCGGTGACGCCCTGTTCAGCCTGCGCTGTGACTGCGGTGCACAATTGCAGGCGGCGCTGCAGGCCATCGCCAACGAGGGGCGCGGCGTGTTGCTGTATCTGCGCCAGGAAGGCCGTGGCATCGGCCTGCTGAACAAGATTCGCGCCTATGAGTTGCAGGACGGCGGGGCCGATACCGTGGAGGCCAACGAGCGCCTGGGTTTCGGCGCCGACCAGCGCGACTACGCCATCTGCCTGCCGATGCTCGAGCACCTGGGCATCCACAGCCTCAAACTGATGACCAACAATCCGCGCAAGGTCAAGGCTCTGGGCGACATGGGCATCGTCGTGGATCATCGTGTGCCGCTGCAGATCGCACACAACCCCTACAACAAGCGCTACCTCGCCACCAAGGCCGGCAAGCTCGGCCACATGCTGGGCAACCAGCACCAGGGTGAGACCGAGGAGAGCCTGTGACCCGTGGTCAGGTGAAACGCCGGCTGGCGCTGCTCTGGTGGCGTCATCTGGCGGTGGCCCTGGCGCCGCTGCTGGTCTTCAATCTGTTGTTCGGCGGTGGTGGCCACACGGTCATGAGCATGCCGATGTTCATTGCCGGCCTGGCTTCGATGTTCGTCAGCCTGCCGCTGTTTTCCGCCTACAAACACGCCCTGATCGCCACCCAGAAGGCGCTCGACAGCGACGCAGAGCCCGCTGCCTGGCTGGAACTGGATCGCGTGCGTCTGCGCGCCCTGCTCGGTGCGGCGCTGCCTGCCTGGATCGCCGCCCTGGCGGTGCTGGCGGGTCTGGAAGCGATTCCCCTGGTGCTGCTGGGGCTGTCCAGTATCGTGTTGCACTGCCTGTACCGTATTCCCCGTCAGTTGGGCTGATGCGCGCGCTGCTGCTCGTCCTCTGCGTGCTGGCGTTGCCTCTGCCAGCCGCCGAGCGGGTGATCAGCCTGGCGCCTTCGCTCAGCGAAATCATGCTCGACCTGGACTCGGCCGACCTGCTGGTCGGTGTGCTGGAGGGGGACGAGCGTCCCGCGAGCCTGGCGCATCTGCCGACGGTGGGCCGATATGGCCAGCTGGAGTTCGAGCGCCTGTTGCAGCTGTCGCCTGATCTCATCCTCATTGCTCCGGGCAGCGTGCCGCCGTTGCAGCAGACGCAATTGCAACGTTTCGGTATCCCCGTGCTGGTGGTCGAGCCGCGTCGCCTCGATCAGCTCGGCGGCGCCTTCGTCAGCATTGCCGAGCATATCGGCCGAGCCGAACGGGGCAGGCAGCTGGCAGCCGAGTTCCGTGCCGAACTGGAAGTAGTGCGCCAGCGCTACAGGCGTGAGCAGCCCCTGGCGGTGTTCTATCAGATCTGGCACCAGCCGCTGTACACCATCGGTGGCGAGCAGTTGATCGGCGATGCCTTGCGGGTGTGCGGTGCGCGCAATCTGTTCGCCGACCTGCCGCAGCCAGCGCCGCAGGTCAGCATCGAGGCAGTGCTGGCGCGTGACCCGGACGTGATTCTCGGCGGTAGCAATGCCGAGCTGAGCGCCTGGCGAGCCTGGCCGCAGCTACATGCAGTACGCATGAGCCAGGTCTGGGCAGTGCCGGACAAGGGGCTGGAACGGCCCAGTCGGCAGATGCTCAGGGCCATCGAGCAGTTGTGCGAGCTGATGAAGACTGCACGATAGCCTGACGGTGGGTGCGCTGTGCGCACCGGCATCAGAGTTGCGGCGTCCAGGTTACGGCGAATAGTGCGGTGCGCCCGGCGCTGTTGTAGCCGAAACGGCCATTGGGCGTACTGTAGCTGGCTTGCGCGTAGTCCTTGTCCAGCAGGTTATCCAGCTTTAGGCTCAGCCCCAGCTCCTCGTTGACCTGCCAGGCGGCACGCAGGCTGAGCAGGCCGTAGCCGCTCATTTCGATCTGGTTGGCCGCATCGTCGTAGCGACCACTGATCGCGCGCCAGCCGGCACCGACGGAGACATCACCGAAACGCCGGTCGAGATCCAGGCTCAGCGTACGTTTGGCACGGCGTTGCAGAGTATGGCCGCTGGCGCGGTCGCGCGGGTCGATAAGGGCCACGGCCAGATTGCCCTGCCAGCCGAACAGCTCCTGCTGCACGGCGGCCTCGAAGCCGTTGATTCTGGCCGTCTGCACGTTCTGCGGTATGAAGTTCGTGTCCAGAACGATGGCGTCCTCGATCTCGGTGCGGTACAGGGAGGCCTGCAGTGAACCGCTCTCGCTGTAGCGGCTGCGCCATTGCAGCTCGTAGCTTCTGGAACGCTCGGGGGCGAGGTTGGGGTTGGCGCTGGGCGAGCACAGACCGCCGAAGCAGAAGTCCGGGTAGTACAGGTCGTTGAAGGTGGGCGCGCGGAAGCCTTCGCTGTAGGAGGCGATCAGGTCGTTGGCGTCGTTCAGGGGCAGGGTCACTGCCGCGTTCCAGGTGTTCTCGTGGCCGAACTGCTGGTTGTCGTCATGGCGCAGGCCCAGCTCGGTAGAAAAACGCTCGCCGTTGTAGCGATGCTGAATGAAGGCGGCACGGTTCCAGCGCGAGTCCTCGATGAAGTCGGTGGTGCCCTGGGCACGGTCTTCGTACCAGTCCAGGCCGAGCAGCAGTTGCTGGTTGTTGCCGAGCGTCAGGGTATTGAGCCAGTTGGCGGCGTCGCGGTAGGTATTGAACTGGCTGACGGAACCGCCTGGCTGGTCGTTACCGGTGTCGCGCTTGTCTTCGCTGTGGCCCAGTTCCAGGCGACTGCTCCAGGCATCGTTGATACGGGCATCGAGGAACCCGGAAACGCTGCTGAGCAGGAAGTCGGTGGTCGGTAGCGAGCCGCTGAAGGTGTCGTCGTATTCCACCTGGCCGCGCTGGTCGAGCAGACTGAAACCAAGCTGCACGTCATCGCTGAAACGATGTGACAGATTCAGGCTGAGCGAGCGATTGCGGTAGGCGTCGTCGTCGCCGTTGGCGCCGTAACCGTCACGGGTGGCATCGATGCCGGCGGTTTCGTCCAGGGCCGCACCGAGATGAAAGCGGGTGCGCCCGTCGCCGCCGGACAGGCCGAGGCTGCGCTGGTAGGTACTGTCACTGCCTGCGGCCAGCCGGGCGTAAGGCTTGAGACCCTGGCCATCGCCCTGGCGGGTGAAAATCTGGATGACCCCGCCAATGGCGTCGGAGCCGTAAAGCGCCGAGCGGGCACCGCGCACGACTTCGATCCGTTCGATCTGCTCGGGGGCGAGAAACTCCAGGCTGCTGGTGCCGCTGGAGGCGGCCGCGATGCGCTGGCCGTCGACCAGCACCAGAGTTTGCGCAGTGCTGGTGCCGCGCAGGAATACGCCGGTCTGGCTGCCAGCCCCGCCTGTGTGGGTGACGCTGAGACCGGGGACGCGCTCCAGCAGTTCAGTCACGCTGCTGACTTGCAGGCGCTCGATATCGGCACGTTCGAACACCGTGGTCGCCGCAGTGGCCTGGGCCTGTGATTCGGCCAGGCGTCCGGACGTGACCACCAGGGGGGCGGTCACATAGGGTTCGGCGGCCAGTGAAAGACCTGGCATGACGGCAATGGCCAGAGCCAGACGGGACAGTTTCATTTTCTTTCCTCAACGGTCGGCAGACGTTCGAGGAGGGCAGGAGCAAGCGTATGCAGGGCAGCGCTTGACCGTGTTGCCCTCCGCAACACCAGTCGCACCGCCTTGGCCGGTCTCCGGGCTTTCGACTCCAGTCCGCCTTCCCGGGTGTTCCCAGTGGCTGTTGGACAAGGTGCTGGCACATGACCTGCTGTCGATTACCGTTGCGGGGGCAGCGTCGGTCTTGCACCGACTTCCCGTTTAACGCCGCTTGCGCAGCGCACCCTGGCGGAACATGAAGTGCGCGAACCTTAGTGCGCGCCGCCATGAATGACAAGCAAGCCCCGCTCATCCAGCGATGAGCGGGGCTCATGCTCAGGCGTGCAGCAGGCTCAGGCGTTGGCGTACCGCACGTTCGATTCCTGCTTCGTCGAGGCCGCACTCGGCAAGCATCTGGCTGGGTTTGGCGTGCTCGACGTAGTAGTCGGGCAGGCCCAGGTGCAGCATCGGCACCTGGCTGTTCTCGGCGGCGAAGAATTCGCTGACCGCGCTGCCGGCGCCGCCCATGATGCTGTTTTCTTCGATGGTCACCAGTAGCGCGTGGCTGCTTGCCAGATCGCGCAGCAGGCTTTCATCCAGTGGCTTGACGAAGCGCATGTCGACCACGGTGGCGTCCAGCGTTTCACCCACACGCAGGGCTTCGGCCAGTTGCACGCCGAAGGCCAGCAGGGCGACGCCCCTGCCCTGGCGGCGTACCACCGCCTTGCCGATTTCCAGTGGCTCCAGGCCGCCGTCGAGCGGCGCGTTGGGGCCGCTGCCGCGTGGGTAGCGCACCGCCGCAGGGCCGTCGAACAGATGGCCGGTGGTGAGCATGCGGCGCATCTCGTTCTCGTCGCTCGGGGTCATCACCAGCATGCCGGGGATGCAGCGCAGGTAGGACAGGTCGAAGCTGCCGGCATGGGTCGGGCCGTCTTCGCCGACCAGTCCGGCGCGGTCGATGGCGAACAGCACGTCGAGGTGCTGTACGGCCACATCGTGAATCAGCTGGTCATAGGCGCGCTGGAGGAAGGTGGAGTAGATCGCCACCACCGGTTTGGCGCCTTCGCAGGCCATGCCGGCCGCCAGGGTCACGGCGTGCTGTTCGGCAATGGCGACATCGAAGTAGCGCTCCGGGAAGCGCTCGCTGAAGGCCACCAGGTCGGAGCCCTCCTTCATCGCCGGGGTAATGCCGACCAGGCGTGCGTCCTGCTCGGCCATGTCGCACAGCCACTGGCCGAACACGTTGGAATACTTCGGGCCGCTGGGTTTCTTCGGTGCGGCGTCGGGCGTGACCGGTTCCAGCTTGGTGATGGCGTGATAGCCGATCGGATCGGCCTCGGCCGGGGCGAAGCCCTTGCCCTTCTTGGTTACCACGTGGAGAAACTGCGGGCCGTCCAGGTCGCGCATGTTGCGCAGAGTGGCCAGCAGGGTCGGCAGGTCGTGGCCGTCGATGGGGCCGACGTAGTTCCAGCCCAGCTCCTCGAACAGGGTGCCGGGCACCAGCATGCCCTTGGCGTGCTCCTCGACCTTGCGTGCGATTTCCCAGGCGCCGGGCAGGCGCGAGAGGATCTTCTTGCTGCCCTCGCGCATGCTGGCGTAGGTACGGCTGGAGATGATCTTGGCCAGGTAGTTGGACAGGCCGCCGACATTCTTGGAGATCGACATGTCGTTGTCGTTGAGGATCACCAGCATGTTGGCGCCGACGTCGGTCGCGTGGTTGAGCGCCTCGAAGGCCATGCCGGCGGTCAGTGCGCCGTCGCCGATCACCGCCACGCTCTTGCGCTTCTCGCCCTTCAGGCGGGCGGCGATGGCCATACCCAGGGCGGCGCTGATGCTGGTGCTGGAATGGCCGACGCCGAAGGTGTCGTACTCGCTCTCGCTACGGCGCGGGAAGGCGGCCAGGCCATCCTTCTGACGCAGCGTGCCCATGCGCTCGCGACGACCGGTGAGGATCTTGTGCGGGTAGGCCTGGTGGCCGACGTCCCACACCAGGCGGTCATCGGGGGTGTCGAAGACGTAATGCAGAGCGATGGTCAGCTCGATCACGCCGAGGCCGGCGCCGAAGTGACCGCCGCTCTGGCCCACGCTGTAGAGCAGGTACTGGCGCAGTTCGTCAGCGAGGGTTTCCAGGTC
>Ga0209699_100506_pt1 | contig 19345 bp, 18 predicted proteins | sample SynthPrep_1_END__FD_187204 | JGI IMG/M metagenome (GOLD analysis project Ga0209699, IMG submission 187204) | Synthetic microbial communities from Ohio, USA - SynthPrep_1_END_DS7_MetaG (SPAdes) (version 2) | ecosystem: Engineered > Bioreactor > Aerobic > Activated sludge | place: USA: Ohio...
CTTGTTCGGCCCAACGGCGGAAGCGCACATAGACCGAATTCCACTTTCCGTATCGCTCATGCATGTCGCGCCACGGGCATCCGACCCGAAGGACATGCAGCATACCGTTCAGATATTGCCGATTATCCTTCCTGCCGCGTTCGGTGGGCAACAACCCCTCGATGATCCGCCATTCCATATCTGTCAGGTCGCCGCGAGCCAAAACTGCCTCCTAAAAAGCAGTCTTGAATCACGCTTCTGCTGATTTGGGAATCCACTTTGTCAACAGGACCTAACATTGCGCTGTCATTTCCTTTGATATCTAACCTTCGAATGAAGAAGGTAACGGCAACAGAACTGGCATCAGACGTTGGGAACATCGCGCGGACGATCACCTATCTCGCTCTCCCGGGAATGCGACCGACGGATCTCGTAGGCGCGGTCGGAAAGAAACATCCTGCCGTGGCATAGTAAAGTTAACGACCGAGAAGCAAAGGTGTGACGCCAACCTCTTCCACATCCCGCGCCACGACATCCCCTCCAACCATCATCGAAAACTGCGCACAGCGGCGATGAACCCTATGGGCGAAGATCGCTCGGGCATGAACGGTTTTATGCGGCTGGCGTCACACCTTTGCTTCTCGGTCGTTAACTTTACGATGCCGGTATCCACTATCTGATGAAGGTTGAGTCGACGATGCTCCCTGAAATCTGATAAGTCTTACAGTCTGGATCAAACCCGCCGGAAGGTCATTGACAAGTTCGATACTGCCGCCGAAGCGCTCGATGATTTCCTTGGCGATGGCAAGACCGAGCCCCACGCCCGGGGTTGACTTGCGCCGCGCGAGGTCGACCCGGAAGAAGGGTTCGAAAACCCGCCCGATCAGTTCCTGAGGAATGCCAGGGCCCTCGTCCCTGATCGTCACGACGATTTCGCTGTCGTCTCCGGTCAGATCGATATGCGCCTTCTTGCCATGGGTGACAGCGTTCAGGATGAGGTTGCGCAAGGCTCTCTTGAGTGCCAGCGGAGCCGCCTTGATAGTCATGGCGTCTTCCGGCTCGATGAAGTCGAGAGCACCCGCATGACCAAGATCGGAAACATCGCTGACGATCTCGCTGAGAAGCGTACCGATGTCGATCGTCTTGGCGCTGTCCTGGCTGACCTCTTCCCGCACCAGAACAATGGCGCTGTCCGCGATGGCGTCCAGCTCCTCAAGGTCCGCCAGCCATTTGGCCCGTTCCTCGTCGTTTTCGATGAATTCAGCCCTCAGGCGCATACGGGTCATCGGTGTTCGGAGATCGTGGCCGGCGGCGGCGACGAGGCGCATGCGGCTTTCCATAGCCGCTTTCAGACGGCAGGCGAGTTCGTTCAGCGCCCGCGCCGTGGCGCGGATTTCGCCCGGTCCGGTTTCCGGCAGGTGCGGCAGCGAACCGTCAGGCCCGATGTTGGCGGCGGCGTTTTCCAGCATGTCGAGCGGGCGGGTGATCTTGCTGGCCGCAAAGATCGAAACCGCGGCGCTACCAAGAATGATCAGCCCGATCCACATGCCGAAAATCTTCCAGCCGCCCGGCGGCGGACCCATATGCGGGATTTCCGCGACCAGCCAGCCGCCTTTTTCCAGCGCGATGGCCGCCATGGGCGCAGGATTTCCCGGCGAGCGGATGACCATCGCGGTGCGCGGCTCTCCGACGCGCACGAGCGCCTTTTCCAGAAATTCCGAGAGCATCCCGTCGAAATCACCTTTCGGCGGTTTTTGTTTGATGTCAAAATAACCCGGCTGCTGGAGCGTGGGGTCGCGCTCGACCATCGTCACGGCGAAGGAAAGGCTACGGGCCACCGGCTCGATGGTGGCATCAGGCGGTGGCGGCTGCAATGTCCGGTCGGCGACAATAGTCGCAAGCGCGATCACAGCAATGATGGAGACGATCATCAGCGCCGTGATGCGGCTTCTAAGAGAACTCATCGCTGCACCGGCAGGGTTCTGACCGGAACAGTCATCTGGTAACCGCCATTGCGCACGGTCTTGAAGATCGGCGTTTGAGTATCGGCGTCAAGTTTCTTGCGCAAGCGGCTCATCAGCACGTCGATTGAGCGGTCGAACGGTCCCCGGTCCCTGCCCTGCGTGAGGTCGAGAAGCTGATCGCGGGAAAGGAGCCGTCCCGGCCTGTCCAGAAATACTTTCAGCAGATCAAATTCCGCTCCCGTCAAATCAATATTTTCGCCGCTGGCGCGGACCACGGAGCGCTGCTCAGGATCGGCAGTGAAATCCGCAAAACCATAGGCGGCGGATGAGGGGTGGGGGGCTTCCTGCGGCGTCGCGCGGCGCAGCACTGCCTTGATGCGCGCCGTCAGTTCGCGTGGATTGAAGGGTTTGCCGAGATAGTCGTAGGCACCGATTTCCAGCCCGACGATGCGGTCGACATCCTCCTTCAGCGCAGTCAGGAGAATGACTGGCGTGCGCGGCCGGCGGCCCTGCAGATCGCGGCAGATATCGAGACCGGAACCATCTGGTAGCATGACGTCGAGCACGATCAGATCGGGGCCGGAACTGGCGATCCGCTCCTCGAACTCACGCCTGTCGGCGGCCATCGACACGCGGAACCCCTGCGAGCCGAGATATTTCGCGAGCAATGTGCGTATTTCCGGATCGTCATCGACGATCAATATATGTGTCACCGAAACCGTCGCCATATCGTCCAACCTTTTGATGCCACTATACATAAGCGACGCGAAGAAACGGCGGATTTTTGCAACGAAAGCTTGCTGCGGCCGCTCTGGCAACATTCGGTTAAAAATAGGCCGCGCGTGGAACAAGACCCGCAACATTGGGACCAAAGCCGGAAACGCTTAGCTCCTATCGTCTTCTCAGGTTGGAAAACGAAAAGGAAGGTAAGATGAGAAACGCTCTAATCGCCACCGCCGTGGTCGTGACAACTGTTCTTGGCGCTTCGGCCACCTCCCGAGCTGCGGAGCAGGGTGAACCATTGCCGCAGGCATCGGAACAGGCCGTGCCGCCGCTGGCCAGTCCTGACTTCGGCTCGAATAGTGCTCCGGAGCAAAGGCTGCCGCATGGCCGCAAGATGGCCGGGCCTGAGATGCTACGCCCGGATATGATGGGGCCGGATATATTGGGGTTGGCGACGAAACTTTCGGCAGCGGAAATCTATCTCGGCGTCACACCTGAACAGCTTGGTCCGTGGCGCGCCTATGCCACTGCGCTGATCGATCTTGTTTTGCCCACTTCAGAACTCAAGCCATTGCCGCCGAAGGGACCGGGTGCGACGCGGCTAGAGCCGCGTCTTGCCGGTGAGGAACTGGCCGGCATCGCAATGAAAAAGGCAGAACAGGCTAAAGCACTTCAGGACGCATCGGCTACGCTGAAACCGAAACTTTCTCCGCAGCAGGTGCAGAAGCTTGCTGAACTCGAACGCGCATTGATGCCGCCTCTGCCTCCCGTCCCGCATGATGGCCGTGCACGAGACGGTCGTATCGAGCCTCCGCATGGCGACAGGATGCCGCCGCTGCCTCAGGCAGAGCGGGGCTGACGCCACTCTTCAAAGTTTCCTCCTTTAATAGCCCCCCAGCAAAGGAGGAAATCAGCCGGAAACGGCTGAAGCCGGGGGATCGCTCGCCTGCGATCCCCCGCGTGATTTTCAAGCGAGAAGATGATGATGAGATATTTCTACCTGATGCTGGCGACGGTTTTTGGTTTGAGCTTCGTCTGGTCGGTCGCTGCGGCCAGTGACAGGCCGGTGCGAGATCCGGCGGCGAAATTCCGGCAGGACGAACAGTGGCACCAACCCGTCTGCGCCAAGGAACGGCGCGAAAATGCACACGGCAAGCGTCGTCACCACACCTGCCGCAAGGCATCCGCCAGAAAGTCTGTTGCCGCCTATGAATGGATCGAAGCAGACAACGGCTTCATCCTAGTGAAACACGACATGAGGTCGGTTTCTTCTTTTGAGTAGACCGGCCGGACAGGACAGGACGATGAAAATGGCTCGCAAAGCAGGTGTGGCGCTGACGGTTGTCGCGCTCGCCCTAGGTGGCTACTGGCTGTCCTCCCAATATACGCGGGCCGCAACGCCCGGTTATATCACCTCATCTGTGAAGCGCGGTGATATCGAGCAGACTGTTCTGGCGACTGGAACGCTCAAACCCGTTCGTCTGGTGGCCGTCGGCGCGCAGGCCTCCGGTCGCATCACCGCCGTCAAGGTCGCACTTGGAGATACGGTCAAGGCGGGCGATCTCATTGCCGAGATCGATTCCGTTACCCAGAATAACAGCCTTCGCACGGCGCTGGCAGCGCTTGCCAACGTGAAGGCGCAGCGGGTGGAAAAGCAGGCGACACTTGTTCTTAACCGCCAGAGCCTTGTCCGCCAACAGGAAATGGTGTCGAAAAATGCCGCCTCCCGTGCGGATTTCGAAAGCGCCACTGCAGCGCTCGCAGTCACCCAGGCGCAGATCGAAGCGATTGACGCCCAGATCGAGGAGGCACAGGTCGCTGTCGAAACGGCAAAGGCCAATCTCGGCTATACGAGGATCACCGCGCCCATCGAAGGCACTGTTCTGTCTATCGTCAGCCAGGAAGGGCAGACCGTCAACGCCACCCAATCCGCGCCTACCATCGTCATTCTCGGCCAGCTCGACCGGATGACGGTGCGCACGGAGATTTCCGAGGCGGATGTAACGCGGGTCAAGCCGGACCTGCCGGTCTATTTCACCGTGCTGGGTGAGCCGCAGCAGCGTTACGACGCGACGCTTGCTTCGATAGAGCCGGCACCGGAATCGGTGCGCAGCGATTCCAGCTTCAGTTCCTCGACCTCTTCATCCTCCAGCTCGTCCTCCTCCAGCACGTCGGCCTCCGAGGCGATCTATTATAATGGCGTGTTCGAAGTGCCGAACCCGGAAGGCAAGCTGCGCACCTATATGACGGCGGAGGTCCATATCGTTCTTGGCGAAGCGAAGGACGTGCTGACCGTCCCCTCGGCGGCCCTTGGCAGCATGGAAAGCGACGGCAGCTATGCCGTGCGTGTGACCGACGCCGATGGCACGGTTTCCGACCGCAAGGTCGAAATCGGTTTGAACAACAAGGTCACGGCGGAAGTTCGTTCCGGCCTTGCCGAGAATGAGCGCGTTGTGACAGGCGAGCGTTCCACCGCCACCACCGCAAACGCCATGCCGGGGCCGGGCGGCCCGCCGATGGGGCTCTGAACCATGGCTGAACCTTTGATTTCGCTTAATCCGTGCGGCGGGATTATCCCTCCGGCGAAGGCACGATCAGCGTGCTGAAGAACATCGACCTCACTATCGAGGCCGGTGAGATGGTGGCGATCGTCGGCGCGTCCGGGTCGGGCAAGTCGACGCTGATGAATATTCTCGGCTGCCTCGACCGCCCGACATCGGGTAGCTACAGCATCAGGGGCCGGGAAACGGGCAATCTCGATTCCGACGCGCTTTCGGCGCTCAGGCGTGAAAATCTCGGGTTCATCTTCCAGCGCTACCATCTGCTCGCCGAACTGACGGCGCTCGGCAATGTCGAAATTCCGGCTATCTATGCCGGCAAGACGCAGGGCGACCGTAGGCACAATGCCGCAAGGCTGCTTGGCCGCCTCGGCATGGCGGAACGCCTCGATCACCGTCCCGGCCAGCTTTCCGGCGGCCAGCAGCAGCGCGTTTCCATTGCCCGCGCCCTGATGAACGACGCCGAGATCATTCTTGCCGACGAGCCGACCGGCGCGCTCGACAGCACCAGCGGCGACGAGGTGCTGCGCATCCTCGGCGAGCTGCATGCCGAAGGCCGCACCGTCATCATCGTTACCCATGACATGTCGATTGCCAGACGCGCCGGGCGGATCATCGAAATCAGCGACGGCACGATCATTTCCGACCGCAGGACGGATGCAACGCCCGTACCGCAGGACGATGCCAAACCCGTTGCCGTTTCCGGCGGGTCTTCCGGTCTCGCGGGTCTCGTTTCGTCCCTGCGCGAAGCCTTGCGCATGGCGCTTCTGTCGATGCGGGCGCACAAGCTGCGCACCTTTCTCACCATGCTCGGCATCATCATCGGCATCGCCTCGGTCATCAGCGTCGTGGCGCTCGGGCAGGGGTCGCAGCAGCGGGTGCTGCAGAACATATCGAGCCTCGGCACCAACACGCTGGAAATCTTCGCGGGCAAGGATTTCGGCGACATAAGGTCGGGCAAGATCACCACGCTCGTCGTTTCCGATGCCGAAGCGCTTGCCAAGCAATCCTATGTCGCGGCGGTGACGCCGACGGTCTCGACCTCCAGCACGGTGCGTTTCGGCGCGAAGGAGGCGAATGCGCTGGTGAACGGCGTCAGCGAGCGCTATTTCGTCGCCAAGGGCACCAAGCTGTCGCAGGGCCGCTTTTTCGATGGCGGAAGCGTCGCGCAGAAGGCGCAGGAAGTGGTGATCGACGAAAATACCCGCAAATCGCTGTTTGCGGATTTCGATGGCAGTCCTGTCGGCCAGGTCATTCTCATCGGCAAGGTGCCGGCCCGCATCGTCGGCGTCACGCAGGCGCAGCAGGGCGGTTTCGGCTCAAGCCAGAACCTGTCGCTTTACCTGCCCTATACCGCCGTCCAGTCACGCTTTCTCGGCAGCCTGTCGCTGCGCAGCATCACGGTGCAGGTGGCCGACGATGTCGATGCCTCAATCGCCGAGCAGGCTGTGACGACGTTTCTGACCCAGCGGCACGGCACACGGGATTTCTACATTCTCAACACCGACGACATTCGCCAGACCATCACCAGCACCACGCAGACGCTGACCCTCCTGATAGCCGCTATCGCTGTGATTTCGCTGCTGGTCGGCGGCATCGGGGTGATGAACATCATGCTGGTATCTGTGTCTGAACGCGTATCGGAAATCGGCGTGCGCATGGCAGTCGGCGCACGGCGCAGTGATATATTGCGCCAGTTCCTGATCGAGGCAGTGCTCGTCTGCATCATCGGCGGAACGCTGGGAATTTTGGGCAGCTTCGGCTTCGGCGCGCTTTTCTCCGCCTTCAGCAGCAATTTAGCCATGGTCTATTCCACGGCGTCGATCATCGCCGCCTTCGTCTGCTCGACGCTGATCGGCGTTGTCTTCGGTTATCTGCCGGCGCGCAACGCGTCGAAGCTCGATCCCGTCGCGGCGCTCTCGAGTGTATGAAGAATAAAATCATTGGGATCACGTTCAAAGCACTGAAAGGAGTGTAAAAGCCTTGTTCGAGGCACGCCGCAAGTTCGAACATCCAATCCCCGCTCTCGACATGGTCGCGCCACAACCGAACAACTGGCCGCTCTCAAAAGCTCACCGACGAGGGGAACACACCCCCACGGCGAAAAAAAATAGAAGACCGCCCTCTCTAGAAAGTCTCACATCGTGCTGGCCAGATCGGTGGCAATGCTACGGTGATGGAAATGGGCATCGTAAAGTTAACTTCAGCGAAGCAAACGCGTGACGCCCGCCACGTGCACTGCTCATGCGCGAGCGATCTTCGCCCATAGTTTCATTGCCGCTGTGCGCAGTTTTCGATGATGGTTGGAGGGGATGTCGTAGCGCGGGATGTGGAAGAGGGGCAATCGGATCATGGATCGAGACGAAGCGTTGCAATGCCGCTTTGACTTGAAGCGCTTCATGATCCGCTCTCGCCGTCGGACTGGTTGGTGGGAGTTCTCCGCCCGATTGTTCAGCCCTTTATGGGAGCAGTGCTCGACGCCGGCCTGTTTTGCTGCGCTGTAGGAGCGAAGCTTGTCGGTGATCACTACGCATGGCGATCGTCCCAGACCTTTCAAAAGCATGCGCATCAGGCGGTTGGCCGATTTGGCGTTGGCGCGGCTTTGCACCAAAACCTCCAGGACAAAACCGTCCTGATCCACGGCGCGCCATAGCCAATGCTTCTTGCCCCCGATCGAGATAACGACCTCATCGAGGTGCCACTTGTCACCCAGCCGGCCGGATGACCGAGGACGGATCTCGTTGGCAAAGGTCCTGCCAAATTTCTCCGCCCATACCCGCACGGTCTGATGCGAGACAATGATGCCACGGGGCCGGCAGCATGTCTTCAACCATCCGCAGGCTCAGAGGGAAGCGGAACTAGAGCCACACCGCGAGGGCAATGATTTCAGCGGGAAAGCGGTGGCGACGGTAGAGCGGATCACGGGTGGTCATGCCCCTTCATCGCCTATCAAACTCCAAGTTCCGTTAACCTTACGATGCCAGTTCTGTCTCATGGGCGCAGATGTCAAACATACTATGAACGTTTGGCTGGTGTGCACCGTCATACGGCTCTCCACATATCCCTGTTTATTTATTTTGATTCAAGTAAGCACTGAGCGTGGCATTGGTCAGTCAACTTTTTGTTACGTTCGTCGTTGTAAGGGCGCGAACGTGAGCGAAGCTGGATTGTCCCGGTAGCTCACTGGTTCTTCACCAAGGCCTAGTTGTAAGTGTATGTCTGCACGAGCCCCAGTGTGTTTTTTGAGAGTAGCCTGAGCCAGATAGCCAGCAGCGGCGGGACATTTGCTTTACCTCGGCTCATTGCCTCCACGACTGACAGATCGCATTGGAGGACTTCTGCCAAGTCTGGAAGTGACCACTGGAGATTGCGCAGGCAACGGCGAAACTCTTCGGGCGCCATGGTCTTGCCACTTTCCTTCGCTTCAAGCAAAGGAACCCACCATTCTCGGCGGGTTCCCTCACGATGCACTACCATACGTTGGAGCGCGGTCTTCTGGTCCCGCGCACGCTCATAGTGTGGCACTGCGGTTAATGATGGGTTAACGGACAAAAAGAAATCCGCCGGAGCAGGTCTCATGCAAAGACACCATCAGACAAGGCCGCTTGAACCACCAGGCCAAAGCGACGTCACGACACGAAAGTGTTGAATCTGTCCGACTTTTGAGAACGTATGGTGATCACGCTGCGAGGATGGATGTTTCGCGCCGTAGCGGCCTGAGATCGAGGCTTTCCGTCGAGGTCCAGATGTAATCGCCAGTGAGACTGATGTGTTGCCACCCGAGCGGGGTGATGTGTTTGACTAGGTCGGGCGGCGTGGCGATACCCTCCCGGTTGAGTTGGGCGAAGGCCGGTTCGAGATAGAGAGTGTTCCAGTAGACGATGGCATTGATCAGCAGGTTCAGCCCGGACGCCCGGTAGAATTGACTCTCGAAGGTCCTGTCTCGCAGTTCTCCGAGACGGTTGAAGAATAGCGCACGGGCCAAGGTGTTCTGGGATTCGCTCTTGTTGAGGCCGGCCGTCGCGTTCCTGCGCATTTCGGGGCTCTGCCACCACTGGGGCAGACAGATGGACCGATTGATGCGACCGAGAGCGCGTAGCGCCAACGTCAGTCCGTTCTGGCGTGGGAATGCGGACAGCTTTGCCAACAGGGTCGAAAGCCGAACCTGCCCAGACCGGATCGTCGTGACCAGCCGCAGGATGTCGTTCCAGTTTGCCTTGTTCCGCTCGACGTCGATGGGGTCGCCAACGAGCGATGCAAGGTTTTCGGGAGGTGTGTCGCCCGGAAGAGATAGAGCTTGCGATCCTTGAAACCGCGCAGCCTGGGCACAATCTGGAAACCAACGAGATGGCAAAGGGCGAAGCTCATATCGCTTACCCCGCCGGTATAGACATAGTGGGTTTCGATGGGGAGATCGCTGCCATGATAGAGCAAGCCGTCGAGGACATAGATGGCTTCGCTCGCATTGGCATTCATGGCGATGATGTAGAAAGCGCCGTACTGGTCAGAGGTGAACCGGTAGAACTTGGCGCCGGGGTTGGGACTATAGCGGGCGTTGAGGTCGCCGATCGCCTCGGCGTGTCCGCCCGCCGGAAAATATTGGCCATCGGAGGATGACGTTGTTCCATCGCCCCACAAGCTTGCCAGAGGCAATTGCCTCTTGGCGTTGACGAGAATGGCGTGCGCGGCCGTGTCCCCTTCCTCGCGAATATGCCAATCGTGCGCCCAGGCGAGTTGGCGCATCTGTCCGTCGTCGAATGATTTGAGACTTTTTGGGCTTTGGAAGAATGGAGTTTCCGGCTCGGGTAGCTGGTTAATTTAAGCCGCTTTGGCCTGGTGGTTCAAGCGGCGCTGTCTGATGGTTTCTCGTTTGATCCTTTCACGTTCGAGCAGGATTGTTTGGCCGCGCCCGAAGTAGACGTCGGCCGGAGTGAGATTGTCGAGGCTCTCGTGGTATCGGCGATGATTGTAATGCTCGACGAAAGCCGCGATCTGGGCTTCGAGGTCCTCCTGGAAGAAGTAGTTTTCCAGCAGGATGCGGTTCTTCAACGTCTGGTGCCAGCGCTCGATCTTGCCCTGCGTCTGCGGATGTCCGGAAGCGCCGTGGACCTGGCCGATCTTGTATTTGTCCAGCCATTCGCCGAGATCTGAGGCGACGTAACACGGGCCATTGTCCGATAGCAGGCGCGGCCGGTGTTCGACCTTGACCTTGCAGCCTGAGGCGGCCAGCGCCAGGTCGAGCGTGTCGGTGACATCGTCCACCTTCATGCTGGTGCACAGCTTCCAGGCGATGATGTAGCGGGAATAATCGTCGAGGATGGTCGAAAGATAGAACCATCCCCAACCGATGACCTTCAGGTAGGTGAAGTCGGTTTGCCACATCTCGTTCGGGCGCGTGGTCTTGTCCTTGAACTCGTCATTGGCCTTGATGACGATATAGGCTGGCGAGGTGATAAGGTCGTGGGCCTTGAGCAGGCGGTAGACCGAAGCCTCTGAGACGAAATAGCTTTCCATGTCGGTGAACTTCACCGCCAGCTCGCGTGGCGACAGACCGGCATGATCGAGCGCGAGTGTGATGATGCGATCCCTGATATCGTCGGGGATACGGTTCCACACCCGTGACGGCGCGGATGTCCGGTCTTCCAGCCCCTCGACACCGTGGGTCTGGAAGCGATCATACCAGCGATAGAAGGTTGGTCTTGGAATGCCGAGCTTGTCGAGCGTCTGCCTGGCTGGCAGATGAGACCCCTCGATAAGCCGGATGATCTCGAGCTTTTCGGTGGCGGGATATCTCATTCTTCGTCGCCCCCATCCGCGATCATGCTTTTTTAAGCAGGCGGTTTTCCAGGGTGAGGTCGGCCAGCGCCTCTTTCAGGTCGCGGCTTTCACGGCGTAGCGCCTTGACCTCATCGCTGGTGGCCGAGCGGGCAGTGTCTCCGGCAAGCCGCTTCTTGCCCGCTTCGAGGAATTCCTTCGACCAGCTATAATACAGGCTCTCGGCGATCCCTTCACGGCGGCAGATCGCGGCAATGCTGTCTTCGCCGCGCAGCCCCGCCAGCACGATGCGGATTTCTCCTCCGACGAATGGTGCTTGCGCGTGGCGCGACGGATATCCTTGATTGTCTTTTCGGCCGCCGATGTCTGCGGCCCGGTTTTCTGTCTCATCTTCGCTTCCTTTGATAGAGCTACGATGAGCCGAAAATCCTCTCTTCTCAATTAAACCAGTTCTGTCTCATAGGCGTTGATGGCGGACAACGCATGCCCGCATTGACCGTTCGAGAGCCGGTTCTGCCGGAAGACCTCAGCCTTATCCAGCACGTCTTCGACGACGCCTGCGACAGCCACCGAATTCTTAAATCGAGCGAAGACGCCGCAGCCCTGGCGCTGATCCTGGTGCGTCAGCTTCAAAAAGGCCACCGCGACAAGGCGACCTTGAGGCTGGTGATCGACAACATGGTCGAAGCGCGCTGAGGCCGTTCAGCTTGTATCGCCTGCCACCTCAGCAACTATAGCCTTCAGTTGCTCCGGATCGAATGGCTTCGACAGCAATCGTGCACCTTCCGGTATATTGTCTGGAAGGCCACTCTGGCCGCTTGCGACGACGATACCAAGCTCCGGATTGATCAACCTCGCGGCATTCGCAAGCTCAGCGCCGCTCATTCCGGGTAGGCCAAGGTCCGTGACAAGCACATCGAAGCGCTGTCGCGTGATCAGATCAAGAGCATCCTCACCGCTGCCAGCCTCCTCGATCTCATAGCCGGCCGATAACAGCATATCGACCATGTCCAGGCGGATGAGCGCGTCGTCCTCAACGACCAGAACCCTGATTGTCTCTGGCGTGACGTCTGGCGCCGGCTTCGTCGGCAGCATAGTCTGTGGCGAAGCGGCATCAGATCGCGACTGATTTCCGAGAACCTGACGAATTTTGCGTGCCATCGCCTCGCGCGTATATGGCTTCGATAGAAGCTCGACGCCGGCGTCCAGCCGGCCATGATGGACGATGGAATTCTCCGTATAGCCGGAGGTAAACAGCACCGCGAGACGCGGCAGGCGCTGCTTTGCCTTTCTCGCAAGCTCTGGGCTTGTCAGCGATCCGGGCATAACGACGTCGGTGAAGAGGAGATCGATCGCGATACCGCTTTCGACGATCGCCAGAGCGCTTTGGGCGTCCGAGGCTTTCAGAACGCGATAACCGAGGTCGGTCAACAGATCGATGGCGGTATCGCGAACATGATCGTCATCTTCGACCACGAGCACGGTTTCCGTGCCCCCGGCCACCGGTCCAAAATCCTGTCGGACTTCGGCATCCTCGGTTGCCAGGGCTCGTGGCAGGTAGAGCTTGACGGTCGTTCCCTGCCTGACTTCACTATAGATCTTCACGTGACCGTTCGACTGCTTGACGAAGCCGTAGACCATGGACAGACCGAGACCGCTGCCTTTTCCTTCTTCCTTGGTCGAGAAGAATGGCTCAAACACCTGTTCGAGGACGTCAGGCGCGATCCCTGCCCCCGTGTCCGTCACCGCCAGCATGACATACTGCCCCGCCTCGACCTCCAGGTGATTGCGCGCATAGGCTTCGTCGAGGAAGGCGTTGCCGACTTCTACGGTCAGCTTACCGGCGCCGGCCATCGCGTCACGGGCGTTGATCGCAAGATTGAGGACGGCGTTTTCGAGCTGGCTCGGATCGATGGAAGTATTCCACAAACCGCCGGAGACGATCGTTTCGACTTCAATCGCCTCGCCGATCGACCGGCGCAAAAGATCGTCCATTCCGGTAAGAAGCTTGCCGAGATGCACCACCTTCGGCTCAAGCGGCTGGCGGCGGCCAAACGCCAGCAGCTGGCTTGCGAGCTTAGCGCCGCGGCCGACACCCGCGAGCGCATTGGTGATCCTGCGCTCCGCCTTCTCGTTTCCTACGACATCTTTTGCCAGGAGATTGATGTTGCCGGAAACGACCTGCAGCAGGTTGTTGAAGTCGTGGGCGACACCGCCGGTCAGCTTGCCGATCGTCTCCATCTTCTGGGACTGTTGCAAAGCCTTCTGCATTTCGAAGAGCTGTGCGGTTCGCTCCTCGACGCGCGCCTCGAGATAGGCGGCGCTGTCGGCGAGAGCCACCTCCGCCTGTTTCTGATCGTCGATATCGGTATTGGTGCCGATCCAGTGCAGAACGCCGCCGTTTTGCGCCAGAACGGGAACGGCGCGAGCGATATGCCAGCGATAGGTGCCATCATTCCGGCGCAGCCGAAACTCGGTCTGATAGGTCTGGGCTGACGTTCTCGCAGCATTCCATGCTTCGGATGCAGCTTCGATATCGTCCGGATGGACCATCCCGGCCCAGCCGCTCCCACCGAGTTCCTCACTCGTCATCCCGCTATAGGCAAGGACCTGGTCGTTGAACCAGTCCAGCAACCCGTCGGCGCCAGCTGTCCAGACATGGTTGGGCATGGATTGCGACAACGTCCGGAACCGCTCCTCGCTCTGGCGCATGCGCTCTTCCGCTGCCTTGCGGATGGTGATGTCGAGAAAGAGGACGGCGAAACGGTCAGGGCCCACCTTTCGAGCATGCGCTTCATACCAGCGGTTCCCCAAGGCCGGGATATGAACCTCGAACTGCCGAGCTGTTCCTGTTTCGACGACTTCACCATAGGTGGCGATCAGGTCGCTCTGGATGCCGGGGATTGCCTGAGTAACCGGTTTCCCGACGGTTTCTGCAGCGACGAGGCCTGTCTGCCGTTCAAATGCCGGGTTGATATCGATGAACACGAAATCGATTATCTTGCCGGCATCGTCACGCATGATATCGGCGGTGAAGAAGCCCTCGTGCATCTGCTCGAACAGGCCGCGCCAGCGTTCTTCGCTCTGTTGAAGCGTGACCTCGGCTTGCTTGCGCGCGGTGATGTCGAAGGCGATGCCGACGAAGCGGCGCTTGCCGGTCCGCTCGCTCGATACCACCTGTCCGCGCCGTGTAATCCAGCGAACCTCTCCGGTAACCTGGTCGATCCGTCGATATTCGGCGTAGTCCAGCGGATTGCTGTTAGCGAGCCTCGAGGGGCCTGATATTGCCCGGTCGTCGGGATGAAGCAGGCTTACCAGCAAGGTGTCGGTCACCGTCGTATCGGCATCAAGCCCCCAGATTCTTCGATATTCGTCGGAAACATCTAGCTCGCCCGTTTCCGGATACCACTCCAAGGTGCCGACACCACCGGCCTGCTGGGCAATCGCCAGGCGCTGCTCGGTGCGGACGCGATGGGTTGTGTCCTTCAGGATCGCCAGCACGCCAAGGGGCACGCCGTCATGATCCCGGACCGGGCTGAAGTCGAGGTTCAGCCAGACATCCTGAAGCTCGCCATTGCGCTCGATGACAGCATGCCGGTCGCCAAACGACAGGGTGCGGCCGTCGAGCACGATCCTGACAACCCGGGAATTGAACGTCGCAAGCTCAGGCCATGCCTCGGAAATCGGACGACCCAGGAAATCCGGATGGCGTTGACCGGCGAAGGCGGCGTAGGCGTCATTGTAAAGCATGACGCCGTCGGTTCCCCAAAGTATCGCCATCGGCACGCCGGCGCTCATCACCAGACTGAGCGTCTGCTCCAGGACCGGTGGCCACGCGATCCGTGGCCCAAGGGGCGTGAAGCTCCAATCCAGATTGTCGATATGGGTCGCAAACCCACCGGATCGGTGGTGTTTTCGTTTTGAATTTTGTTCGTTCATGGTGCTCGGCAAACAGTTTCTGTCCCGAGCTCATATCAGACTGCGGCAAAAATGTGAATCACTCTCCACTGCCTGTCCGCGTGGCTGTAGAATACGCCGGGACAACCCCCTGTTGCCAAGCCATGCCCGCCAGAGCTTGAAGTCGAACAACGGAGGGGTCCTCCACTCGGACCGCTTGTCCCTGCACTTTTCCATCCGCCACCTACATTAGTATTAGCTGTTCAAACAACATACTTGTTCGAGGAGAAGCAGGTGGCTTATCGGGTCCGGGTTCAAACGGTCATGAGACGTGCGACCGACGACGTCTGCAGTCAGATCACTCACCTCGGCGGCGCCGGCGCGACGCATTGGAAATTGCCCGTGGAAGAGGTTATCCGGCAGATAGAGGCGGGAGAACGCGAGTTTTACGTCCAGCGGCCGATCGGCGACGAAGTCGATCTGTTTGTTGCAGTCGGCCCGGGGAAGAAAAAATACCTGATGACCCTCGCTGACTTCGACCAGCCCAAGACTCTTTTGAACCTGCCATCTTGCTTCGACAGTTAAGAACTCCGGGAACAATTTTCCGTGATTAGACTTCTTTACTTGAGACCTGCGTGATGCGAGACAGTTGGGAAACGCCTGTCAAAGTCATGTTCAACGGAGATACACGCGATAGCGCGAGCACCATGGATGCCGCCGACTGTGTCTTCAGTTGCTGCCCCGAAGAATCCGGGCCAGTCTATGACACCGCCATGCGATGCTTTGCCGAAGTCTTCGATGAACGGCAGTCACCGACTAAAGCAAGAGATGCGTTTGTCGAACTGATCGAAAGCAGTCCATCCATCGAGATCGTCGCAACACGGTGACAGCTATGATCAACGATTTGGTGCAAGCCCGCTGTTTCAGTCAACATGCTTGCACGTCAGGCGCTTGTTGCCGCGCCATCCGTCTCACCATGCTGCAGCTTTGAGAGTGGCGCCTGAAACCTCATCATCACCCCAGACGGCTGGTAGTCTAGGGAAACATCGCCGTAAGCCTTCAGGCTGGATACGACCAGCCGCGATCCGAACCCGGTCCGCGTTGGCTGCTCGACTTCAGGGCCGCCGGACTCCTCCCACCTGAACGTGAACTGCTGCGCACCGTCTTCATCGGCAACCGACCAGGTGACGGAAACCTGACCCTCAGCCCCGGACAGAGCACCATACTTCGTGGCATTGGTGCCGAGTTCATGCAGAACGAGAGACAGTGAGAGAGCGGCCTGCGGCCCGAGCAGCACCGGCGATCCCTCGAACCGCAACCTCGGGCTACCTTCCAGACCCAGGCTGACAGCGGAAGCTTCGACGACTGCGGCGACCGTGGTGCTCGTCCAGTTCTCATGCAGCAGGATGTCATGTGCCCTGGAATAGGCTGCGATACGCGATTGCAGGGCCGCACCGCCCTCCTCGATCGAGCCGGCGTTTCGAAGAGACTGCATGATGATCGACTGGACGACAGCAAGAGAGTTCTTCAGCCGATGATTGAGCTCATGCATCAGCAGCTTTTGCCGCTCGACGGCCTGCCGCTCCTCCGTGCGATCACGAAGGATTTTGAGAAAGCCTTCCGCCGATCCGTTTTCCGAGCGCAGAACCATCATCTCGCCAGAGGCCCAGAATTGCGTGCCGTCCTTGCGCAGGTGCCAACGCTCGTCGGCGCCGCGGCCCTGCTCAAGGGAAGACTTCATCTCAGCTTGCGGGATACCGGCCCGCCGATCCTCAGTGGTGAAGAAAATCGCCGCCGGCTTGCCGAGCATTTCTTCCTCGCTCCACCCCAGGATGCGGGATGCACCTTCGTTCCAGATCGTCACAAGTCCGTCGAGATCCATCGAGACGATGGCATAATCGATAGCGCTGTGCAGTACGGCCTCGAGGAAGCGTTCGCGCGCCGATGCCCTCTTGCCGTTTCGCTCGATTGGTTGATCCATCACTTTGCCCTAAGCCCCGTCCTTGCGTCCACCGCTCTATCACAGGTTAATACAGGTAAAATCAAGGCGTCAACGCCTTCTCAAGCAACAGCTTAACAAGACCATTCCGAGAACGGATCGCGCAAGCCAACCTGGATGCGTGACAGAGGTGCCGTCAGCCTCCAGACGACCCTGCCGTCTGCGAGGCTCCAGGCTGCGTGTCCCGAAAGAGCGGACGGCACCAGCCGACAAAGAACCAGCCTGCCAAACCCTTCGTCTTGCGCCAAGAGGTCAGCGTATTGCAGCGCTGGTTCGGACCAACTCAGCTCGAATTCGACCGGGTTACCGTCCTCAGCCGATGATAGCTTCCAGCTCACCGATATACCCTCGCTCTCTGTCAAACCGAAGTGCATCGCGTTCATGATCAATTCGTGGAGCGCCATGCCGATATTGAGGACGGCATTGGCATCAAGGGCGATCTCCGGTCCAAGTGCCTGGACAGGATAGACGTCTTTAAAGGGTTTGAGCTGATGCGCGATGAGGTCGGCGAGGCTGACGCCGGCCCAATCGACCTGGGAGAGGAGATCATGCGAGTGGGAGAGCGCCATGATGCGTTCGCGGATCCGCTTCTCGAAATCCTCGATCGATCCGGACCGTCCCGCCGTTTGGCGTATCACCGCAAGTATCACGGCATACTGGTTTTTGACGCGGTGATTGATCTCGCGCATCAGCAGGCGAAGCCGGCGCTCGCTCTCTCGCGTCTGCGTGACGTCGCGGGCGATGCTCGACGCCCCCATGAGCTGCCCGTCCCGGCTTTTGATCGGTGAAATCGTGATAGAAATCGGAACCAGTCGCCCGTTACGATGGCGCCGCGTGGTCTCGAACGTCTCGGGTCGCTCGCCGACTTTCAGGCGGCGAAGGATCTCTGCCTCCTCATCCCGCTTGTCGTCCGGGACGATCAAGTAGATCGATTGTTCAACAGCTTCCGCCTCGCAGTAGCCGAACATTCGCTCGGCGGCCTTATTCCAGCTGACGATCGTGCCGGAGAGATCCTTGCTGATGATCGTGTCGAACGACGACTCGACAATGACCCCAAGGCGTTCTTCGGTATGTTTTTCCATGTCCGATGAGTTTCACTGTTGAGGCTGCTGCCGGGACATTTAGGTGCCGGTCTCAGAGATCAAGTCATCGGCGAAGACAATTTTTTATCGCATTGAGGCAAGTCGGCGTGCCACAAGCGCAAAGCGCCTTCATCGACAAGACAATTCAACTCCTGATTCCTGGCGTCCCGCTTATGGGACAGGCATAAGGCTTGGGAGCCTGTACCCCGGCCATAAACGGCCGCGGGCTCATTGCAACAAAAAGCCGGAATGCTGCGTGGCAGCTTCCGGCTCGTTTGAAACGGGTGATTGGCCCGGGACTATCGGACGACCTGCACCACGGTATGGGTGCGAGGGTCAATGATCACACGCTGGTCATTAACCACCGCGTATGCTCGTTGCTCGGAACAGGCGTCAACACGACCGTTTCGGGAACGGGCTTACCCACGACGATCTCCTGGCTCACGGTCACCGGAGCCGGGGCGGGTTGCTCCTGAACATAGGTTACCACTTCCTGTGGCGGTGGATCGATTGCGGTCCCAACAATGGCGCCAGCTACGCCGCCGACTGCTGCCCCGACGGGACCACCAACAATGGCGCCTGTCACGGCGCCGCCAGCGGCACCTTTAACCGTTCCATCCTGGGCAAGCGCACCAGCGCTGCTTCCGAGTAGGACTGCGATTACCGCAGTAGAGGCGAGAATTGTTCGACGCATTGGTTTTCTCCTGTTCGGTTACCAACGACAAAAGAAGCCTTTTCGAGACTTTTGGTTCCCAACGTCACGTCACGAAATACAACAATTTGAAACAGTTACGGCGTGCAGGTCATCGAACAAGCTGGCAAAACGATCATTCTCAATTCCGGATTCAAGCTATCCTTTGAGCCGCTCACACAGCTCACAGAGGAGTGGAGAACGGTCGCTACATTAGGAGAAGAGCATGACGAACGCCTGCGAATCGTCCTACCGATCGATCAAAACATGCGTGGAGTAAACATGATTGATCCGCTCTCGGTTGAACCATTGTCCGTCTATTGGGCACGGAGAAAGACGCAAGATGCGGAAGGCGACGAATGCGAGGTCGTCCAGATCAGCACCGTGTTCGGGCACGCACGCGACTATTGGAGCGTCGCAGTGCTTGGTTCGGATCAGCATTATTCCCTGCACGACTTTGAGTTCGTAGCTCCCATCCGTGCTCCAGACGTGGACGCCGAGAACTAGGTCCTGTTGACAAAGTATGGCAGCCATATCTTTGCGGCTGCCCGGGCGAGGAATGCCGAGAAGGATTTTCGTGTCTTGTCGTATCGGGTCGCGACGCGCCGGAACTGCTTGAGACGGTTGAACATCCGCTCGATGCGGTTTCGATCTTTGTAAACCCGAAAGTCGCAGGC
>Ga0209699_100511_pt1 | contig 19148 bp, 16 predicted proteins | sample SynthPrep_1_END__FD_187204 | JGI IMG/M metagenome (GOLD analysis project Ga0209699, IMG submission 187204) | Synthetic microbial communities from Ohio, USA - SynthPrep_1_END_DS7_MetaG (SPAdes) (version 2) | ecosystem: Engineered > Bioreactor > Aerobic > Activated sludge | place: USA: Ohio...
GCGCCCGCCGCTGCCATTAGCGCAAACCCGCTGATCGCTCTGAACGGTCCCGCCCGCACTTACGAAGAAGAGCGGGCGATGGCCGCGCCGGACGAGGATGATGGCCACTGCGATCCCGGCTGCTTCGACGATCAGGACGACGAACCCGAACCGGTCCGTATCCGGGTTGGCTTTGCCCGCCGTCCGCGCGGGCACTGACGGGCCGTTGGCCTAGCGTCACCGATTGCGGCCGCGCCGCGTGCGTGGCCGGCTTCTCTCTTCCTCCCCATTCCACGAACGCCGGATGCGATGCGCTCCGGCGAGGAGACAGTCATGTCCATCGATAACCACAGCCCGTCTGTGGCCGGCTTCCGTTGCGAAGCGGTCACGACCGATACCGTCGCGTTGCCTTGCCTTCGCAGTAAGTCTGCAAATCTCTCTCATATCCAATCCGACGACCTTAGCCACGGTTCGAGCTACCGCGACGATCCCGCCGTTCTGATCGGGTTGGCGCTCGCCTGCGTCCGGCAAGCTAGTTTGCTGGATGGCTTTGTGCCGGAGCCTGTGATGTTGCGGCTGAATGCACTTGCCACCAGCGGCAATGCGGCATGCCGCCTGCTGCTCGACTGGATGCGCAACCGCAACCGGCATCTCGATCGGTCCCGGAACGAACATCTGGGCCTGTCTGGCTCGACGGGTTCGTCGGCTGACGCGCATCCGTCGCGTCGTTCGCCGCGCGAGCGTGTTTTGGCGCGGATCCCGAATCCCGGTGGCATTGATGGGCGGCGGCGTGGTCGGACGCGTCCGCGCGATCCGGTGCAGAACGCCCAAACGGCAATTATTGCCGCGGAGACGGGAGGTCGGATTGATGGATAAGCTCGCCCGTCTGTTTGTTCGCCGTCTTCGGCATCTTGCGCGCTGCGAGGCACGCCGAATGGCGCTCCGCAATGGTCTGCTGGAAAGCAGGATCGTCGATGTCGATGGTCATCTCACCTGCCGCTACAGTCCGGCTTTCGACACGACACGACTGACCGGCGATCCGATCCGTGACGATACGTGGTTCCGGCGGAATTTTGGTGACTGGCTTGTCCTACCGAAGGAGACCGGCAATCCGGCGGTCGGCTCTGCTGGCGATGGTGTCGTGACCGCCGGGATCGTTCACCCGCCGTTCGCCTCGCAACTCGTGGCCCTCCCTCGGGTGCGTCATGGTGCAATCGGAGAGGACGCGTTGCTGAGCAACGGTATCGATCGGCGCGCTTACGCGATCGGTCTTGTGGATCGCGCAGCCGCTCAGCCACTGGTCAGTCACATCGTTGCAACCTTGGCTCTGGCGCGCGCGGTGAAGAGCAGCGGACGGTCGCTTCGGGAGATCGTTTATACACTGACCCGTGTGGTACCGGTCGTCACTCTCCATGCACCGCTTGCGGGCTTCGAGCGGGAAGTGCTGCGGCTCCTTGAAAAATCCCGGCTGGTACCCGGCGGCCCGTTCGCAGTCATCGAGTCCGATCACATGTTCAATGACGATCACTTCGATGTCCTCGAAGCTGAGACACGCAGGCGCCTGATGACCTTCTCGGGCGCGGGCGTGCATCGTGTCACGGGCAATGCCCTGCGCCGGCGGATGCTCAGCGCGCTGTCCCGCGACTTGTCCGTCCTCGCCATCGCGGAGAAGCGGTCGGACATTCCCTCGCTGCTGCAGATCTCCGCCGACCTGTCGCTGGAAACGGGAAAGCTCGATCGCAAGTTCGTCGCCGATCTGGTCGAGGTGTTTTATCCGGACACGACAATCGAGACGCTGGGCCTGCCGTCGGATTCCGATGCGCGCTGGCTGTCGCTGGAGGATCTGGTCCTTGCCTTTCGTCCCGGGCGGCATGTTCGCGACGTGCTGCATGTTCTTGCCACGCTCATTGAGCGCAATCGCAGTGACTTCGAGGAAGAGGAGGACGGTGGTGGCGACAAGACATCCGGATCGGCATCGTCCAGCACATCCACCGAGAAACCCCAAGGCTCGGACGAGAAGCCGAGATCGACCGACACTGATAGCAACGGCCGCTGGAAGAAGGACAAGCCGTCCGGCGCCGAAGTGATCCAGCCGGAGCCTTCGCCGACGGTGGGCGATATCGGCCACAAGCCGCCAATGACCGTCGAAACGCTATCCGGATATGGCAAGGCGAAGGGCTGGGCGCTCGGACTCAAGGCGGACCTCAACGATTATCGGGCAAGCGTCCTCGCCTGGTCGGAGATGAGCACCAAGCTTCTGCTGTCCGGCCCGCCCGGGACCGGCAAGACCACCTTTGCCCGGGCGCTGTGCAACAGCCTGCAAATCCCGTTGGTCGTCACATCCGTCTCGACCTGGCTGCAGGGCGGACATCTGAACGACGTGATCGACAGGATGAGCAAGACGTTTGTCGAGGCGCGGGCCATCGCGCCGGCGATTCTGTTCATCGACGAGATCGACGGCATCGGCAAACGGCAGCCGGCCGAGCGGGAATATGCCGACTACTGGAATACCGTCGTCAACAAGGCGCTGGAATTACTTGATGGCTCTGTCAAGAGCGAGGGCCTGATCATCGTCGGCGCCACCAACCGGCCCGATCATATCGACGAGGCCATCAAGCGCTCCGGACGGCTGGAGACCCATATCGAAATCCCGAAACCTGACGTGCCGACACTTGCCGAAATCCTTGCCCATCATCTCGGCGACGATGTGATGTCGCTGATCCGGGAGCCAGAGGCGGATGCTCGGTCGGAGGCTGACGATGGATTCTCGCTGAAGAGGATCGTTGCCGACTATCTGGAGGAAGACGCAGAGTGTGAACGGAAGGGAGCCAGCCGATGACTGAACCACAAAACACCACCACGACGGAAACGCCGAGCGCCGCGCAACACACCAATTCTGCTGATGCGATCCTGCGGCGTCTCGCCACGCGGGCGATGGGGCTGACGGGCGCTGATATCGAACGCATCGTCCGGGAGGCGCGGTTGAAGGCGCGCCGTGGCAAGCGGGCGATCAGCTATAAGGATATCGAAGAGGGTATCCGTGGGCATCGTCCGCCCGTGCCCCATAATCTCCGCTGGCGCTTCGCCTTCCACGAGGCAGGGCATGCAGTCGTCCATCATGCGCTTGATCTCGGACCCGTTCGCGGTCTCAATATCGATTCCGGCGAGGGTGGCTACAATCTTGTCGGCTTCCATGTCTGGGCGACCGACACCCGCGGCTGGTATGAAAACATGCTGACCATGCTGATGGCCGGGCGGGCTGCCGAGCAACTGGTGCTGAAACGTGTCTCGAGCGGTTCCGGAGGCACCGACGACAGCGATCTGGCGAGGGCCACGCGCCTTGCCTTCGACATGGAGCGCACCCTTGGCTTCGGGAGCGAGCATCCGTTGCTCTATCGCCCGCATCGCGATCCTAGCGCCGTCCTCGATCGTGAGCCCGAACTGGCCGTTCGCGTTCATGCCAGGCTGGAGGCGGCACTCGACCGTGCAGCGGTGATCCTTAGAAGGCACAGACCGACCTTCAATGCCTTGGCCAAGGCGCTGTTCGAGGCACAGGCGATGGATGAAGAGGCGGTGCTGGAAATTCTGACAGACGGTTAGCTACGGCGCTGAAGCGATGAGAAAAATCGAAGTGCAGAATGCTCAAGCAAGAGCGTCGGCTGCTGGTCTGGGATGAAGTGCCTGCAGTCGGCATCAATTGCGCCCCTGACGTCAGATGCGATGAGTGAAAGCTGATGAAGGAGAATATCCCCTATCACGTTCCTGTCTAAGGCAAGACAGGCCGTCCAGATCTGCTGCAAACCATCTGCCCTGGCGGCCTGCTAATTAGTGCTGAGGTGGCTTGGACCCCTACCCTCGCTAAAGAAGCCCAGCGTCTAGGGGCGAGCCTTATATGACCGCCACGTTGGCTGACGACACAATTCTTGTAAGGCCTTTCCAGGCGGATCCGAATGAGGTCTCAAAGCCTAGCCCTCACGTTTCATGAAAAATACCTTTCCTACGACAATGAAAAAAACGGATAGAGTGCAATTTTAAACTGCATCCTAGCGAGGTTTACAACGCAATTTTGAGATAGGGCGCGGTCAGACTACCTTTTGCTTCGGCGACATCGCGGGGGACACCGCTGGCGATGATGCGGCCGCCGTCTTCTCCCGCCCCTGGGCCTAGATCGATGACCCAATCCACTTGGGTGATAGCGCGCATGTCGTGTTCGACGACCACGACCGTATTGCCGGCGTCGACAAGACCCTGCAAATGCCGTATCAGACGATCCGCATCGGAGGGATGCAGGCCCGAGGTCGGCTCATCGAGAATATAGATTGTGTTACCACGTTGGGCGCGTTGCAGTTCCGTCGCTAGCTTGATGCGCTGGGCTTCCCCACCCGACAATTCCGTCGCCGGTTGCCCGAGCCGCAGATAGCCGAGGCCGATTTCACGCAGCACATCGAGGGATCGTATGACAGGCGGCTCATCGGCGAAGAACCCGCGAGCCTCGTCCACTGTCATTTCGAGGACCTGGGCGACGTTGCGGTCGTTCCATTCGACCTCTAGCGTGTGCGGATTGTAGCGGCTGCCGTGGCAGGTCGAACAGGGCGCATAGACGCTCGGCAGGAACAGCAGCTCCACCATGACGAAGCCTTCGCCCTCACACACCGGGCATCGGCCTTGCGCCACATTGAACGAGAACCTGCCGGGGCTATATCGGCGCCGACGGGCAAGGGGCGTCTCGGCGAAGATCTTGCGCACATGGTCGAACAGGCCGCTATAGGTGGCGAGGTTCGAGCGCGGGGTACGGCCGATCGGCTTTTGGTCAACGCGCACCAGTCGCCGAAAATGCTCCATTCCCGCGACGATGCGTCCCCCAGTCGCCTCCTGCGCGACGTCGAGCAGTGGATCGACATCATCTTCTTCGGCTGCTGGCGAGGAGCCACCGAGATGCTCGGCGACGAGTTCCGGCAACGCCTGACTTACAAGGCTCGACTTACCCGATCCCGATATGCCCGTGACGGCCGTGAAGCAGCCGATCGGAAGCGCGACATCAAGGCCGTGCAGATTATTGCGCGTTACGCCTTCCAGCCGGAGCCACGCCTTCGCTTCGCGCGGTGTCCGATTGTTGGGAGCGGGCTTGTCGAACAGATAGCGGCGTGTGATCGACGCCTCGACATCCGCCAGCCCGGCGATTGGACCGCTGTAAATCACCTCGCCACCCTTCTCGCCAGCTCCCGGCCCCACATCGACCAGCCATTCGGCATGGCGGATCACGTCGAGGTCGTGCTCAACGACGAACAGCGAGTTGCCAGCCGCCTTGAGCCGCTCGAGGATCGAGAGCAAGGCTTCTCCATCCGCCGGGTGCAATCCCGCCGACGGCTCGTCCAACACATAGACCACGCCGAACAGCTGCGACGACAATTGGGTGGCGAGACGAAGGCGTTGCAACTCCCCAGAGGAGAGCGTCGGCGTACTGCGGTCGAGCGAGATGTAGCCGAGACCGAGATCGATTAGCGATCCGAGCCTTTCGAGAAATTCGGACGCAAGGCGTTGGGCGGCGACCCGCTTTTCATCGGAAAGGTTGGGTGTGCGGCGCACATCGGGCGCGCTCTTGTGGGCGGAACCGCCAGCGGCAACCCGTCGTTCTACTGCCGCATCGCGGGCCACCTTCCCCAGAATATGCCCCTTCGTTGTCGCTTCGGCCGTCCCGAACTCACCTTGCGCAATGGGCATGAGCAAGTCCCTAAGCTTCAGCAGTGTCAGGTCGCCGAACTCGGCAATATCAAGCCCGGCGAACTTCACTGACAGGGCTTCGCGCTTCAGGCGCTTGCCGTGACAGGTCGGGCATTCGCGGCCGAGGATATATTGCGATACACGCTTCTTCATCAGAGCGCTTTTGGTGTTGGCGAAGGTTTCAAGCACGTAGCGACGCGCGCCGGTGAAGGTGCCCTGATAGCTTGGCTCCATCCGGCGTTTGAGGGCAACGCGCGTCTGCTCAGGGCTCAGCCCCGCATAGACCGGCGCCGTCGGCGTTTCGTCGGTAAAGAGAATCCAGTCGCGATCCTTCTTTGGCAGATCGCGCCATGGCGTATCGACGTCATAACCAAGCGACACAAGGATATCGCGCAGGTTTTGGCCGTGCCACGCCGGAGGCCATGCGGCGATTGCCCGCTCGCGAATGGTGAGTGTATCGTCGGGTACCATCGTCGCCTCAGTCGCGTCATAGACGCGCCCGATTCCGTGGCATGTCGGGCAGGCCCCGGTCACGGTGTTGGGCGAGAAATCCTCAGCATAGAGCATCGGCTGATTGCGCGGATATTCGCCGACGCGCGAATAGAGCATCCGCACCAGGCTGGAGAGCGTCGTCACGCTGCCGACGGAAGACCGGGCATTTGCCGAACCGCGTTGCTGCTGCAAGGCGACAGCAGGCGGCAATCCGTCGATCGCGTCGACCTCCGGCACACCGGCCTGATCGATCAGGCGGCGCGCATAGGGGGCGACCGATTCAAGGTAGCGCCGTTGCGCCTCCGCATACAGGGTTCCAAAGGCAAGGGACGACTTGCCCGATCCCGATATTCCGGTGAACACCACGAAGGCATCGCGCGGAATATCGACATCGACATTCTTGAGGTTGTTTTGACGCGCTCCACGAACTTGCACGCACGAGGGGCGCTCAGCGTGCCCGTTACCAAGAGCACTGGACGCAAGACGTCGATTTTTTTCTTCCATATAGTTTTCCCGCGCCATTCAAAACGAAACTCGCAGATAAATGAACTGGCGATATAGCCTGTCCAACCGCTGGCGAATGTCTTCTGCCTACTCGCTCTTCTACCGAAACTTTCGACTTCATTGCCAGAATTTGACGCACAATTCCATCAATTACCGACCATCAGGTAGAAGCGCTACCGCTGCTTTAAGCGTCACGCCGCTCATGTGCGTTCTCATCATATCCCCGACGAGGGATACTATAGCGTCTGCGGCTTCAGAGATGGAAAGTCCGCCATCGCGGATGTTTGATACACAGTTGCGTGCACTGTCGGGTGTGCCTGCTTTGGGCGCATAGGTGATATAGGCGCCCAAGCTGTCGGACGCAGACAAACCCGGTCGTTCCCCGATGAGCATGATCGTTACACGCGAGTTGAGTGCTTCGCCTATGGGATCCGCCAGCGCCACGCGAGCTTGGGATGCCAGCACGAGAGGGCCAAGAGATAGGCCCAGCCGGCGCAACTGCGGCAACAGCGCGGCGATTAGCGGTTTCGCGTTTATAGTCACGGCGCTGGCCGAAAGACCGTCTCCTACGACGATGACAACATCGTAATTAAGTTCTGTTCGCAATTCTGCGAGTAAGGCGATAGAGCGGTCTGAAAGGCGTCGACCTAGATCGGGGCGCCGTACATAGTCATTACGCTCACTGGCCGAACTCTCGACAGTCAGGATTTCAACGCCGAGATCGGCCATTGACGCTGCCATGGCAGCGTTGTCAACCAACGTCCAGACAGCCTCGCGAGCACGAGCGTGATCGAGCAAAAATGCTTGCGTTGCCTTTGTTGGCAGCCCAGAGCCGAAACGGCCAAGTGCCACCCGCGCATCGGTCATTGCTTTGAAGTCGAGAGCCCGGTCTCCTGCGGGACGACGATCATTCTCAAAAACTTTGACTGGCTTCTTCATGATCGCGCTCCCACGAGAGAGGAGGAGGAAAGGAAGTCGCTCAGCATTGGTGGAGCTCCCACCAATGCGCCGTCATTGGACGTCAGCCCAACCTCGTAGAGCCATCTCTCAAATTCAGGGGCCGGCGGGCGTCCGAGGGTTTCTCGGCAAAACACGGCATCGTGGTGGGCCAAAGACTGATAATTCAGCATGATATCATCCGCACCGGGTACCGTGATGACGAAATTAACGTTAGCGGCGCACAGAAGCGTCAGCAGCGTATCCATATCTTCCTGGTCTGCGTCGGCGTGGTTGGTGTAGCACACATCGACCCCCATAGGCAGGCCGAGCAGCTTTCCGCAAAAATGATCCTCAACGCCGGCTCGTATGATCTGCTTGCCGTTGAAGAGGTACTCGGGCCCAATAAATCCAACGACGGTGTTTACGAGCAACGGGTCCAGTTCGCGAGCAACAGCATAAGCGCGTGCTTCCATGGTCTGCTGATCGACTCCGTAATGTGCGTCCGCAGAGAGAGCCGACCCTTGTCCGGTCTCGAGGTACATGATGTTGGAACCTTCGGGGCCGCGCCGGAGCGAACGACCTGCATCATGAGCCTCGCGAAGCAAGGCAAGGTCGATACCGAAACCACGATTTGCCTTCTCGGATCCCGCAATCGACTGAAAGACAAGATCAACAGGGGCACCGGCCTGTATCGCCCTAATGGCAGTCGTCACATGACCGAGGCAACAAGTCTGTGTCGGGATTGCGAGCCGCTCGCGCAGCTCGTCGAGAAGTGTGACGATTCTTATGTAGTCTTCGACGGCGTCGGTTGCGGGATTGACACCAATTACTGCATCGCCGGACCCCATCAAAAGTCCGTCGATCGCGGACGCGGCTATGCCACGACTATCGTCCGTCGGATGGTTCGGCTGGTTTCGGGTCGACAGCCTACCTGACAGTCCGATCGTGCTTCGAAAACGGGTGACGACTTCGCGCTTGGAGGCAACCGTGATCAGGTCTTGCAGGCGCATGATCTTGGATACGGCGGCGACCATTTCCGGTGTTATACCCCAGGTGATCGCTTCGAGACGCTCTTGGCCGGTTTCCGGCTTCAGGAGCCATTCGCGAAACTCGCCGACAGTCAGCGAGGAAATCGGTTCGAAGGCACGAGGATCATGACGTTCAGCGATCAGTCGCGAGACTTCGTCGGTGTCGGCCGAGATCAGTTCTTCAGACAAAAATACCTTCAGCGGCAGGTCGGCGAGGGCCATCTGGGCGGCCAGTCTTTCAACCGGTCCGGAGGCGGCAATTCCGGCGAGTTGGTCGCCGGAACGTTCTGGTGTGGCTTTCGCCAGAAGGTCTTTCAGGCTTTCGAAGCGAAAGACTGTATGCTCTATAGTGGTCTTGTAAGACATAGCCCTGCCTCACGGGTTGAGAAGGGTGAGGGCTTGGTCATGAAGTTCCGGTGTCGCCGACGCAACAACCTGTCCGTTGGAATGGACAGACAAGTCGTTCCCCTGCCAATCGCTGATGCAGCCACCCGCACCCCGGATAACCGGAACAAGAGCCATGTAGTCGTAAGGCTGAAGTCCGGTTTCCAGAACCAGGTCGCAGTGACCGGAGGCCAACAAGCCGTAGATATAGCAATCCCCGCCGAAGCGCCGTAAGCGCGTTGAACGCGATAACGTTTCAAAACGATCAATCTGGTCACCGGTGAACATATCGGGCGATGTCGTGTAGAAGCGGGCCTCCGAAAGCTTCTCGCACATGCTCGTCTTGGCAGGAGATCCGGAAAAACTCGTGTGTCCCGGCTGTCCAACCCAGCGCTCACCCGTTGCAGGAACATCGATGAGCCCGCAGAACGGCTTTTCGTCCATGGTCAGCGAAATCAACGTGCCGAAGAGCGGAAATCCTGTGATAAAGCTTTTTGTGCCGTCAATCGGGTCCAGGACCCAGGTGAAGGCGTTCCCCTCCTTGATTCCGAACTCTTCGCCATAGATCCCGTGTTCAGGGAAGCGCGCCTGGATCAGTGCTCTCAAGTGCTGTTCGATCGTCCGATCGGCGATCGTCACCGGGCTCTCATCGAGCTTTGAAACTATCTCCAGCGGCGTGCGGAAATATGATAGGGCCAACGGCCGGGCTGCATCGGCGAGCTCTGCGGCGAAGTGCACATACGGTTCAGCGAAATGTTCGAAAGTGGTCATTATAGATCTTTCAAAAGATGGGGCCAACGGGGATCATCAATGATCGAGCGTGCTCGGATCTGTTTCCAGACGCCGTATTTGTAGAAATCAAAGTCGAGCGTGGAGATTGTATTTTGCAGCATGGCCCAGAGGGTCCACTTGATGTCTGCCAGGACCTTATAGACGGTCATCCTGTTGAACATTCGCTGATCGAAGGTGCCAAAATACGCCTCGATGATTTCGCGTTCGGCAGCCTGATCGAAAAACATCTCGGTGCTCCAGGCGCCGAGATCGTAGCAACGGTCATTGTTGGAAGCGTATTCGTAGTCGATCAGAATCAGATCGTCGCCGGCCCCCAGCAAAAAGTTGCCGGGCATCGGATCGTTGAAGCAGGGAACCAGATCCATGCCGGCCGCCTCCAGAGCCAGACGCGCTTGCGTGTAGTATTCCATGAGCCTTAGTACGCGGTCGGGTAAAATTGCTCCGACTTGTTGGATCTGTGCGCAGTGTTCCTCGATCATGTCGAAGACTGTTTTAGTCTGGGAAAGCAAACCGGAATCGTGGAGTTTTCGATAGGTTCGCACCACGGCTTCGCGGACAGTTGGGCGAAGGAAATCGCGGTTGGAGGCGGCCTGATAACCTTCTATAAAGTCTACAACTTCGACTCCATGAGGGGTATTCAGACGATGAACGCGAGGACCTATACCGACGGCTTCCGCCTTGAGACTGGCTTCTAAAGAGACGTCGCGATTGATAAACAGCTCGGTTCCACGCCCAGGAATTTTTACGAAGAACGTGCCCGGCTCGTCATCGACCCACACCCGCCAATTGACGTTGCTGATGCCGCCTCCCACTGGTTGAAATCGGGTTATCCTTCCCTGCCAGTGCGGTATCGACGCCAGAACGTCTTTGATCGTCAGGCTTTCTCCTAGAGTTTTATCTGGCTCAGACATTTTTCAGAACCTCGTTCCGTTCCATGGACGCAAGAGCCACGCGGGCTCTCAGCCAGCGCCATTGCCCATACTTCAGGAATTCCACATTTCTGCGCGATGACATCCTGTCCATCCCTAAGCCCCACAGCGCCCACTTCAGGTCGTCGGCTAACTGATAAGCACATATACGTGCTCGCGACGTTTCGCTTACCGAGCCCTCGAAAGCTTCGATGACGGATTGCTGAATGGCTCTATCCAAGGGGTGCACTTCATTGAGTACGAGTGCCAGATCGAACAATGGATCGACGTTTCCGGCCTCGTCGAAATCCACCAGCTTCATATTCCCGTCGGAGCTGATGAGAATGTTCGATGTAACACCATCCGCGTGGCCGGGAACTCGATCAACGCCGGAAGCTGATATGGCCCGACCACATTCCCTCGCAAAGTCGAGGGCTTCGACCATCGTATCGGGCAACGACAACGCAAGCGATTCCACAGTTGCTGAGAGATGCTCGATATCGGCAAAGACATCACGATCGACGGGAAAGCTCGGAAGCTGGTGAAGCGATCGTTTCAGTTCAACGAGCCGATGTAGATCGTTCTCGGCTGAAATCTCGTGCAGGCGAGCTGTATGCCAATCACCCTCGGGTACGTCCACAAGCATCGAGTTTGAGGTGTTCAATCGCAGCCTCGGGGCAGGGGTGGCACCGATCATTGAGGCTGCAAGCGTCATCTCAAAGACGTTGTCCACATCAACTGGAGCCAAGCAATCGTCATACCAGGTTTTAAGGATAAAACCTGGGCCGTCAGGATCGCCGCGGAGAATACGGACCGCCGCATCGACCGCGAAATGAGAGGGAGACGCGACACCGGCAACCTCTCTCTCCACAACCACGGGCACCGCTAAAAATGCAGCAATCTCGGAAAGCGCGGACGCAAGTACGTCCTTGTCTACAGAAGGTCGCTGTTGGTTCATGCAACTTCTCCCCGCTTTTCTGAATGAAGAGAAAAATCAGCCTCGCTGCAGAGGCGGAATGCCGCCTCCAACATCAGTGTTGCTCCTGCGTCCATATCGTCCGGTCTGGTGAACTCAGCTTCGTTATGTGCGATGCCGCCGACACTCGGTACGAAAACGAGTGCCGTCGGGCAAAGACCAATGAGGCTCAATGCGTCGTGACCCGAGATGGTATCCAGTCGCATCGCCGGAATACCGATGGCGCGAGAGCAGTCTTCGAGAAGATCGACGAAATCGCCTGGCAATGGCCGCGCGAGCCGCAGCGAACGCGACGCGAAGCTGACGGTCGTGTGGGAGATGGCGGCCGCCTCCTCAATGACCTTCTGGAGCGCCTTTTCGGCTTGCACCAGGATATCATCGTCGGGCGAGCGGACTTCAGCGGACAAGTCGACCCGGTCGGGCACGACGTTGGACGAGTTCGGCGAGACGAGCAGTCGGCCCACTGACGTGTGGAGCTTATGCGGCTTCGTATCGGCCAGTTCGCGCAGCGCGACAACGGTTCGCGAGGCGGCCAGAAGCGCGTCGCGTCTCTCCGCCATGGGCGTCGGCCCGGTATGGGCCTGCTCGCCATGGAACGCGACATCGAATTTCGCCGCACCCCAGTTGCCGGTCACGAGGCCAATCTGGCGTTCGCTGCGTTCGAGCCTCGCGCCCTGTTCCGCGTGAAGCTCGAGATAGAACGCGGGCATCGGGGGGGCTGCATCTATGCCTTTATAGCCGATATCCGACAATGCGTCCGCCAGCGTTATGCCGTTGTCATCGCGCACTGCGAGTATGGTCTCTTCTTTATAGTGGCCGGCGAATACGCCGCTGCCCATCAGGCTCGGACGGAAGCGCGCGCCTTCTTCATTGGTCCAGTTGACCACGCAGAAGTCGCGCTGGAACCGGTGTCCCTTTCGCTTGGCTTCCATCAGCCGTTCAGCAACCTCAAGGGCCGCCATGACACCCATTGTCCCGTCGACCCTGCCTCCGCGAGGCTGGCTATCCAGATGGGACCCCATCATGCCGGATGGTTCGGTGCTATCTGCTTTGAGACGAAACAGACCGAACTGGTTTCCAACCGCATCGATGCGAATTTCGGCGCCTGCTTGTCTCAGCAGTTCTGTCAGCCTGTTTCGGGCATCGCCGTCGGCCGCCGATGCGCAAAGTCTGGAAACACCGCCCCCCGGCAGTGCGCCGAAGCAAGCGAATTCTGTCACCAAGCCGGCAATGCGACCAGGTGTTACCGCAATTCCTTCAGGCGTGTAGCACTTCGACCTCATGACGCGCGAACTCCTGCACAAATCGCGCTGGCGGAGCTCTGTCGGTAACTACTGTGAGCCGTTCCTCTAAACTGAAGGTCTTTAGATAGGCCTGCCGGTCGAATTTTCCGACGTCCGCAAGCATGATCCCGCGTCTGGCGCGATTTAACAGAGCCTGCCGCAATGTCGATTCGTGTTCCTCGTAGTCCATCCAGCCCAAGGCAATGTCGCAGGCGCCAATACCCATAAAGGCCATGTCGTAAAAGTATCGCCCGGCATACGAAATGGTTTCGTAGCCAACCAGTGCATTGTCCTTTGTCCGAACCGTCCCGGGTGTCAGGTTGAGTTTGGGCAGGCTTGGTGAGAGCAAAAGTGCGATATCGAGCGAGTTGGTCGTGACCGTGATGTTCTTGCCAATCAATCGTCGAGCGAAAGCAAGCGTCGTAGTTCCGGTATCTATAAAAATAGACATTCCATCCGAAATGAGGGTCGCTGCTATTTCCGCGACCCGCGATTTGCCGCGCATGTTGTGCTTGCCGCGCTCGATCAGCGGCTGCTCCTGATCCAGACGCGGCTGAACTGCACCGCCGTGAACTCGCCTCAGCAGGCCCCTGCGCTCCAGTTCCGCCAGATCTCGGCGTATGGTTTCCTCGGAAACCGAAAGCATCGTTGCTATCGGTGAAACGGCTATCCGCCCCTCCCCGCGTAAGGCGCGCAATATGTCCTCGTAACGATGCTCTGCCATGCAAACCCTTCATCCAACAAGTAGAAGAGCCATTATTGCTGTCCGCGGCCGAAATTTCCAGATAGCGAACGCTCATCGGCTCTGCTCCCCGCAAACATCGAGTGTCGGGGTAGCGCGATGATGCGTCGCTTGCTCGTATCCGGCGGCCAGCGACAGCAACCGCGCCTCAGACCAAAGCGATCCGACCAGAACCAGGTTGAACGGAGCACCGCCCTCGTAATATCCGGCCGGCACGGTCAGGGCCGGAAGACCGGCGATGTTGATTTCGCAAACGGTCGTTTCGTGAATTGTTTCCGGGCCTTCCCGTCGCGGTAACGGCGCGCGCATCTGCGGGAAGACGAGAGCGTCGAGACGATGAGCGTGCATGACGGCGCTGAAGATGGCGAGATACCGTTCACGCGCTGCAAGGAAATCCTCCATGGCCGGCGGCGTGGAAGGATCATTGAGGCAGGCGACAAGATCTGGAAGTTGCGCCATGAACGAGAGTACGCCGTCAGGCCCGAAGGGATCCTCGCTGCCAACCGCAGCCGCGAAATCCGCGTACGATGCGAACGGATTGCCTGAGCCCAGGCGCCGAAGATAGTTCATCATGTCGTAGGGAACGCATTCCATGCCACGGGCATCGTAATGATCCAGGCCCGGTACCGGTTGGCCGATATCGGCGAATCCGCTTCCGGCGAACGGGTCCTTCACCAGCACGGCGCCGAGGCTGGTCAGTTCCGCTTGCAACCTGTCGTAATGTATTTCCGTTTCCGCCGACAGCTCGCGACGGCGCCAGCCGGGACCATAGAGACCGAGGCGGGCACCTTTGATTATATCCGGCTTCAGGCTTGCCGCGTAGCCATCCGCCGGACGGTTGCCAATTCCGGCGACCGTCTTGGGATCTTCGGTGCAATAACCGGCGATCGCATCGAGAACCAGAGCGGCGTCGCGAACACAGCGGGCGATCGGGCCAACCACGTCTCGGGTGCTACCGGCCAGAGGCATGACGCCGGTATTCGGGACGAGGCCGAACGTCGGCTTCAAGCCGACGAGCCCCTGGGCGGAGGCGGGGTTTTGAATCGAACCGCCGGTTTCCTCCGCGAGCCCAAGCACCGCCATGCTGGTGGCCACCGCCGTCGCAGTGCCGGCGCTGCTGCCCCCCGGCAGCAGCATTGTATCGACGGCGTTGAGGGTGGGACCGGCCCAGCTGTCGTTGGCATGGCTGCCGGTGGCGCTGAGGACAGGCACGTTCGTCTTGCCAAGAATGATGCAGCCGGCCTTTCGCATACGTGCGACAACCGGTGAATCCGTATCCGGCATCAGATCGATGCCTCCACTCTCGGAGTGGAGCAAGCGCCAGCCGCCAGTCGTCGGGAACCCGATCATGTCCATGGTGTCCTTGACCACGATCGGAATGCCGGCCAGAGCAGGGAGCGGCTCTCCTCGGGACCGCTTCTCATCCATCTGCCTGGCGTCTTCCATGGCTTGTGGGTTGAGGAAGATGATCGCGTTGTAGAGCGGATTGAACAGTTTGATGCGGTCGAGGAAGGCGGCGGTAAGCTGTTCAGAGGTGAATTCGCCCGCGGCCATGCCATTGACGGCGCGCTCGACAGTCATTTCCACAAGGTCGATACCGGGAGCTTCGATACTCGGTTTTTTCGTCATGATGGTCTTCTTTCGGAGATTGAATTTGGTCACTCGAGTTCGGCGAAGGCTTCCAGCTTTTCGATATCCCGCAGGGCCTCGGAGGGAACCTGACGGGTTATTTCCCCGCGTTGCAGGATAAGGATGCGTTCGCTGACAGCGGCGATGAAACCGAGATTTTGCTCCACCAGCAGGATGGCCAGGCCGCGTCTCAGCGCCGCTTCCTTCAGTGTGTCGGTGATTTCGTCGATGATCGACGGCTGAATGCCTTCCGTCGGCTCGTCGAGAAGGACGATCCGCGGATCGCCGCAGAGGCATCGTGCCAGGGCCAGCAGTTGTTGTTCTCCGCCGGAAAGCGCCCCGCCGCGGCGATCGAGATAGGTTTTCAGACGCGGGAAAAGGTCGAGGATTTCGGCCAGTGTCTCGGCTTCCGGCCGTTTCGACAGGCGGCAGCCTATGCGAAGATTATCCAGCACGCTCAGTCCGGGAAATATCTCGCGCCCTTGTGGTACATAGCCGATGCCGCTCCTTGCAAGCGTGGTCGGCGTTGCGTTCGTCACCTCGCGCCCGGCAAATGTCACCTTGCCGCTCGTGGCCGGCAGATGGCCAGAGATGGTTCGCAGGAGCGTGGATTTGCCCATGCCGTTATGCCCGAGGATGCCGACGCGCTCGCCCGGCTGGACGGTCAGGCTCAAGCCCTGAAGGATGGGAATGCGTCCGTAGCCGGATCGCAGCTGATCGATGCCAAGAAGAGCGGCATCCGAAGGCGTTTGCGTATGGCTCATGCCGCGCTCCTTCCCAGATAGACGTCACGGACCCTCTGGTCCGACAGAACGGTATCGACGTCGCCCTCCACCAGGACCGAGCCCTGAGAAAATACCGTCACCGTCTTGGCGATCATTCGGATGAAGGCCATGTCGTGTTCGACAACGATGACCGCCTGCGTCCGGTTGATTTCCCGGATGAGTTCGGCAGTGCGGCGGACCTCTTCATGGTTCATTCCCGCCGCCGGCTCATCGAGAAGGATGAGATCCGGGTCCTGCGACAGCACCGTTGCGATTTCGACCCATTGCCGCTGGCCGTGCGCCAATTGCCCGACGATGCGATTGGCGATGGCGGTCAGGCGAAGGCGTTCGAGCACTTCGCTTACCGTCCGGCGTGCCGTCGGACCGGTCCGCTTGCGCTGGGCGGCGACCAGCACGTTCTCGAACACGGTCAACCCGTCGAACACGTTCGGAACCTGCGTCTTGATACCGACGCCCAGACGCGCGATCTCGTGTGGTTCCGCTCGGGTCGTATCGGTTCCACGAAAGGCGACCTTTCCTTCCGTGGGATGCAACTGGCCCGTCAAAATCTTGAAGAATGTGCTCTTGCCTGCTCCGTTGGGGCCGATCAGGCAGCGCAATTCGGATTCCTGCAGTGTGAAATTGACATCACGGACGGCGGTCACGCCTCCGAACCGCATGGTGATATGTTCGGCATCGATCAGTGGCACAAGCGTCATGGCGTTGTCTCCAGCGCGGCGCCGGCCGCGGATTGTTCGGTGGAGCGTTTCGGATTCAGCCGTCTCGCGAGGGCCGAGATCGAAGGAAGCAGGCCTTGTGGTACGAAAACGACGAAGACCACCAGGATGATGCCCAGCCCAAGGCTTGGATCGATGAGGGCCTGCGTTCCGGACTCGTTGATCAGGGCCTGGATCAGCACCGCGCCAAGAATGGGACCGATCAGGGAGCCAACGCCGCCGACAAGCACCGACACGATGGCCTGGGCCGACATCGAAAGGGCAAAGACGGATGGGTTGATGAAGCTTCCCCACGCGGCGTAAATGCAGCCGCCAAGGCCGGCGATGCCGCCGCTGATCGCAAAGGCGATCAGCTTGTAGAAACGCACGTCGTAGCCCACCAACATGGCGCGCGTTTCGTTCTCGCGAACGGCGATGATGACGCGGCCGAACCAGGTCGCGAGCAGGCCGCGGAGCAGGATGTAGACCAGAAGCAGCGCTCCCATCGACACATACCAGGTGCCTGCTTCATCGAGCCATTGATCCGGTTGGCCGGGAAGATTGAACGGCGCGATGGCGGGAATGCCGTTGAAGCCGCCAAGCTCGGCCTGTCCGATCCTGTACTGGCTGCCGGATGAGCTGTTCGACAGTGCGTAGAGAATAGTGGTCACGGTCAGGGTTATGACTCCGACATAGGCGTCACTGATGCGGCCGTAGAACATGAAATAGCCAAGCAATGCGGCAAAGGCGGCCGGAATGATGATCGACAAGGCGATTGCGCCGGTGGAGTCGCCCAGATTGATGACGCCGACGGCATAGGCATAGCCACCAAGGCCGAAGAACGCGGATTGACCGAACGACAATATGCCGACATAGCCCCACAAGAAGGCTTGGCTGACCGCGAGAATGGCGACCGCGATGAACAGAGTACATTGAAGAAGGCTGAAACTGTCGAGCAGAACAGGCATGAGAAACATGGCTGCGACGCCGACCGCCGAGACACCAATGAAACTGGCTGTTTGAAAGGATTTGGGGCTCATAGGCTGCTCCTGAAATACCGACCGGTGATGCCCTGCGGCAGGTTTCTGATCAGTACGATCGCTGCGACAAGAAGCGCGACTTCGCCGATAACGGGCGTCGAAAGAAACGAGATAACTTCATTGACGAGGCCGAACAGAGCTGAGGCGAGACCGGTCCCCATGACGACGGCCGGACCGCCGCCGAGCACGGTAATGAACGCCTTGGCGACATAGGCCGCTCCCATGGAGGGGGAGACGCCGGAGATCGGGGAAAGCAGGCCCCCCGCGAATCCGGCAAGTCCGGCCCCGAGAGCGAAGGTCGACATGAACACCGTTGGCGGGTGGATGCCTAGCGACGCGGCCATCCGCGGGTTCTGCATCGTCGCGCGCAAAACGAGGCCGAAGCTCGTACGCCGCATCAGCAGGAACAGCGCGCCGAGCGCGCCGACGCTCGCAACCATCAGGACGATGCTGTATCCGCTGGCGCCGTAGCCGCCGATTGAAAACCCGCCGACCGGCGTCGGCACGGCATGAATGACATTGCCGAAGATGCTGGTGATGAGGCCGATGAGCCCGAGGCTGATGCCCCATGTCGCCAGCATGGTGTCGATCATGCGCCCATAGAGAAAGCGGATCACGCAACGTTCGAGCACGAGGCCAACCAGGCCGACGACAATTGGCGGCAATATGAGTAGCGCGATCCAGATATTGATCCCGGCTTCCGAGGCTGTTGCCGCGGTATAGGCGCCGAGCATCATGAACTCGCCATGGGCAAGGTTGATGATGCGCATCATTCCGTAGATGACGGACAGGCCGATCGTAATCAGCGCCAGTGTCGCCATGCCGGTCAGTATGTTGAAGGTGATTAGGCCGAAAATGTCCATCCTGAACTCCTCAAGTGGTACGACTGCGAGGGGTCCGGCGGGCTTTGCCAAGCCCACCGGGTCGTCCTTCAGAACTGAGGGGTGAACTGGGTCTTCATGTCCGGATGGGCAACGAGATCGCAACGTCCGCCGGCATCGGCGGGATACTGATCCGCGAAGGTCGAGAGGATTTCCCAGTGCCGGTTCTTCGGCTGTGCGAGGTAGGTCGGGCGGATGGTGTGGTGGGTCTTCGGATCCATCGTGACCTTGCCGCCAGGGGCGTCGATGGTAATGCCGCTCTCCAGGGCGCTGATAACCTTTTCGGTTTCGACGGTCCCGGCTTTTTCCACCGCGTTCGCCCATAACATAACGCCGTCATAGGTTGCGACCGCGAGTTCGGAAATGTCCT